>VFQP010001119.1_pt1:0-37500 | contig 39082 bp, 64 predicted proteins | sample 3512351 | NCBI WGS metagenome assembly VFQP01 (sample SAMN10412372, study PRJNA504923) | tailings metagenome | isolation source: Relicate 1 Philex TSF1 revegetated site | place: Philippines: Tuba, Benguet | collected 2017-08-29
ACACACACACACACACACACACACACACACACACACACACACACACACACACACAGCTGTATGTGCATCATTACGTGGCCAATGTGCACTTTCTCCTGGGTGAGGGTGCTGAGCTTCGTGGGTCTGCCCTTCGCCGCCCCCTCCCCCTCCCCTATGCCTATGTCATACATGGAAACGAAACAGCCAACCCACTGTTCAGATATACAAATATACAGCTCATAAACACAGTGGGGGTGCCACAAGAGGCACTGCAGCAATGCTTGGAATGTTGGTGTGATGAACAACATGGTGTTGGTGTTTCAGATATTGGTGGTGTTTCATATATTGGTGGTGTTTCAGCTGGTAATGGTGGTGTTTCAGCACAGGAGAGCTTCCCAACACAGGGGAGCCTCATGTGTTGTACACAGTGCCCCAGTGTGCTCAAAGGGGGGCCACCAGGGAATTATAGTCTACAGCATAATGTGACATACAGGTATGTGTGTGTGTGGTGTATGCTGTTGGTGTTGCAGAGAGAGAGAGGGAGGGAGGGAATGTGTGTGTGAGAGAGAGGGAGGGAGAGAGAGAATGTGTGTGTGTGTAGCAGAGATAGGAGAGAGAGAGATAGGAAGATAAAGTATGTACATGATGTACATAATGATGCACTGTTGTGTTCCTCACATAGTGTGTATTTCTCACATAGTGTGTATTTCTCACATAGTGTGTATTTCTTACATAGTGTGTATTTCTCACATGGTGTGTATTTCTCACATGGTGTGTATTTCTCACATAATGTATATGCCTCACGTATTCCTCAGGGTCATTGACCAGTCAACAGAAAAAGAAACCATCAAGCCAATATCCACACTTGGTTTTGATTTGACTGGTGGTGATATAGAGTACAACATACTGGCACCCAACACACCAAACAACACACACACACTGGTATGCACGCGGGTATACATATATATACATACATTTATATACGCAATCCACAATCCATAGTCTACGCAATCCATGTGCATGCACACTGATGGTGTTTCCCCACACCATCCACACCCCCACCACACCCACACACCCACACCCACACCACCACCACAGGTGAGGCATGTGGTGGTGGATTACCGATGTCCCCAGCCCGCCCCCTTTACCCTGTTGCGCTGTAGTGGGCATCAGCATATTGGTGGTGCCTGTATACAAGTGACAGAGGAATCTTCTGGAAGGGTGCTGTGCACCTCATGTCCTAAAGTGGGAACAGAGCCAGGTGTGTTTTGTGTGTGGTGCTTTTAGGTGGCAGGGGATACATTTTTGCCACCACCACTTTATCACCACCACCACCACCACACCACCACCACCACTACGGTATCACAAAGTAGGTGTCCCTGGTAATGAAGCAGGCTATGTTGTGGCCATGCTTGATGATGACCTATGGATGCACAACCGTACCCCTCCTGTACTGCAACCCGGAACACGCCTCCGCCTGACGTCGACCTATGATGCCTCTCAGCGGCGTTTGGGTGTGATGGGGCTGTTGACCATGTGGTTTGGTGACATGCAGGAGCCCTGTCCTTCTGGGTTTGACTTTCATGATGATGATGAGGAGGAGGAGAGGGATGATGTTGTGTACAGTGGTGGTGCGCATGATCATATTGGTGTGCATTCTGGTAGTGGTGTGCATTCTCATGATGATGATGATGTACAAAAAGGTGGGCATCATGGGCATCAAAATGTGCGCAATGGTGTGCACAAGGATGGTGTGATGGATATGGGTGGAGTGGCCAGCACCTACAGGCATCACGGTGGATTAGGGGATATCATGCATGACCTGGCACAGGACGTGATGATGGTGTAATGATGATGGTGTCATGATAATGTTGTAATGGTCTCAGCATGTTTACATGTGTATGTATTTGTATATGTGTTTGCATGCATATAAGCGAGCATGTATGTGCATGTATGTGCATGTATGTGCATGTATGCATGCATGTGCGTAGGTGTTTCCTATGTACCAAGATTTTCATTTGCGTATGTGTAATTGTCACATAATGCTCATCATGTTTTCTGCTGTTGCTACTGCTTCCTTTTGTTACACGTGTGTTGAATCGTGTACTACTTGAAATACAACTCATCACAAGTAAAACACTATGTATGATTTACAACCCACCACCACCACCAACAACAACAACAACAACCATGCATCCTCACCTCCCTCGTTCTTGTATGTCTGCTGGCTCCCCCCCTCCCTTGACAGCCTGCAACAACGCAGCAGGACTGTGCAATGCATTCGCAGATACACCCTCTCCATCACATGGACCCCCCCCTCCGCATCCCCCTGACGCCCGCACAGCTGCATCTACGGCAGAGGTTGACTGCAGCTCAAACACACCACAGGCAAGGTCCATTTCCACGTGCACGTCCTCCTCAGCTCGTCCCTTACCACCATGTGCATCGCAACCTGGTCCCTCATCCCCATCGGAATCATCACCAGACGCCTCGCTTTCCTCGACCATGTGGTTTGCCCCAGGCATGCGTAGCGCCACCCCTAGATCTTGTTCATGGTCACTGTCTGGCTCTAGGCTAGGTAAATAGGGATCCTGCTGAGGTGTCTTGCCCGTGGTGCTTGGCAGGCTGGCATTGGCTGCAGCGAGCTGAGGCAAAAAGTCATTCAAACGGCGCAACAAATCTGTGGCTGGCTCCACGGGGCCAATAGCAGGCTTTTGGGGCTTGTTGATGAGCAGTGGGTTGTGGGAGGGTGGTTCCAGGGATTGATTTGCTGTTGATGCTGTTGATGGTTGTTGATGCTGCATGGTGTTGCTAGTATCGGGTGTGTGTGTGTGCATGCGACAGGAGAATATAATATGTTTTTTGTTTTTGTTTTTTGTTTGGCTGTATAAGACAGCAGCGTTGGTCAAACTGCTGCTCATTGACCAAGGTCGTAGCAAACCACACAAACTAGCAAAACGTACGGCCACACAGTAGATAGTATATGTACATAGATACAATACAAACTGTGTAGAATCCAGTCGAACATGATGGCAACCACTGATGATGTCACAAATCGCATCAGTGCCCTCTCCCTGGAGGATGATAGCAACCTACAAGCACCACCATCAACCGTAGCAGGATATGAAGATATACAACAAGCCCTCAGGGAGCTCATAGGTATGCTGCACATACCTGACCCTCCATCACCGAACCAGCCTGCCCCAGCACACAACACCCCACCACCACCCCTTGCACAGCATGGCCTCTTTTATACAAACATGAAGCAGCACAGCTTGGAGTCATCTGGCCACGTGGGATGCTCCTGCATGGACCCTATGGCTGTGGCAAATCATTGCTCGTTCGTCACATTGCTGCGGAATGCAATGCCGTCTTGCATACTGTCACGGCAGCAACCATCACAGGCGCCTTGATAGGTATTCTGGTGGTGGTAATATACTGGTAGTGAAAATATGGTGAAAGTATACCACTTCTGTTTGCATGCGGCTGCATGCACCCTCGTGTAGTAGGGAGCCATTGGCACACCCATCCATGGCACACCTTGGCACACCCATCCCTTGCCCCTGTTTCCCTCTTTTTCAGGTGAATCTGAGCAACGGCTCCGTGATGCATTTGCAACGGCACAGCACGACGCAGAAACATCCGGCAAGACAGCATTGGTGTTTTTGGATGAGCTTGACACACTCGCACCCCGGCGGGCAGCAGTGGGTGGTGGTGTGGAAGCCAGGGTAGTGGGGCAGCTGCTGACACTGATTGATCAGGTGTGTGTTTTCTTAAGCGGGCAACTGCTTGTATCTGTAGTAGTGGTTGTTGATGATGATGATGATGTTGGGTTTGTGTATGCATAATGATGTACATAGAAATGGACAGAAAGCGAAACAATACCAACAGCAATGCATAACAACAGCAAACAAAATCCTGAATCCCCTTTTCACACTCTCATATAGGTAGTACTCGCTCCACACCACGTGGTGGTGGTTGGTGCCACATCCAACCCCAGTGCCATAGACCCCGCCCTTCGACGCCCTGGTCGTCTTGACCGAGAACTCCTGGTCAACGTTCCAACACGCATGGATAGAATTGCTATACTCACAATGCAGCTGGGTCGCCTGTCACTCACCCAGGGCAGGGCAGGTGCTTCTCTCTCTGCATTGGCCACACGGATTGCACAGCAAACTGCAGGATATACAGGGGCAGATTTGCATGCACTGGTTTTAGAAATTGCCATGACTGCGCACAGTGAGCCAGACAGTCCTGAAGGGGAGGACATGGGGAGCATTGCAATAGAACAAGTGCATATAGATGCAGCATTGCAGGTGGTGCGCCCATCCCTGGCACGAGGGGCTGCAGTGGAGGTTGCCCCAGGTAGGTTTATATGGGTCTATCTCTATACATATGGCAACTACTGTAAACATGAAGCATTTGTGGCTTTGGCCTACTATCGCTATACACACACACACACACACACACACACACACAAACAAATAAACACCACATGTCACACAGTGGCATGGAGTGAGTTGGGTGGCATCGCAGCTATACGCACCGCCCTCCAGCATGCAGTGGAATGGCCCCTTATTCACACGACTGCCTTTGAGCGCCTGGGTCTGAGTGCCCCTCGAGGCGTGTTGCTGTATGGTCCACCAGGCTGCTCGAAAACATCATTGGCCAGGGCAGTCGCCACTTCATGTGCATGCCCCCTCATCCCGCTGTCAGCAGCGGCGCTGTATTCTATGTATGTGGGGGAGGGGGAGGCTTTGCTTCGTGCACGCTTTCAGCAGGCGAGGCAAACGGCACCATCTATTGTGTTTTTGGACGAGCTTGACGCACTTGCTGGTATGTTGCTGTTTGGTTTGTTGTGGTTGAGGTGCATGAAGAGAGTCACCTGCAGGTGCCTCAGTTGACATCTGGACAACACATCTCCCCAACATTGTAACATTACCCCAGGAAAACGCGGCAGTGAGGCTTCCAGTGCTTCTGTGCGTTTGTTGACAGCATTGCTAGTGGAGATGGATGGCTTGGAAAGTGCACAGGGGGTGTTGGTGTTGGGGGCAACCAACCGACCATGTACGATCGGTGCCCATGGTTGTTGCACATGGTTGTCAGCTTACACATACTGTATACACATTCCCACCACCACAGGGGCACTGGATGCGGCACTCTTGCGACCGGGTCGCTTTGATGTGCAGTTGTATGTGCCACCCCCAGATCAAGCTGGGCGTGTGGAAATCTTGCAGCTTGCCTGTGTACGTGTACCACTCGGTGCGGACGTGCAACTGGATGCAGTTGCTGAGCAAGCACAGTATTTCACGGGGGCAGAGCTCAAAGCATTGGTTCGGGAAGCTGCATTTTTGGCACTACGAGAAGATGTCAAGGTAGGGGTGGGTGGGGGATGTATTGGTAGGGGTGGTTGCGCCAACAAAAAGTTTGTCAACCAACGAATTGTACTCAACATACTATCAACAGGGTGCCAGCGCAGTGCATGCACGTCATTTTGCTGCAGCATTGGCAAGCATGCAGCCGTCTGTGTTGCCCGACGTGCTGCAGCAGTACACGGCATGGACGCGGCAGCCAGGGACGAAAAAGTATTGACCTGGTTTTTGTATCACTATATCTCTTTATATCTCTTTATTCCATATAGTATTCCATGTAGAGAATCAAGGTAGACACTGTGCAACAACCACCTTCGCTCACCATCCTGTTGTCTAGTTTACGTGCATCTCGTTCAGTTCAGAATCACCCTCCCACATTCAACCCGTTTTCTCCAATCATCACCAAAATGCCATGACACCTCATACGTTGCTAGCACTCCTGTTGCTAGCAGTGCATTACCATCAATCGTTTTCCACTGCCCTTCCAACGCCGTTGCCATGGCTACAGCAGCGACCAGCAAAAGCACGTCGATGCTTGCCACAATTACTCTGCATAGGCACGCAAAAGGGTGGGACCACAAGTTGGCACGACTATGTGCTCCACGGGTATCACCCACAACTTCACGTACCCAAGGCTCGCAAAGAGCTGCACTACTTTGATTGGTGTGTGGCAGAGTGCAATTTGAGAGGGTGGTGCTGGTACACACAGTGTCCTACAGCCTGTGTACCCACTCGCCCCACACAGGTTTATAGAACACAATGTCAGCGCGGGGCAATACTTTGCACAGTTTCCCCTGATAGCACCTGGGGACGATCCACTACGGGGCCGGTGTAGTGCATTGCCCAAGGATATTGATGGCAACATTCGTAACGAAATACATGTGCAGGCAGAAGCCACACCACGGTGTGTGAGAGGTGGTGTTTGTGCCCATGTTGAGTGTACACGGTACTGTACACGCTCAAAGCACATGCTTGTCACACTGCGCGTTTGCCAAAAATCGCCCGTTTCTCACCCTCCCCTCTCTCTCGAAATAATACACCCAGGTATTTTTTCCATCCCTTGGCTGCACAACGAGCCTATGAGCTGTTGCCAGATACCCGCATCTTGGTATTGTTGCGCAACCCCGTCAAACGCATCCTCAGCCACTACAACATGGACTTTCAAATTCGCATTCAGCAAGGCATGCTGGTTGTGTTTGTGTGTGTTTGGGCATGTGCACTTGGCATGTGTGCTCGTACGCACACACTGTGCCGGAGTATGCAGGGATATCATACTGTGGATCCGCATGCAATACACAGGCACACTGGATGTGCGGGGCTTGAGCAATAAGGACATTCAAGATCGGTATGTGGACAGTTTGGAGTCCATGGTGCATAGTGAGGTATGGGTGGGATGATATGGGTGGGAAGATATGTGGGGAAAGAGACACCAACACGCAACCCATGGCACCCCAACACAGATTGGCATATTAAAGCGGTGTTATGCTGGTTTGATTGACGATGTTGATCACTTGGCAATTGATCGATGCTTCAAGTTTCAAGATATGGGGTTGAAGAGACGCAACCAAGCACTGACCAAAATTGAACATGTCTGGCGCAGGTGTGTGTTGTGTGGTGTGAAAGACGTGGTTTGAAGGACAGCAATGCAGACCTGGTTGGTGCGTGAAACAATTACTCACAACCAACACCATACAACCAACACCACAGTGTGTATGCTGATCATCTTGGTAAGTGGATGTCATATTATCCCCCAGAACGGTTTCTGGTATGGGTGTCGGAGGATTTTGCTGCCAACCCTGCTGCCCACATGGAACAGCTTGCTGCATGGATGGGTTTGGATACCAGCCTTGCCAACCCCGATGTATGCTTGTGCTGCATGGATTGATCCTAATTGGTTTGTGATGCATTGTGCACACAAGCTCTGTTGCTCAATACACAAACGTGACACCATCCTCAACAAACAGGTGCTCCAGGTGCATTCATATCAAATCCCCTACATAGCACATGCCAGTGATGCCACGGAACGTGCACTGCGCAATTTCCTATCATTTCACAACCAGCGCCTGTTTTCCATGCTGCGTCGCAAGAGCATGGGGGCACTGGCAGATCGATTGCAAGATGTCTGGGGCTTGCGAGGCTAGTTGGGGTGTGCAACGTTACACAAGTTGGGAAAATGCAATAGCCACTGTGAGTTGTGTTCCGTGAAACCTCGTACTCTCGTAACAAATCATCACTGCTGTTTTGACTGATCTTGTGCTGCTTCCCATGCCTTGCGCCGTGCCTCTCGCTGCACACGTTCTGTTTCCACTTCCTGTAGTAGTACATATAAGAGTATGGCATGTTGTGAAATGAACATGCAACCTCCACCATCGTTGTATACCTCCAGCAATCGCTCCTGCTCACCAGCTGGCAGCTCCTCCATGCGCTTGACCATGACTGCCTCTTCATAGTCCTTGAGCTGCTGCACATATGTCATTTGCTGTGGGTGTACAGGCGCGTGGTATGCACCAACCACATTGCGTATCTACACCACCTTGTGTGCTTTCTCGTACTTTGTTGGCAACGCGAAAGAGATAGCTACCAATCCAGCCTACGCAAATGCCCAAAAAGATGACCAGCTGGACATAGTTGCCAGCCATGCCAGCGTCCATGCCGGTGGCCTGCAGACCATAGTACATGCCATACCCGAGCGCGATCAACCCAACACCAATGAGAATGACGTCCTTGCGTGTATAGCCAAATGGTACCTGTGTTGATGTGGGTATTACTTTGTAATGTGAGTTCTCACGTATGCTGTGGCAAAGGGACAGACCTTGTCGTCTGAGGATGTTGAGTTGACCACGATGCGTGCCCCACGCCGGTGCAATCGTTGCGTGGTGTGTGAAAAGGGCTTGCTGTGTGCAACATGTGTTTTGTGGGCGTTGCAAGGTCGCAATAGCGCTCGTGTGTTACCATGGAGTGCAATGAGGTTGTTGTGTGTGTGTTGGTGGCGTGCTGCGTTGCAGCACACGTTTGTGGGTGTGAGATGCATCATGGTGAAGAGTTTGAGTGAGGTCAAACACTGGACAGTGGTCAAAAGTGGTTGCACAACATGTAAAACACAGCCATGATGAAAGCATTCTCACAATAAACCTCATGCACACGGCATCATTGTCTGTACACCATTGACTGTCTGTTGACGTTGCTACTCACTCACCAACCCAGCTGATCGTCAACACATCAACGATGTTTAAGCGGTTTAGCAAGGAGGAGGTGTCAGGGCACACACAGCTCAAGGCATCTGTACAAAGAGCAATTCGCAGTACGTGTGCAGGGGGTGGATAATACCTCACAGCACACATCATACACCTTGAGCCGGCATGCTACCTATCACAGACCAATTATGTGAGCAATATCCCATGCTAGAAGAGCACAAAATCATAGATGTATTGTTACCCAAAAAGGAACAGATGCTGCAGCTGAAATGGTATGTGTGGGTATGTGCAAGTCGCTGTGAGCTTGCCCATCACAGCACCAACCCAATACACGTGCACTCAAGTAGCATCATACACAATGTGCCGTACACCCCACACAGTCCAGAAAAAGTGTCGGTCATCGTGGTACAGAACACACCATTGTTCTTTAGCAACCGGGAAGGCAAGTGGATGCCAACATTACGTGTGTTGCACCAGTACCCCGACATGATGCCCAAGTTGCGTGCTGATCAGGGTGCCATCAAGTTTGTATTGTCAGGTATGGGTATCTCAAGGTCAAGGTCAGCTACTGAGTTGTGTTGGTGCACGTTGTTCTTTCCCGGGTGTCTTTCATCATCTGTGCTGATTTGTCTCCTCCCTGCATGACACAAGGTGCCAACATCATGTGCCCTGGGTTGACATCAGCTGGTGCAACAATTCATGACGAGGTATGGTGGGTGATGATGATGTTGTTTGAGCATGTGTCTACAGCATACGACGGTCATCATGGTGTCGCCCCACAGGTTCCAGAGGGCACACCGGTGGCAATTTATGCAGAAAACAAAGAGCATGCAATGGCAATTGGCATCACAAAGATGAGCACTGAGGACATGCGCACCATCAACAAGGGGATCGGGGTGGAGCTCATGCACTACTTGAATGATGGCTTGTGGAAGACGACAACATTGGATGGGTGATAATGGGTGACAAAGGCTAGAGTGTGCAGGCATCCAACAAATGCTCACCCAAGGTGTACTGATCAGTACACTATGCGCAATCCAAAAATGGGCCCAGCTCACACATAAAGTTTTGCTGGGGTGGTTTGGGCGTCCAGCGTACCAACTATGTTGACAATGCTCATCTTCATGTCATTCTTATTTTCCTCTCCTGCTACTCCGCCTACATGCTTATCTCCTCCTACTATTACCATGGAATTGTACGCAAACGTAACTAATGTTTAGCGAACATGTTACATATGTAGGCCAACAGATGTTGTGACGGGACACAACACGTATGGAAGGATACGTGCACAGCAAAGGTTGGATTGCACGACACTACATTGAGCATTGCTCCATGGCTAGAGCCGCAAACACGACACGCAAACACAAACACCACCACAGAGCAAGATGCACGTTGGAAACTCTGTTATATTGCAGTGCAGCTTGAGCCTCTTCCTCTGCTATGGTACCATCACCAGGTACCATACACACATTGTACACAGTGCTACACGAAACAAGCATGTGCTCACACCACAATAATACTTCAAACTCACCACAACAGAAGGGCGCCGATCCAGTGCAAGCAGCTGCGTTGTCGGGTGCAGTGGTCACGGTATGGAACAGCCAAGAATGTACACATTGTACAACATATATGCACACTACACCACACACTACACCACACGCTACACCACATCCACCTGATGCCCAACACTGCAGACGTATGGGCGCCAACAAAACAGCTATTACCGCTTTGGTGTCGCCACCAACATTGCCAGCTACGAGTTTGGGGTGTCCACTGCAGCCGAGCGAAGTGCATGGGTTGCTGTGCTCGACAGGGCTGCTGCTGTAACGGACGTACAGGTGGAACAAGGGGACTTGCAATTGGGGGAAAAGAGTCCACCATTGCAACCGGTCAGGCATGTGTTGACCATGCAAAGCCCCACACAGGCCACCAACTCGAATAGTACCAAAAGTGATACTGTCAAGCATGGCACTGTCAAACACACGCTGCGCAGTGTTGTGCACAGTCCTTCATCTGCTGGGACTGCCTCCGTGGTCAGTCCTGGGGGGGCACGTCGAGGGCTGTTTTCCGCCCTGGTGGGAGGGGGTGGGAGACTGCATTCCCCTGAAAAACAGTATGTTTCATTGCACGTGGCACACCCTACATCCTTATTGGTCAAGGTGGGTGGATGGGATTGCGTTGCTGGTGGTGGGTGATAACATGTATCAATGGTGTGTATCAATTGTGTATCGATTTCCCCCGCATGACACAGGCAGCCACGCACCCACAGCATGCAGTACACATCCTCCAGGAGCGCTATGAACGTGCAATGCTGTTTGTTGCGCAAAACCCACAAATGTTTGAGTCACCACAACAGCGGGCGCACTTGGAGGTGTGTATGTTTGTGTGTACAAGGGGTATGTCAGCACTTTATGTTTTCTGTTTGTCCACCATGACCAACATACGCACACAGACCATCACCGATGCTGTTTACAAGCACACCACAGCAAATGGCACAGATACCAACAGCACACAACCCACCAACAGCACACAGCCCACAAGTCATGGTGTTGCCCTCCGTGCGTTGTACGTCCTTGAGGTGTCAAAGAGTGCTCCAGGGTGGTCTGATTACAGCCACAGAGAAAACTATTTTGTGAGGTGCGCTGTACATGTGTACCAAGATGTGCACATGTCGTGAATATGGTCAAGATGTGCACTGTCAGCATACACACGATATTGTCCACACCTTGCCGCACCCCCTGACAGCCCTGATAGCATGCTTGATGCCGTGGCATCATCGGCGTCCCTTGCAGTACTAGAAGACCTACGAGAGTGCTTGTGCTTTGGCAGTCGGGCATGGCTGCATGTATTTCTCCTGCATGATGGCTTGCCGTTGCTCCTCGAGGTAGTGAGCATGCACACATGGAATCTGCTCTTGTTTACCGCCAACGTACTACCCTTGTCAATGGGTCACCCCCCAACAACAGATTATCACAGCGTTGCATGAAGCATTGGACGAAACCACAGAACCGCACCCAGACCTGCGCCTGCGCTTGCTGGCGGCCATGGCCTGCGTGCAGAGCCTTGTGTCATGCAACGAGGGTCTCACAGCATGCGTCGAGGGGTGGACAGTGGCGAGCACCGCCGTGGTGCTGGCAGCGCAGCTCGACGCACGTGACCCAGAACGGAGCCGTTTGGCAACGGAAATGCTTCGTGCCATTACACGTGGGGGCGACAAGGGGTATACACAGGTGGTAGATGCCCTGCTGGAGGACGGTGCACCAGGGGTAGACACGAGTATGGGTACACAGTTTGTGGATGCACCAGAACACTTGTACTTTGGGCTGCAGCGGCTGCTTGCGTTTTTGGACTTGTTCCAGGTGTGTGTTGGCTTGCTGTAGGCATTGCGACGCCATGTATCACAATCATGATAAGCACACTGTAAAAACCAGGCAGAAGATGGGCTGCTGGCAGTGGATGTTGAACTGGTGGAAGAAGCATTGGCGTTGCTTGTTGATTTGACAACAAAAGAGCACACACAGCGTCGCCGCGTTGTGACAGCATGCATGAAGGCTGGGGTGGTGCGTGTGCTCTTTGAAATGGCGCAGCTGCACAACCAAGAGATTGACAAACAAGTGGAGCGTGTTCGAAGTGGGATACGCCAGGTGCTCGCTGTAGAAGCATTGCCTGATGTGCAACCACGACCATTGCCACCGCCCCCGCTGCCGCCACCCCCGCCACCCAAGCGTGGGGCGCCGCATGCGCCACCACCGCCACCACCACCGCCGCGTGCTACACCCCACGCGCCACCGCCACCACCGCCACCACAAAAGGGCAGCAGTGCACAAACCGCAATGCAAAAGAAACCTCCACCTCCCGTCCCGCAGCAGGATCCGCGCTTCAAGCCTGCAGTCAAAACCAAGGGCTTTTTCTGGGACAAGTACGTTTTGCGGATGTAGAAGTTCACACCCACACCCACATCAACCCGCCCCTCCCCCAGGTTGCCCGACCGGTGCATCGAGGGTACATTTTGGGCATCGGTGCTCCCCGACCCCACATTGCTGACGCCCAAGCAGGAGCTTGAGGCCAATTTTCGTGCACTGCACAATACCAACACCAACAAATCCTCAAAACAGAAAGTACAACAACCCACGCAATCAGTTCTGTCGAAAAACAGGGTCATGGCGATTGGCATTTTGTTGGCCAAGACGCTACGACCGATGCAGCATGACCCTGCTGCATGTTTGCGTGGTGGCAGTGGAGTGCTGCATGATGCTCATGCATTGCAAGCAGTATTGCAGTGCATACCTCATGATGAAGAACGAGAAATTCTGCAGAGCTTTGTGGCTAGTGGGGGCAACATGATGCAGCTGAGCGACGCAGAGCGCTTTGTGTGGCGTTTAGGTACTATTCCGGATGTCAAAACACGTGTGCGGGCGCTATTGTTGATGTTGCAGGGCTCGACCCAGCTGTTGGATGTACAGACCAAGCTCAACACGCACCAGGCTGCGGCCCGCCAGCTGCGCAACAGTCGTGCATTTGGGTCGGTGCTGGCACATGTGCTTGCGCTTGGCAACTTTTTGAATTATGGCAACAGCCGTGTGGGGAATGCACGGGGATTCCGAGTGAGTAATTTGAACAAGTTGCAGGTGTGTTGAGGGAAGGGGATGTTGTTGTTTTTGTGGGTGTAGAACACAACATGCACACTCTGTGTACACAGAACACCAAGTCACTCGATGGCAGCAGCAATCTGTTGGCGTGGGTGGCATCGCACGTGCTCAAATGTCATGGGAGGTTGCTTGCAGAGGAAGTTCCTGCAGTGCTGCATCCGCATACGCGGGTGGCATGTAGCGAGCTGGCCGCGGTGTTGGATGAGGTGCGCGAGGGGGTTGCGGCAGCAAAGGCATGGTACAATGAGGGGGTGGTGGTCAAGGTGGACATTGGAGAGCAGCCGTCTGGTTTGTGCATGGTGACGCTGCAGGTGGATGAGGCACGGGGGCTTGTGGGGCAAGGTGTGGGGATGTTGGACCAAGCATGCGACGCGGGGACGCGCATGTTGCATGAGACAGAGCAAGGGTACACTGCGTTGCTGCAGTGGTATGGGGAGAGCACTGCGTCGTGGAGCAATGACGCTGCGTTTTGGCATGATATAGCTGGGTTTGCAGAGTGCTTTACGGCAGTGTGCAAAGAGGTCTATCGTGAGCGTATTGAGTAATTACTTAAATAATTGATTATTTGATATTATTGAAAATGTACAACAATCATTGTAAAATACTACACATTGCATGCTCCGGTTTGTTTTGCCAGCAACGCCGTTTCTTGAGTTGGAGAGGATTGGGGTGCAACTTGCTTCAGAGCAAGGGACTTGGTTGGCGTCTTTTGTGCAGGCTGTTGTTGGGGGGAAAGTGTTTGGCATGTGCATATGCTATTGCTGTTATGTTGTCCAGTACAACATACCGCGGAGCCTATGCGTTTGTAGTTGTAGTAAAAGACACCCATGAATGAAATAAAGTATCCAGCAAGGCTTACGAGGGAGACAGGGTCACTGTAGGCCACAGAGCTCATGCCAATGAGCATCCAGTCCTGCAAGGATGGGCGTGGAGGTGAGATGTGATTAGTGATGAAGCAAGTAGTATGTTGTGTTGTGACGAATGAGTATGGAAAAAATGCACATGATTCACTGCCTTGGTATACCTTGATCACACCCGACACATTGAGGGTGAGTGCGCTCGTGGTGCTAATCAATAGGAATGTGGAAATGTTGAGAAAGAATGCGGCCAGGGCGTTGCTGACCCACAAAAAGGGTGTCATGTTGCTTTGTGCGAGGAATGACAAAACCTGTGTGTGTTTTAAGCAACACATGTAGTTGAAACAGCACGTATCAACACACCCCTTGGCAATAAGCATACCGTTGGACCCTCAAAGAATGCGAAAGGAAAGACGAGAAAGAGGACGCTGCAGGGGGCCACGTAATAAAGCATAGTGATGGGGGTGAGCTTGAGTCCCGAATCCTGCAACAAGATTTGGGTGAGACACAAGCGCATTGACTCAGTGGCAATTGAGGAGAGCTGCAAAAGTATGCCAACAACAATGAAATGGAGCTCACCATAGGCACTGATGGCCACGCCTGCAGAAATCTGGAGGGGTTTGAGAGGTGTAAGCAATGAGTATGGTGTGGGTGCACACAAACGTGCTGCGTGCTGACAATACATGCACAACATACCACAATCATGTTGACAAGTGTGGATGTTTGAAACGACTCGGTACCCAATGAGCATCCCACAACAAAAACCGAAACTGGCATGAGGGCCTGTGTGGGTGCATACATCAAATATATATGTCGTACTGTATGCAGTACACCCTGCAAAAGCCACAACAATACCTTGAGCATTTGAATAAAGGCAACCGAGAGGTAGAGGTATGCAGCGTTTCCAAGCCACAGGGTACCAGCAAAAAGGGCGGATATTGGGAGTATGGCGCGCCAAAACGTCTGGGAGGTCATTGTTGCACGGTCCACCAGGTCAAGGCGCACCAATATGTGTGCGGCTGCGCTGCAAAATGCCATATGCCACCTGTGTACGTTGAGGTGGTGTAGAGCAAGGCGAGGCACTATAATTATGATGCAACAACCAGGCATACATGGTCAGGGTAATTGGGTAGGGAAACACATGGCTCAGCAGGTACTTGTTGTAGAGGATGACGGTGGCACTGATTGCAATCCAGAGGGTGATGTACCTGTCGTGCAAGTAACGAGGCATTTTGTAATTATATGGTAATTGGGAAAACGTTGGTTACCCAAACCAGTGACGCCCCTGACGCACCCCGCAATCCTTAGGAAATGAGGCAAGCCATTGGTTGAGGCTGCTGTCCCCATGATGTGGTTGACCTTGATATTACTATTACTATGATCCGATGTGTTGTCACGTATTGATATCACTTTGGGGGTGGGCTGGCTTCGCAGCCAGGCTTGCAACATCGTGTGTTGCTATCGATTTTCGTTGTGAATGTGAAAGTGTACAACGTGTAATATTAAAAAAACGATTGGGAACAGTTCAGGCGCTGGTCAATGTCGTGCACAGAACTAGTTCCTAGTACAGTTCTGTACAGAACTAGGTGCTACGGCATCAAGACAGACGACCTCCAAATGTGCACAGCAGAAAGATGCAGCAATGATACAAGCAACAACGTTAGCGCTCAGCACTGTTACACAACCAAAAGAGCAGCCTGTGCAGGGCTCGAACCTGCGACCCCCGAGTAACTGGCATGTAGAAGCTCGGTGCTCTACCAGCTGTGCTAACAGGCCATCACTTTTTTAAGGTTGCAGTTGTTTATGACCACGGAATGTGTTTCGTTGCTGTGGCTGCACACTGTAGTTGCTGCTGCAACTCGCCCCGCAACAACAGACACACAATGAAATGCACCACTAATTCATGTTACACACAAGCATGTTGTTTCCCTCCCAACACACTAATCCAACACCTTGCTCACTACCCCAGCCCCCACTGTGCGCCCACCCTCTCGAATTGCAAAGCGCAATCCAGGCTCCATTGCCACACCTTGAATGAGCTCAAACTGGCACGTCACATTGTCCCCTGGCATCACCATCTCCACACCATCAGGCAACTTGAGCACATTCCCCGTCACATCCGCAGTGCTAGGGGTGGGTGGGTTGGTGGTGATATGCACATGGAGATATACACAATCCTCTTCTATACATTCATACAATCCCCCCCCCCCCCCAAAAAAAACATACCGGAAGAAGAATTGTGGCTTGTAGTTGCTGAAAAATGGAGTATGCCGCCCACCCTCGTCCTTGTTCAAGCAGTAGATCTCGCCCTCAAACTTTTTGTGCATCTTGAGCGACCCTGGCTTGGCCACCACCTGCCCACGCTGCACATCCTCCCGCTTGATACCACGCAGCAGCAGCCCCACATTGTCCCCCGCCTCGCCGTGGTTGAGCGTCTTGCGAAACATCTCCACCCCGGTCACTGTACTCTTGATGGGCGTATTGGTAATTCCCAAAATTTCAATCTCATCGCCCGTCTTGACCACCCCTTGCTCCACACGCCCCGTCACCACGGTCCCACGCCCTTGGATGGAAAACACGTCCTCCACAGGCATGAGTAGTGGCTTGTCCAATGCACGGGTGGGCAGGGGGATGGAAGAATCCACTGCCTCCATCAGTTTCAATATGGCTTGTTCGCCCAGTTCCGGCTCTCGACCCTCCAGGGCACACAACGCGCTGCCACGAATAATGGGGATGTCATCTCCAGGGAATTGGTAGAAATTGAGCAGTTCACGCAGCTCCATTTCCACAAGCTCGATCAACTCTTCATCCTGCACCATGTCGCACTTGTTCAAAAAGCACACAATGGATGGCACACCAACCTGGCGGGCGAGCAAAATGTGTTCTCGCGTCTGTGGCATGGGGCCATCCGTCGCGCTCACCACCAGAATGCCTCCGTCCATCTGTGTTGTTGAATAATGATGTTGCGTATCCATTTGCGCATGTACACATACCACCACCTCACAAACCTGTGCTGCGCCCGTAATCATGTTTTTCACATAATCGGCGTGCCCAGGGCAATCCACGTGTGCATAGTGCCGCGTTTCTGTCTCATACTCGACATGTGCCGTGGCAATGGTAATACCACGCGCCTTTTCCTCTGGGGCCTTGTCAATTTCATCATACGCGACAGCCTGGGCGGCTCCCTTTTGTGACAAGACTTTTGTAATGGCGGCAGTCAGCGTGGTCTTGCCGTGGTCGACGTGCCCAATGGTCCCCACATTGATGTGGGGCTTGGTACGGCTATTGATATCGTATGTGGAGTAGTGGTGTCTGTGCAGCAGGGTTGGTTGGTGCGTATGGAGAGCAGACCTGATGGTGGGTTTTGGCATGAGGTTGGTTTGCCAGGGTGGTCTGTTGCTATTGCAACACACAGATCGTACCCTACTCCTCGTAGATGTGTTGATAGCATGCATTCCCACGGCTGACTCCATAGTGCCCTGTACTCATGGCTAGCCACCGCAAGCAACGATCTGGAGAGCCTTGCAGCCATTGCCGCCATCTTGCTCCCTCAACGACTTGCTTTGCTCCCTTTACCACTTGCTCTCGTTGTATTGCTTTGTTAGGTTGGGTTTGTGTATGGATTTGTTTTTGCATGACCTCAAGCTTAAAGGTTTTGCAACACAAGCTGGCCGGTGATTTCGCCTGGTATCATAAACAGCGCAGCACACAATATAGGCAACACACAATAGTATTGGCAGAGCACACACAACTTGCATGTCGAAGCATCAACAACGGTCGCGTGGTTTTCTGTTTGTGCAACAACAGCTTGGGTTATGACTATGGACGCTGGAAGGGTAGGTGATTTTCACAACGAGCGTGTTGTGAGGCTGTGTATGTGGCAAGTGCATTCCAACCCCCCTCATCCCCACACAGTCGGAACGATCAGGAGTGAGTGGCGCAGCACCCATCGCTGCACCACCACAGGCAAGCACTGCAGCACACACTACATCTGCCAGTGGCCCGGCGCCAGGCGCAGTGCTACCAGCAGTAGTGGCACAGCAGCAGCACCATGGGAACAATCACGGGAACAATAACAACACATCAGCCGCAACAAACAACCATGAACTCTTGCCGCAGCGTTTTGATGCAATAGCCAAGCTGCTTGAGATGCATGAGGAGCACCAGCAACAGCAAAATGCAAAAATGTATGTTGGGGCGAGGGATCATTTGATACGGTTATGCAGAATGCTCAAGTATCCATGCACACTGGTCCTCACAATACCCCATGTTCTTCACACAGCACTGCCCTCTTTACATCGCTAGAATCACTGCGCACCCAACTCATAGAGCGCAACCAGGTGGTTGAGCGCCAAACAATACGTCTCGGTGGGCTGAAAAGTGAGGTTGCTGCTCTGGAAACTTCTCAGGCAACCTACAAAGAGTTGTTGCAGTACAGGGATGCACAGTTGGGACAGCTGAAGGTGGGTGATGTGTGCGTGCTGGTGTGTGATATCGTACGATATCATCTCACACCCATACTACAGGAGCAACTCGCAGTCAAGGATGCACAAACAGCAGCAGCACAAGCACTAGCAACACAACTGAGGCAGGATGTGGAACGACTGACTGCCGCTGCTGCACGCATGCAAGCTGAACTTGATGCTGGGCACGCGCGGGGCAAGGGCAGTGGGGCAGGTATGACATACATTTAATGTTGTTGTTTTGTCTACATGTTGTTGTCTGTTAATCTTGCTATTAATCTTGTTAATATATATTCTGTTGCCTGGTTGCACAACCCCCCCCACACCACCACCACCACAACAGGCCCCTCCCGCATTGGTCTCAAACGCAAGCTCCCACCACCGCCACAACACCCAACACCCAACGACGACAACAACCAACAGAGCGACGACGACACAACCAACGAGGCACCCGCCCAACCGCCTCGTACACGCACCAGCAACGCACGCAGCATATCCAGCACCCCTGCAGCCACACCACGCGGTGGAGGGCGCGGTGGTGGGCGTGGTGGGGCGTCCAATGCAACTCCACTGTCCAAGCCCAAGGGCCTTCATAGGGAACTTGCAGGGTTGCAATCTGCACCTGGGGGACTTGCCCCAGCTCCCAAGGTCCCACGACTGGCCCTGCTTTCCACTGGGGTCAGGGGATCCCGTGGGAATGGCCGGGGAGGACGAGGTCGTGGTGGGGGGGGGCGGGGGGGGCGGGGGGGCGGCCGAGGGGGTGGGCGTGCACATGCGGCGGTGGGGCGTGCACTGATGCATGTACGCCGAGGTGGCAGGGGTGGACGTGGCAGGGGTGGGCGTGCACCTGCGAGCGATGGTGGTGTGCCTGCTGCGCAAGAACAACAAAAGCAAAAGGTATGTGGTGGTTTTGTCTTTCCGGGGGTGGAAATGGAAATTTTCATCACGTTTCCCCTACTGTCTGCGCCCCACAGCCTGCTACACCAAAGGGTGGGCGAGCAAGCAACACTGATGCCAGCACATGGTGGGATTTGGCTGAGATTGCCCCAGGCAACATTGTATGTGTGCGCTGTAGTCGACCTGATCAATACTCGTTACGATTGCCTGGCAAGGAGGAGCGCTTTGTGTGGATTTGCTCAGTGACCAAGGTGAGGAGATTGGGTGGGTGAAGCATTGTCTTGATGTGCGCATTTGTCGATCATCATCCATGGTATCATCATCCCTAATAAAACCCACCTTTAGATACGGGGCAATACAATTTATGGGCGCTGGTATCACAATGATGAGCGTGACCTACGCGTGCCATTTCGACTGGGACCTGAACTCAAGGTGAGGATGCTGTAGTGTCAGTGGGTGTGACAGTAGGTGGTTTGTGGCAGCGTGTACTAGCAGTGATGATTATATGGACACTGGCTGCTACACGTACTCTAGCATTCACACATTTGCAAAAACACACGCTGTGTACATCGTGCTCTTCACCCTGACACACAAGGTTCCTGTGCGTATCAAGGGGCGCATGGACATTTTGCACATTTACGAGGAGGACAAGAACTTTTCACTCTCGAAAACAGAGGTGGAGGAATTGGTCGGAGAGTACAAGCACAGTCTGACACTTGTGTTTGGGGATAGCAGCTCAGAGAGCGAGGGCGAGCAGAGCGGTGGCGAATAGAGCGACAGGGGCTGGTGCATGTGTTTTTACATGTCGGTGGTTTTGCAATGGTATTGAAATATCATATGGAGCAGCAACAATATATTCACAGAGTAAGAGCTTACGCAAGAGCATCACAGCAACAAACACAGGGAAATACATCTGAACATAGAAAACACATGCCTGCAGAGCAACAAAACAAATAAGATAATTGCAGTATACACGCAAACATCGCGTCTACAACGTTTCCAAGTCCTCCACAACGCCACCCCCAACACCCAGCTGATGTGCCACAGCCTGCCGTGCCGCCAACAAGTGTGCCTGCTGTTGTTGCTGTTGCGCCTCTCTCTTCTTATACAGCTCCACCAGGTGCTGATCTTCCTCACTGGCCACCGCCGCTTCCTGTGTGCCATACACAGCAGCATCAGACACACCGACACCCTTCCATGCATCCACATTGCCCACAACCACTGGTCCTGCTGACAACTTGCGCCCTGGTGGGTTGCAGATGGTGGAGGCATTATGAGTGTATCGTATAGCATAAGTCCACACATACTCACCAAACAACACATTTCCACAACAGCACACCTTGGATCAACAGTCGGGCTGGTGGCGGGGATGGGGCACATGCTGTGGCTGCTTGCCCTACAAATGCCATTGCATCCTGACTGCTCCCCCCACTTCCACAGGTGACTGGGGTGTCTGTGACTGCCACTCGAGGTGGTATTGGTGCCGGGGGAGGGTTGGTCATTGCAGAGGGTTGCGATGTGACTTGTGTTGTCACCACACGGGGGGCTGTGTTGATGATTGACGGCAGGGGCTGCTGCACAAGGGTGTTGCTGTTGTGGTTGTTGTCATTCCCGTTTTCCCTGTGTTTTGCCTTACTACCGGCCTGGTGTGCAGCACGAGCACCCACATCCCCTTTCTTCCCCACCACCCCCTTCTTGCCCACTGCCCCTTGCTTCCCCACCACCCCTTTCCTCCCCACAGTCCCCTGTTTGCCCACCATCATCTTGCGAACATCCTCCACCCGGGGTACTGCAGGTCGCAGTCGACTCAGCATCATGGCTGGATCACCCAAGCTGGCATCCACTTGGAGCTTTGCACCCCCTGCCTCAACCACCACCGTGCGACGACCGAGCGATGCGGGTGGCCGTGCATGCTGCTGCGCTTGGGCTGCTGCTGCAACGAGACTTCCTGTTGGTTGGGCATTACTGGTGCTCTGGGGATTGGTCGTGGCGGTGTGTGGCGGTGCGTGGTGCGTGGTTGGTGCTGATGGCTGCGCAGCCATTGCTGCTGCCGCTTGAGAGAAGAGCAACGCTTGCTTTGCAGCTGCACCATTCATATCCATGTGTCTATCCACCCCATACTGCTGCTTCCCTTTCAATTGGGGTTGCATCTCCACACCATGCACCCACCCTGCATCCCCTGTATGCATGCCCAGATGCTGCCATTGCAACTGCTGCTCAACCTGAGGTATATGCTCCTGTACTACTTTTTGCTGTTGTTCATCCTCCTCCTCCTCTGTTGCAACACTATTGCCCTCACTCCCTGATGTCCCACTGCTGCTGGTGCTCTGCTTGGTTGCGTAGTGGTTGTTGAGGGAAGACGTGCTTGTGCTGGCAGGTTGTGGTTTTGCTGCATGGGTGCTAGTATCCACCACACATGCATTGTTGGCATGCACACGGCGGCGTTTGGGTTCACTGGCAGAACCGGTGTCTGATGCTGCCGGCTGTTGTCCGAAGGAGGGCATGTGCTGCTGTTCTGCTTGAACGATATTACCACCTGCTGGCGCCGTCACCATCTGCTTTTTGGTCACAGGCCCCCCTTTGTGCAATCCAGCACCCTCTTGCTGTTGTGTATCACCGGTGATGGTTTTGTCGCCCAACACCCTCGGGCGCTTGCGTGTTGGCTGTTTGCCGTTTCCTGCTTGGAAGCGTGCATCGCTCACTGCACAGAGTTGTGGCGCCCATGTGCGTATCAACGACATGGTAATGTGCCGTGGTGCAGACCTGTGTGTGATGGTGGGGGGGGGCACGCGTGCACATGGCCAACAAACCACATGCTTGCGCAGACCGTCACACACCTCATTGTGGTGCAAGTTGTTGGTGCAACAAAACCACATCCTGCTGCAGTGTAAGGCCGGGATGGGTGGGTCATACACACACAAGTGCAAGAAAACACACAACAAGAGTGATGATGCAGCAGCAGATCATCAACATACGTGAGGTGGCTGTCGTCTGCACCATCCTGCAACATGCGTATTGGTGTGCACAGGTCCAATGCACGGTCGCCCATGGGACAACAATGTGCCAGCTCGAAGCAGCTGTTGTCCAGATGCTGGAGGGGCAACGTACTACCCCGCTGTACTATCCCAGCTTGTGTAGCAGCTTGTATATCCCTGCGTGCATGCTTGTGAGACAACACATGAGATGCTCTGAGGCTTTACATAGCACGGGTTACAAACAGCATTGCAGCATTGGCTTGGCAACACAGTGAAAACTCTAGTATATACGGGTGTGTATAACGAGATACACTCTCAACAAAACAGTGGTAACGGTAAAACCACATTCTTAAACCACATTCTTGACCAAAAACAAGCTCTTGTTTCACGCACGTTGACGTGGTAACTCACAGCAACACGCACAGCAACACGCACAGCAACACTCACAACAACACGCACAGCAACACTCACCACTCACAGCAACACGCACAGCAACACTCACCACTCACAAAACCACGCACAGCAACACTCGCAGCAACACTCGTTCATGACTCTTGTCTCACCAAGGGTGTTGTACTCAAAAATTGCCTATGCATCTTGTTTAACCGCGCGCAATGCATCAACCACCAAAGCATGCTGCGCAGCATCCAACACATCCTCCACTCCATCCTCCCCCAACAACGTCTGTGTTGCAACGGCAATGACCTCTGTTGCAACATTTGACCCCCCCACACACACAGCATCCACCATGCTCACAGCCTTTGCCATTGACATGTTGCACACCCAGTAGTGAAAGGCCACCACAACAGTGGCAGCCCGCGCACCACCATCTGCATCATGCACGTACATCTTGCGGCTGTCGATAAGGGATGCCACTGCCTTCACAAGGCTCTCTGCTGGTATAGGCAGCCCTGCTTCAAGGGGTGCATGCACATGGTGCATGCCAGCAAACGATGCTTCTTGCACAAGTCGCTCAAGGTTGATGTCGAGTGCATCAAGCTCAGCGGCTGTTTGCAGGCAGAGCACCATGTCCACGTTCAACGCAGCAGCCAGGTGATGAGCATCCTGAGGCCCATAAAGCGGTGTGCCAATGTACACGCCCTTATTGCTCACCTTGATGTAGCCAAGATCAGGACTGATGTGTGACAGGTTTCGCTCTACAACAGGTGGGCGGGCCACTGTCCGGAATGTTGATGTCATGTAGATGCAGTGTGTAAGATCAAACACCCCTGGTGATCACCAACGTACGTGCATTGCTAATGACCATGGGACGCTTTTGGATAGGTGTAGACAAGAAAGGTGTAGAGGAGTTGGGCCTGGAGTAAGAGTAGATGAGATGAGAATGCGCACGTGTGCATGCTTCATGATGCGTTCAAGACCCCTGAAACATACCGCAATATGTTGCTCGTACGATCTACCATGTTGCCGTTCACAAACATGGCTCGGTTGGCAAACAGGGATGCATGCATGGCCGACATACTGTTGTTTGTGCCTAGTAGTTTGGCTTCTAGTGTTGATCAGGTTTCACACACACTCGATGTAGGTTTTGATGCGAAAATTGATGTGCAGAAATTTAGGTACAGACGTAATGCAAAAAACGTGAGGTTATCCACGGCGGGAGGGCACTGGAAGCTTGCTCACAGGCGTGGGTGGTGGCTCCTGTGTAAACCACTTGTGCTGCAAGGCCTCTTCTGCGCTCATGCGACGCTGTGGATCCAGTACCATCATCCTTGAGAGCAGGTCGACCGCCCCAGCATCTGCCTGTTGAGGGCCAAGTAGTGTGTTTTTGCACTGCTGCATGGTACCTCTCTATCCCCATCATACCATGCGAAACAGGTCGCGCAAATCACATGGTGGTGCTGGTGAAAATTTCATATAACTGGGCAGTGAGGTCAACCCAGGCCAGCTGTCATCGGTGGGGGTGCCTAGTGCCTGTTGTGTGTGTGTATTGGGGGGGGTGATTGGGGGGGGGTGATTGTGTATGATGCTTGCCACAACCATCTTGTAACATGCATGCCTAATTGCACATGATCACACCCTGCTGGAAAAAAACACCCATCAAAACACCCACAAAAAGTTCCACAAATAATGTCCATCACCCCGTCCACCTGAAATATCTTGCCCAGCACATCAATTTCACTTGTCCCTGCAAACCATGGTCGTCTCAACAGCATTTCCGCAAACACACACCCCGCTGCCCACACATCCACTGCGGTGCTGTAGAGTTTGGACCCAAAGAGGAGTTCTGGTGGTCGGTACCAGTGTGCAAAGACTTGTGTGGTGTACAGGCGGTCGGGGGATGCACACACCTTGGCCAACCCGAAATCAGCCAGCTTCAGGGCACCTTGATGATGACGATGAGGAGGAGGAGGATTGTGTTTGGTATAGTGTTGCACATGCGTTGTGTGTACATGAGGCACCCACCGTTCACACACCAGTACTAGCCACTGTATCAAGCCAACATGCATGATCAATCCCACTACACAGTATCCTACCATTGGGTGCGATCAAAAAGTTGTTGGGCTTGATATCCCGATGCAGAATCCAGCGCCGATGGCAGGCTGCCAGTGCTCGCAGGATCATGAGCATGTATGCCTTGACATCAGCCATGGTCAATATAATTGTACGATCTGTGATGACATGCTCCAAATCACTCACCATGCACTCAAACACCTGGAACAAGTGTGTGATGTGCGTGTGTGTTTAGTGGGTTTGGAAACCCACCATGCAACCCCGCACCAAATGAATGTTGTTTTTGTGTGTAAAGACATCCAACAGCTGCACCACATGGGGATCATGCAGCTCGCGCAAGAGCTTGATTTCCCTCAATGCCGTCATGTTGATGCCCTGAAAGTGAAGAAACTGAATAAACACGAGCTTGATGATGACACAGCCAGGTTGATGCATCTATGCAACCTACCTCTTTGGCTTTACCTAGGTGCACCCGCTTGATGGCAACAAGCTGCCCCGTCTGTGTGGCATGCACAGTGTTGGCACCTGTGTGCCTCATGATTGAACAAACCAATTCACAAACCTCATTATCTGTAGCTTTATACACAGTACCAAAGGTACCCTCGCCCAGCGTTTCCCCCTTTTTGTACCGAACTGTGGGATCGATCATCATCCTTGCCTGTATATATCACTGTCGCTGCTGCCTTAAAGCATTGATCAAATGTACTACCACAATGGATTGCATGTTACTAGTCGATAATGTATACAGCTAAGTGCTCATCACACCTAGAAATCGCGTGTGACAACAAATACACCCAAAACTCAGGCGACACACCACTGTGACAATATGCCACAGTGTATGACGTGCACATCCCTACGTGAAACCAAGTTGAGGGCGACGACAGGGTGCCTACAATGCTGTATAAAAAGAATCTGCATGGATAGCAAGTGCATGTGTTGTACCCACGTTGTACATGTGCAGGACAACAGTGCAGCCGATGGGTAGGTTGTACTGCAATATAATGAACCATACAAAGGTCTGACAGACTATACTACCCGACCAATGACTCTCTCTATATCATACACAAACACGCTACTGACAAAAAGAATCAATGAGATTGAGCACTGCCTACTTCTGTGGTGAATATGATCGTACACGCACAAGACGTCTGCTATGGAAAATTGAGCGGTACTTCCAAGTAGCTACTATTTGAACTGCTGCCATTTTGAAGCAGCGGCAATGACGTGGGCGGTACCGCGCCTGTGCCCAACACTGCTGCTGTCGTGGCGTTCCACAAGAGTTGTTGTTGCTGTTGTGTTTGCGCTGGGGGAGGGACACCAAAAAGCTGCGGTGACAGGTGTTGCTGTTGCGGTGCTAGGTGTTGCTGTTGCGGTGCTAGGTGTTGCTGCGACAGCTGCTGCGCTGCTTGGAGTTGTGCAAGCTGCCCGCTGTTTTGCAGCTGTGCTGCGCCTGGTGGGAGTTCCCATACAAGCTGTGGTGCTGCATGAAAGCCACCGTCGGGTGCAGCTATGCTGGCGTATGGTGGGGCCGCGGGTTGCAGGGTGCCCAAATTGATGGGCCCTGCAACTGCTTGTGGGTAGGCCCCCGGCAGCCCCCCTGTGGGCCCTGCAGGCGCAGAGTGACCTAGCCACGCAGGGTTGGGTGCACTCCCCACGACGCCCGTCATGTTGTTGGTGAGCATGCCCAACTGCGCAGCAACAGCAGAGCTGTGCACGCCCTTACCCTGCTGCATGGCCAGCAATTGCTGGTGCTGCTGCGGTGTCAGCTGTGTACCGAGACTGGTAAAGGATTGCACTGCACTGCCCATGCTGTTTTGAGGTATCGAATGCAATGGCAATTGCTGCTGCTGCTGCTGGAGCAATGGCGTATACCCTTGCAAATTGTAGGGCTGCTGCTGTGGGACGAGCGGCCGTGGGCTCGTCTGCTGTACAGCCTGCTGCATCTGGTCCTTGGGCACCGCCCGCTTGACCTCAATCTGCTTGTCTTGCAGCAGCTGCAAGTGGCCATGGGCAAGACACCGCTCCACGCTGTCTTCATCTGCAAACGTCACAAACCCAAACCCTCGCGGCCTGGTGGTTGGGGTGGTTGGAGTGTGATGGCGCAGACAACACGTATTACGAAGATCAACGTACCGCTTGTTGTCGTGGTCGTACATGACCACAGCATCGTCCACCTGCCCAAACTGTTCAAAGTACATTCGCAATGTTTGCTCTTGCACATTGGCTGGCAGCCCGCCCACAAAACACTTGCGTGTGCGGGCGCCCGATTGCAATCCAGGGACAATGGGTTTGGCAGCCCCCTCGTCCTTGGGCACCGCCTTTTTCGCTTCAACCTGGGTGTGTATCCGATGCCAAGATATGGAGGTGATGCTGGAACGAAATGCGACGACGACGACGAATATGAGTCGTCACATGGGTCGCTGCTGCAACATGGTGCTGCTGATGACCGTCCGCCCGCACATGACCCCACAGCCTTGTACGCCCTTACCTCTCTTCTGTCTATTGTATGCTGCAGCTTGACGACTTTGTCTGCCACGGCTGGGTCCTCAAAAACCACGAATCCAAAACCTCTTGGCTTCATGGTCACCCTGTCGTAGCTCACAAAGGCTTCTAGAACCGTGCCATAATTCTCAAAGTACCGACGGAGTTTCTCGTCTGTCGTTTCCCAGTTGAGACCCCCTACAAACACCTTGCAGTGCTGCTTGTCCATCGTTGTTGACTCAAGTATGAACAACTCACTAGGGCCTATGGCCAGCAGATCATGGTCAAGATCATGGTGGTTGGTCATTACTATTTGCAGGTGCGAAATGATTGCAAGAAAAGGGGGGTAAAAACATTGGGTTGCCCTCGTTGCTTGGTGTGGCTGGCAGTGGCGCGGTGAGCACTGGTACGTGGCGCAGCATCCCCATTAAGACTGCTTGTGGTGCTGCGAGGGCTGGACAGAGCTGAAGATGTTGACCTGATGGGTGCAAGTGATGCGTGGTGGGTGGAAGTTATGGGAAAAAGTTATGGGAAAAAGTGATTGGCAGAAGGTACAACAAGTTCTTATGTTTCTTCCACCAACATTATGCCCATACCTTGGGGAGACCATACTGCTCGAACCTGACGACACCACCCGGCGCTGGGGTCGGGACTGCATTGCTGCAGGCTTACTGCTTTGCTTAGCCTTTGTCTGTGATGCCATGCCTTCCAACTGCATGGCCCGGTACTGCCGCCAGTCCATGCGCACAACGTGTGCATCGCCTGGTGTTGGATCCTCCATGGGGGCACTCGTTTGACGGTATACGGGGCCAAGGGTACGTGCTGGTGCAAGTAATGGTGGATTGGGGGGGCTGATGGGGCTGGGTGGGTATGCAGGGGCGGTATCAGCAACAGAGGCTCCAGCAGGGGCACTGTGCATTCGCGGCGGGGCGCAGCTGGGTTGCGCTGCAAATGGGATCCTGTTGGGTAGTGGTTGGCGTGTATGGGTGGTGTCAGTTGTGCTATGTGTGCTGCATACACATGGTAGCATACCATTGGTCATCAATGCTTGCCCGAGGTAGAATGTCTGCAAGTTGCACAGGGTGCTCAGGCGTGTCGTCCACGGTGGGCTGCTCACAATGTACGATCTTGCCCAGACGCCCTGAGTGCGACAAAATACGTGAGCTGCACACCTATGGCATTTCCGCTGATGATCGACCCGTACCTTGTGCAATGGTACCATCCTGGCTGTTTACACATGATGCTGATTGATCGACGTCCATAACGACATCAATACTCTCCAAATCGGGCTTGGACGCTGGGGGAGCCGCATGTGCTTCGCGCCATGAAGGATCGCGGTGGTAGGAGAGCACCACGAGGTTGGCGGGCATGACTGAAAATTGATCGTGGGAATATGTATCGAAATGCGTTGCGTGCCAAAGCAATGGTGGTGGCTGTTGTTGTTGTTGTTGTTGTGTTGCGGGGGTACCATCCAAAAATCTGCGGTGCAACGCTGTGAATCTGGAAAATTGGCTGAGGACATCGGCACGAATCAGGTCTGCGGTGGCTGCCATGGTGCCTGGCGAGCTGCTTCAACGGGATTTGAACAGACAAAGATTTGATGGACTGGTGTTGATCAATGTAGTGTATGGCTGGGTTGATGCGGGTTGGTGGCGATGTCAGACTCTATCGGATGGACTGCACGGCGTGATAAATTATAAATTATAGTGGGGAGAGCAAGAGCTGTGTGGACCACAGGACGCACCCAGTACGCACCCGGCGTGTACAGCAGCCACCTGCCTACAGCACTACCTCACCAAGGACCATGCTTTCACCATGTTGAGGATGATGCTGCAGCACCCAGCACCAGTGCATCGTCCATCAGAAGGATATACATGATGGAATAAGTGATGGTGTGCGTGGTGTTGCCAGATTGTGTTGACCAACAAATATAGCACAACCCTTGCTCTACTCACACAGCTTGTTCTACACGCAATTGCAGTTCATTTTTGCAGCCGTCATCATGCCCGCTTTTGCCGTTGCCAAGCCTATGGCTACCATGCAGTCGAGGGTGGCTGCTCTCCGAAGCAAGGTGGGTTGTGCATAGCACATAGCATGTTGATACTAGCATGAACATACTGGAACATATCAAACACACAGGCCCCCACTGCTCGCCTGTTTGCTGCTCGCCCCATGCGCACCGGTCGCCGATCTGTGGTGACATATGCAGTGGTATGCTGTTGTTGTGGTTTGATATAGGTTGCTGTATTGTATTGTGGGAAATGATGCAGCTCAGATCTGGGGTGGATTGCACAAACAAGGGGTGCAGCCTGGACATTACATGTGATCCCCGCCTCCCACAGGACAAGGCTGCAGTGCTCACTGATGTGCGCACCATCATTGCTGAGCAGCTGGGCACAGACCTTGACAAGGTATGGATGTGTTGGGTGGTCATGTGGTGTGTGGCGCGCAGCTGTGTCATTGCACAATTCTTGATAGCAGGTAACAAGCAACTCGTTGCACAGGTTGCCCCCGACTCTAAGTTTGTGGACTTGGGTGCTGACTCCCTTGACACTGTACGTGCTTAGTTGAGGACGCCCCATGTGATGTTCTCGTGCCTGAACAATGTACAAAACACATCATCACCAACACACAGGTTGAGATCATGATGGCTCTTGAGGAGAAGTTTGAGATCCAGCTTGATGAGGAGGGTATGTTTGGGGAGGTTTGAATTGATTTTACATGGATTCTGCGCATGTGGGGTCGTGCGTCAACTGTGTTCTCAATGTGCACACCCGTTTCCCCCAGGTGCTGAGAAGATCTCCACTGTGCAGGAGGCCGCAGACCTCATTGCCAACCAGATCTCCAATGCATAAGGAGCCCACATGGTTGTGTAAGGTGGCAAACACCAGGATGCTTTCATGGCATGCTTGGCCGTGTGCTGCAGAGAAGAGGTTGTGAGTGAGAGAGGTTGTGTGCAGGGATGTGACCGCGCTGAGTTTGCGTGTGGTATTTCTCATGCAAAACATTGCGTGTAACAGTTGCACTTGTCGTACACATGTGAGCAGCTCAGCAGCTGTGAGTTCTCCGCTTGTCATTCATGATTACAGCACATGTGTTGTCAGCAATTTCACTAGAAACAGTTAATGCAGCATCAACAACATGAAATGAAACGTTCTGTCCAGCCCCTCTGATATGCACTACTTTCGCCCCTTTTCTGCCTTTTATCATCCTCCCCAGTCTCCTATGCTTCCTTGAGCCCACGCGTCTTGCGCCCACCAAAGTGCTTTTGCACGTAGAAATTGGCAAACAGAGCCAGCAACGTCATCATGTACCCCACGAGGAGTTTGGATAGAAAGACTGGGTACTGGGTAGCCACAAGTGAGCAATATGTACCCTGAATCATCATGGTCACAAACTGAAACATTTGAAACTGGGTAAGGTAGCGTCCCCACCACAAGAAGCGTCGCTTCTTTTTGTCATCTTTGCCCAGGGCTGCTGCTGTAAAGTAGTACGTGTACATGATGACATGTACGAGCGAATTGAGAAACACACTGTACCACGCTGTGTGTGTTTGGGAGGGGTTGGGTGGGCAACCGTGTGCCTAGGAGGATGTCACACTGCAAATAAACAAAAGACATGTACCAAAACAGTGTGTGCACCAACACTTGCACCAATACACAACCACACACCATCACCGCCTGGTGCTGCAAATGTGATGGCCCACCATACAGCTGAAATTGTTGTATGGTGGTAGATGTGCAAAAAGGAGACTTGATTGAGCTTGCCCTTGAGCACCATAATTACCTGTGGACCCAGGTTGTTTGGTGAGGGCCAATTGTAATTTGTGCACAAGATTGCATGCATGCATGTACACAAGACGTACACTCCAAATACACACACCGTATCAAAAAACTCGTAAAATTTGCTCATGTAAAACAACCACACGGTATGTGCAAGTTCTTTTTGTGTGGGGCTGTATGCATTGCCCCACAGCCGGTATCCATACTGCACAGCCCAATAGACTGCTGATCCACTCATGTATGCACTCAATGTAATCTGATTTTGGAACATTTGGCATTGTGAAGAAGAGCATTACCAGGAGGCACCGTCCTCTGTTCGTACCAGCACAAAGTTGTGGAGTTGGACTAGTACCCGGAGCCACAGGGGATCACGGGCGTATGGTTGTCGTTTCGTAACCTTTTGATATGCCACGGAGACGAGGATGATTGCCAGGTAGGCTGTGATTGCAGTGACAGCGGGGGTTGGGGATCTGACCCAAGGCAGGTCCCGGGTGAGGGGACTTGGTTTTCCTGGCTGCAGCTCGTTAAAACCCAGGCTTTTGAGCCCTGAAAAGACAATCGTGCTTACAGCATCGTCCCAGGCGCTGTACAAGCCCGCGATGCTTGTGTGCAATGCCATCTATTAGATTGTGCACGTCAGAGACGTGTGTGTATCCGATGCTTGTGCTGTTTCAGTAACGCTATGTACAACTAGCAAACTGTTGTTATCATTAGATGGTCACAAGTTGTTCGTTGTTCATTTTGTTGTTCGTTCTTGTATGTACACAAGTATGCCAGCAGCATGCATCCACCCTCAACAACTCACCAACGCAGGGTGCGAGTGTTGTCGTGCCACCTGCATGCAGCTCGCAATCAGGGGACGGCTGCAGCACAACAAACACAATGCATCACCAACCCATCTTGCAATGCTGCAATGCCCTTACTGCATGGCAAGGTGAGAATGGATGCACATGGATAGTATGCATACGAAATACACGTTTACAACGCCAACACCAGGTGGCTGTGATCACGGGATCTGGCCAGGGCATCGGTGCTGCTGCTGCAAAGCTGTTTGCTTCTCAGGGTGCTGCAGTGGTGGTTTCTGACTTGGATGCTGACAAAGCAGCTGCAGTCGCACGCAGCATCCAGCAACAGGGTGGGCATGCCATCAGCGTGGCGGGTGATGTAACACTTGCTGACTTTCCCAAGACATTGGTCCAGTCTGCTGTGCAGGCCTTTGGCACCATTGACATCTTGATCAACAATGCAGGCTTTACGTGGGATGGTGTCATACACAAAATGACAGCCGAACAGTGGCAAACCATGCTTGATGTGCACTGCACTGCGCCATTCCGCATCATCCAAGCAGCTGCGTCCGTGATGCGGGATGCGGGAAAAGCAGCACTGGAGAGGGGTGAGCAACCTCCAGCACGCTACATCATCAATGTATCGAGTGTATCTGGTACACATGGGTCTGCAGGGCAGGCCAACTATGCGACGGTATGGACGTGCACTTTACGTGTTTGTTGACCATCCATGTCCGAAACACAAACAACATCATTCCAACCATAGGCCAAGATGGGTGTTGTGGGGTTGACAAAAACCATTGCAAGGGAATGGGGACAATTTGGTGTACGCTGTAATGCAGTGGCGTATGGTAAGATTGCAACAAGACTGGTTGCTCCCAAGGAGGAGGGTGCAAGCATCATGGTGTGTATTGCTGGGTGTGCTTCTGTGGTGTGCTTTTATATGTGTGCTGTGTCTGTCACCCTTGACCCTCTCACCCAACCCTTGACCCCCTCATCTTAGGTGGGTGGCAAGCGAGTGGCACTGGGTATACCTTCCAAGGCACTGCAGGCTGCTGCTGTACAGGAGTTTGTACCGTTAGGGCGGGCAGGAACAGTGGAGGAGGCTGCAGGTGCGATGCTCTTGCTGGCCTGTCCATGGGCATCGTATGTCAATGGACAGGTGCTTGAGGTGAATGGAGGGCTGTATACATAGGGTATGCTTTTGTGAGGGCATGCATGTGCCAGGAGCGTAGGAGAGGGAAGCGTGCACAACTCATGTACATTTTGTCTTTTCTGGCACAATATTTGCTGCAACCGATGCAACCTTTTCGTGTGTTGGCAAATACTAAACTAGGTTATACAAAGCAGATGGGCAAACAGGTCTAGCTAGCTGTGTGCGTTGATACACCATAAAATATGTGGGCACCACCATCAGAAAACATCACAAAATAATTACAGTGCAACAAAAACAATGTGGTCAAACAAAAAGTGCTCACAGGGGAGCAATTAGTACACACGTAATGCACAAACAGAGTTTACCAACCCCTTGGTGCAAAACAATGCGCACTGCAAAGAAAACCGCACTATTAGGAGCCCTCGAGAGAGAGGAGAAAAACACAAACACAAAAGCAATGGCCAGTGTATCGCAGTACCAGTCCGGTAACACACAAGCAGACCACCGTTGCGTATATTGTCCACCAGATGGTGTACCATGCGCGACAACAGGACAGCAACATGTGGATCCAACACCAGCGAGAAGATGTGCACCAACACACCCACAAAACACACAAAACAACCAAGCAATACATTGAAAACGACATATATGCTACCACGCACAGCAGCTAAATATACATACCCACCCCACACATCACGGGGCGCAATACATGCATACACTCGCACACGAGCTTGAACTTGTGTCCGCAATGGCACCAAACACTGCCATCATGTGCCAGAATACAACGCCCCTGCACACATGCTCCCACACTCATTCATGCTTGGAGCATGACGGCCCCGCCACGTGGCCCAGCTGACATGATGTTCCCCATGATGACCCCAACATCTCATGTGGCGCGCTCCCCACACCCCTGGATGACCCCACCCCACCCCCTCCCTTGTCTCCACATTTAGCATCGAGCAACGCCGCACCCTTGGCCACTTGCCGAGCCGCACATGCACCACAAAAATGCCGCCGATCGTTGGCATTGGCGTGCCACAAGACCCCTGCCGATGCTGCACATGCCAGTGCTTGCAGCAGGAGGCGCCCTTGCAGGGTTGGCCAGTGTTGGTGGTGTGCCGGGTGGTGTACATAGTGCACCATAGTCAGGCACCATGATATATTGAGACAGATGAGCTGGATGATGAATTGTGTCCGGAACACAGACACCCTGGGGTGGGGTGGGGTGGGTGTGTGCATGATGGAATGGGTTTCATCAGAAATGTACCACATAATCGGGTTTACCAAAAAAATACGACCAATTGTTAGCGTCTTTCAAGTTTGTATGTGCGTGTGTCCGTCTACAACACCACCGCAACGAAATCGTACCTGAGCTTGAGTGGCAGCAGAAACAGAGCCGCTGCAGTCAGATCCCATGGCATCGGAAGCATCACTGCCCGTGCATGAAAACGAGGAAACAGCAACATGTGCAGCAACGACGTGAGTGTGATTGTCAGTTGTGCACCACACATGGCTACATCACGGATGCCCATGTACCCATTGGGGAGGGTAGCCCTGGTTTGGGATGATAATGATGATCATGTTGCAAAAGCGATGCAAAATACAACAAGCATGTGGTCACCCCCAGCGACATACCACTGCAAGAGCCACAGCCCGCTGCACGCAATACATGTACACGCAACCCACGACAGCACAGGGAATGTGCGCCAGGCATGATTGGCTTGACCAGGCAACCGCGATAAAAGCACCACAACACCGATGAGGATGAGTGCCGCTGACGCACACCGCAGTGTGTCACATCGAATCAGGCGCTTGGCATTCCATCGATGAAACCGTGCCTCCATTTTTCCATGTGAAAATGCCACATTGGCTGGTTGTGGGGGCTCATTGAGTGATGGGTGCCTGGCATCAAGTGCTGCTGGGGGCGCTGCTGTGTGTTCTGGTGATGTGAGGTGCGTGCGCTGGCCACCATCGCGGCTTGACGACTCACCGGCACTGGATGGTGCAGCACTGGAACGTGAAAAGGATGCAAGGGAGCGATGCACAGAGGGTGGGGCAGAGGGCGGTGAGGGGAGTGCAAAGCTGGGGTGGCGAAACAGCTCCTCCTTGCTTTCTGCATGCAACGCTTGCTCACGATAGCGATGCAGCAAAGACTCCCACACTGGCTGGGGGAATATGCGGGTAAGCAACAACTTACAAGCAGTCACTTCCAACCTGTTGAGAGGGGGAGTGAAGTCCACGAAAGAACAGCCGGGCAACATCGAACACTCAAGAGGCCAACGCCAACTACACGGACGACAACGCACCATAGCTGCTCTTGTGTGTCTGCTGGGGGTAGATGCATGACTGCTGTGGCTGCTGGTTATTTGCACAACGGCATTGCACAACAGATGCGTGAGCGCCCAACGTTTACAGCAACACGTGTAGGAGGCTGGTTATAGAGAAGGCTGGTTTCAAACATGATCATAAAGAGGTTGTTCCTCCTTAATGAAACCCCTGCAACAAACTTGTTTGCTGCCCACGTGCAGCTTGGCCAACCCCATGGGGCTGCTTTCACAGGTCCCTGAGTTGTACGCGCATTGCACTGCAGCCACCACTGCACTGATGAGTGGGTGTGGGGCAGTGGAGCAGGGTCTAGACACCAGTGGAATCAACCCGTGCCTGCCCCTGGGTCTGTGTGTGTTGGTAAGCTGATGGTGAGCACTTTTAGGCGAATATATAATATACAATACACTATAGCCAGGGTATTGCAGTATTTCCACACGTCCCACCCACACTACCGACACACTACGTCGACCTTGATTCTGCTCCGGCATCTCATTAGATTACACGCGCCTTGTACATGCATATTTCAAACCGATTTTGACAGCAACGGACGCTTTGTGTGGTGCAGCTACTCGATATTTTTATAGCTGTATTACACAGACATGGGAGAGGCCACGATGCCCATCGACCTCTTCTTCTCGTTTGCTCTCTTTCTTGTAATTTGCACCCGTAGTCACGCCGCCCGGGATCCGAGTGGTGACTACGACCTGTTGCCGGGATGGATGGGCTCGGAATTTCAACCCGCAGGGTTGCCCTTGCCGCCTCACCGCAGCACGGGGCAGCAAGGCGCCATACCTTTGGACTGGGAGTCGCGCATCTTTTTGGTAGGTGTTTTTTGCATGAACAAATTTCAATACAACGCACGAGGCACCACCACCCTTGTACCACTACCCCCACAGTGGCGAGGTTTCCTGTCCCCCGATGAAGCAGACCACATTCGTAAGCTTGCAGAGCCCCACCTCGAGCGCAACTTAGTGGCAGACAACGAAGATGGGCACAGTGAAATCAGCCAAGTGCGCACCAGCAAGGGAACCTTTTTGCGGCGGCGGCATGACCCTGTTATCACAGGTGGTGCATTGTACACAACAACAATATACCGTGTGTTTTGTGCAAAAGTTGTCTGCACCCCCTCATCACACTACTGTGCGTACATACACAAACACACATGTAGATACACACATGTATACATGCCATTCTACAGGTATTGAGGAGCGTATTGCCATGTGGACGATGCTCCCTCTAGACCATGGAGAGGGCTTGCAGGTGTTGAGGTACCGGGGAGGCGAAAAGTATGACGCACACTACGACTACTTTAGTGACAGTGTCAACATTAAAAACGGTGGCAACCGTGTCGCAACCGTGTTGATGTACCTTGCCGACACTGAAGAGGGGGGGGAGACGGTACGTGACTGCATGTACAACTTGGCCTCTGCATACACTCCTCCATGTTGTCTCACCCATACCCAACAGGCATTTCCCAATGTGCCTGCGGCAGCTGGGGCCGATGCCGACTTTTCAGACTGTGCGAGGCCATTTCTTGCAGCACGACCACGCAAGGGTGATGCAATTCTTTTTCATTCAATGACGCCCGAAGGCTTGCTTGAAAGGGGCTCCCTGCACGTTGCCTGTCCTGTAATCAAAGGAGAAAAATGGTCGGCTGCGAAGTGGATCCATGCGCGTCCATTTGAAACAGCAGACGCCGGTATGCATGCTTGCAGGTGGCATGTTCCACAACAAGCTGCCATATGCATACCCAAAAAACAGGATGCAAAGACGAACATGACAGCTGTGAGGTGTGGGCAAAAGCGGGCGAGTGCACGGCCAATGCACAGTATATGGTGGGCACGCTGGCCCAGCCAGGGCACTGCATACGCTCATGTGGCAAATGTGCCAATTTCACATGATGATCAAGTGCTGCCATGCTCTGCTCTTTGGAAATAAGTTTGTGTAGTATCATTATCAAGGTTTGCTTGTTGCTGTACAATAACATGGTTGGGTGGTTTCAAAAACCCCCAAGCGCGTTGTGTAATTATCGCATATAATGATCGCATGTGAATGAAAAACACAAGAACACCCCCCCCACCCACACACACCAAAATCTTCTTGCTACATC
>VFQP010001121.1_pt1 | contig 39036 bp, 43 predicted proteins | sample 3512351 | NCBI WGS metagenome assembly VFQP01 (sample SAMN10412372, study PRJNA504923) | tailings metagenome | isolation source: Relicate 1 Philex TSF1 revegetated site | place: Philippines: Tuba, Benguet | collected 2017-08-29
TATCGGGCAGGCTGGTGCGGTACATCAGGCCGAGCGCCTGCTTCTCCGGTGTCGAAGCGATTTCCACCTCCAGAGCGTGAACGCCTGTGGCTGTGACGAGCTCCAACCTCTCCTCGTGCGCTGCGGGTGCGGTTGCCGGCTGAGCGGCACTCACCCGCTCGCCTATCGCCAAGGGTACGGCGGCGGCACTGGCGGTGGCAAGAACGAGAAGGGCCGCCCGAACGGCAGCCCTGCTTGCATTACGTATCGTCTTCATTGCGGCATCGATCTCCGGACACGGACGAAGCGCGTCGGCCCCCTCGGACCGCTCGCGCTTCGATTTCGAGCCGGTAGTTTACCACCGGCATGCCGGATCGGCAGCTCCCCTGAAAGCCCGGACGGGCTTTCGTCAGTGCGGTGATGTGATGCCTGTGGTCGAACCGTCGGGCTTCAGCTCAGCGGCCATGCAGCCCTTCGAGCCCATGCCCCAGCGAACTTGCACGGTCTGACCCGGACGCAGCTCGGTGAAACCGAAGCGGCGCAGCGTCTCCATGTGGACGAAGATGTCCGGTGTGCCCTCGCCCTTGCTGAGGAAGCCGAACCCGCGGACGCGGTTGAACCATTTCACCGTCACGCGCTCCCAGTCGCTCTCTGGTTGTACGTGGACGTGGGTTCTCTGCGGCAGCAGCGACGGATGGATGGCCGTCGATTCGTCCATAGAGAGAATGCGGAAGGCCTGCATGCCCTTGGGCCGGCGCAGGACCTGACAGTGGATACGCGCCCCTTCGTAGGCCGTCTGATAACCGCCTGCGCGTAGGCAGGTCACATGAAGGAGTACGTCGGTCAGACCGTTGTCGGGAACAATGAAGCCATATCCCTTAGCAACGTCGAACCATTTGATGGTTCCAGCAATCTCGAATACTTCGAGACCACCCTCTTCCAGGCGCTCCAAGTCGCCTTCAGCCAATACTCCGCCGCCCGGAAACTCCGGAGGTAGCTTGGAATCCCCCATAATCTTTACCCCGCCTTACTTGGCCTACGTTGAACACTTATGAGTCTCCTAGCGCGAAATCAGTCTCAGCCCTCAACATCGACTGACTGCGTTTTGGCGACACCCGAAGAATACCACCTGCGGGATGCGAGGCTAGCCCCCCGCCCCTTTGGACGGGATCGCCGAGGTGGGCGATCAAGCCATGTCCACATGAGAGATGGGGTCTAAATTACTGACGCAATTAACCATTTCTTAGTATTCCAATGTGGCGCAAATTTTATTTTTTGAAGGCGTGGCGAATAAATGAACTCGCTCTCTGGGTGTGAATATTTGCCCAATCGCACCTCAAATGCCATCTGGTGATTCGCTGAAGTAGCCCTCATCTGACAGCCCAAATCGACCACTAGACTGACGTCGGACTAACGGACGCAGAGTTTGCCGGCCCTGGGGATAACTACCCATTCGGGAGGGTTGATCCGGAAACACTAGCGTTCCGCGGGGCTTGGGTCGCTCCGCTGCCGATGTTCATGGGACGTTTCCGTGTCAATTTTACAACATTCGGGTGACGACATGCGCTACCTGCACACGATGGTCCGGGTTCGAGACCTCGATCAGAGCCTCGCGTTCTACTGCGGGTTGCTGGGTCTTGTCGAAATCCGCCGCATGGACAATCGAGCTGGCCGCTTCACGCTTGTCTTCCTCGCGGCGCCGGCCGACCACGCGCGGGCGGGAACCGAGCGGGCCCCCCTGCTCGAACTGACGCACAATTGGGATCCGGAAGACTACGGCTCGGCCCGCAATTTCGGGCACCTCGCCTTCGAGGTCGACGACATCTATGCGGTTTGCGAAAAACTGGCTGCCGGCGGCGTCACAATTCTTCGACCGCCACGAGATGGCCGAATGGCTTTCGTGCGCTCACCTGACCAGATTTCGATTGAGTTGCTGCAGAAAGGCGTTGCCCTCCCTCCGGCGGAACCGTGGGCCGCGATGCCGAATACCGGCGTCTGGTAGGACACGCGCAGCCAGTCCCATGCTGCCATGCAAGAAATCGTTCCTCGGCGTGGCTTTGGGAAACAATATTTCTCCAACACCCGCCTCATGAAATGAATTCCTATTCTTATTTAACCCAAACCCTTTATCTCAGAACCTGATTTCATTAGTTTCCGGTCATCGGAGGACTTCCATGACACAGTCACAGGTTCAGGCGCGCGCCGGTGGCACAGCCGGAGCGCAGACAGGTCATTCTGCTGTGAAATCAACAGGTGAGGCCCTTGCGGCTTCGCTCGATGCGGCATTGGCAAAGCTCCAAACGCTCGAAGAGCGTCTCATCGCCATTGCCGATGCCATCCCAGGCCGCGTCACCTTCTCGACGAGCCTCGGCATCGAAGATCAGGCCGTACTGCACGCCATGGCAGCGACAGGCCGTGCGTTCGATGTCTTCACGCTCGACACAGGCCGTCATTTCCCGGAAACCCTTGAGACGCTGGAAGCGAGCGAGCTGCGCTACGCGCCTCTCAAGATTCGCGTCGCGTTCCCGGATGCTGCCGACGTGGAGATGCTCGTCGCCCGTGACGGCATCATGGGCTTCCGCCAATCCATCGAGGCGCGGAAAGCTTGCTGTGACGTGCGCAAAGTTCGCCCACTCAACAAAGCACTGAAAGGCGCCAGCGGCTGGATCACGGGGCTTCGCCGCGATCAGTCCGCCGGCCGCGCGCACGTGCCGTTCGCGTCCTGGGACGGCGAGCATGAGCTCGTGAAGCTCAATCCCATCGCCGATTGGAGCCTCGAGACACTCGAGGCCTACATCGAGAAGAACGCCGTCCCCGTGAACCCACTGCATGCGCGCGGCTTCCCGTCCATCGGATGCCAGCCCTGCACGCGCGCCATCCGCCCCGGCGAAGACATCCGCGCAGGCCGCTGGTGGTGGGAGAACGAAGACGGCAAGGAATGCGGGCTGCACAATCGCCCGAAGCCCAAAGAGGCCCACGCATGACGCAGTCCATTTCGCATCTCGACCTGCTCGAGGCCGAGAGCATCCACATCTTCCGCGAGGCGGCGGCGCAGTTCCGTAAGCCCGTGCTGCTCTACTCGATCGGCAAGGACTCGACGGTGTTGCTGCATCTTGCGCGCAAGGCTTTCTGGCCCGGCAAGCTGCCGTTCCCCCTCGTTCACATCGATACCGGCTGGAAGTTTCGCGAGATGATCGAGTTTCGCGACAAGACCGCGCGCGATTTCGACCTCGATCTCATCGTGCACACCAATGAGGACGGCCGAGCGAAAGGCATCAATCCGATCGACTATGCCCCGTCCGTCTACACGGATGTCATGAAGACAGTGCCGCTCAAGCAGGCGCTCGACAAGTATGGCTTCGATGCAGCTTTCGGCGGCGCGCGCCGCGACGAGGAAGCGAGCCGTGCGAAGGAGCGCGTCTTCTCGTTCCGCGCCGAAGGTCACCGTTGGGACCCGCGCCGCCAGCGGCCGGAAATGTGGCGCCTCCTCAATGGCCGTCTCGGCGCAGGCGAAACTGTGCGCGTGTTCCCGCTCTCCAATTGGACCGAGCGCGACGTCTGGCGCTACATCCTGCGCGAGAAGCTCGACGTCGTGCCGCTCTACTTCGCGAAGGAGCGTCCGACGATCATCCGCAACGGCCAGCTGCTGATGAAGGATGACGATCGTCTCACCGTGAAACCCGGCGAAGAAGTTGTGAACCGGCGCGTTCGCTTCCGCACGCTTGGGTGCTATCCGCTCACTGCCGCCGTCGAGTCCGACGCCGACACCATCGAAACCGTAGTCGCCGAAACGCTCGGCGCGCGCACCTCCGAACGCCAGGGCCGCCTCATCGACCACGACCAGGCCGGCGCCATGGAGAAGAAGAAGCAGGAAGGGTATTTCTGATGTCCGTGCATCCCAGCTCCCTTCCCGCAAACGCGAAGGTAAAAAAGAAAGCCGATCTCAAAGTGGTGGCCGACCAGGACGCCGATGTCGCGTCGCGCGCCGCGGATCTCTCCAAGATCGCGCCTGAACTCTCCGGTATGCTGCGCGTGCTCACCTGCGGCTCGGTCGACGATGGCAAATCAACGCTCATCGGCCGCCTGCTTTGGGACGCGACCGATCTCTACGACGACCAGCGCGAAACGCTGTCGCGCGGCAAGAAGGTGGACGGCGGCAATCCGGACTTCAGCCTTCTCATGGACGGCCTCGTCGCCGAACGCGAGCAGGGCATTACCATCGACATCGCCTGGCGCTACTTCGACACCGCGACGCGCCGCTTCGTCGTCATCGACAGCCCTGGCCATGAGCAATATACGCGCAACATGGCATCCGGCGCCTCGCATGCCGACGTCGCGATCCTGCTGATTGACGCCCGCCACGGCATCAAGACACAGACGCGGCGGCACGCGGCCATTCTCGATCTCGTGGGCGTGAAGCGTGTCGTGCTCGTCGTCAACAAGATGGATCTCGTCGACTGGTCGGAGTCGACGTTCCGTCAGATCGAAGCAGACTTCGAAACGTTTTCATGGCGCTTCGGCTTCTGGGAAGCGAAAGCAATTCCGACCGCCGCAGTCTCCGGAGACAACGTCGCGCGGCTTTCCGAACGCATGCCGTGGTACGCAGGTCCGACGCTCCTGCAACATCTCGAGGAGCTGCCGAGCCGCGGGACCGAGCCCAAGGGCCCGTTCCGCTTTCCGGTGCAGACGGTCCTGCGCGACTCCCGAAACGATTTCCGCGGACTTGCCGGCACCGTCAGCGCCGGCAGCGTACGCGTCGGCGAAACGGTGACGGACGCGCTCTCGAAGCGCAGCGCGAAGATCCTGCGCATCGCCACGATGGATGGCGATCTGGACCAGGCCTCGCAGGGACAGGCTGTCGCGATCCAGCTCGACACCGACATCGACGTGGCGCGCGGGGCGGTGCTGTCGAAAGCCGACGCAAGGCCGGTCGTCGCTCGCGTGGTCGAGGCCCGCATGGTGTGGCTCAGTGAAACTCCGTACGACCCGCGCGGCTCGTATCTTCTTCGCACCGCAACAGACCTCACCCCGGTTTCGAACCTCAAGATCCGGGCTTTGCTCAACCTCGAAACACTGGAGGAGCATCCTTCGGAGGTTTGCGCGACAAATGACATTGCGATCGGCGACATCGCGCTTGGCCGGGCGGCCGCCGTCGACACGTTCAACGAAGCTCCTGAGACCGGCAGCTTCATGCTTGTCGATGCGATCACCGGCGCGTCAATCGCAGGCGGTATCATCACGGCAGCGAAGGCAGAGGCAGCGGCGGCAGACGAGAACACGTTCCTGCTGACGCGCGCCATGCTCGAACGCGGCCTCAATGCGGATCTCGGGGATCGTCCGGAAACGGAAGCCGAGTTCCGCAGGCGCGCCAACGAAGTCTCGTTGATCCTCCGCCAAGCCGGCGTCAACGTTGAAATCGAAGGCCCGCCGGACTACTCGATCTAGCCTGACCGAATCGCAGAAGTGCCTTCGCTGACGGAGAAATTCTCGTCGTCAGCGGGGGCCTTCTCTGCTATCGGTTGACGGCAATAACGGAAACGCCGCCTACATCATGGAAGAAGTGCTTCTCTACGTGGTCATCGGCTTCGTAGCCCAGATGATCGACGGCGCCATAGGTATGGCGTACGGCGTCACCGCAACGTCGGTGCTGCTCAGCACCGGCGTACCGCCTGCAACAGCCAGCGCGTGCGTGCACGCCGCGGAGACGTTCACAACAGGAGCATCGGGCCTCGCGCACTGGAAGCTCGGCAACGTCGACCGCAAGTTGCTGTGGCGGCTGGCCGTGCCCGGCGCGATCGGCGGCGCGATCGGTGCCTACGTGCTTTCAGAATTCGACGGCGAAACTCTGAAGCCGTTCATCAGCGTCTATCTCCTGCTGCTCGGCATCGTCATCATCTGGAAGGCGCTCGTGCGAAGAGCGCTCGAAGCTCCGCAGTTGCGCTCCGTCGCTCCGCTCGGCTTCTTCGGCGGGTTGCTGGACGCCATCGGCGGCGGCGGCTGGGGTCCGATCGTGACGTCGAGCTTGCTCGGCCAGGGCGCGACGCCCCGCTACGCCATCGGCTCGGTCAATCTCGCCGAGTTCTTCGTCACGCTCACGATCTCGACGACGTTCTTCCTCACGGTCGGTCTCAGCCTCTGGCCGATCATTCTCGGGCTCATCGTAGGCGGGATCATCGCGGCGCCGTTCGCGGCACTCGCGGCGAAGCGCGTTCCCGCCAAGGCATTGATGCTGGTGGTGGGTTGCGTCGTCATCGGTCTTAGCCTCAGCACACTCGTCAAGGCCCTCGGTTAAGCGCGTACGATGTTCGACACCTCCATACTTGCCTTATGGCCCATGATCGTCGCCGGCGGTTTCGTCGTCGGCTTCCTCGTCGGCATGACGGGGGTCGGAGCCGGATCGTTGATGACGCCGTTCCTAATTACGCAGGTCGGCGTTCAGCCGGCGCTCGCGGTGGGTACGGATCTGCTGTTCGCGTCCATCACCAAGGCGTCCGCAGCTGCGCCCCACCACACCTATGGAAATGTGAACTGGCGCATCGTGCGCTGGCTGGCGGCAGGCAGTGTGCCCGGCGCCGTATCGATGCTTATCCTCATCAACTGGCTGCATCCCGATATCGAGGCGATGGGGCATGTCATCAAAATGGCGCTCGTGTCGGCGCTGGTTCTGAGCGCGCTCGCGATCCTGATCTATCCGTTCATCACGCGCGGGAAGGCGATTGCCGGCGTCAGTGACCAGCAGCAAGACGCGCGTCCGTTCTCCACGCTCCTCCTCGGAGTGTTGCTCGGTTCGGTCGTTACGCTGACTTCGGTGGGCGCGGGGGCTATCGGCGTCGTGGTTCTGACCCTGCTCTATCCGGCGCTGAGGACTCGGCATCTCATCGGAACCGACATCGTGCACGCGGTGCCGCTGACGCTCGTCTCCGGACTGGGACACCTCAGCATGGGGAACGCGAATTTCACGCTGCTCGGCCTTCTGCTCGCGGGCTCGTTGCCCGGCATCGCAATCGGCTCGCGTTTGACCGGGCGGCTGCCCGACTGGTTCCTGCGGGTGGCGCTGGCGGCCATTCTCGTGTTCGCCGCCAGCAATCTCTACGCAAAGATCTGAACGCGGGATTCCTCAATCCAATTCGCGCGTGTCTGGGTCCCGGCCTGCGCCGGGATGACGGATATATGCCGGCAGCGGGTCAATACGCTCGGCACGGCCACGGCGGCTGGCCGTCCAACTGAGCGGTGCGTCGAGGTCAAAGTCGCGTGCGCTCAAACGAGCGTGATGTCGCTATGGAAGGTGTTGCCGCCAAGCGTGGGCTTCACGGCCCCAGCGCGGATCACGAAGTCCCCGAAGCGCTCGCCCTCCTCGCGCTCCTTCGCATAACGCACAAATAGCGGCTCCAGCAGCTCGACGATGCGAGCCTTCCCCACGTCCTGAGCGTAGAGCTTGTTCAAACGCGTGCCGTCGAAGGCGGCGCCGAGATAGAGGTTGTAGAGACCGGGCGCGCGGCCCACGAGACCGATCTCGGCCATGTAGGGGCGGCCGCATCCGTTGGGGCAACCCGTCATGCGGATGACGACGTCGTCGTTCCTCAAGCCCGCCTTGTCGAGCGAGTCTTCGAGCGCGGTGATCAACTCCGGCAGGAAGCGCTCGCTCTCGGCCAGCGCCAAACCGCACGTCGGCAGCGCGACGCAGGAAATCGAATTGCGCCGCATGCCGGACGATGTCGCGATGGCGATGCCGTGCGCTTTCAGTATCTGATCGATCTTCGTCTTCTGCTTAGCAGACGCATTGCAGATGATGACGTTCTGGTTGCCGGTAATCGAGAACGTCACGCCGCCGGCTTGGGCGACTTCACGGATCGCCGTGCGCAGGTGATGGTCCGGCGTATCCTTGATGCGGCCGTTCTCGATGAAAAGACCGAGATGCCACTTCTTATCGGGGCCCTGGTACCAACCGATGGGATCGCCCATGGACGTGAACTTGAATGGGCGCGCTTCGCCCAGCTTGTAGCCGAGGCGGTTCTCGACCTCGGCGCGGAACTTGTCGATGCCGAAACGCTCGATCGTGTACTTCAAGCGTGCGTTCTTGCGCAGCTCGCGGTTGCCCCAGTCGCGCTGGACGAGCATGACCTTCTCGGCCACATCGATAGCCTGCTCCGGCGTGCAGAAGGCCATCACGTCGGCCGTGCGCGGGAACGTGTCGGTTTCGCCATGGGTCATGCCCATGCCGCCGCCGACGGTCACGTTCCAGCCGACGAGCGCGCCCTTGTCGTCGGTAATTGCGATGAAGCCGAGATCGTGAGCGAAGACATCGCCGTCGTTGTGGGGCGGCACCGCGATGACGATCTTGAACTTGCGCGGCAGGTAGTGAACGCCATAGAGCGGCTCGGTATCGGGCACCGCCGGACGCGTCATGTCGGCGACCTTTTCGCCCTCGAGCCAGATCTCGTGATAGGCGCTGGTCTTGGGCAGCAGGTGGTCGCTCACCTTGCGTGCCAGATCGCCCGCCGCCGCGTGCACAGGCGAAACAAACGGATTGCCGACACACATCACGTTGCGGTTGACGTCGCCGCAGGCCGCGATCGTGTCGAGGCAGGCGCCGTTGATCGCCTGCATCGTGCGGCGCAGGTTCGACTTGATAACGCCGTGATATTGGAACGTGGCGCGCGTCGTGAGGCGCAGCGAGCCATTGGCGTACGTGCCGGCAATGTCGTCGAGCTTGAGCCACTGGTCGGGCGACACGAGACCGCCCGGCAACCGCAGGCGGATCATGAAGCTGAAAGCCTTCTCAAGCTTCTTCTTCGCGCGCTCGCCGCGGACATCACGGTCGTCCTGCATATAGGATCCGTGGAACTTGATGAGTTGCGTGTCGTCCTCGGCGATCGCACCGGTCTCCACTTGCGAGAGACCTTCGGCGATGGTGCCACGGAGGTAGTGGCTCTCTTCCTTGAGGAACTCGTTCTTGGCGCGCTTGTCGGTCATGGGATGTCGTCCTGGTAGGCAGCTGACAACCGGCAACGGCAGCAGCTCAAGATTTTGCTGCAGCGGGCCGCCTGTTGCCCGCTGCCTGATGCCTAGTAAACGTCGCGCTGATAGCGGCCGGCCTTGGTGAGCTCCTTGAGCTTGGCGCGACCGGCTTCCTCGTCGCCCTTGGCAGTCTCGGCGAGGATTTTCGCGAGGGTGGTGTCGACGTCCTTCGCCATGCCCTTCTCGTCACCGCACACATAAATATGCGCGCCGTCGTCGAGCCACTTCAGGAGTTCCTCGCGGCGCTCCCAAAGGCGTGTCTGGACGTAAATCTTCTCAGGCTGGTCCCGCGAGAAGGCAACATCGATGCGCGACAGCGCGCCCGAGGCCAAGTGGTCCTGCCATTCGAGCTGGTAGAGGAAGTCATTCGAAAAGTTGCGCTCGCCAAAGAACAGCCAGCTCTTGCCCTTGTCGCCGTTCTCGGCGCGCTCCTCCACGAAGCCGCGATAGGGCGCGACGCCGGTGCCCGCGCCGATCATGATGATCGGGCGATCGCCGTCGGCCGGCAGGCCGAAGTGGCGGTTCGGCTTGATGTAGATGCGGGCCTTGCCACCCACCTTGCAGCGGTCGGCGAGGTACGTGGATGTAACGCCCTTACGCGTGCGGCCATGCGAGATCCAGCGCACCGCGCCAACGAGCAAATGCGCCTCACCCGGATGCGCCTTCAAGCTGGACGCAACGGAATAGAGACGGCCCGGAAGCGGACGCAGCAACTTCACGAACTGGTCCGCCGTTAGCTTCTCGGGGAACGTTTCGAACAGATCGACAAGTTGACGATCGGCAGTAAAGCGCGCCAGTTCGCCCTCTTCGAGAAGCTTGGCCACGTCCTTACGTCCCGTGAGCTTCGCGTAGCCGTCGACCGCCGGACGCGAGAGTGTCGTGATGTCGAAGCTGTGGACCAGCTTCTGCTTCAGCGCCGCATCGGCATCGAGGCCCACGGCCTTGAGCAGATCGCCGGCGAGGTCAGGATCGTTCTCGGGATAGAGGCCGATGGCATCGCCCGGCTTGTACACGAAGCCCGGATCGTCGACGGCGAATTCGGCGTGCCACGTTTCGCGGGTCGAGCCGGTGCCGTTGAGATTGATGAGCGCAGCAATTTCCGCCTCGATTGGGTTTTCGGCGGTGAAGCGCGGCTCGTCATTCTCTTCGGCGGCGGGCGCGCCCTTGAAGTCGACGTGCACAACGGTGTTGGCTGCGGCGTCGGCGGGCGCGATGACTTCGAGTGCCTTGTCGGTCCAGGCCGCGGCCGCCTTCTGGAAGTCCAGGTCGAGATCCTGGCGGTCTGCCACGCGCGTGGCACCGAGCGCTTCGAGACGCGCATCGATCTGCTTACCCGTCTGGCAGAAATTTACATAGGCGGTGTCGCCCAGCGCCAGCACGGCGAAGCGGACGCCGTCAAAGCGCGGCGCGTCATCGGACATCAGCGCCTTATGGAAGTCGACCGCGCGCTGCGGCGGGTCACCCTCGCCCCAGGTGGCGATGTAAACGATAAGGTTCTTGGATTTTGCGATCGTCGCGAGATCCGCATCCGCCATGTCTACGACCTTGGCGTCGAAATTCTGCTTGGCGGCGAGCTTCTTCGCCTTGAGAGCCAGGGTCTCGCTGTTCCCGGATTCGCTGCCGTAGAGAATGGTGAGAGGCTGGCGCGGGCGCGCCGGGGCGGCCGGGGCGATGGCAACGCCCGCGGATTGACCCTGAGCCGCGTCAAGGCCGGCCAGAAACCCCGACAGCCAGCTCCGCTGCAACGGCGTCGATTTCTGCACCAACTGGTTCAGTAAATTGATGTCTTCGGCCGTGAACGGCGCATTTTTCGGTAAAAATGGGACCGCGGTCACCCGCTCCTCCTCCGTCACTCTCCGGCTCACGGGCGGGGCTTGCCGGCGCCGCGCGATCAAACGGAGACCTTATCAGTCTTTGGTAAAGTGCGCCCTACGCAGGCCGCCCGCTCCCCTTGGGCGGCGGTCTACACCAATGTGGAATTTTTTTCCATTGGTTTAAGGTCGCAAACTTCAATTCGCAAAGCGATTTCCGTCTTACGGGACGGCGAAGCATAAAATTACAGTAACGCGCCCTCTGGCCCTCCGAATTGGGGTAGAGGCCATGCGGGCGCTAAATTTTAGCCGTAAATCGTCGCCGGTTGCAGCCGCTCCGTCGCCCTCTATGCGCATTCTGCGGATCATCCGCAAGTGCCGCCGCTGTCACACGAAGTCGTGACGTACTGTTACTTTCCGGCGTTGGCGGACTGTGGTTACTTACGGCCATCGGGATCGCGCTTGACAAGCAAGGCACGATCCGCAGACTGAGGCGGTCAAAACAAGACTGACATCCTCAGTGGGGGACCCTCGGCGGGGTGCTCCAAAGGTAAGCAGCTTGCCGAATTCAAGGAGGAAATTATGAAGATCTGGACCAAGCCCGCAGTTCGTGAGCAGGAAGTCGGCCTCGAGGTCACCTCGTACATGCCGGCTGAGATCGATCTCATCTAATCGATCCGCTCGAACGCGTTTGAGCAATCCTGGCGCGGCGGTCGAGGTGTTCGGCCGCCGTCGCTGTTTGCAGCGACGAAACATGGCTTCGAGTTGCAACCTCAATACGTAACGTGGTCTCCGGCGCCTTCGGCGAGGCACGCCGTTTCAAAGCGATAAGACTTCATGCTGATCAGGATCCTGGGGGCGGCTGCTGGCGGCGGCTTTCCTCAATGGAACTGTAGCTGTCGCAACTGTGCCGATGTGAGAGCCGGTAAGCCTGGGTTCCGTGCCCGGACCCAATGCTCGCTCGCGGTGTCTGCGAACGGCTCAGACTGGGTGCTCCTCAACACGGCACCCGATCTTCGCCAACAAATCAATGAAACGCCCGAGCTGGGCGCGCGGGCCGACGGCGGCCTGCGTAACAGCCCGATCAAGGCGGCCGTGCTCACGGGCGGTGACGTCGACTTCATCGCCGGGCTCCTCAACCTCCGCGAACTGCAGCCTTTCACGGTCTACGGGTCGTCCCGCGTACTCGCGACCCTCAAAGCCAACTCGGTCTTCAATGTGCTTGACGCGGCGGTCGTGCCCCGGCGCGAGTTGCCGCTCGGTGCGGCGACGGCGATCGAGGGTGCGGGGCATGACACCGGCCTTGTCATCGAGGCGTTCGCGGTGCCGGGCAAGATCGCCCTCTATCTCGAAAGCTCGGCCGCTTCCGACAACTACGGGAGCCGCGAAGGCGATGCCATCGGCCTCAAGATCACCGCACCGGCCACGGGCAAGACGTTCTTTTACGTGCCCGGCTGCGCAGTGGTAGACGAAGAGCTCGCGGGGCGGCTGCAGGGCGCGCCGCTCGTCTTCTTCGACGGCACGCTTTACACGGATGACGAAATGATCCGGCAAGGTCTGATGAAGAAGACCGGCGCACGGATGGGGCACATCAGCATTTCCGGCCCCGAAGGATCGATCGCATCGTTCGAAAAGTTGAACGTTCAGCGTAAGATCTACGTGCACATCAACAATTCCAACCCGGTGCTCGATGACAATTCGGCCGAGCGCCGCGCAACCGAAGCCGCCGGCTGGGAGGTCGGCTACGACGGAATGGAGATCAGGCTATGAGCGAGCGTCGATTGGGAAGTGATGCCGGCGCGCTTTGGAGCCCGGACGAATTCGAGGCGGCCATCCAGGCGGTCGGCGCGGAGCGCTACCACGACAAGCATCCGTTCCATAAGCTGCTGCATGGCGGGAAGCTCAACAAAGGCCAGGTCCAAGCTTGGGCGCTCAACCGCTACTGCTATCAATCGGCCGTGCCTCGCAAGGACGCCGCCTTGGTCAGCCGCGTCCTCGACCGGCAGTTGCGGCGCGACTGGATCCACCGGGTGCTCGAGCATGACGGCATGGGCGAGGATCCCGGTGGCATCGAGCGCTGGCTGGTGCTGACCGACGGCCTCGGCCTCGACCGGGACTACGTGCAGAGCATGACGGGCGCGCTCCCCGCGACGCGGTTCGCCGTCGAAGCCTACGTGCGCTTCGTCTATGAGCAGCCCCTCACCGTAGCCGTCGCATCGTCACTGACCGAACTCTTCGCGCCGAAGATCCACAAGGAGCGGATCGCTGGCATGCTCGAAAATTACGACTTCATCGACGACAAGGTGATGGCGTATTTCAAGAAGCGGCTCGTGCAGGCTCCGTTCGACGCTGATTACGCTCTCAATTACATTAAAGCGCACGCGCGCACGCGCGAGGAGCAAGAAGCCTGCGTCGAGGCGGTGCGTTTCAAGTGCAACGTGCTCTGGGCGCAGCTTGATGCGCTGCATCATGCCTATGTGACGCCGGGCTGGATTCCGCCGGGCGCCTTCAATCCGGAGACGCTCAATGGCTGAGACGTCCGAGCCCAGGCAGGCACCGAGCCGGTTGATCGTCACCGGCGAGACTGTCCTTGTACTGCCGCGGCACATCAAGCTTCGGCACGACGCGGGACGCGGGCGTTGGATCATCCTGGCACCGGAACGCGTGTTCAACCCGGATGAGACGGCCGTCGAGGTGCTCAAACTCATCGACGGACAACGTTCCGTGAGCGCCATCGCGGAAGCCTTGTCCCAAGAATATCAGGCCCCACTTGAAGTTGTAACAAACGACATCGTGGTCATGGCCCAGGACTTGGCCGACAAAGGCGTCCTGGTAAAGGCCCAGAGGAGCGACCCATGAACGAGATCGCACCACCGACTCACATCACCGAGACGGCCATGCCCATGTGCGCGCGTGGGCCGGACGGCAAGCCGGTTACCGATGAGGCGACCGATCCTGCGCTTTGCGCCCGTGCGCCTATCGGCATGTTGTGCGAGCTCACGCACCGCTGCCCGCTGCAATGCCCCTACTGCTCTAACCCCGTTGAGCTCGAACGCGTCAACGCTGAGCTGACGACTGCGGAATGGCAGGACGTCATGCGCCAGGCGGCAAAGCTTGGCGTGCTTCAGATCCACCTCTCCGGCGGCGAGCCGACGGCGCGCAAGGACTTGGAAGACATCGTCAAGGTGGCGGCGGAGGTCGGCCTCTACACGAACCTCATCACGGCGGGCGTGACGCTGACGCGCGAGCGCCTCGCCAAGCTGGCGGAGTGCGGCCTCGATCACGTTCAGCTTTCGATCCAGGACGTCGACCCGGAAAACGCCGACCGCATCGCGGCCTACAAGGGTGGCATGGCGAAGAAGATCCAGGTCGCAAGTTGGGTCAAAGAACTCGGCCTGCCGCTCACGATCAACGCCCCGATCCATCGCCAGAACATTCACAACGTGGCGCGGACCATCGACTTTGCCGTCGAGGTGGGCGCCGGCCGTGTCGAGATTGCGCACGTGCAATATTATGCCTGGGCGCTCATGAACCGCGCGTCTCTGATGCCAACCAAGGAAGCATTCCTCAAGGCAGCGAAGCAGGTTGAAGAGGCGCGTGAAAAGTACAAGGGCGTGATCGTCATCGACGCCATCGTTCCAGACTATTACGCAAAGTTCCCGAAGCCCTGCATGGGCGGCTGGGCGCGCGGCATCGTCAACATCACGCCATCCGGCCGGGTTCTCCCCTGCCACGCGGCGGAATCGATCAAGACGCTGACTTTCGACAACGTCAAGGAAAGACCGCTGGCTGACATTTGGCTCAACGGGGCGGCTTTCGAGGCCTATCGCGGCACGAGCTGGATGAAGGAACCTTGCCGGAGCTGCCCGCGCAAGGAGATCGACTACGGCGGCTGCAGGTGCCAGGCATTTGCCCTCACGGGCGATGCCACCAACACCGACCCTGCCTGCTCGCTGTCGCCGATGCACGCGCAATGGCAGGCCGTCGCCGAGGTGGAGAGCCACAGCACCCCGCCGGAATTCACGTACCGGCGCGTCGGCGGCGCAAAAAAAACGGAAACCCATAACGCGTCTTGAGCGTATCCCTACGGTAACGTACAGGTAGTTACCGGCCCGGGGTGCGGCAACTTGTTCACTCCGGGTTCAGGCAAAACTTGCCAGTATGCGACCGTCGTCAAAACGGATTGGGAGTCGGTTTTGGCGGGAAGTACGCGAATAACGCTCGGAGGAATCGGAAGATGCTCAAGTGGGTAATGGCGGCTGCTCTCGTAGCAGCGGCTCCGTTTACGGCTGCGGCCCAAGACGCCGAAGCTGGCGCTGCAGTTTTCAAAAAGTGCGCTGCCTGTCACCAGATCGGCGAAGGCGCCAAGAATGGCCTCGGCCCGCAGCTGACTTGCGTCGACGGCCGCAAGGCTGGCACCGCCGAAGGATTCGCCGGTTACTCGGACGCCCTGAAGAACTCGGGCATCACCTGGGATGACGCTAAGCTCCTCGAGTGGTTCGCGAACGACGACAAGGTCGTACCGGGCAACAAGATGATCTTCCCGGCCCACGTGAAGAACGAAGACGACCGCAACAACCTGCTGGCTTACATCAAGTCGCAGTGCAAGAAGTAAGCGCTCGTTCACGTCTGTGAATTCGACGCCGCGGATGAATCATCCGCGGCGTTTTCATTTCACGCCATCGAGCGGAACGACGTCGCTCGCGTCGAGCTGCCCGAGCCAATGGCCAAGACTGTGTCCCGCGATTTCCAGCTCCGGCGCGATGTCACGCAGCGGGACAAGCACGAAGCCGCGCTCAGTTATGCGCGGATGCGGCAAGGTCAACGTTGGGTCATCCCTTGCGACGTCGCGATAAACGAGCACGTCCACGTCGATAATGCGCGGCCCCCAGCGCTGCTCGCGAACACGATGCATCGTCTCCTCGACGCCGAGGCAACGAGCCAGCAAATCCATGGGCGAGAGCGTGGTCGCAACTGCGATGCACGCGTTGACGAACCAGTCCTGGTCGAGCACGCCCCACGGCGCCGTACGATAAAGCCTCGACGCGCGGACCAAACGAACATCGCCCTCCGCGGTCAGAAGCTCGATCGCGTGCGCGATGTTTGCGGGCTTGTCGCCCACGTTCGAGCCGAGGCCGATCAAGGCATCGAAGCCGTCGGGCGCTTGGGCCGTCATCTTTTGGCTCGGCAGCGATTGCTGCACCTAGCGGCCGTCACATCAGTCATATTTGATGTAGGAGAAGCGCATGTCGCCAGCCGGCGTGCCCTCGAGTTCGTTGTCTTCGGTGCCGGGCTGCCAATGCACGACGTCCTCGATCTTCTTGGCGAGCGCCAGGTCCTTGCCGGTGATGCCCTTGGCGGAGTGCGTCACAAGGCGGACCTCGACCCACGCATAAGACGCCGTAATGTCCGGATGGTGCCAAGCCGCTTCGGCAAGATGGCCGATCGTGTTGATCACCATCAGCGTGCCTTTCCAGCCCGACGTCTTGTATGTGCGGCGAATCCAGCCGTCCTCCAGGCGCCAGTGCGGGAGATTTTTCGCGAGCCAGTCCGTGACTTCGCTATCAGAAAGTGCCTTCTCGCGGGGGCTGCTCATATTGCTCTCTCCTCGCCTTTCGTAGAGAAATACCGTTTGGGCGAGACCCTAATCGCGGCCCCCCGCCGACGCAATCGGTGAACGTCGCCTCCAAGGAAACCCTTCACGATGCATGACACGTCTCCGGTCAAAGGCTGCCGCGTTTCCGCACCCGCGCGCCTGCATCTGGGTTTCCTCGATCTGAACGGAGGACTTGGCCGGCGCTACGGATCGATCGGGCTTGCCCTCGATGCGCCCAGCACGGACGTGGATGTCGAGCGCGCCGAGACCACGACTGTGACCGGACCGGAGCGCGAGCGCGTGCTGACGGTCGTCGCGCGTTGCGCCGAGGCGCTCGGCCTTAAGGGACATTACAAGGTTAATGTCGCGCGCGCGATCCCGCCTCATGCGGGGCTCGGTTCCGGGACGCAACTCGCACTTGCCATCGGTCTCGCTCTGATGCGGATCGAGGGACTCTCACTTTCGCCGCAACAAATCGGCGATCTCGCCGGACGTGGCGCACGGTCGGCCATCGGCATGGCCGCGTTCGAAGCCGGTGGTTTCATCGTGGACGGCGGACGCGGCGCCCTCGATCAGCCGCCTCCCGTGCTGATCCAAATGCCCTTTCCAGACGCGTGGCGTTGCCTGCTCGTGCTGGATCCGCGCGATCAAGGCGCCCATGGCGACCGTGAAACCACAGCCTTCGCTGCGTTGCCAGCATTCCCCGAGCCCTTGGCCGATCGGCTATGCCGGCTCGTGCTCATGCAGCTCGTTCCGGGGCTCAAGGAAGCGGACATCACCGCATTCGGCGCGGCGTTAACCCAGATTCAGGGGATCGTCGGCGGGCACTTCGCTGCAGCGCAAGGTGGAAGTCCCTGGACTTCGCCGGCGGTGGGGGCCCTACTTCAGCGCGCGGCCGAGCACGGCGCAACCGGCATCGGCCAGACCTCCTGGGGGCCGACCGGCTTCGCTTTTGTTCCATCCGAAGATGTGGCAGCTCGTCTCTATCATTCTTTAGTCGAAGACGCTAAAGCGAGTGGCCTTGAAATCGAGATCGTTCGCGGGCGAAACGCCGGCGCGACGGTCGCGACCTACGCCTAGCGCCGATCCGGAACAACGAGCGGCAAGCCTTACACGCGAACGGGAGACGATCTAATGAGTGACGCCACACCTATTCTGCACATGCTTTCGCCGCAGAAGCATATGAGCCCGTTCGACGTCAACATGGCTGCCGACGCAGGCTACAAGGTCATCGTCCCCTACATCAACGTGACGCTTGAGGAAACGACCGCGCTCGTCCAGGACGCCATCTTTTCGCGTCCGCCGGATTACGGTGTTCGCACGGGCGTGTTCATCGGTGGCAAGGACGCCATTCTGGCTCTCGACATGCTCGAAGCCGCGCGCAAGGCCATGGTGCCGCCGTTCCAGCTTTCCGCGTTCGCCGATCCGGCCGGCTCCTTCACCACGGCGGCTGCCATGGTCGCCTGCGTTGAGCGGGTGCTGAAGTTCAAGTTCGGCCGCGGCTGGAAGGGCACTAAGGTCGCCGTTTTCGGTGCAACGGGTGTCGTCGGCTTCGCATCGTCGATCATCACGGCGCTGGAAGGCGCTGACGTCCAGCTCGTCGCCCATCGCGGCGTTGATCGCGTCATCAAGTCGGCAGCGGTGTCGAAGGAGCGCTTCGGCGTCGACCTCACGGCGGTCAGCGGCGAATCCGAGGCTCAGAAGCGCGAAATTCTCGCGAACGCCGAGGTGGTTTTCGCGGCAGCCGCAGCAGGCGTCCAGGTGATCTCCAAGGAAGACAAGGAGTTCGCCAAGAACCTCCTGGTTGTGGCCGACGTCAACGCCGTTCCGCCGCCTGGCGTCGAGGGCATGGAGCTGTTCATGGACGGCGCTCCGCTCCCGAACTGCAACGCACTCGGCGTCGGCCCGCTGGCCATCGGCGACATCAAGTACAAGACCGAGTCCGGCCTCTTCAAGCAGATGATCAACTCAAAGGAGCCTCTGCTGCTCGACTTCCGTCACGCCTTCACGCTGGCCCGCCAGCTCGTGGCTTGAGCGGCGAAACGGTCCTCATCGCAGCCTTCTCCGCGCGGGCGCTCGCAGCGTCCGCGCGGCGCGCCGGTTACAGGCCTCTCGTCGTCGATTGCTTCGGCGACGACGACACGCTGGCAATTGCAGAGGCTTCGCGATGCCTTCCCGCACGCGTACAAGTCGGTTTCACGTTCCGCCCCTTACTTGCCGCTCTGGAAAGTCTTGCGGCGGAGTCGGCATCTGCGCCGATCGGACTCGTCCTTGGCGCAGGGTTCGAGTGCAATCCACGCCTCGTGGCGAAGCTCGGCGAGCACTTCACGCTGATCGGCAATGACGCTGACACGATCCAGCGCGCCAAGGATCCCCAGCAGTTCTTTTCAGTGCTCGACAACCTTGGCATTCCGCATCCCGAAACGCGGCTCGACGCTCCTTCGCAGTCCGATGGCTGGTTGATGAAAAGGGTCGGCGGCAGCGGCGGCCTGCACATTCACAATTGTCCGGCAAAGCCGCGCCCGGACAAGCGCCGGTATTTCCAGCAGCGGCAGGCGGGCGAACAAATCTCACTGATGGGGCTTGTTTCCGACAAGAGCGCTGCCTTTGCGGCGAGCCGGCAATGGACGGATCCTTTGCCCCGCCGGCCCTATCGGTATGGCGGGGCCGTCGGTTCGCTCCCGCTCGACGAAGACCTCGAAGCGCGCCTCATCGAAATGTCGCTCGCGGTTTCGGAAACGCTATCGCTCAAGGGCATCGTATCATTCGACTATCTCGTTGCAGACGGCGCGCCCTACCTGCTCGAAGTCAATCCGCGCCCGGGCGCAACGCTCGACGTGTTCGACGACGCATCGGGCACGGTGTTCAAGGCGCATGTGGAAGCCGCGCGGGGCGGCGATCCGGCGGCGCTTCTCGCGTCCGACTGGCATCCCCCCATTGCCCGCGCCGCCGCGTTCCTTTACGCAGACCACGGACCGCTAACCGTCGGGAAGGTGGACTGGCCGGAATGGGTAGCCGACCGGCCTCGTCCCGGCAGCACCATCGGCGGCGGCCAACCGCTGGCTACCGTGATCGCGGAGGGCCTCGCGGTGGACGACGTGCAAGCGACCTGCCTCGAGCGCTTGGGCCAGCTCGAAACTTTGCTGTATGACACTTCAAACGAAAAGGGAGCTCAACAATGAGCAGCACTCACGGCAGCGCGCCGAGCGTCAATGCGCGGGCGGCCAAATTGGTCGACGCACTAGCCGCGGACGCCCAGGCGCTCCGGTGCTCCGTGACGACGGGCGAAGCGGGCGAGCGGCGCATCGATCTCGGCGCGAGCGTGCCCGGTTGCCTCGAAGCCGGACGCCAGCTCGGCGAGATCTGCATGGGCGGTTTAGGCACCGTATCGCTCACCTCTTCTTCGGGTCTCGAGCGCTGGCCGCTCGGCGTTGTCGTCCACTCGTCAAACCCCGTCGTCGCATGTCTCGGCAGCCAGTACGCCGGCTGGACGATCACCGATGAGAGCGGATTTTTCGCACTCGGCTCGGGACCGGCACGCGCGCTGTCGCGCGTCGAAGAGCTCTACAAAGAGCTCGGCTACATCGATCATCACCATAAGGCGGCGCTCGTTATCGAAGGCGACAATGCTCCTCCGCCGGCTGTGGCCGAGAAGGTCGCCGCGGCGTGCGGCGTAAAGACGAGCGATCTCACGGTGCTCTACGCTCCGACCGGCAGCCTCGCCGGAACGGTGCAGATCGCGGCCCGGGTGCTCGAGGTCTCGCTGCACAAGGCGCACGCGCTGCACTTCAACCTCGATAACATCATCGACGGCTATGGCGTTGCGCCGATCGCCCCGCCCATCCCGGACTTCGTCAAAGCGATGGGGCGCACGAACGACGCCATCATCTATGGCGGCCGCATCCAGCTTTTCGTGCGTGGGGGCGATGCCGAGGCGCAAAAGCTCGCCAACGAGCTTCCCTCCAACACGTGCTCAATCTACGGCAAGCCGTTCGCCGAAATCTTCTCGGAAGTCGGCGGCGACTTCTACAAGATCGACGCGTCGCTCTTCAGCCCTGCCGTCGTGACCGTCTCCAATCTCGATACGGGCTCGTCGTTCCATGCCGGCAAGCTGGCGCCGGAAATCGTCGACGCGAGCTTCCGGTAAGCCGGCCTAGTTCGCTCTTTCTCTCGCAGGCTTCTCTATGAACAAGCCAGTGCCATCGACGGATCTGCGCGATGCCCGCCCCAGCGGGCCGAGGATCGCGCTTTTCGTCGAGGACGGCTCGGGGGATTGGCACGCGCACCGCCTGCGCAAGGCGATGGAAGCGCGCGGCGCGCAGGTCGTGACGACCACGTTGAGCGCCTGCGCGTTCGATACGTCTTGCGCGAGCGGGATCGACATTCCGGGATTTGACGGACTGCTTCCCGATGGCGCGTTCGTGCGCTCCGTGTCTACGGGATCGCTCGAGCAGATCACGTTCCGGCTCGGGATCCTGCATGCCCTGCGGGAGAGCGGTGTGCGCGTCTGGAACGACGCGCGCGCGATCGAGCGCTGCGTCGACAAATCCACGGCGACGTTTCTTTTTCAGAAGGCGGGATTGCCGACGCCTCCCACGCGTGTCGTCGAAACGCGCGACCGTGCGCGCGCTCATCTCGCGGCCGTTCCCTCGCCCTTCGTGCTGAAGCCCTTGTTCGGAAGTCAGGGCAACGGCGTTCGCCGCGCTCACGGTCCGGATGAATTACCGCCGCCGGAAGACGTGGGCGATGTCTATTACATGCAGCACTATCTGCGAGCGCCGGACGCGACATTGTTCGAGGACTGGCGCGTGTTCGTTTCCCAAGGACGAATTCTCTCGAGCATGGTGCGTCGCGGCAAAAGCTGGATCACGAATGTGCACCAGGGCGCCGAGCCGATCGCGCACGAAGCCTGCGGCGAGATGAGCCGGCTCGCGCTCGCGGGCGTCGCCGCCATTGGCGCGGACTACGCGGGTGTTGATCTCATCCGTGACCAGGCCGGCCGCCTGATGCTGCTCGAGATCAACTCGAACCCGGCCTGGAAAGGCCTGCAGAGCGTTACCAGCGCCGATATCGCCGACACACTCGCAGGAGATTTTCTGGCGGCGGTTACCAAGGCCGTGGCGTGATGGCGTTCCCGCTCGACCGCGCGACGATCGAGGGGGCATTCCTCGGCGCCTGCCATGCGGAGCTCGAGGCGCTCAAGCCCGGTAACGTGCATATCCACGCGCCCGGCCATGGGATGGACACGGAGCATTTTGAACGCGCCGCATCCGCGGCCGCGCCGCTCCTGGCGGACCCATCCCGAGGGGTCGGCGCACGTGTTCTGGGAGCAGTCGGCGCCAGTGTCGGAGCCACGGGCCTCAATACGAACCTCGGGATTGTACTTCTGTGTGCGCCTCTCGCGGCCGCGGCAGACGCTCGCGACGGGCCTCCGGACCTCCGCGACCGCTTGCAGCTTATTCTCGACGGTCTCGATCGCGCCGATGCCGATCAGGCGTTCCAGGCCATCCTCATCGCCAATCCGGCGGGGCTGGGGCGCGCCGACGAAGGCGACGTAAACGGTCCGCCAACCATGACCCTCAAAGAGGCCATGGCGCTCGCCGCGGGACGCGACCGCATTGCGCGCGCCTACATCACAGGGTTCGAAGACATCTTCGATCACGGCTTGCCCGCACTTCATGAAGCACGCCGCGCCGCCGAAGACGAGAGCATGGCAATTACTGCACTGCACATGAGCTTCCTCGCCTCATTTGCAGATAGTCATATTTCCCGCAAATATGGGGTTGCAGCTGCAGAGGCCGTACAACGCGAGGCACAGGCCGCTGAACCGCTGTGGCGGCCCGCTCCGCGGCGCGAAACCTGGCCGCAACTCCTCAATCTGGACCAAAGCCTGAAGGCGCGTGCCTTAAATCCCGGCACCACGGCGGACTTTGTCGTCGGTACTCTTTTTGCCGATAAGCTCATTCGTCAGAGTGCGACCAACAGGCTCTCCTAACCCCTTGTCGAACGCGTAATCCTGGGTCTATTAAGGGGCGGCGCTAAGCGCCGCTATCTGGCCAACCGGACCGGTGATCCACTCACCGTTCGCTGAAACTGGGATAGCTTCAGACTACAGCCGGCCCTCACACCCCGGGCAGACGCTCCTTGCGAACGTTACCAACGGACGCACGGGGCGCGTCGGTTTTTGTTTAATCAAGGAAGGGAACCCCCTAATGGCCAAGATCAATCGCGTACTGGTCGGCGAGTCGCTCGTCGGTGACGGCAACGAAGTCGCTCACATCGACCTCGTCATGGGCCCGCGCGGCAGCGCCGCCGAGACCGCGTTCGTCAACGCGCTCGCCAACAACAAGGACGGCTTCACGACGCTCCTCGCCGTGATCGCTCCGAACCTGCCCTGCAAGCCGAACACGATCATGTTCAACAAGGTCACCATCAAGGACGCCCGCCAGGCCGTTCAGATGTTCGGACCCGCTCAGTACGGCGTTGCTAAGGCCGTTCAGGACTCGGTCGCTGAAGGCGTGATCCCGGCTAACGAAGCTGACGACATCTACATCCTCGTCGGCGTGTTCATCCACTGGGAAGCCGCTGACGACGCGAAGATCCAGGACTACAACTACCGCGCTGTTAAGGAGTCGATTGCCCGCGCTGTTGCCGGCAAGCCGACGGCTGCTGAAGCCACCGCTCAGCGCAACTCGGTCTCGCATCCGTTCGGTGCGAAGACTTGAAGCGGAAACCGTCCACAGCAGGAAAATGATGCCCCTCCATTGAAGGGGGGTCTGCTGCAGCGATTGGGAAGACTACTCTCTGGCCGTTGGAACGGCTGACACGAGCAGGTGGACTTTCACGATCCACTCGCAAGTGGACTAAAACTTCCAAGCCTGATTGCGAAAGCAGTCAGGCTTTTTTCATGTCGCGAGCGCCTCCAGATCGGTGCTCGTGATTTGTCCGCGATGAAGAGCGGTCGCGACCAGAGCTCCCGCCGCGCCGAGCTCGCGAAGCGTGAATAAATCTTCTCGATTGCGAACGCCGCCTGCCGCGAAGACCTGTCGATTGCCGGCCCTCGCGATGAGCGACTTGAGGCGGGTGAAGTCAGGCCCCTCGCCGCTGCCCACGCGTGCGAGCGTCATGACGATCACACGGTCCGGCCAGAGGGTTGCATCATCGAGCAACTCCGGCGGCCCGACGAAATCATTGCCGCGAAAATCGAGAGAGAGCGGGCTCGCGCTTCCGGCTGCCCAGCGAGCGCGGGAATACTCTTCGATGCCGCCCAGCGATTCAGATCCGAGCACATTGCGTTTTATCGCGTGGCCGAAGGTCGTTTCTTCGCCCACCGCTCCCTGGTCAATCCACACCTCTCGTCCGGGCCATGCGTTGGAGATATCGCGCTGCATACCCGTCGCTGCTCCGCGCCCCTCGATGCCGTCGAGATCCGCCACATAGAGCGTTTGGAACGGGAAGAGCGTTCTTAACGCTAGAGCGACTTCGACCGGATCCGCGCTTGCTGCCAACGGCGTTTCGAGCGGACGATAGCGCGCACGGTCTCCGCGCACAGCTGCGACCGCGACGCCTCCTCGCACATCAATGACCGGAACAACTTCCACCTGCCTTCTCCCTCTGGACTGATGTAACACAGGGGGCGACCTTCACCATCCGCGAGCCATTACATGACGACGATTGCCGGACTCGATGTAGGAGGAGCGCATCTCAAGATCGCGCTCGTGGAGGACGGCCGCACCGTCGAGGTTTGTCAAATCGCCTGTCCTCTCTGGCAAGGTCTCGACAAGCTGGATTCGGCGTTGGCCGAAGCGCGTCCCCTGCTCGAACGCGCCTCGCAGTTCGCTGCGACGATGACGGGAGAGCTGTCGGATTTGTTCCCCGATCGCGAGACCGGCGTGAAGACCCTCGTCGCGCGCCTCAGGGGCGAACTCGGCGAGCACATCCGCTTCTGGATGGGACCGCTGGGTTTTGGAGATGCCGACGAAGCGCAGCGTCATCACGCAGATGTCGGCTCCACGAATTTTCTCGCAACCGCGACGTTTGTCGCGCGCGAGATCGGAGACGCAATTCTGATCGACTTCGGATCCACCACTGCAGATATCATTCCCGTCGTCGCGGGGGTGCCGCGGACGCGCGGGCTGACCGACGCAGAACGGCAGATATCCCGCGAACTCGTTTACACGGGTTTTACGCGTACGGCGGTCATGGGCGTGACGACGGAAGCCTTGTTCAGGGGCCAGCGCGCCGGCCTTGCCCGCGAATATCTGGCGACGATGGCCGACGTGCGCCGCATCCTCGGCAAGGATCTCGCTGATATCGACCAGCATGCGACCGCGGATGGACAGGGCAAGTCTGTGCACGAGAGCATTACTCGGCTCGCCCGGATGCTCGGCCGCGATGCGCGCGACGGCACGGAGGACGAGTGGCGCAAGGTGGCCGAGCACATTCGCGAGCTTCAGCTTCGCACATTGCATGACGGTGCCGCGCAAGTTCTTTCGGCCGTCCATCTACCGGCGGCGGCCCCCGTCGTTTCTGCCGGTATCGGGGCGGACGATGTTTCGGAGATCGCGCGGCGGCTCGGCCGTGACGCAGTTCGGTTCGGCGCGCTCGCGGCTGCTGACGCCCGGTGCGAGACCTGGGCAACCGCCTGCGCGCCTGCAGTTGCCGTTGCGCTCCTGCTCGCCGATCGAAGAAGCTGATCTCGCCGAGATGCTGCGGCGCAAACGCAACATCTTGCTGAACTCTTAAGGTTTTCCATTGGATACGTGCGGCGTTCTGAAGCGGCCTCTAATGCCTCTCTGTTAGAGTTGTCCCAGAATCAAGAAACTGCCCCCGACGGGGAGAGGCCATGAAAACGACGCTCACCATCTTTGCAGCAGTTGTGATGCCAGGCGGATTTATCGTTTTGGCGGTCGCCGTTGCCACTTATTTGATCGCCCGCCGCGGCGCCGGTAAAGCGCAGCGTGGGGAAGCGCTCGCCGCCTAACCTCGTTTACTTCTTCTGCGCGGCCCCGGCGTCGCCGCTCCGGAAAGCGGTAATCCGCTCCATCAACCAGCCCCAGGCCTCCAGCTCGCGCGGGCCAGCCGTCTTCGCAATCGCGATCTCCAAATATTTGAGCTCGGCGTCGATCTTCTCGGGCGGGAGCATGTTGAGACGCGTGGACAGCACCGCCAGCTCCAGTACCGCAGCCTCGGCCCGGTTGTAACCGCTCCAGACAGCGTGACTTGCCTGATGAGCGACGCGGCAATGGAAACGCGGCCGTTGCGGATCCTCACTCACATGGTCGACTGCCAGCTCCCAATGGGAGACGGTATCCCTCAAGCGTACACCCTTCACGACATCCGCGGGGACGGTGGGCCAATCCCGGCGCCCTGTTACGCAGCCCGCTATCACACGCACGTCGCCGGTGTGGCTCGCGACCGCGCATGGGTTGGCTAGCAGGTTATCGAGGGTCCGCGACGGCCTGAACGGCGCGATGATCCAATGTTCGCCGTCCTGGATCAGGCCCAGCGGGGCGATGTGCGGATTTCCTGATGCGTCGATGGTGGTGACGATGGTTTCGACGATGCGCGGCATCGGCTCACTCCTAAGCTCTTGCAACGGCCCGGCGGCGGCCCTTGAGACGTGGCGACGGGAGTGCCCGGCGCGGGGCGGCGGCGTTCGATGAGCTTCTCGCCGCAACATCGAGCAGATCGGCGAGTGAGTGATCGTCATCCGGGCCGAGGACACGCCACGACAAATTCGCCCGTTGTACGATAGCCGGAAAAACGGGATCGACGACTCCTTGGCGCGCCAGCGTCCTGGCGGCGGCGTCGCTTCGCACGGGGCATGACTTCAGAAGCACAAGCTCCACATCGCCCAGCCGTTCCGCCAACCGCGCCGCGAGGCCGTCGGAGGTGATCGTCCAATTGCGCGGAATGCGGCGATCTCCGGCGCAGAGCTTCATCGGCATCCAGACCGGTATCAACCGGCGTCGCCACGCGCGTTCGATACCGATTAGAGTATCGGCGCACTTCAAGCGCGGCTCGAGCGCGGCCATGACCTCGGCCATCTGGTGCATGGCGAGCAGCGCCATCTCGTGAGCGGCTTCGTCGGAGAAACGCAACTCCCGCTGCATGTCACGCACGGCATCCGCGAAGGGGCCTCCGCCTGGCACGACGACGACCGGACGGCGCGCGCGTTTCACCAAGCCGAGCACGGCTCGAAGGCGGCCGCTCTCGGCGATGCTGCCTCCGAGCTTGAGAACGAGCGGCGTCATTCGTGCGAGGGGCGCGTGCGGAAAATCTCGACGCCGCGTACGGGGCCGCGCTCGAGCTTCTCGATGCGGACACGCATGGCGCTGAGGCGCGGATCGCGCAGGCAGCGTTCCGCGATTTCTTCCGCGAAGGTTTCGATGAGATTGATGTGGCCGGTGGCGGTGATCTCGTTCACGGCATCGATGATGTCGGTGTACGACGGCACCGTATCCATGTCGTCGCGCGCGGCGCGGACGTTCCGCGCGAGAAAGGCGTCGACCGTCAGGCGCACCTTCTGCGTGACGCCTTTCTCCTCGGCGTAGACGCCGATGTTGCAATCGATCACCCAATCCTTGAGGAAGATGCAATCGCGACCCAGATCTTCGGGGGCCTTGGCCGTGGTGGCGTCCTTGAAGAGGGACGCTGTTTTTGTTGCGTTCATAGTGTTCGTTCCAGCGCAGGATCGGCGGATGTCCGATGACGTTGAGGGATTGCGCGCCGCACGGACGCGATGGCCGACGCACTCAGTGCGCCACGGCGATCGGACGCTTCGCAAAGAGCGCCGCGGAAGCCGAGGACGTCCGGCTCGAAGGCCAAGAGTTGAGGGATTTGATGAAGCCGCAGCGAGCCCGCTAGGCCGGCGAACAGACCGGCGGCGCGTGCGGCGGCGGTAAAGGCTTGGATCTCTTCAGGGCAACGGTGATCGAGCAGCGTGCGACCATCCTTGGAAGCGGTGTCGAGCATGACGCCCTCGAAGCCCGTGTCGCCAAACGCGGACACGAGCGCGAGATCAAGAGGCGCGTCGGCGATCAGGACCGCAACCAGCGACGTCGCCGGCACTAGATCCGCGCCGAGGCGGCGTATGGTTGCGTGCGCATCGCCACCAGGGAAGAAGCCGACCTTGACGATGTTGCATCCCGTTTCGGCCATGGCGCGCGCGGCATCAGTCACGCGGCCGGGGTCGGCCGGCAGGTCGCCGATCGTGGCACTCACGAGGATATGCGGTGGAACGGCCTTGCGGATCGCGGTCACGACTATAGGCGGCAGCGCGCCCAGCGCGCCTTCCGACGGGTTCTTGCAATCGATGATGTCGGCACCCTGCCCGGCGGCAAGGCGTGCCTCGGCTTCGGATGTCACGCTGGCAAGAAAGCGGACCATCCGATGCGTCGTCGTCGTCATTACAAGGGGCTCACGTCTCGCGGAATATGCGCTGCTGTTCGGCCAGGACCTTGTCGCGGTCGGTCCGTTCCGACGGGGACAGGCGCACTGTTTCATCCTGGACGATAGTCGCATTTGCGCCGGACATGCGCAAGATACGGGTGCCCAGCATCACCGCCTCCGACCGGTCGTGGGTGATGAAAACGACCGTGGTCGGGCGGCGATTCCATAGGCCAATCAGCAACTCGCGGAGACCCTGCGCCGTCGGATCGTCGAGCGATACGAACGGCTCGTCCATGAGCAGGACGTCGGGCTCCGTGATGAAGCCGCGGGCCAAGGCAGCGCGCCGCTGCATGCCGAGGGACAGACGCTCGGGATATTGGGAGGCGAAGCCCTCAAGTCCGACCTGCTTCAGCATCTCGCCGATTCGGCTGTGGCCGGGGTCGCCATCCGGCAACGCGAGGGAAATGTTCTCGCCGACCGTTCGCCATGGCAGGAGACGCGGCGACTGGAAGATGTAGCCGACGCTGGTATCGGGTCCGCCGAGAACCACCTCACCTTCGTAGTCCTTATCGAGCCCGGCGATGATGTTCAGGAGCGTCGATTTTCCGCAACCCGACGGTCCCGTTATGACGACGAACGAGCGCGGCTCGATGTCTATCGCAATATCCTTCAGAACAGGCTGCGCCTCGCGCACGCCCGACGCCGGATAGATCTTGCGCTTGACGCGGACCTTCAACCCGCCGCTCGGCGTATCGTCTAGCGGCGCCATCTGTTCACCCGTGCCGCAATCGGTTGAAGGATGCCGAACTCGATCAATTGGACAATGATGACGAACGCGAGTGCGTAGGCCAGGATCATCGAGACGTCGAACATCTGAAAGTAGGTGCCGAGCTGGAAGCCGACCCCATTCGACCGGCCGAGAAGTTCGACGACCAACACGATTTTCCAAACCAGCGAAAGACCAGTGCGCGCGGAGGCAAGGAAGAACGGCGCGAGTTGAGGCAGCGTGACGTGGCGCAGCGTCTTCCACCAGCCGAAGCGGTACATTTGGGCCATCTCGGCGAGATCACGCGACAGGCTTCGCGCGCCTTCTCGCACCGTAACGGCGACGTTCGGGATCTTATTTACGGCGACGGCGGTAATCGCGGCGACTTCGGTGCGTCCGAACCAGACGTAGCAAAGGATAATCACCACGAGCGCCGGCAGATTGAGGAATAGGATCAGCCAAGTATCGAAGAACCTGTCAATGCCGCCGTTGCGGCCCATAACGATGCCGATCGCGGATCCGATCAGCATCGCAATCACAAAGGCCACAACCACGCGGTAGAGCGTCATTCCGATGTGGAACATCAGCTCTCCGCTCGCGAACTCCCGTGCCATCGCCGCAAAAACTTCCGTGGGAGGCGGCAGGTGACGGTGCTGGATCAGCAACGCCATGACCTCCCAGAACACTAGGAAGCCCACGATTGATCCGACGGCCCAGGCAATCCTGATAAACGGGGCCTGAGCAGCGCTGGCGCGCGGAGCCGTGTTAAGTCGCTGCATTGTGGAACAGCTTGGCGTCGAACGCGGTACCGCGACCCATCAGTTCGGCATCGCCGGCATCGATCAAGATTTGCATGAGCTTCTCGGCCGACTTCAGTTCGCCAGCCCCCCACGGCTTCGGTATCCCTGCGCGGTAAGCGGCAATAATAGCCTTGAACTCTCCATCCGAGGCGGGCTTTACGAGCGGACGCAATGGCCCCCACGCGGCGTCTTCGGTCGCAAGAATACCGTTCGCTTGTTCGACAATTTTCAGGAGAGTGGAGATGTCGGCGGCGTGAGCGGCCTCGTAGTCTTCTTTCCACACAAACCCAACGAGGGACGGCACAGGGTCGATACCGAGGTTTTTCATCACCTCGTTGATGGAAAGGATCTCCTTGAAGCCACTGCCGGTGAGGCGCGCGGAATAGGTCCAGAAATTCAACACGGCATCGATCCGCCCTGAGCGCATTTCCTCGGCAAGCAGCGGCGCGGCGCCGAACGAGGGATGGGCGTAATCTGCCATATCCTGGCCGATGGTTTTCTTGGCGTAAGCGCGGAGCAGGAGCCAGCTCTTGTCGATTGCGGAGCCGGCAACGCCCAGGGCCTTGCCCTGTAAGCCGGCGATGTCCGTCACCTCACTCTTGCCTGGGACCACCAGCGAACCGAGCGCGGACGAATAAGGTGAAAATTTCAACTTCTCGCCGAGCGCGCGCTGTCGCATCGCCCACGTCCAGTCCGATACGATGACGTCAGCGCCGTCCGCGAGAAGTGCGACGGGGCCAGCCTGGTTGGAGGCCACATCAACGACCTCGATCGCGAGGCCGGCCTTCTTATCGAGTTCCTGCCTGCGGATCGTATCGATTACCCACGAGAGCGACCCGTACTTCACCGATCCCAAGCGCAACGGGGTGCCGGCTGCGCGCAATTTAACCGGGAAGGCGGCGGCGGCCATCGCTAGCCCCGCCCCGGCCAAGACCCGGCGGCGATCGATCATTGCGGCTTTCCCTCTGCCAGGAGACGGTTCTTGCTGAGCCAGCGCACACCGTGCATCCAGGATTCGTCCGTATTGCCCTGAATGAGAACGCTGTCGTTGCTGACGAGCTTTCCTTTGGCAACATCGACGATCGCCACGTTGAGACTGAGGTGCGTTTCGGAAATCTTGTCGACCAGCCCGGTCATTACGAGATCCGCCTTGGCCTCGCTTCCGAGATCGACCTCGCATCCGTTGCAGGTGTAGAAGGGGCGCACCGCGGAGAGCTTTTCATTCAGGGCTGAAATGTCGACGATGTCGTAACGTCCGTCGGCGCCGAGAAGCTTTTTCAGTTCTGCCTGTGCCATATCGAGCCGGCGCTGCTCCTCAGGTGTCGGGCCTTTGGTTCCCGAGAAAAAATCCTCCTCACTCTGTGGAAACGACATATCGATAGGGAATATTGCCAGTTTCTGTCCTGCATCGGCGAGCGCCGGAAAGGCCGCCATCGCCGCTACCAACATCACCGGCCAAGCCGCCACTCGACCAAATCTCATCTTGGTTATCTGCCCTTGTTAAAGCCCGAAGTGCTTACACTATAACGTGCGATCTCGGCACCCGGATTTGCAAGTCCAATGTCCCGCTCCGCACGCTCACAAGCTGTAACAAAAGCGCGAGGCTGCGAGGGGGTGAACTTGACAATTGGCAATTCGATGCGATCTTCCCGGGAAGAGATGTTACAATGTACCGGTTAAGCGGCTCGCCCGTAAAATCCACCGGGAGGAAAATGAATGACAGTATTTACTGGGCCGGCGCACCGGCTCGCCCGGTCTCACGCATATTGCCCGCGCGGATCGTTCCTTAGGGGATTTTCCTTCCTCGGATTATTGATCGCGGGGCTTTGCGCTCCTGTTGCCGTTCGCGCGCAGACAGATGCTGCTCCGGCAGATCCTGCCGCCAAGGAAGCTCCCGCGGCGCCCGCGCCTGCTCCCTCCGCAGATGCCCCGAAGGGCGAAGCCGCAACTTCGGCGGCCAAAGATGAGGCCATTCTCAAGATCCGCATTTTGATGGCGCGCGAAATCCGAGAGGATCGCCTGCCGCCGCTGTCGCTGCTCGACATTCCTCCTCCGGATGACGGCGTCGCCGGCGCGAAACTGGGGATCTCCGACAACAACACGACAGGCCGTTTCCTCAAGCAGGAGTTCAGCCTCGATATCGTGCAGAGCGCCGTTCCGGCAGAGCTGGTGGCGGAAGTCTCAAAACGCGTCGATGAAGGCATTGCCTATGTCGTCGCCGATGCCTCGCCAACGACGCTGCTTCAACTCTCGGACGCGCTAAAGAGCAAAGACGCCGTCATTTTCAACGCTTCGGCGCCCGATGAATCGCTGCGGGAAGAGCAGTGCCGCGTCAACATCAAGCACACCATTCCCTCGCGTTCGATGTTCGCGGACGCTCTCGGCCAATACATGGCGTGGAAGCAGTGGCGCAAGTGGCTGCTGGTCATCGGCCCTGCGCCGGAGGACAAGCTCTACGCAGACGCTATCCGGCGCACCGCAAAGCGGTTCGGCCATAAGATCGTCGAGGAGCGCACCTTCAACTACGACCCGGGAAGCCGCCGCTCCGATGGTGGATTCGAGCAGATTCAGCAGCAAATTCCGGGCTTTATGCAGGGCGCACCTGAGCACGACGTGGTTGTCGTTGCCGACGAGGGCGAGCTGTTCGGCGAATACTTCCCGTACCGTACATGGATCGCCCGCCCGGTGATCGGAACGTCAGGCCTGTTCGCAACGTCATGGCATCCCGCGATCGAGCTGTGGGGCGGCACACAGTTCCAGAACCGCTTCAAGCGCCTTGCCGGCCGCACGATGCGCCCGCTCGACTACAACGTCTGGATGGCGGTGCGGTCTGTCGGGGAAGCCGCGACGCGGAAAAACACCGGCGACGCGAAGACGTTGATCTCTTACATGCGCTCGCCAGAATTCGAGCTTGCCGCATTTAAAGGCCAGAAGGTGACGTACCGCGCCTGGAACGGCCAACTCCGCCAGCCGGTCCTGCTGGCCACCGCCAAAATTCTCGTTTCGGTTTCGCCCCAGCAGGGCTTCCTGCATCAGGTCACCGAGCTCGATACGCTGGGCGTCGACCAACCCGAGACCAAATGCACCGCCTTCAAACAATAAGCGAGCGAACCAAGGAGCTTCGAAGTGACAAGACAACGGCATGGCCTCGTTTTCGCATTGGCCACCTCCATGCTGGCACTGACCGGCACCAACGCGTTGGCCTACAAGGTGTTCATCTCCAACGAAAAAGAGAACACCATCTCGGTCATCGACAGCGAGACCCTGCAAGTCGTTCACACGATCAAGACCGGTAACCGTCCGCGCGGCATCATCCTGGCAAATGACGGCAAGTGGGTCATCGTTTGCGCAAGCGACGATCACAAGATGCAGGTGTTCGATACGAAGACCTACGAATACGTGAAAGATCTTCCTTCAGGGCCAGATCCGGAGCTGCCGATCCTGCATACGTCGGGCAACCCGCTCTATGTTTCGAACGAGGACGACAACCTCGTCACGGTGGTCGACATCCACAAGGGAACCATCATCACCGACGTTCCCGTCGGTGTTGAGCCCGAGGGCATGGGCATGAGCCCGGACGGCAAGGTGCTGGTCAACACCTCCGAAACGACGAACATGGCGCACTTCATCGATGCACAGACTTACAAGACGATCGACAACATCCTCGTCGACAATCGTCCGCGCGTGGCCGAATTCACTTCCGACGGCAAGCAGGTGTGGGTCAGCGCCGAGATCGGCGGCACGGTGACGGTGATCGACACTGAGACACGCAAGATTCTCGGCAAGATAAATTTCGAGATCCAAGGCATTACGAAGGACGCCATCCAGCCCGTGGGCATCCGCATCACAAAGGACGGCAAGAAAGCGTTCGTTGCGCTCGGTCCGGCCAATCGGGTAGCGGTCGTCGATGTTGCGACGCGCAAAGTCGAAAAATACCTGCTTGTCGGACAGCGCGTCTGGAACCTTGGGTTTACGCCGGACGAGAAGCTGCTATTCACGACCAACGGCACATCGAACGATGTGTCGGTGATCGACGTTGCTACCGAAAAGGTAACCAAGTCGATCAAGGTCGGACGCTATCCCTGGGGCGTGGTCGTCGCTCCGCAATAAGCCATAAGGAGACGCGCGTTCGGCGCCCGCGTCTCCACCATGTGCTTAGATAAGGTGTTATAGCTGGGCTCCTGCAAAGGGTTGGCCAGCGCTAAAACCGGAAAGTTCAACTGCCTGTGAGCACCGCCGAGACAACTACCACCGCTCCCGCCCAGGGCGCCGCCTCCCAGCCCGATGCGCTCGTGGTGGCCGGAGTAAGCCACAGCTTCGGCGACAAGCTGGTACTGGACAATGTCTCACTGGCGGTGCCTCGCGGTACGTTTGCGGTACTGTTGGGGCTGAACGGCGCCGGCAAGTCGACGCTCTTCTCCTTGATCACGCGTCTCTATGACAATGTGACGGGCGAAATCCGCATCCTGGGCAACGACGTGCGGCGCAAGCCCGGTGCCGCCTTGCAGCGTCTTGGCGTCGTGTTCCAATCCAAGACCGTCGACTCCGATCTCTCGTTGCAACAGAACCTCCTCTATCACGCAGCGTTGCACGGCATCGGCCGGCGGGAAGCGAAGCGCCGCGCCGCAGACGCACTGGCGACCGTTGGCCTGACGGACAGGGCGCACGACAAGGTGCGCAATCTATCTGGCGGACAGAGCCGACGTGTGGAGATCGCGCGTTCGCTCATGCACCGACCCGGTTGCCTGCTCCTCGATGAGGCAACGGTGGGGCTCGACATCGGCTCGCGCGAGAGCGTCATCGGAATCGTGCGCAATCTCGTCGAGCGCGAGGGGCTTGGCGTCTTGTGGGCCACCCATCTCATCGACGAAATTGCCGACACCGATCAGATCGTCGTGCTGCACAAGGGCAAGGTGATGTTCGTCGGCCGCCTACCCGGCTTCCTCGCGGCGACAGGAGCCAAAACCGCCCGTGACGCTTTTCGCATCATCACCGGCACGATAGCGACGGAGGAGGCCGCATGAACGTCGACCTGGTGCGGCGGGACAAGGCCCTTCATGTCCGGTACGCGGAGGAAGCCCCGCGCCGCCTCGGCGCGCTCGGCTATCTTGCCTGCTTCCGCGGCATCGTCTGGCGCGAGGTGCTACGGTTCCTGCATCAGCGCGAACGCTTCTTCTCGGCACTCGTACGGCCGCTCGTGTGGTTGTTCATTTTTGCGGCCGGCTTCCGGCAGGTACTCGGCGTATCGATCATCCCGCCCTACGAGACCTACGTGCTCTATGAAGTTTATGTCGTGCCTGGCCTGCTCGGCATGATCCTGCTCTTCAACGCAATGCAGTCTTCGCTGTCGATGGTCTACGATCGCGAGACGGGCGCGATGCGCACGCTTCTCGTGAGCCCGTTTCCGCGCTCGTTTCTGCTGCTTTCGAAACTGATCGGCGGCGTCGCGGTCGCAGCCATCCAGGCTTACGTGTTTCTCGGCATCTTCTATTTCTGGGAAGCGGAGATCTCGACGGATGCTTATCTTGCGCTGCTGGCTGCACCGGCCCTGCTCATCGCCATCATGGCCTACAATGCCGTCGCCGAGCGGATCGCAGACTCGACGATCAACATCCTGATCCTGGTCACGCTCGTCGTGGAAGCGTTTGTGCTCGCGGCGGTCGCCTACTACTGGCAGCTCCTGCCCCCGTCGATGAACTACCTCACGGTCTTCCCGGCCCTCATCCTCGCCGGGCTGATGCTAGGATCGATCTCGCTCTTCCTGTCGTCGGTGATCAAGCAGCTCGAGAACTTCGCGGGCGTCATGAACTTCGTGATCTTCCCGATGTTCTTCGCGTCATCGGCGCTCTACCCGCTGTGGCGTATCCGTGAAAGCAGCCCGCTGCTTTATGAGATTTGCCGGCTCAATCCGTTTACGTACGCCGTCGAATTGATCCGCTTCGCGCTCTACGGACAGGTCGGCGCACGCCTCGAAGACGGCAGCCTTGACCTTACAAACCTTTATGTTGTCGTGGCGTATACGGTGTTCTTCCTTGGAGCGGCAATCTACGCCTATAACCCCTCCAAGGGGCTCATCGCACGGCGCGGCGGCCCCGGCGGCGCGGGCTAACCCTTCAACCCAATTCGGCGAACTGGACCTAGGCGAGACATAAAAAAATGACCAGCAACGCTCACTCATTCCGTGTGCCGCTCATGCTCGGCACCCTGCTTCTCGGCTCTTCGCTTGCTTTCGCCGGCGGGCCGCCCGGTGCGGCACCTGCTGCTCCGGAAGCGACGATCGAGGGTGCGAAGGAAGCCGAAGCGCCGCCCTTGGATCCGACCAAGAGCTGGCCTTGCGTGCAGCGGAAGGTGGAAGCCCTTTCTGCGACGGCGATCTGGGATGGCCCTCCGATCGAGGATCAGAAGGGCTGGTTCAGGGACGACAAGATCGTGAAGCTGATTGATCTGCTGGCCTCGCGGCGCGTGCCGGTGGAGCAAGCGGAAGAGTCGATCAAGAAGTTTGCGGAAAGCGTGCCAGAGGGCGAGCGCGACGCGAAGCTGACGCTGTTGTTTGCCGGCCTGTTCGACAAGGTCGGGGGGCAGCGGCGGGCCGTGATGTCTGGCATTGAGAAATATCAGAAGTCGCAGATCGCGCGCTCCAAGGAGCTCGAGCGGCAGAGTACCGACATCGCCAAGATGGAAAGCACACGCGATCCGAATGCGACGGAGGACACGCCGGAACTTGCGCAGGCCCGCGAGAAGTACAATTGGGCGCAACGCATCTTCCAGGAGCGCCAGAGCAACATCCCGCTCGCATGCGAGCTTCCCGTGCTCATCGAGGAACGGCTTTATGCGCTGTCACGCTCGATCCGGGAGCAAATGAAGAGCTAGGCGGGCCCTCTTCCGTCCTTCGAAACCTGTCATGGCAGGGGGTTGGCTTTCACGAGATCGAAGCCAGCCTCCTGCCAGGCGTCCGTGCCTTCGGAAAACCAGATGACGTTGGTGTAGCCCCAGCTCAGGGCGCGCTTGGCGGCGTTCCAGGACATCCAGCAATTCTTGAGACAGAAAAACACGACGGGCTTCGCCGGATCTCCGCCCGTCAGCGTCGCCAAACGCGACTTGAAGTACACCTCGAAATCCGCCGAAAGCACGCCATAGCCGACGTTCGGCAGCCATTGGGCGCCGTCGATCGTCATATGCGTCGGATCGCGCCACACCGTCCCGGCGGGCAAATTTGGCGGCTTCGGCGCGCGAGGGAATACGTCGATGAAGATCGTGTTGCCGTCTTTAAGGAGAGCCTCGGCTTGGTCGGCTCCGATCACACGTGCGCCGGTCAAGGTCTTCGGCACCGGCATGCGGTAGCCGTCCATCCGATAGCCCGGAGGTTCGGGGACATCGGCTTCATCGGCGGCGCGGCCGCCGTCTATCGTCAGGCAAAGAAACAGCGCGGCGGCGGAAAGCAAAATTCCACTCAGTGCCGCGCTGGCTGAAGGCCGTTTCGGCAGTCCCTCTCTACACACTTTAATCCGATCCGTTCGCAGAGAGGATGTGCTGCAGGCGCCGGTGGCAATGTGCCGTGTGTCCGGCGTCTGGAATTACCGTCTTAGTTGGTGCTCTTGGCGTAGCGCGGCTCGGTGATGAGCTTGTTGTCTTCATCGATGATGGGCACGCCGTAGTCGATCAGGATCTTGTCAATGTCACCCTGGCGCTTGGCGATCACGTTGTTGATCTCATGCTTCCAGGCCGTCTCATTGACGCGAACGCCCATGGTGATGCGGTACTCGAGGCGGGGAAGCCCCGGAAGTTTTTCCTCGAGCATGGGCTGAATGTTCAATTTTTCGCCGCCGTGGTTCGCGTACCAGCCAGCGTGGGGACCCCAAAGAATCCCGACGTCGATCTCGCCCGAACGCACGTCGTTCATCATATCCTGCATCGGGTTCTGGTAGCGCGTATCGACGATGAAGAGATAGGACTTGGCATCCTGCATGAGGCCGGCTTTCGCGACATAGTCCGCCGCCGGCGCGCCAGCCTGAATGCCGACCTTCTTGCCCTTGAGCTTAGGATCCATGATCGACGTGATGCCGTTGAGATCGGAGCCGGGCTTCGTCACGAGCGCGTAGGTCGTGCGATAGTATGGATTGGTGTTGAGGGTGAACTCGTCCGCCTGGACCGTACCCATGATCAGTTCGCAACGCTTCTCAGACAGAGTCTTGCGAACGAAACCCGTGCCCTGCGGAAACCAGGTGTATTCGACCTTGGCGCGCTTCAGCTCGTCGGAAACGAGTTGTGCGATCTTGTTTTCGAACCCCTCGCCCTTTTCATCCGAATAAGGGAGGTTCGCAGGCGTGGCGCAGACGCGGAGAACATTGCGGTTCACTGCGTCCGCGAGATGGCCTTCGGCTGCCTCGGCGCCGGGAGCGGCGACGAGGCTGCCAAGGAGGAGTGCGAGTGCGGCAGGCTTTCTCATCATTTTTCTCTCTAAATTAAGAAGCAGCCGCCGAACTGCCCAAGGTTAGTCTCCGATGCAGGCCTTTTCCTGCTCGATAGCCTCTTTCGGCTTTTCTGCACGCTGGTCGGCGCTGAGACGGCCGCCCGGGAGGGCATCCGTGGAGCGTGCGCGGAGATAAACATAAAGGTCGTCGATGTAGCACATGACGTTCTTGTTATCGCCGAGAGCCGGCATGATGTACTTCGTGCCAGCAACGTCGCGCACCTGCCCGCTCGAGACGACCTGTAGGAATTTCTCGTAGGTCATGTTCTTGAGCGAGTCGTGGAGCGCCGGAGCGAACGACGAGCCTTCAGCGTTCGGGCCATGGCAAACGTGGCACTCGGCGTGATAGCGGCGCCAGCCGGAGTACGTATTCCAGTCGACTTTAATGACGCGATCGGTATTGGCCTCATCGCGCTTGACGTCGTACGTCGGGGTACCATCGGGGAGTACCCACTTACCGTCTTCGAACTTCTTGCCTTCCTGGAACTGCTTTTCGAAAGCCGGATCCGGAACGGGGCTCTTGTCGTCTTGTTGGGCGAATGCCGGGCCTACTGCAAAAACCGCCAATGCGGCGACTAAACCAAAACCAGTTCTTTTCACGCGCTTCCCCTGTTTCCTGAAGCTTTCCACATAACCGCCGCCTGCATAAATCACAACTCCCGAGCCGGGAATTTGGATCTCACAAAACGGTGTAAATTTCCCGGTTCAATCTTCAAAACTTGGTGACGTCCCCCCGCCTCACAAGTCCGTTCGAAGATTATATTTACGCAACAAACCGGCGCGGGTTTCCCCGCGCCGGTCCGATCTTCTTACCGACCCATATTAGGGCAGCGTGTAGACCGTGAACGTGCCACCGAGATCGGTGTACGACTTCAGGCCTGCGTAGTTGCCGACTGCGCCAAGGCCGTCGGTCGGCTTGTCGAGACCAGCTGCGAGGCCGATGCCAGCCCAGCCACCGACGCCCGAGAAGAGGCCGATGTACTGCTTGCCGCCCTGAGCGTAGGTCATGACGTTACCGATCGAGCCCGAAGGCAGACGATGCTTGAAGAGCTCAGCACCATCCTTTGCGTCGCGACACTTGATGTAGCCGTCAAGCGTACCATGGCAGGCGAGACCGCCAGCCGTGGTGAGAACGCCCGACCACACAGAGAAGGGCTCGTCGTGCTGGTGAACGATCTTGCCAGCAGCGCCATCCCAAATCG
>VFQP010001123.1_pt1 | contig 38991 bp, 33 predicted proteins | sample 3512351 | NCBI WGS metagenome assembly VFQP01 (sample SAMN10412372, study PRJNA504923) | tailings metagenome | isolation source: Relicate 1 Philex TSF1 revegetated site | place: Philippines: Tuba, Benguet | collected 2017-08-29
AGGTTTGGAAGAGCTATTTGTTCTATTGTGCTCCAGTTTTTTTGATTGGTCTGGCACTGGGAATTGACGGTCGTTCTTGGCAAAATACAATAATTTATGAATAGAGCCCGGCAAATTGCATAAAGGCAATGAGCAAAAAGATATGTCCACACGATAGCTGAAAGAGGGGAATTGCGGCCTACATTCCCCTCCTTTGGAGGGGTGCCTGAAAGGCGGGGTGGTTAAAAATCGTAATAGATTGTTTAAGTACCACCCAATCAAACTTTAATTATCTAACTATCGGTTATAAGCTTTGCCTATTGGCGATAAAACCAGGTATGCGAGCACCTGGGATGGTGCTTTGTTGCCTTTTGGGTACTTGCTATATTTTATGGCACAGCATAAAGTATAATAAACCCGATTAAAATGTAAAGCCCGCAAGCGAGTGTAACGAGTGCGGACTTGAAATGGCAAGCGGGACTAGCGTTATTGACTTGCACTTTCCAGGCTTTTCTAAAAACTGATGTTATTATAATTGGCATATTGTGTTAAGAAAGCCTTTAGAAGTGTTATTTTTGTGCTATGCTGTTAAACTGTTATCAAATAGATTTAATTGAGGCCGGTTGCGACGAAGCCGGACGTGGCTGTTTGGCTGGTCCGGTGGTGGCTGCTGCCGTTATTTTGCCCAAAGATTTCTATTTGGAAGGTTTAACCGACTCGAAGCAGTTAACGCACAAACAACGAGAGCAGCTGAGGCCAATTATAGAAAGGGAAGCTTTGGCTTGGGCTGTTGCTATGGTAGACCATGAAGAAATTGATCGGATTAATATTTTAAACGCTTCGTTTTTGGCCATGCACCGAGCGTTAGATCAGTTGTTGTTGCGTCCAGAGTATCTGGTGATTGATGGTAATAGATTTAAAGCCTATCAGGATGTGAAGCATGCCTGCATTGTAAAAGGCGACGGAAAGTACCTCAACATCGCTGCTGCTTCTATTTTGGCAAAAACCCACCGAGACGAGTACATGGCTAACTTAGATGTTGATTTTCCGATGTACGATTGGAAAAAAAATAAAGGTTATCCCACTATAGCGCACCGAAATGCCGTTATCAATATCGGCCCATCTCCCTACCACCGAAAAACATTTAATGTAACTAGTCCGCAGTTAACTATAAAGTTTTAAAACCATGAAAGTATTGTTGTTGTGCCATAGGGTTCCTTTTCCGCCAAATAGCGGTTATCCCATAGTGGTTTACAATACCATTAAGGGTTTGCTTAGTCTTGGGGTAGAAATTACTTTATTTAGCCTTAATAACTCTAAACAGTACATTGATATAGATGATATTTACGATCCGGTATTCGAAAAAATTACCTTCCACTCGTTTACGGTTGATATTGAAGTAAACGTTTGGGACGCTTTTGCTAATATTTTCTCCAATCAATCTTACAACGTGTCTAGATATTACGATACCGATGCCGAAAAGATTTTAGAAAATATACTTAGAGAAGAGGAATTTGATGTGGTGCAATTTGAAGGTCTTTTTGTAGTACCTTATTTAGATACTGTAAAACAATATAGCAAGGCAAAGCTGATTTACAGGGCGCACCATATAGAACACGATGTTTGGGAGCGCTTGGCAATAAGAGAACGTTTTACTCCGCGAAGAACCTACCTAGAATTTTTATCGCGAAGGTTAAAAGCTTATGAGATGGAACAGGTAAATTGCTTTCATCAAGTTTTTGCAATTAGCGAACCCGATAGACAAAAATTGCTGCTAATGGGCTGCGAAACCAAGTTAGATGTTTTTCCAGTTGCACTAGATTTTACCAAATATAATATAGATACCACTAAAACAAGTTTCCCGACCTTGTTTCATTTGGGGGCGATGGATTGGAGGCCTAACAAAGAAGGCTTAGAATGGTTTTTAGATGAGATTTGGCCCGATATTGAAGAGTTAAATGGAGAATTGCGCTTCTATATTGCAGGGAAAAACATGCAAAAACAGTTTTTTGATTACGATTCGGAAAACCTAATTGTTGAAGGAGAAGTGTTTGATGCGGTTGATTTTATCAATAGCAAAGCCATTATGATTGTGCCTTTGCTTTCGGGAAGTGGAATGAGGGTGAAAATTATAGAGGGTATGGCCATGCAAAAGTGCATTATTGCTACTACCATGGCTGCCGAAGGTATAAACTGTAGGCACGGACATGATATTTTAATTGCCGACACTGCAGACGAGTTTTATCGTTCTATTTTAAAATGTATTACGCAACCTAATAAATGGCAAGAAATTGGTAAAAATGCTCGTAAAACAGCAGAAAAACATCATGAAGTAATTGCCAACTCCAAACGGATGTTCGATATCTATGCAGAGTTAGCTGCTGTTCAAGAATAACCATTGTTAAACTGATTTGGTTTAGCTCTTTTGGTTTCTTAGTAATACTAGGAGTAAGTTTAAATCTTTTGATAGATAATTTCTACATTAGGAAATGAATAAAAACATCTATTTTCTACTGATTATCTCTTTTCTATTCTTAAACTTCGGTTGTTTCGGAGGTAAAAATGACGATATTGGACAAGTTAAAGCCGATTTAGAAGAGTATATCGCTAACGCTGAAAACATGATTGATCTAGCGAACTCGGAGTTTAGTATAAAACCAGTAGAGGTTATTCCTAGTAAACCTTTTGACGAAAAAGACACCTATAATTTTACCACCCAATACACCAAATACCTTTCAATAGACGAATTTCTTACAGCGGTAAATAAAGATTTTTTCTTGGCTACGGAATTTGGCAAAACAAAGAGTTTGGCTTCAATTTCACTTAATATATTGGATGCAAACGAATTGCTAGGCTTAGGAGAGGATGTAGAAAAAGCTTCTTTAGTTATGCCCCAATTTAAACCTAGTGTATTTCATTTTTGGGATGGAACGTCGGCTGATGCCAATTATAAGGTAGATAAAAATACCGAAGAGTTAGAGTACAACCACTTTCTTTTAGCTGCAGCTAAGCCTGTTCGCTCTATCGATTTTGATGTCGAGTTTAAGCATTATCTTTCGAGGCCTTATCTTCTGGATAGCGCTAATCCAAAAATTAAAGTAGGGAATGACATTATAGAAATGAAAAGTAATGCTAATGGGGAAGTTAAATTAAGCTATCCGAAATCTCTCTCGAAAAAGCTAAGCGAAGTGCAGGGCTACTACAAAGATGGTAGGGCGCTTAAAAAATCAGGTAGTAGTTCTTATTCTATCTCTTCGGCAGAAAACATAGCGTGGCTTAAAAAGGTATTGCCTATTTATGAAGAAACTATCTCACTAATAGATCAGCAAAAATTAAAGGCAGCTCAAGAAGTTAAGGCGTATTTAAAAAGTAAATTGCCTGCAAAACCTGCTCAAGATGCTCAAATGGAGTTCGCAAAATATTATTTTTCAGGTCCAGTAAATCACTTAGTAGTGTATGTAAAAAATGATAAGCCATTAAACGTAACTAAAAAGGTTAATGTTAAACTGCTCAAAGACATGGATGCAATTGGCAAGGAGGGTTATTTTGTAGCGGTAGACGAAACGAAGGGTTTGAAAGGCGTTGTTGACGTAAATGGAAACTGGATTATCAAACCCATTTATAATGATATTGATGCAATGGGCGGAGAAAAATTTGGTGTGATGGAAGGTAGAGTTCGTTCGCCGCAAAAATTAGATGCCAAAAACCAGAGGTTTATAGATTTGCTACCCTGAGCGTAGCATACCAGTATTGGTAAAACTAAGCCTGCCTAAATGATTTCGAACATTTAAACAAGCTTAGTGTAACCAATGTAATTGTTTTTTACTTCGCAATTTCTTTATTGGTGCTAACTGCAATTCTATTCCAGCTGTTAATGGCTACGCAGGCTATAATAATTTGCGCTACATAGTTTTCGCCAAAAGTTGCAATAGCTTTTGTGTATAAATCATCGCTAACACCACCATTGCTAATCATCGTAATTTGCTCGGTTAATTCTAAAATAATTTTTTCTTCTTCGGTAAACAATTCGGCTTCACGCCAAGCATTTAACAGAAAAATACGTTGTGGAGTTTCACCAAACTTCATTGCATCTTTAGTGTGCATGTCTAAACAAAAAGCGCAGCCATTAATTTGCGATGCTCTAATTTTAATTAGCTCTTTGTGTGTTTTGGTTAAGGCGCTGCTTTGTACATAAGTTTCTAGAGGAACTAATGCTTTATACGCATTTGGTTCTACACTAAACAAGTCTATTCTTTTCATCTTTAATGTTTTAATTGTGAATTGATGAAACAAAGTTATCACGTTATAAAATCAGAAAACTTAAACTGGTTTAAGAAAGTAGAATTGAAACAAAAGGATTATCTGACATAGTATAAACCGTAAAACCGATGCTGAATTTATTTCAGCATCAGTTAGATATAGTGTATTAAATGAATTTGGCTCAAAGTGAATTGAAAGCTATTTCAATTGCTTAAATGACGACAATCCGCCAAATTAGCTAATCATCAAATCCTCACATTTTAAATCAAATTATCATTTCACTAAATGTTTCTTCTTTATCTCGCTCAAATATTCAGGGGTAAAACCTAAATAAGAAGCCAACATGTATTGCGGTACTCGTTGCAAAAATGCAGGCTGAGCCTCTGCAAAATAAAGGTAAATTTCTTCTCTCGAATAATCGTTGATGTATTTGATCCTTAACTGAGAGGCGGCAAAAGCTTTCTCGTACACCTTTCTGAAATACCTTTCCATTTGTGGAAACTGGCTAAGCATCCTTTCTTGTGCTTCATGGCTAATCGCCAACATCTCTGTTTGTTCTATGGCTTGTATGGCAAATGAACTTGGCTGTTGCTGTAAAAAGGCTAGGTTGTCGGTAATCCACCAGTTTTCTAAAGCAAATTGAGTGGTTTGTTCAACGCCTGTATCCTTTATAAAAAACAAGCGTAAGCATCCTTTTAGTACAAAAAAATGTCTTCTGCAAAGCTGGCCTTCGTTCATCAGCATCTGCTTTTTCTTAGCAGAAAGCAAATCAAAAAAAGTGAGAATTTTAGCAAAATCTGCTTCGCTTACATTGGTAAACTTTTTAATATGTTGGTAAAGCAATTCGGACATGGTTTGCTAAAGGTAGCTTTTTTCTTACTTTATAAGTACTGCAGCAACGTTTACCTGTGTTATAGATATGTAAAAATGAAGTGCTCTACAATGCTTTTGACTTATTTTTTCGCAAATTAGCGCACACTAAATAGAATGGCTTCTGATATGGGCAAAAAGATTTTGGTATGGTTTAGGAATGATCTTCGATTGCATGATAATGAAATGTTAGTTGAAGCGGTTTCCAAGGCTGATGAAATTTTGCCAGTTTATATTTTCGATCCTCGCCAATTCCAGAAAACCCAGTATCATACCTACAAAACAGGTGTTGTTAGAACCAAGTTATTGACAGAAAGTGTAGGTTCTTTACAGCAGTCGTTTCGGCAAATGGGTGGTGATTTATTGGTTTTGCAAGGTTGTCCCGAAGATATTTTGCCTGAATTAGTTGTAGAATATAGTATTGCGGAGGTTTATCACCACAGAGAGGTAGCAAGCGAGGAAACGGCAATAAGTATAAAGGTGGAAGATGCGCTTTGGAAGCAAAAAGTAAACTTAAAACACTTCATCGGTCACACGTTATACAATAAAGAAGATTTACCATTTCCAATTAAGGATATTCCTGATGTTTTTACGCAGTTTAAAAAGAAAACAGAGCGTGACGCTGTGGTAAAACCTTGCTTTCCTACGCCAGCTGCAATTAATTTCGTTGGTTTTGAAGATAGCGGTGCTATTCCAGAAATTGGCGACCTGCTACAAGACTCTGCTGTAGCAATACTAAAAGTGCAAAGCGAATTTAAAGGTGGCGAGCAGGAAGCGTTGTTGCATTTGCATGATTATTTACACGCTAGCGAAGGCATGGTTTTGGCCAATGCCACGTTAAAAAAACACGAAGTTATTTCTAAGCTTTCTGCCTGGTTGGCCTTGGGCTGCCTATCGCCCCGCGAAGTGTATTGGAAAATGAAAGATGCTGAGGCCAATTATGGTGTAAGGCCTTATTTTCATCAAATTGTGTTGGGGCTGTTATGGCGAGATTATTATCGTTTCATGTTTAAGAAATATGGTAATACCTTTTTTAAGCCTCAAGGGTTTAAGAAAGATGGCGAGCCTTTGGTACTAGAAAATACATCAGCTTTGCAGCATTGGAAAAACGGGCAAACCGGACAGCCTTTGGTTGACGCCTGTATGCAAGAGTTAAATACAACCGGCTATATCAACCAAGTAGCCAGACAGTTAGTAGCTACCTATTTGGTAAAAGAGCTAGAGGTAAATTGGGTGCTTGGTGCTGCTTACTTTGAAGAGCAGTTGATAGATTACGCACCTGCCAGTAACTGGGGCAATTGGGCTACGGTTGCGGGTGTTGGTAACGATCAAAAGCTGGTCAATAGCTTCGATTTTGAAAAACTAGCGAAAATTTTAGATCCTAAAGGTGCATTTGCGCAGGTCGTTCGAGCCTAAAAAAGCGTCTATATCTTAGTTACAATTTTAAATTTATTTAAATGTGATTTTATTGCCTTTTCTAAAGGTAAAATCCTAATTTTGCAATACTTATCGTAATAGTTATATATACAAATGGATAACCTAACTTATCTTAACGGCCCTAACGCCGAATATGTTGATTCCCTATACCAGAGTTATAAAGAAGACCCTAGTTCTGTAGAGTTTGGATGGCAAAAATTTTTTGAAGGTTTTGATTTTGGAAGAAACGCAGGTTCGCCTAGCGGTAGTGGAGAAGAAGCTCCAGAGCATTTTTTAAAAGAAATTAATGTCTTAAACTTGATTAATGGCTACCGTCAACGTGGTCACTTGTTTACCAAAACCAACCCAGTTAGAGAAAGACGCAAGCACCTGCCAACTTTAAATATCGAGAATTTTGGTTTGGCTAGCGCAGATTTAGAAACTGTTTTTAACTCTAGCGTTGAGTTGGGCATTGGCCCCGCAAAGCTGAAAGATATTGTTGCCTTTTTAGAACAAACTTATTGTGGTTCTATTGGTGTAGAGTATAAGTACGTACGTACTCCAGAAGTGCTTTCTTGGTTAGAAAGTAAAATGGAAGGTAACCGTAACACTCCCAAATTATCTAACGATGAAAAAATAAGGGTGGTTAAAAAGTTAAACGAAGCGGTGGTTTTCGAAAACTTTTTGGGAACTAAATTTTTAGGTCAAAAGCGTTTTTCTTTAGAAGGCGCCGAGGCATTAATACCCGCTTTGGATGCTGTTATTGAAAAAGGAGCCGATTTAGGTATTGAAGAATTTGTTTTGGGTATGGCGCACCGCGGTCGTTTGAACGTGTTGGCTAACATCATGCAAAAAAGTTATAAAGATATTTTCACAGAGTTCGAGGGAAGAAGCTACAATCCGGAAACTCCTTTTGGCGGCGATGTGAAATATCACTTAGGTTACTCTACTGATGTAACCACCAATCAAGGCAAAAACGTACATTTAAGCTTGTGCCCAAATCCATCGCACCTAGAAACAGTAGATGGAATTGTAGAAGGGATGAGCCGTTCTAAAATCGATTTCAAATATGCTGGCGATAATGGTCGTTTAGCACCGATATTGATTCACGGAGATGCTTCTGTTGCTGGCCAAGGCATTGTGTACGAGGTAATACAGATGGCTGGTTTAGATGGTTACAAAACGGGTGGTACCATTCACTTGGTGATTAATAACCAAATCGGTTTTACCACCAACTATAAAGATGCTCGTTCTAGCACGTATTGTACTGACATTGCTAAGGTAACTTTATCTCCAGTTTTTCACGTAAACGGCGATGACGCGGAGGCTTTAGTATATGCCATTAATTTAGCAATGGAATACCGTCAAAAGTATAGAAACGATGTGTTTATCGATATCCTTTGCTACCGTAGGTTTGGTCATAACGAATCGGATGAACCTAAATTTACACAACCTTTGTTGTACAAAGCAATTGAGAAACATGACAATCCGCTAAAGATTTATGTAGCTGAATTGATTAAGGAAGGTATCTTGAATGATGCTGGCGCCAAGGAAATGGAAAAGGAGTTTAAAGCTCGTTTGCAAACTTCGTTAAACGAAGCCAAGGAATACGATGCCGCATTGGCTGATGTTAAATTTGGTGGAGCCTGGGCAGATTTACGCATCGCTACGGCAAAAGATTTTGAATCTTCGCCAGAAACGGGTGTTAAAAAAACCACTTTATTAGAAGTGGCAAAAAGAATTACCACTTTACCAAAGGATAAGAAGTTCTTCAAGAAAATTGAAAAATTATTTGATGAGCGCTTAAAAATGGCTACCGAAATTCATGTTTTTGACTGGGCAATGGGCGAGCTGCTAGCTTACGGTACTTTATTGTCTGAAGGTAAACGTGTTCGTTTAAGTGGTCAGGATGTAAAACGTGGTACTTTCTCTCACCGCCATGCGGTATTAACCTTAGAAGATTCGGAAGAAGAGTACACGCCACTATTGAATATTTCTGAACAACAAGCCCAATTTGATATCTACAATTCACATTTGTCAGAATATGGTGTTTTAGGTTTCGAATATGGTTACGCCATGGCTAATCCTAATGCTTTAACAATTTGGGAAGCACAGTTTGGCGATTTCTTTAACGGAGCGCAAATTGTTATAGACCAATATATTGCCAGTGCCGAAACTAAATGGCAAAGAGCCAACGGTTTGGTTATGTTGTTGCCTCATGGTTACGAAGGTCAGGGGCCAGAGCACTCTTCGGCCCGTATTGAGCGTTTTATGGAGCTTTGTGCAGAGTACAACATGCAAGTAACCAACTGTACTACTCCTGCAAATTTCTTTCATGCACTACGCCGTCAGTTTAAACGCGATTTCCGTAAACCTTTGGTGAATTTTAGTCCTAAGAGTTTGTTACGTCATCCACTTTGTGTAAGCCCGCTAGCAGATTTTACTACGGGAGGTTTTAAAGAAGTAATAGATGATGCCAATGTAAAAGTGGCTGATGTGAAGAGAGTTGTTTTCTGTTCTGGTAAAGTTTACTACGATTTGTTAGAGGCACAAAAAGAAAATAAACATGTTGCGGTAGTACGTGTAGAACAGTTGTATCCAACTCCGGTAGACCAAATGGAAGCTGTTGTAGCTAAATACAAAAATGCTGAAGATGTGGTTTGGGTACAAGAAGAACCAGAAAACCAAGGTGCTTGGCCATATTTGTTGCGTAGATTGAGAAAAACTTCGCTGAGCAATATTGATGTAATTTCGAGAAGAGAAAGCAGTAGCCCAGCAACTGGTTATATGAAACAACATGCCAAGCAACAGGCTTACATTGTAGCTAAGGCTTTTGAAATTTCTGTAGCAAAGGTAGCGAAGCAACCAATAAAGGAAACTGCAAAAAACGCAGTTAAAGATAAAGTAAACTAAAAAGTAAATAAAGACTAGCGTTAAGCGATTAGTATTGGAAAGCACTTTCACTAGTCGCCAAACGCCAAACAAAACATATAATTTAATATGAGTTTAGAAATCAAAGTTCCGCCAGTAGGCGAATCGATTACAGAGGTAGTTTTATCTCGTTGGGTTAAAAACGATGGTGAATTTGTAGAGATGGACGAAATTATTGCTGAGTTAGAATCAGATAAGGCAACTTTCGAACTTATTGCAGAAAAAGCAGGAACTTTAAAAATTGTGGCTAGCGAAGGCGATACCTTAGAAATTGGTGCGGTTGTTTGTTCTATCGAGGAAGGTGGTGCTGCTCCAGCTGCTGCCAAAGAAGAGGCTCCAAAAGCTGATGCTCCTGCGGCAGATAAAGCTGCGGCTCCAGTGGCTGAAAAAGAATCTAAAGACAGCTATGCATCAGGAACTCCATCTCCAGCTGCTGGTAAAATTTTAGCAGAAAAAGGTATTGATGCGGGCAGTGTAAAAGGTACTGGCGTTGATGGTAGAATTACCAAAGAAGACGCTCAGAAAGCGGAAAGCGGAAAGGCTAAAGCGGGAGAGACGATAGTTAAACAAGTAATTATGACGCCTCCCCCTCCTTCAGGTTATGGTTCAAGAAATGAGCGTGCTGAAAAAATGTCGCCATTGCGTAAAACAGTAGCTAAACGTTTAGTAGCGGTTAAAAATGAAACAGCAATGTTAACTACTTTTAATGAGGTTAACATGAAGCCAATTATGGATTTACGTGCTAAATATAAAGACCAGTTTAAAGAGAAATTTGGTGTAGGCTTAGGCTTTATGAGTTTCTTTACTAAAGCAGTTTGCGAAGCAGCTAAAGATTTTCCAGCTGTTAATGCCCGTATAGATGGTGATCAAATTATTTATAACGATTTCGTTGATGTGTCTATAGCAGTATCTGCACCTAAAGGTTTGGTAGTGCCAATCATTAGAAATGCAGAAAGCATGAGCTTAGCACAAATCGAGAAAACGGTAATTGAATTGGCTACCAAAGCTAGAGATAGCAAGTTGACTATAGAGGAAATGACAGGTGGAACTTTCACGATCACCAACGGTGGCGTATTTGGTTCAATGATGTCTACACCAATTATCAATGCACCTCAATCAGCAATTTTAGGCATGCACAACATTATTGAGCGTCCAATTGCGGAAAATAAAGAAGTAGTCATTCGTCCGATGATGTATGTTGCTTTATCTTATGATCATAGAATTATTGACGGACGAGAGTCTGTAGGTTTCCTGGTAAGAGTAAAACAACTATTGGAAGATCCAGCTAGATTATTGTTGGGGGTATAAAACTTTCTCGTCATGCTGACCTGTAGCGAAGCGAAAAGCTACTTTGTAAATTTATTTCAGCATCAGTTAGAAAATATAAAGCCTTGCTCATTTTTATGAGTAAGGCTTTTTTTGTGCGTTACGTCATTCCCGCGTATGCGGGAATCGTAAAGCGATAGTTAGATAAATCGCCATTGCTAAGAAAACAATTAATTTAACGTGAGTTCGGAATAAGAAAATTATGCTATTTGCTAGCGATAGCGCTTCAAATCTTCGTTCAGCTCATTTTCGGTCTCTTATTTTTTAACTATTTTTTGTTTGTTTTAATGGCGTTAAAGAGCGCTTACGCGGTTTTCGGGCCGCACCAATAAGCTAAAGCACTTTCTTTAGAAGAAAAATAAGCAACCGAGAGTTTATCAGCAAAGCTGATGAGCTCCGTAAACTCCGGTTTTGTTACTTTTTGCGGTCAAAAAGTAAGAGCCCTGCGGCGGCGAGCTAAAAAAATACGTTCAATGCGAATTTCTCAAGAATTGTAAAAATACTTAACCCGAACTCACGTTAATTTAGTCTAAAACTTTCCACCGCATTACGATACCCAATCGATTTGGGTATGACGACCAGACTTATAATGACTACAAGAATAAAGACTTTGTCTACTTTCTGTTACGTATTCGTTGTTTTTAACTTATTTTGATATTTTCGTTACCACACAAATTAAAACCAAATGAGAAAGCACATTATCCTTGTCACGCTCTTCAGCGTGATCACTTCCTTAGCCTTTGCCCAAACAGTAAACCAAAGTAGCGGTTGGTTTATGTTTTTAAACAGTACCAAGTTTAATGACAAATGGGGGATGCACTTTGACCTACAGGTTCGTTCACAAAACAACTGGGATGGTGTGAGGCATTTATTGGTTAGGCCTGGGATTACTTACTACATCAGTAAAAGTTCTAATGCAACCTTGGGTTATTTATATACGCCAACTTTTTTACAGGATGATATACTTGTAGGTGGGGGAACACTTAAAACCACACTAACCGAACACCGTATTTGGCAGCAGTATATTTATAGCCACCAGCCTTGGAAAGGCGCTGCATTGAGCCATAGGTTTAGACTAGAACAACGCTTTATCGAACGCCAAACAGATGATTTATTTTCACAGCGCCTGCGTTATTTCTTTAGGTTGGTACAGCCGTTGCAAAAAGCGGAAGGCGCATTTACCAAAGGAATTTTTGCGGCCTTGCAAAATGAATTGTTTTTCAATCTTCAAAATAAAGAAAAGCTAAACGGTAGCTTTTTTGATCAAAATAGAGCTTATTTAGCGGTCGGTTATCGATTTTCTAAAGCTTTTGATATAGAGGCGGGCTATTTAAATCAAGCCGTAAATGGAGCCAATAATGATACCATGAACAATGTAGTTCAGTTGGCTTTGTATACTAGGTTTTAAAAAAATCCCGTAAGAGATAAAAAAAAGCATCCAAATTTTAAATCTGGATGCTTTTCTGTGTAAATATCATTATACGTTGACTCTTAAATCAAATTAACTTAAAGGTTAATCCAATTTTTTTACGCCTCCAGAGCCTAAAAGTTTCTTTTCCGAAACATCGGCATTACCGGTATAATACACTTTTCCAGAGCCGCTGACAAAGGCATTAATTTCGCCATTGGTATGTACGTATGCACTTCCCGAGCCGCTAATGGTGGCAGATAAAGAGCCTACTTTTAATCCACCCTTTTTAGAAAGCACCCCTGAGCCACTAATGGTAGTAGTAACTTCATCAGCTTCGCCAGTAACATTTAATTTGCCCGAGCCACTAATTACTGCGGTATAATCTTGTACGTTTACTACGGCCGTTATAGCACCAGAGCCGCTTAAAGTTGTAGTCAATGAATTATTATTAATAGTGCCTTTTACGGTAATCGATCCATCGCCGCTCATGGTTAAGCTCGAAATGTTTTTGGCATTTACATAAGCGATAATTTTCTTGTCTTTATACTTGTGGGCCCAGCTCGTCCAGCTCATTTTGGGCCTAATAATTAAGGCGCCACCTTTCACTTCGGTAACTAAGGTAGAAATTGCTTCTTCATCGCCTTCAAATTTGATGCCCTCTGTATTGCCTAAGGTTACAATTACCTGTAAAGGCCCGCCTGCCGCAACACTGTTAAAGTTTTTAACTTCGAGGTCTCTAGTCTTCATTTTTGCTTTAGCAAGGCTGATGTTTACAGGAAGTTCTGATTGTACATTTGATGCACTTGCTACAGCAACTGTCATCATTAAACCAATAGAGATATATTTTTTGCTCATTGTATTTGTAAGTTGAGTTTATATAAATGACGAACGTTGTTGTTAAAACGTTGCATCAATCAAAAACTTATTCTGCTTTTTTAGTATTTGCATAGAAATTTCGCTCTACAGAAAAATTATCGTTGTTAACAGTTGTATCCACTTTAATGGATTTCCACTCGTTAGTTGGTTCTATAAAAGTATATTGGCTGGCTTTTAAGGAAACTTTTACTGGCATATCAAATCCTTTTACGTCTGTCAACCATCTATATTTTAAAGTTCCGTTTTCTATTTTGTATTCTAGAGTAGGGATATTGGCATGACGCAGGTATTGATCAAAAACTTTATCCAGCTTTAATCCGCTGTGCTTGGCAATATAGGCTTCAACCTCGGCAGAAGTGGTGGTGCTGTGGTAAAATGTTTTATTCAATCCCCTTAACAGCTGTCTAAATTTTTCATCGTCATTTATTAACTGGCGGATGGTGTGTACCAGATTTGCTCCCTTGTAATACATGTCGCCGTCACCTTCGGTATTGGTATTGTAAATGCCAATAATTGGAGCTTTGTTACCGATGTTTTTTCTAATGCCTATCACATAGTCTTCACCAGCGGTTTTACCTTGTGTGCTTTCAGTAAATAGGGCTTCTGAGTAGGAGGTAAAGCCTTCATGCACCCACATGTCGGCAATATCTTTGGTGGTAATGTTGTTACCGAACCATTCGTGCCCAGTTTCGTGAATGGTAATGAAATCCCAGTGTAAACCATGTCCAGAACCAGACAGGTCTTTGCCTAAATAGCCTTTTTTGAACTGATTGCCATAAGCTACCGCACTTTGATGTTCCATCCCCAAATGAGGCGCCTGTACCAGTTTATAACCATCTTTATACCAAGGATATGGGCCAAACCAATATTCGAAAGATTTTAACATTGGCTTTACATCTGCATCCCAATGTGGGCGGGCCTTTGCGCTGTCTTCTTTCAAAGCATAGAAATCTAAAGTTAGTTTGCCATCTTCTCCATTATAGGTGTCTGTCCAGTGTGCATATTTGCCAATGTAAAATGCTACGCTATAATTGTTGATAGGATTGCTTACGAACCAGTTGTGTTTAGTGTAGCCATCTTTAGCTTCTACTTTACCTCTATATCGCCCGTTGGCAATACAATCTAATTCTTTTGGAGCGCTAATACTGATCAACATACTGTCAACCTCATCACTTTGATGGTCTTTGTTGGGCCACCACACACTAGCGCCCAAACCTTGGCAGGCTACTGATACAAATGGATTGCCCGATTTGTCTTTTTTGAAAATAAAGCCACCGTCCCAAGGCGCATTTTTTGCCACCCGTGGATTGCCACTGTAGAAAACCGTAAAACGATCTTTACTGCCTTTTTTAATTTTTGGGAATTTCACGAATACTGCCGCAAATTCTCTTTTAAAAGGTAAGTTTTTGCCTTTATATACTACTTTTTCTACTTTAAGGTTATCGAACAGGTCAAACTGTAGATCTTCGAAATCTTTGGTGGCAGTGAAAACAAATTCATTGCTGCCGCTAACCGATTTATTGTCAATATCAATCTTCACATCCAAGTGGTAATAATTGATGTCGTAGCAGGTTCGCAAATCTGTTAAAGCGCCCCTTAAAGATTTAGCTCTTTCATCGTTTTCGTTGCTGGCGAGCATGTTCTGGGCAAAGCCAGTTACCGAACAAGTTAGTAGACCAAACGCGATTAATAGTTTTTTCATTGGTTGTGTTATCTGTTTTATCTTTTAATCCGTCATTGCGAGGTACGAAGCAATCTTACAACGTTCGCTACTAACTATAGCTTTAAGATTGGTTTGCTTCCGCAGCTACTTCGTGGTCGTACCTCGCAATGACGGCAGGTTTTAAGGTTTTAGTATTGGTAAAGATAAGAAAGAACCTTCAGCTTCGCTATGATAAATTCTGTGTGTCGCTTTTTGGAAATCGTTTGGTTCTGCTTCGTAAATGTTCATAAACTTCTGCGGATTTCTATCAGCTAATGGAAACCACGAATGTTGTATTTGAACCATTAAACGATGTCCTTTTTTAAACGTATGGCCCACATCGGGTAATGCATATTTCACTTTAGTGACTTCGTTCGGCACAAAAGCTTCTGGTTTTTCAAAGCTATTTCTGTATTTGCCTCTTAATATTTCGCCACGTACCAACATTTGGTAACCAGCCATCATTTTGTCTTTGTCGGCAGGAGATACTTCTTTTGTGTCTTCTGGATATACATCTATCAGTTTTACTACGTAATCTGCATCTGTTCCAGAGGTACTTACCAACAAGTTTGCCAAAACCGGTCCGGTTAAAGTGATGTCTTCTGTCAACACATCGGTTTGATAAGTTTTTACATCTGGTCTTCTTGCCGCGAAGCGTTGATCGTCTACCATATATTCTCTAGTGCGGTTAGCTTGTACACCATCTTGATAAGGCACAGGTGCATTTGGATCACTCACATATTCGTCAAAGCTGTTATTGCCCGCAGGTTTAGTAAATGACAATTTCCCGTTAGGATGAAAGTAGAGCGATTTCAGTTCTACATCTTGTGGCGGCCAAGTATTAAACTTTTTCCACTGATTGCTTCCGGTTAAAAAAATGTTTGCTTCTGCGGCATCGAAATTGCCTTCGCCTTTTAGATAATATTTGAAAAAAGGCAGTTCCAAATTTTCTTGATAATAAGTGCTGGTTGCAGTGCCGAAGTTGATGTCGCCAAAACTGTCGCCTTTGCCACGTACCCAGCCACCGTGAAACCACGGGCCTGCTACTAAAATATTGTTGGCTTTAGGGTTTTGTTTTTCGATAGCTTTATAAGTTTCAAAAGCACCGTAGGCATCTTCGGCATCGAAAAATCCGCCCACTACCATTACCGCAGGTTTTACATCTTTTAAGTGCCTAACAATTTGGCGAGCTTGCCAAAAGGTATCTAGGTTAGGATGCTTAAAAAGGTTGTTCCAAAACTTGATGCTATCGCCCATGTATTTTTCTTTCAGATTTTTTACCGAGCCAGATTCTAAATAAAAACGATAATTGTCTTTAATAGGAAATTGGAAAGGTTTCGGGCCTTTATCTGGTGTAATTGGTTTAGGGCGAGGAACACCAAACGAGGTCATAAATTTAAAGGCATCCATAACAAACAAAGCACCTCCGTGATGGAAGTCGTCGCCGATAAACCAATCGGTAACTGGGGCTTGTGGCGAAACGGCTTTCAACGCCGGATGTGATTTGACCAATGAAGTGGTAGAATAGAAACCAGGATAGGAAATACCGTAAATTCCTGCTTTGCCGTTATTGTTTTTGATGTTTTTCACCAACCAATCAATGGTGTCATAAGTGTCTGTACTTTCGTCGATGTCTTTTTTGCCTTTGCCTAGGCTAGTTGGTCTAATGTCTTCAAAGTTTCCTTCGCTCATCCAACGGCCACGCACATCTTGGTAAACGAAGATAAATCCATCACGCATTACCGCTGGGTAGCCACCTAAACTGGTTTTATATTCGTTTTCTCCATAAGGGCGTACCGTGTATGGCGTTCTATTAATAAGGAATGGATATTTTTTACCAGCCGAGATATCTTTAGGGATGTAAATGGCAGTGAACAATTTGGTGCCATCACGCATGGGGATAAGGCGTTCTATTTTGGTGTAATGACTTCGAACATAGGCGGAGTCTGTTTCTTGAGCAAAAGTGAGTTCTGCGAAAAAGCAAGAAACTAAGAGTAGGAGGGCTAGTATTTTTTTCATTGTGGGTTGGGGATTTGGGAGAGCTTAAAGCAGAAAGCTAAAAGTGGAAAGCTTTTGAAGGAAGATGCGTAAATAAAAGCGTCATTTCGACTGAATTAAAATCTTCTTGTCATTCCGACGCTAGGAGGAATCTGTCAGATTATTACTGCTGACTTACAGATTCTTCGCTACGCTCAGAATGACAAAATGTTCAAAGATTTCTCTTTGTTGTTCTCCTCCCCATCGAAATGACGCCTCTAGGTTAGTGACCGCCGTCTGAGGTATCAATTGGCTTGCGAAATGCGAAACCTAATACAAAATATACTAATGCAAGGATATACCAAACATAAGGGCAGTCATTTTTGAATGCCAATGCACCTAACAAAAAAGTAGCTAGGCCAACTGCAAAAAATGGGATGTTTCTTAAGCTTATCATAATTCAAACTTAGATAAAGTTGATTATATACGCAATAATAATTACATATTCAAATTATCTTCCGTATTCAATATCAATCATTGGAGATGCATATATTCCACCATATTCTCCTTGTTTATTTTTTTGGGTCGGAATAATTAATAGGTGCAATATCAACTTATAGTTTCCAGGAGCTAGTTTTACCGTGGGTTTAAGCAATCTATTTTGTACATCTTGGGCTGTCTCAACTTGTTTCACATATTGTATCGTCAAATTGACCTTCCATTCTCCTCTAGCGGGAATTTCAATGTCCTCCTGCATTTTCGGTTCTCCTTTGTCTTCCTTTCCATTTACATATACTTTGCCTATAACAGTAGAATTTGAGCGAAATCTCCATTTGCGATCTTCGGCACGTCTATTTATTTTAGCATCATTTAGTGCTTCATTGGGTATGGAAATATCAAGCCCACGGTCATTATATAGGGAGGTAGACAATTGGTTAGCGATATTTTTAGTGGAGATAGTTTTGTCTGTATTATTTTTTACCATCAGTATAAAATGAATACCATTGCCCGATTTTGGTTGTTGATAAAAGCACTAACTTGTACCAAATCTTTGGAAATGCTATTAGATTTATTTAGTAACTTAAATTTTATTTCGCTACTTCTTTGTGCAGAGAGCTTATCAATGTTAAATGATAGTCCAAGAAATAGTGCGATGATGTAGGTTGTTATAGTTTTCATTTACCATATTCAATATCAATCATTGGGGATTCAAAACCTGCAATGCGGGAACTCCCTGAACTGTTTCTCTCCTTCAAAAAAATCGATAACCACATTTTTAATCGGTATTTTCCCGAGGCGAGTTTTACAGTAGGTTTAAGATATCTATCTTGTACATCTTTAGAATTTTTAACGTCTTTTACGTTTTTTAACATTAAATTTATCAGATACTTACCTCTGGCAGGTATCTCTACATATTCCAACTGCTTGAGGTCACTCTTTTCATCTTTTCCATTAATGTAGGCCTTGTCCGGGCTAACAGCTTCCGACCGAAATTTCCAGCTGCGGTCCTTCCTGTTAATAGGAGCCATCGACATATTTTCAATCGCAATGTCAAGACCACGTTCATTGTATAGGGCAAGATATAATAGGTCTGAAATATTTTTAATAGTAATAGAATTGCCTGAATTATTCCTTACTATAATCGAAAAATGGATGCCATCCATTGAGATAGATTGCTTTGGATTAACGGTAGCGCTAACCATTACCAGACTTGTGTCAATGGTTTTGCCAAAAGTATTAAACCTAATTTCACTACCCGATTGTGCAGAGGCTGTACCAATGCTAAGATATAGGCCAGTAGATAGTGCAATGATGTAAGTGGTTATAGTTTTCATCTGTTTATAATTATTTCATGAGCTCGCAAGCTCGGTTTGTTTTAAATGATAATGAAGCTATTATGATTTTTCACAAGTTTTTGTTGTGTTTTGGCGTTCAGAAACTCGTAACTTCTATTTTTTATTCCATTGTAAGTTTTGAAGATCATAATTAGGTTCAATTTGAGGGATTCTTATTTAAAAAAATTAATAAGGACAAAAAGTACATGTCGGCCAAGCTTGTGCACTTGCCGTATTGCATATTCCTATGCCCGTTGGGTCTACAATAGCACGTTCGGCTAATTCACATGGACCACCAGTCGCATGATCCGCTGGTACCGTTCCGCGAAACTCATCACGCCATCTGACTTTTGCATTATTGGTAATAGTTTGAAAACCGACTAAGTTTCTAAGTTCCGCAATTGCTTGAGCTTTTGTTTGCCCAGTACTGGTCACAGTTAGCGTTTTTACATCGTTCGAAATATTTGATAATACATTATTTAAAGATGGTAATGTACGGGACACGTGTACATTTTCGTGCGCTTGAACGGCTGAAATCATATACCACTGAACGTCTGTAATATTGCCCAATGCCTTTAAATCGCGTATCTGTGTGCAAAAATTTGATGAACTGGTTTCTCCAACTTCACTAACGCCCGGTAGAAGACGGGATTGCACAGAATAATTACCATTAGCTTTTTTTAAAACGGCTGTCCACACACCATTAGCCAAACTTGCGCCAATTTCTAGATCTATGCTTTCGTCCCAAGTTAGGCCCCAACGCCCCTCTTCTAAGTTAACCAACATGTAAGGTGTAGCTGATGGAGTCACATTTGTCACAGAAGCAGTTGGTGTTAAATTAGGGTCGTCCCCCTCTGCGACGCTACCTCCACCTCCCCAAGACCCACCTCCACCAGAACCACCACCTCCACCAGAACCACCTCCACCTATTGGCTCTTCAGGAGTTTCAGGATCTAAGGTAATACTTGAGGGGTCAAAATTGAATATCCAAGGTAAAAAATCAACCCATCCATCATCGTATATTACCATTATGAAGAATTCTGCATATTCCCAGTCTTCCGATCCTTCTACTTCCGATGGTAAATCGCAGACACATGTTTCAGGATCGAAAATAGTTGGTTCGAGACATTCCATCACTACCCAAGAAATAACTCCTTCCCCTGCATAAAATGATAACAATTGTATAAAGTCACTTTCACTTATCATCGTGCCATTAGGAGGGGAGAAGGTAGACGCTGTGTTATTCTTATTCGATTTATTAATTGATTTATTTTGCAATATTTCAATTCCCTTGGTCGTAAGGGTCGTTTTTAGCTTTGTTTTACTTTTCCCATTCAAAGCTATTCGTATTGGGTAAAAGTTGCCCTTAAAACTCATAAAGTGAATAATGTCGGCTTCTAACTTTCCGGAGCTATTTTTTACGAAAAGTTCAAAAACATCTTTGGTAATGGCCTTTTTTGTCTGTTTGCCATTTTTGGATTTTCTTTGGCTAAAATTAAAGGAGATGGGAACCCTTATATTATTTGCGCTGTCAGTAATTGCTTTTTCCCATAGAATATCGAAGCTCATTTTTTTAATAAATGCGTTAGGCCCTTGTTGTTTCACAACAGAATCGACATAGTTTTTGGCTTTTAGAATTGCTGGGTTAACAGTTAACGAAGGCGGTCGGAGAATTTCTAAATCCCGCCTACAAGAATTGCTTAGCAATGCGACGCCAAGCAATAGCACAGCGCATAGCAGTGCCTGCATGTTTGGTTTTTTCATGTAATTTAATTTGTTAGTATGTTAAGTCAAGAACAAGATACTGAGAAGAAACTGGAAGTAATAAAATGTGCAAATTTTTCACATAGTTTGGATCTTGTATGAGAACGAAGGTTTTTCGTACTTTAGAGTGTGCTTTAAATATTTGATTTAGAACATTTAACAAAAATATACATACAGTTGTCGGGGTTGCAGCGGAAATACTTTTTGTATGTCACGCTGAGCCTCCCGAATGGTTCGGGACAAGTCGTCGAAGCGTTTTTGCCATAATAGTCCTTCGACAGGCTCGGGATGACAGCTATGAATGGCAGTAGCTTTAACAAAAAGATTGCAGCCTAAAGCCCGGCTTTCGGAAGCGAAGAAATGCAGGTTTTGCTTTTCAAAAATTAATAATGGAGATTGGTTTGTGCTATCAAATAAACCATGACCAAGTTTTTACAACATTAAAACCTTGTAACTTTTGGGGTTTAGGTGGTAAATTGTACATTTGCCGTAACAAAAAATTCTTAAAAGATCATGCAATACGATGTAGTTGTTATAGGCTCGGGTCCGGGCGGTTATGTAGGTGCCATCCGTTGTGCACAATTAGGTTTAAAAACAGCGGTAGTAGAAAAATATAAAACTTATGGCGGTACCTGCTTAAATGTAGGTTGTATCCCGTCTAAGGCATTGTTAGATTCTTCGGAGCACTTCCACAACGCGGCTCATACTTTCACTACTCACGGTATTAACCTTAAAGATTTAAAGGTTGATATGAAGCAAATGATTGCCCGTAAGGATGATGTTGTAGCGCAAAACACTGCTGGTATCACTTATCTTTTCAAGAAAAATAAAATTGATGCTTACGAAGGTGTGGGTTCTTTCGAGGATAAAAATACCATCTTGGTAACTAAAGCTGACGGTTCTACTGAGAAATTGACGACCAAAAATGTCATCATCGCTACGGGTTCTAAACCTACAGCGTTGCCTTTCTTGCCTGTCGATAAAAAACGTATCATTACTTCTACAGAAGCTTTAAACCTGAAAGAAGTGCCAAAAACCATGGTAGTAATTGGTGGTGGTGTAATTGGTTTAGAGTTAGGTTCGGTTTACGCTCGTTTGGGTACTAAAGTAACCGTGGTAGAGTTTGCGCCAGCTATTATTGGTACAATGGATGCTGGTTTAGGTAAAGAATTGCAACGTGTGCTGAAGAAATCTTTGGGTATGGAGTTTTTAACCAACCATAAAGTAACTGGCGCATCGGTTAAAGGTAAAGTGGTTACGGTAACTGCTGATAATGCCAAAGGCGAGGCGGTTTCTTTACAAGCTGATTACTGCATTGTTGCGGTAGGCAGAACGGCTTATAGCGAAGGTTTGGGCTTAGATAAAATTGGAATTACGGTTGAAGAAAGAGGAAAGAAAATTCCGGTGAACGAACACCTAGAAACCGCTGTTAAAGGTGTTTACGCCATTGGCGATGTAATTACTGGTGCCATGTTAGCGCACAAAGCGGAAGATGAAGGTATCTACGTAGCAGAAGTTATTGCCGGACAAAAACCGCATATCAACTATAACTTAATTCCGGGTGTGGTTTACACTTGGCCAGAGGTGGCTTCTGTGGGACAAACAGAGGAGCAATTGAAAGCTGCGGGTGTGAAATATAAAGCTGGTTCTTTCCCGTTCAAAGCGAGTGGTAGAGCTAAAGCAAGTATGGATACGGATGGTTTTGTAAAGGTGTTGGCTGATGAAAAGACGGATGAAATTTTAGGCGTTCACATGATTGGCCCACGTGCTGCTGATATGATTGCTGAGGCTGTGGTAGCAATGGAATTCCGTGCTTCGGCTGAGGATGTGGCTAGAATTTGCCATGCGCACCCAACGTATACCGAAGCTTTAAAAGAGGCTGCTTTGGCTGCTACTGAAAATAGAGCGATACATATTTAAGTGGTCAGGTATCAGTTGACAGTGGTCAGTTGATTTGACTTTGCTATATAAATCCTGCGGTTTTTGCCGTGGGATTTTTTGTAGCTTTTTTTTCTGCAGATGTACGCTGATTTGTTCCGCAGATTTTTGGAGATTTAGTTTTTGCGCTGTGGGTTAATTTCTTCTTAAATCAGCGGTTATACCTGCGAAAATCAGCGGGAATATTTAATTTATTGTTAAATTTCCTCATCTTAGTCTTAATTTTCTTCCTTTATTAAGGAATTCATTTTTGAAGGCGATACATATTTTTTTGATTTTCATTTTCTCCCGCAGATACAAGATGATTTACTCCGCAGATTTTCACAGATTTTAATGGTTAATTTCTTCTTAGATCAGCGGTTACATCTGCGGAAATCAGCGAGATACTTTTTTCTTTTTAACGTAAATATTTTACCACACAACACATCCTTAACATCACTTTCGTATTTTAGTGACAATGAAGAACATTTTCCTACTTGCTGCAATTTTACTTTTTCTAGCTGCTTGTGTACCCATTAAAGCAGTACGATATTTAATCCCCGACTTGGGCGATAGTGCAAAGTTTGAGAATGTAACGATTCAAAAGTCAACCACGCCTTTTTACTTTAAAAGCAACTTAGGTAATAGCACATACTACTCATTAAAATCACATTTAGATAGTTCCTTAGTTGGTACTAAAACTAATGTCTTTTTAGTCATAAAGAACGATAGTATCATTTATCAATATCTTTCGGAAGGGAATACTTTGGTGGCGGTTAGACAACCCAGCTTTTCGATGGCCAAATCTTTTGTGGGCACTTTAGTAGGGATGTCTGTAGACAGAGGTGAAATTAAATCGACAGAGGAGTTGGTGATTGACTACTTACCGGAGTTAGCAAAAAATGACGAACGCTTTAAACGTTTAACTATACAACATGTGTTGGATATGCGCAGTGGCTTCGACTTTAAGGAGCGCTCTTTCAGTCCCTTTTCGCAAATTACCCGTAGTTACTATGGTGCCGATTTGAAAAAGATAGTGAGGAAGTTGAAAATGAAAAACGAGCCAGGAAAGGTATTCGAATATCAGAGCATCAATACCCAAGTGCTAGCGTTTATTTTAGAGAAAGCAACCGGCAAGGGTTTGCAAGAATTAATGCAGGAGCGCTTATGGACACCACTAGGGGCAGAGAGCAATGCACTTTGGAGTTTGGATAAAGCAGATCATATCAAAGCCTTTTGTTGTATCAGCGCCACGGCGTTAGACTATGCCAAAATTGGCCGCTTGTACTTAAATCGCGGCAATTGGGAAGGTAAACAGCTCATTTCTAAAAAATGGGTTGACATCACTACCAATCCAGATACTTTAACTAAGCTTCGCTATAAAAACCAATTTTGGGCAACTAGAGATTTTAAGTTTTTTAAAGATTCAGTAAGTGCAGTAAGTTCGTTGGACAAAGAGGGGTTGAAATATCCGGTAGAGAGGAATACAGATGGCAGATATTTCTATGCTAAAAAAGTTTACGATTATAAAGCGCAAGGCATGTTTGGTCAATCGGTTTATGTAAATCCACAAAACAAGGTTATTATAGTACGGCTTGGCGACAGACAGAAGAAATTAAATTTTCATGGCTTTGTGCAAGATGTTGGACGAAGTGTTAAATAGTCATCCTCATCATTTCCAGCTCCGACCAGTTCGGATAAAATGGCTGGGATTGATAGCAGTGCGCACAAAGTAATCTCAATGTTAAATATAAAAAGAGTAGGAGAGGGATAACGACATTGTCTTTGCTTTTACAGACCTTTGCAGCAAATTTTAATCCCCGTCGTTCTTACATGTCAACAACAATAGACAGTTCCAATATTTCTATTAAAGAAACTTCTAAATATAGTAGAAAAACCATCCGTTTAGCGGTGTCGCTTTTTTACTTTGGCCAAGGTTTGGTGTTTGCCAGTTGGGCAAGCCGTATTCCAGATTTGAAAGCTGCTTTACACTTGTCAGATGCTGCTTTAGGAAGTATCTTATTGGCGTTGCCTATTGGTCAGCTCATTACCATGCCACTTTCAGGGCGACTGGTAGCAATCTATGGTAGCAAAAAAATCCTCACTTTGGCAACGCCACTTTATGCCCTTTGCTTAACAAATTTAGCCTTAGCTACTCATGGTTGGCATTTAGCTGCATTTCTTTTGTTATTTGGTATTTCGGGCAATCTTTGTAATATTGCTTTAAACACACAGGCCGTTACTGCCGAAGGCCATTATGGAAAACCTATCATGTCGTCTTTCCATGGTTCGTGGAGTTTGGGTCTATTTACCGGAGCCTTGGTAGGTTTGTTAATGATGAACTTACATCTCACAACTCGTGCTCATTTTTGGATCATCGCTCCTATAGCTTGGACACATATCTTTATTAACCATCGGTTTTTACTCATAGGAAAATCTCCACAGAAAGAGAAGCCTAAATTTTTAATGAAGCCGCAAGGCGTACTAGTGCAACTCGGAATTATTGCTTTTTGCAGTATGGCTGCCGAGGGTGCTATGATGGATTGGAGTGGTGTTTATTTTAAGGAAATTGTACATGCACCAGCCAAATGGGTAATTTTAGGCTATGCTTCATACTCGGCAATGATGACCATTGGACGTTTTATTGGCGATAAGTTCATTGCCAGTTACGGACGTAAAAGAATGCTGCAATTCTGTGGTATTTTGGTGTCGTTTGGAATGTTATTATCTGTAGCATTCCCTTATTTGGCGGTGGCTACCATTGGTTTTATGATGGTGGGTATCGGCGTTTCGGTAATTATCCCAATGATTTATACCATTGCCGGAAATAATGATAAAATGCCATCTAGTTTAGCTATTGCGATGGTTTCGAGTATCGGTTATTTCGGATTTTTAATGGGACCGCCATTAATTGGCTACATTTCTGAGTTGTTTAATCTGCGCTATTCTTTTGCAGTAGTGGGTTGTTTCGGTATTTTGATTAGCTTTTTGGTAAGTAAAATTAGAGCGATAAAATAGGCATTAGGTTATCAAGGGATCGGGCACCAGTTTTCAAGGATCAGTTGTCAGGTGTTTAGTTTTCGGCTCCACGTCATTCCCGCGTAGGCGGGAATCTTAAAGCAATAGCTATTTTGTTTACTTCTATTACACTTCCCATCTACGCAGAAACGATCGACCTTTTAAGGTTTTAGGTTACTCATTCAAATTTTAAATAACAGAACTCTTAAACTCTTCCAGCACCAGTTCCAACCTACTAATCCTTTTAGACCAAATACGGTGCAGCAACCAAAGCTGCACACCAAAAATTACTATGATAAAAGCTAACACCAGCCATTTGATTGCTGAAAAGTTGATGTGGTATGTGAAGAACGTTATAAAGCCAATGGCAAAGGTTATTCTCGCTAAAAGAACTTGAAGTCGGTAAGATTGAAGTTGCTTGGTAAAGCTTTGCAAATTGTCATTTAGATTAGTGTTACTCTTGAATTTGCTTTGCATTAAATAGCCTTTATAGCCATAAAATAGTTGAAGTAATATGGCTCCCATGATAGTAAGATTTATGGCTATTGGTTTAGTTTCGCCATCAAACATGGTGAAATAGCAAAATAGAAATGCTGTAAAGCCCAATAGCTCTATGGTAATTTGTTTTTTAATTGATGTTAAAACAGGGTGGCTATTTTTTTTCAGCATTAGGTTTAATTCCTCTTTATTTTTTTGGGGAATTGATATTTCCTGCCAAGTTGATTTTAGATTATCTATTTCCATGATTTTAAAATTTGATGGAGCTTATTTTTAATTCGGTTAATTTTTACACCAATATTGTTATCGGTTGTTCCAATAACTTCGGCAATTTCTTGGTAGCTCATTTCTTCTAAGTATAGCGCAATAATTGCTCTTTCGCTTTCGTTAAGCTGCTTAATTGCCGCAATCAGTTGCTGTTTTTGCTCATCTATTTCATTTGTGCCGGTAAAAACTGTATCTGGCAAAACTTCTACAAAATCTATTGTTGGTCTTCTTTTTCTAAATGAGCTAATGGCGGTATTTAACGCAATGCGATAAAGCCAGGTGCTAAATTTAGAGTCGCCTCTAAATGTTGCGTAGCCTTTCCAAGCTTGATAGGTAATCTCTTGAAACAAATCTTCATAGTCTTCCTTCTGGTTGCAGTAGATACTACAAACTTTTCCAATAATTCCTTGGTTTTGGGAAAGCAATTGAAGAAATTCTATTTCGCTCATTATTTAGATTGGCTCAAGTTTATTGCTTCTATTTTTTCATTTAACAATCTGATACTATCTAAAATAACGATTTGCTTTTGCTCTAGTGCATCTATTCTTTGAGATAATTCTTGGTCTCTTAGTTGTGCCCTGCCATCTGGTGATGATTTTTTTCCGCAACTGGTTAATGCCATTGCTGTGATCATAATTATTGCTAATCTTTTCATAATTCTTTTTTTGAATATAAGTAGCAACTTAGGAGAAATACTTACACTTGCCAGGAAAAAACTTTGATAGCAGCAAAAACTAGCGTTAAATAAACGGGTTCCGATAGCTACCGGAAGCAGCGGAAATACTTTTTGCTTGTCAGTCTGAGCCTGTCGAAGACTTTTGCCATAACAATCCTTCGACAAGCTCAGGACGACAAGAGTTAATGGTCAGTAACGATCGCAAAAAGATTGTAGCGTAAAGCCCGACTTGCTTTGAGCGGGGGTGATGGTTTTGCTTTTCTAAATAACGTTCGGGATAAGCATTACCCTCTAACTTTGTCTAATTCGTATTTGACCTGTTTTCCTAGCTGGCCGCCGCTGGGCTCCTACTTTTTGACCGCAAAAAGTAGCAAAAACTCTCGGTTGCCTATTTTTCTTTCGAAGGAATTGCTTTGGCTTATCGGTGCGACCCGAAAAATAGGAGACCGAAAATTAGCGGAACGGAGATTTGAGAGGCTATCGCTAGCAAATAGCCTATTTCTCTTAACCCGAACTCACGTTAAATAATATAGCAGAGCTGTCTTATGGCATTAAGATTCCAAACTAAATTTGGAATGAAGCTTTTGCGAGCGGTTGGGCGAATTAAAAAGTCCCGATAACATTTTGCTATCGGGACTGGCTTTATTGTGTGTTGGGAAAAATTATTTTAGTGGTGTTGCTCCCACTCGTTCACATCTTTATGATCGTAAGGTTCGGCAATGGCTTCTTCAATAGTTTGACCTTTTTTGTTGAAGCCAAATCTCTCTAGAAGATTGTCAAAGATCTGGTACATTACTGGCACCACGACTAAGGTTAAAAAGAGCGAACTGGTTAACCCTCCAATAATAACCCATGCCAAACCATTTTTCCAGTCGGCACCGGCACCACTCGCCAATGCAATAGGTAACATACCGATAACCATGGCAATGGTAGTCATTAAAATTGGACGTAAACGAGCGTGGTTAGCCAAAATTAAAGCTTCGTGGGTTGTTTTGCCTTGTGCTTTCATTTGGTTGGTAAAATCGACCAAGATGATCGCGTTCTTCGCTACCAAACCCATTAGCATAATGAAACCTAAAATGGTAAAGATACCCAACGCGTTATTGGTTAATGCCAAGGCAAGCAAGGCGCCAATTAAGGCTAATGGTAAAGAGAACATTACCACAAAAGGATACACGAAACTATCATAAAGTGCTACCATAATCAAGTAAACCAAAATAATAGCCGCTAATAAGGCAATACCTAAAGTACCAAAACCTTCACTTTGGTTTTCTTGATCACCAGCCCAGTAAAAGCTAATGCCAGCAGGTGTTTTCATTTTATCCAACTCAGTTTGGAAGTCGGTTACTACCGATCCCGTAGGCCTGCCCACCGTTTGTGCTTTAACCGTTACCGAAGTTGATTTGTTTAAACGCTCTAACAAGCTTGGTCCAGAGCCTTCTTTAATTTCTGCAAATTGCGAAAGTTTAATTTGTTGCCCAGCCGGATTTACGAATAGCAAATTACGCACATCATCAATGTCCTTACGGTCAAAATCTTGGTATTGGATGTTGATATCGTACTCGTACTCACCTTGGCGGAATTTACCATCTGTATTGCCTGCAAAAGCCGTTTGCATGGTAGAACCAACTGTTGATAAGTTTAAGCCTAATGCCGACATTTTATCACGGTCTACTTTTACGTTAATCTCTGGAGTACCTTTTTCTACTGAAAGTTTGGTTTGTGTAGCACCAGGAACTTTTTCCAATACCGCTTTGGCTTTCTCAGCAAAAGCCATTACGCTGTCTAGGTCAGAGCCCATTACTACAAATTGGATAGGTGCGTCATCTGCAGTACCTAAAATACCGATAGGAACGGTTTTGATTTTAGCTCCAACTAATATTTTTTCTAGCTCACGGGTGTAGGTGGTAGAAATAATATCAGACGATACGTTGTTACGTTCTGGCTTATCTACCAATTTTACGTTAATCTCAGATTTGTATGCCGTAGAGTTGGTACCGCCCATACCTTCGCTAGATTGACCAACAGTAGTAATCATTTGCACAATTTCTTTTTTCTCACTTAAAAAGTTTTCTGCTTTTTGCGTGTAAAGGTTGGTTTGCTCTAAAGAAACATCTTTAGGCATTTCTATTTGCAATAAGAACTCTCCTTTGTCAGATTTAGGGAAAAATTCGAAACCGATATAGCCTGCTCCTAATAATCCACAAGAAGAAAGGAACAATACTACCATGGTAACTAAGGTAATGGCTTTGTGTTTAAGTGTCCATTCTAGTAGTCTAGTAATCCAGTTGGTAAATTTATGTAGTTGTTTTTCGAACCATAAAATGAATTTACCAAAGATGTTTTTTCCTTCTATACGCTCTAATTTACCAAAACGAGAGAAAATTAACGGTACAATGGTAAACGAAGCTACCAATGATAATAACGTAGAAATAATTACCACCACACAGAACTGGCGTAAAATGTTGGCCACCATACCTGTACTTACTGCGATAGGGAAGAACACCACCACAATTACGAAAGTGATAGATACTACGGTAAAACCAATTTCTCGGGTACCATCTATAGCAGCACGTACTTTGTTTTTACCCATTTCCATGTGGCGCTGTATGTTTTCCAAAACCACAATGGCATCATCCACCAAAATACCTACTACCAATGATAAACCTAGTAAAGACATTAAGTTTAAGGTATAGCCAAATAGGCCAATCCCGATAAAGGTGGCAATTAATGATGCTGGGATAGAAACCATCACAATAACCGCATTACGCAAGCTATGTAAAAAGAAAAGCATTACAATGGCTACCAAGATTACCGCTAAAATTAAATCGTGGATTACGGCGTCGGCAGATTCTAAGGTGTAAACCGAACTATCGTTTACAATTTTGATATCTAAACCAATGTTTTTGTAATCCGCTTTTAGTTTTTCGATGGTGGCTTTTGTACCTTCACTTACGGTTACGGCATTGGCATCACTCTGTTTAATAATTTGTACCGCAATAGAGTTTGCCCTATTGATACGAGCAATTTTTTCGGTTTCTTTTTGCGTGTCTTGTACGTCGGCAATATCTCCCAAACGTATTTGAGCACCATCTTTAGCGGTAGTAATTACCAAGTTGCGCATTTCTTCTACGTTGGCGTACTTGCCCGATAAACGTACCAAAATGTCTTGCGCTTTAGTTTTTACACTGCCTGTAGGGAAATCTAGATTTGATGCCAAGATTGCTTGTTGCACATTTGGAACAGATAAACCATAGCCTTGTATTTTCTTTGCATCTAAGGCTACCTTAATTTCACGCTCAGAACCACCAATTAGGTTTACCTGCGCTACACCAGATACTCGCGAAATGATGGGCGCAATGCGTTTGTCCATCAAGTCGTAGAACGAAATATCGTCCATGTTACCAGATGCAGACATGGTAATCACCGGAAAATCATCTAGCGAGAATTTACTTAACGAAGGTTGTTTAACATCGTCCGGCAAATCCGCCAAGATGGCGTTCACTTTCCGTTGTGCATCATTTAAAGCAATGTCAATTTCGGCTTTGTCGGTTAGCGTAATAATTACCACCGACAAACTTTCGTAAGAGTTGGCGTTAATTTTCTTGATGTTTTCCATCGAAGAAACAGCGTCCTCAATTTTTTTGGTTACGGTACTTTCTACCTCGTTTGGCGAAGCACCAGGATAAATGGTAGAGATAGATACTACGTTTGGCGAGAACTTTGGTAAAAGCTCGTAGCCTAACGAGAAATAGCTCAAGAGCCCCATCAAGGTAAGTGCGGTAAACACTACAATTACCAGCGAAGGTCTTTTTATGGATATATCAGTGATTTTCATTTTAATGTATTGAGATATGAGAAGTTAGATATGAGATATGAGAACCAGTCTCAAATCTCGTATCTCAAATCTATTTTTTATTTAATAATCGTAACTGGCGTGCCTTCTGTTAAGTTAATTTGGCCACTTGTAATCACTGTTTCTCCTTCTTTCAGGCCTTCCAAAACTTCTACACTTTCACCTAAAATACGTCCGGTAACTACTTTACGAGTTTCAGCTGTATTTTTCTCTTTGTTAAGTACATAAACCTCGTTGCTGCTTACACTGCCCACAAAAGAAGTACGTGGAACCAAAATAGCTGGTGCCTGTTTAGGGAATTTGAATACAGCTGTTCCGTACATTCCGGCTTTCAGGCTGTTGTTGGTATTATTGGCCACTTCAATTTCGATAGGGAAGTTTAAGGTTTCATCAGCTTTTGCTGCAATGAATGAAATCTTACCAGAAAATTTCTCCGTAGGGAAAACCGATGATTGAATTTCAACCGTATTGCCAACTTTTAAATTAGCTACTTGACCTTCGTTCACGTTTACTTTCAGTTTCAATTTAGAAACATCAACCAGTTCAAATAACTGTGTACCTTGTGCAGTTACGAAAGCACCAACCTCAATGTATCTTTTGTTTACAATACCATTAATTGGAGATTTGATATTAGCATCGCTTAATCTTCTTTGCGAAGCTTGTAAGCGTAGTTTAGCATTTTGAGTAGCTAATTTAGCTTGGTCTAGTTGTTGTTGCGTAACACCACCAGTAGCGTAAGAACTTTGGTATCTAGCTTCGTCTTTTAGTGCATTTTGATAAGTAGCTTCTGCTGTTTCTCTATCGGTATTGATAATTTCAGCATCTATACGAGCCAAAACTTGACCTTTGCTCACGCGATCGCCCTCATCTACAAATATCTTACTCACACGACCAGCATTTTCTGATAAGAAGTTGAGCTCTTGGTTTGCAGCAAAATTTCCGTTTGCGGTAAAATCTAAGTTAATTTCTTTGCGCTCTACGTTGGCAACTTTTACCGCAACCGCACCACTACCTTTAGCAATAAAGTCGGTAGTTTCCTGTGCTTTCTTCTTATTGTTATTTAACACGTAGCCAATTGCAGCTAAAACTACAAGCACTACAATAATTATGGTAATTACTCTTTTCATCAGTTTATTTCTTTGTAAATTTCTTCTATCTGTTAGTTTATTGTGCTAAAGTTTTGATCTCTCCTTTAGATTTAATCAATTGTATTTCGGCAATTTTGTAATTCAATAGCGCTTGTGTGTAGCTGTTTTGAGCTTGTGTTAAGGAGTTTTCTGTTTCCAGTAAATCTGTTAACGATGCCAAGCCGTTATTGTAGTTATTTTGCGTGCTCACATAAATTTCATTGGCGAGTTCAGCATTTTTCTTCTGAGAATTGATAGTGTTTAAACTATTGCGCAACTGAATTTTAGCATTTTCGTAAGCCATGTTTAAAGAGTTAGCAGTTTCTCTTCGGTCAACCTCGTATTGTTTAATTTCTACATCTGCTTGTCTAACTTTAGAGCGAGTTAAAAAACCGTTGAAAATAGGAACACGTAAAGTCAAACCAATAGCAGAGGCATCATAACCAATGGCATTACGGTTAGAAGTTAAAAAATCGAAACCATTTGATTGACTGTTATAGTTGTAGTTTGCAGTTAATGCAAGCGTAGGGTAGTATTCGGAAACATAAGCTTTGCGTTGCAGATTTAGCAGTTTGCCTTGTACATCCAACAATTTCATTTCTGTTCTCGAACCCAAGTTTAAAGTATCTGTCAAAAGTGGATTTTGGTTAACTTCGGTTAATTCAGAAGAGGGAAGCGTAATTGGCGTATTAACAGACATTCCCATGGCAAACTTCAATTGGTTTTCTAGCATGGTAATGCCATTTTCAGCCTCTGCTCTTTGCGTAGTTAAATTGGTTAAGTTAACTTTGATACGGTCAACATCAATCTTTTTAGCTAAGCCATTTTGATATTGGTTGGCAATAATTTTTTCAACTACTTTTACATTTTTAATATTGGTATCAATTACGTTTAATTGTTGCCTGTTTACTAATACTTGATAATAGTTGTTGGCTACCTGCTCAATTACCTGCTCTTGAGTGAGCTGTGCATTTAATCTGTAATAAGCTTCGCTAGATTTAGCGGCTTGCAAACCAGTAAATACCTGTTGGTTAAATAATTGTTGAGACAGCTGAACTCCGGCAACAGATACCCATGATTGTCCCATTGGAAACGATTGGGTTGTGCCATTAAAATTGGCTACCAACTGTCCTATAATTGCATTGTAAGTTAAGCCTGCGTTGCCCGTAATTTGTGGCAAAGCTTGTGCTCTAACTTCTTGCGTTTTAAACTTGCCTTTGTCAATTTCTAATACCGCTTTTTTAGCAGCAGCATTGTTTTCTAAAGCATATTTTAACGCGTCTTTTAGCGTTACAGGTTGTTGGGCAACACTTAACGCTGGCAAACCAATGCTGATCATCAGCAGTAATCTTAGCTTTGCCGTTATTATTCTAAACATAGTTGATTAATTATTAATTTTTGGGTGATTTCAATGTTAATTAAATGCTTTTTTCGGTGTCTTTTAATTTAAGAACTTCTGCATCGTATTTATGGATTAACTTAATGCCTTCATTGTTACAAATTCCGTATAAAAAATGACGGGTTATTTCTACCATTATGTTTGATAAGCTGTTTTTCTTGATGTCGTAATGGCCATTTTGCGTAAAAACTACATCTACCTGATCTAATCTCATTCTCGCAATAATTTCTACATTAAGTTCTTGCCTGTAAAGTCCTTCTTTTTTCCCTCTTTCCAGGTTTTCTATAATCTTTTTGCCAATTTCTTTCTCTTTAAAAGCAACAAATTTTAACCATGCTTCTTGATGATATTTTTGTAGGTCGTAAAAAAGCATTGGGTTCATGGTGGCCAAAAAGTAATCCATATCCTGCATGCCCAAGTATAGCTCTTGTACTGCATTTTCAGATTTTGCAAAACAATCATTCATCTGCAGATCTTGATTTACAATCCTGTCCTTAATAAGAATGTTAATCAATTCGTTCTTATCTTTAAAGTTCTGATAGATTGTCTTTTTCGATATGCCTAGATGTTTGGCAATATCATCCATTGTCACACTTTTAAAACCATATTGGCAAAAAAGCTTATCCGCTTCGTTTATAATATAATCTCTTACTTCCAATTGTTATTTCCTCTCAAAATCCTGCCGCAAAACTATGGAAACTTTTTTTAATCAAAAAGTTTCCGAACAATTATTTTTTAGTTTTATGGTAATTTACATTTTAAAGACAATTGCTGTTTACTGAATTGATGTGCACTGCAAGGCATTATATCTTAGTCCAAGTTTGCAAATCATTAGTACATTTGCAATAAAATACAGTCTTATGCCTCTTTTAGAAAATTACGCTTTAAAACAACTGAATACATTTGGAGTAGATGTAAATGCTAAACTATATGTCGAGATTTTTTCGGAAGCCGATCTTTTAGAGGTTTTTTCAAATCAGGCAGTAAAAGAAAATAAGTTATTGGTACTAGGTGGCGGCAGCAATATGTTGTTTACTAAAGATTACGATGGGCTTGTGGTAAAAATAAGTATCAAAGGTATTGATGTTAAAGAAGATGGCAATGATATTTTGGTAACCGCAGGAGCTGGGGAGGTTTGGGATAGTTTGGTTAAGTATTGTGTAGCTAATGAATATGCGGGCATAGAGAACCTAACACTTATACCCGGCACTGTGGGGGCATCGCCCATACAAAACATTGGTGCCTACGGCGTAGAAATTAAAGATGTATTTGAAAGTTGTACCGCTTTTGAGATTGCTACAGGGCAAATAAAAACTTTTTCAAAAGCCGATTGTGGCTTTGCTTACCGCGAAAGTGTATTCAAGGGTAAATTAAAAGGTCAGTTCATTGTTACTGCGGTAACCTATAGGCTGTCTCGTACTGCTAAGTTACAAACGCATTATGGTGCCATTAACGCCGAGCTAGAGCGTAGAGGAATTACTACACCCACTATTGCCGATGTTTCTGAGGTTGTAGCAGCAATTCGTGTGAGCAAGTTGCCAGATCCGAGCACCATTGGTAACGCCGGTAGTTTCTTTAAAAACCCTATCATAAGTCAGCCAGTATTTGATGATTTGTTGGCGCAATTTCCGGATATACCACATTATCCCGCTCCAGATGGAAGGGTAAAGTTGGCTGCGGGCTGGTTAATTGAGGCTTGTGGATTTAAAGGCGTAGTAGAGGGTAATACCGGTACTTGGAAAAATCAGGCGCTAGTGTTGGTGAACCATGGTGGCGCTACAGGACAGGAAGTGTACAGATTTTCAGAAAAAATAATCAATACTGTACAACAAAAATTTGGAGTGCTTTTAGAAAGAGAAGTAAATATCTTTTAGTTTAGAGCTTTTTTGCGTGGTTTTTTAAGTTTTTTAAATTTTAAAGCCCAGCTTTTGCCATTTTGGTATTATAGTTGTATTAATTCACGTAACTATAACAGTTGCCTCCCATCTAGCATCTGTTCTTTTTATTAACTAAAAACTAAGAATATGACACAGCTGCAATTTAACGAACAACTAAACGATTACTCTACCTCATTAAAGTCATTTGCTTTAAATTTTACTAAAGACCTAGAAGATGCGAATGATTTGGTGCAGGACACCATGCTAAAAGCCGTAACATATTACAGTAAGTTTAAAGAAGGCACTAATTTAAAAGGATGGTTGTTTACCATTATGCGTAATACTTTTATCAACAACTACAGACGTTTGGTAAAAACAAATGCCTTAATTACGCAGAGCGATGACATTACTTATGCCAATTTACATTATAGTGCTACCAACAACGGTGTTGAAAGTAAGTTTGTATTAAAAGATATCAATAAAGCGTTAGACTCTTTAGCTCCAGAGTATTACATCCCGTTCATTAAATATTTCGAAGGCTTTAAATATCATGAAATTGCCGAAGAATTAAATATCCCAATTGGTACAGTGAAAACTAGAATTCACGTTGCTAGAGGACAATTGAAAAAATACTTAAAAAACTACTCTGTTGATAGAGCTTAAGCGTTAAAAGACATCAAAAGAGGCTGTCTCAAAAGTAAAATAATGCCTTCATTTCGACGATCAAAGGAGGAGAAATCTCTTTCAGAAGCACTTCTGAAGCAGATCTCTCTCTCTCATGTTCGACATGACGAGCGACTTTTGAGGTAGCCTCTTTTTGTTGTATGGCTTTACTGATGAATTTATTTAGAAATATTTTTTTTTGAGCAGTTGGCCTTGGTTGCCTCGCCATGCCGACCCGATTGCGGTCGGTTTTTTTTTACAATTAGTATCGTTATTTTTAGTCGTCTTGTAGCTGCTTTGTGGTCAGCATGTGTTTTGCATAAAAGAATTCTAGCCGTCCAAAAATCTAGGCAGCCAATAAACTAATAAAACCCTACTTTTGTGGAATAATACCACAAGATAATGAAGTTTACTTTCCTTTTATTAGCGCTAGGGCTTTTCATACCGCCAATAATTTTCCATTTAGATAAAAAGATATTTAAGGATGGTAATTTTAAAGCCACTTTAGGAGCAAGCTTAGTTTCGGCAATTGTGTTTGCTACAATAATTGTTGTGCTCCGATTACTCAATGTGGTAGCATTTGATACAAATAATACCATTGGCGTTGTTTTTAGAGACGTTCCTTTAGAGCAATATCTACTTTATTTCAGCTTTAGCTTTGCAGCGATAAGTGTGAATAGCTATTTCAATGTTAAATTTCCCAATAACGATTTGCAGAAGTATAGCTTAGCCGTAAGTAATTTATTGTTGGGGCTGTGTGTTGCTTTTTTATTTTTTGGTTATCCTAAGTGGTACACATTGTCCACTTTTGCTACACTTTTAATTTCGTTATTCTTAATCGAATATGTAGGTAGGTTAAGGTTTATGTACCGAGCTTACAGGGCTTTTGTTTTAATGTTAATCCCATTTTATATCGTCTACGGATTTTTGTTTTGGAGCGAAACTTTATTAATCGCTAAACATCAAGTTACAGGAATGAATGTGGCCAAAATTCCCATAGAAACCCATTTCATGGCCTTATCTATGTTGTTAGTTAGCATTTATATGTTCGAGTTTTTTAAAAGCCGAAAAACCCAATAGTGGAATTGCAAGTTTACACCAAACAACAGCTGGCCTTACGTAACGGGCAAGATAAACCGCAGATTTGGGTTGCCTTTAAAGGCATTATCTACGATGTAACCGAAAGTAGGCTATGGAAAAATGGCAAACATTACGAACATTGGGCAGGGCAGGACTTGACCGAGGAACTTGCCGATGCCCCGCATACGGATACCGTTTTTGAGAAATTTGAAAAGGTAGGTGTTTTAAGTATTTAGTCTATTCTTCGTTAAAAAGGTGTCTTAAATAAACTTCAGGGTTTTCCAAGAAATTTTTGGTTAACTGGTAATGCTCAGTTTCTTTGTAGTGCGTTTTGGTAATACCTTTTTCATCGAAATTAAAAATGGTGGCTTTAGGATAGCAAAGAAGTATAGGAGAATGCGTGGCGATAATAAACTGTGCTCTGCCACTTTGTTCTAAACTATTGATGATGTTCATGAAACTTAAAATTCTGGCCGGAGATAAGGCTGCTTCGGGCTCATCGAGGATATAGATGCCTGCTTGGAACTGGTTGTTGAACAAGGCTAAAAACGATTCGCCGTGAGATTGGTGATGCAAAGACTTGCCGCCGTAACCATCGTAAATGCTGCGATCGTTTTCGGCTAATTCGTCAATGTAATTGGCGAAGTTAAAGAAGCTTTCGGCACGCATAAAGAAGCCTTTGTTGATGATGCGTGGTGTCCAAGATAGTTGTATGGATTGCGTTAATGGACTTTCGTAGCCGTTAAAACCTAAGCCACTGTTTAAATTGTGATTTCTGTTGCCGCCTCTCAAATTAAAACCTATTCTTTCGGCTATGGCTTCTAACAGGGTCGATTTTCCAGAGCCGTTTTCGCCAACAAAGAAAGTGACATTGCTGGGTAAAGATAGCTTAATCCCGTTTTTAAAAGATGAAATATTGAACGGGTACGAAGCTTCGCTAGGGATTTGACAATTGACGTTACTTAAAAAAGGCATGCTTAAATATAGCAATATCTTTTGTGCCAAGGCGGGGCGAATGGTTGTTTCTTGCAGGGTACTTACAAAAATAGCCCCGGTTGTAGCGAGCATCCCGACGCAAGGTCGGGATAAAGCGAAAAACGGGACTATCTTTATATAGTAGCAGTGCATTTGCGCTGCTAGAAAAATTAATTTTGAGTGATCTCGAAGCTGCTTAAGTTTACAAATTGCTGCAAGCGGGCTGTAATTTCTTCTTGGCTAAGATCTAACAATCTTTCTGTACCGAATTTCTCTACACAGAAAGAAGCCAGGGCCGAACCGTAAATCAAAGCATTCTTCATGTTGTTGAAATTGATAGTGCCTACTTTTGCCAAGTAGCCGATAAATCCGCCAGCAAAAGTGTCACCCGCACCAGTTGGATCAAAAACATCTGCTAATGGCAATGCAGGAGCAGAGAAGATTTTGTCTTCGTGGAACAATAAAGCGCCGTGCTCACCTTTTTTAATGATCAGGTATTTTGGCCCCATGGTTAAGATTTTGTTAGCTGCTTTCACTAAAGAGTATTCTCCAGATAACTGGCGTGCTTCAGAATCGTTGATGGTCAATACATCTACCATTTTGATGGTCTCTAATAGATCGTCCATCATTATATCCATCCAAAAGTTCATGGTGTCTAGTACAATTAACTTAGGGCGGTTTTTTAGCCTTTTAATTACAGTTTGTTGTATTTGAGGAGTGAGGTTGCCTAGCATCAAGTACTCGCAATCTTGGTAGCTGTCCGGAATAATCGGGTCGAAGTTTTCCAATACATTTAATTCGGTAATTAACGTATCGCGGCTGTTCATGTCGTTGTGGTATTTACCACTCCAGAAAAAAGATTTTTCACCTTCTTTAATTTGCAAACCTTCGGTATCTACACCGTGGTTATTTAAAGTCTGGATATCCTCTTTTTTAAAATCATCGCCAACAACGGCAACAATTTTTGTTTGGTTATAAAAGTAAGATGCAGCTAAACTGGCGAAAGTAGCGGCACCGCCAACAATTTTATCTGTTTTTCCGAAAGGAGTTTCAATGGCATCGAAAGCCACAGTACCTATGATTATCAGGCTCATACGTTATATCTTATGATTTTTATCTTTTTTTTCGCTACAAATATTGCATAAATAATTTAAAAGCCCTAATATTGCATTCCCAAAACGAACAAGGGTGTTTTAGTGAAAACAACATTACTTACGTTTTAGGAAAGACCAGCACTCCTTCTTAGCTCAGCTGGTTAGAGCATCTGACTGTTAATCAGAGGGTCGCTGGT
>VFQP010001124.1_pt1 | contig 38959 bp, 34 predicted proteins | sample 3512351 | NCBI WGS metagenome assembly VFQP01 (sample SAMN10412372, study PRJNA504923) | tailings metagenome | isolation source: Relicate 1 Philex TSF1 revegetated site | place: Philippines: Tuba, Benguet | collected 2017-08-29
GCGCCTTGACCTCGGCCAGGGTGATGTACGACGAGGTGTCGGTGTCGTACAGCCGCCGGTTCGGATACTTCTTGATCACGCGCACGCCGTGCGCGCCGCCCTGCTCGGTCTTGGGTTTCGTAGCCATCCTTGGATTCTAGGAAGCGCACGCGCCGGCACCGGCATGGTTTTCCCTGTGCGGCGCATCAAAAAGGAAACCCCCGCAAGCCATGGACCTGCGGGGGTTGTGTCTGGTAGGCGCGGAGGGACTCGAACCCCCGACCCCCACCATGTCAAGGTGGTGCTCTAACCAGCTGAGCTACGCGCCTTCGATCAACTCGAAGCCTCGCAGTATAGCAGCACTTGCCGGGCTCATTTGCGGCGCACCGCGCGAACGCCGCTCACGTCGCCCACCACGGCCATGGCGCGCGCCACCTGGCGCGCATCGCTGATCTCGATGGTGAAGGTCATCCAGGCCACGCCCTTGACGGACTGGGTCTGCACGCCGATCACGTTCATCTTCTCGCGCGCGAACACGTCGGAGATGTCGCGCAGCAGGCCCTGGCGGTCGGTGGCCTCGATCGCCACATCCACGGGGTACATGGCCGACCTGCCGTCGCGCGCCGCGCCGGCGTCGCCGTTCCAGTCGACCTCGATCACGCGGTCCGGGCTCTTGCGTTCGAGGTGGGCGAAGTCGGTGCAGTCGGCGCGGTGGATGCTCACCCCCTTGCCACGCGTGACGAAGCCGCGGATCTCGTCGGGCGGCGCGGGCTTGCAGCAGCGCGCGAGCTGGGTCATGAGCGAGCCCACGCCCACCACCAGCACGTCGCCGGCCGAGCCGTCGTGGCCACGCTTGGGCTTGCGCACCCAGTTGGCCGGCTCCTCGGACGCGACCTCGGGTTCGGGCGGGCGCAGGTGGGTCTCGATGGCGCGCAGCGAGAGCTCGTCCTTGCCGACGAGCTCGAACATTTCGTCGGCGTCCTTGAGCCCGAGCTCGATCGCGAGTTCGTCGAACTTCAGCGCCGTGCGGCCCTCGCGCTGCAGCAGCTTTTCGACCGCTTCGCGGCCACGCGCGATGGTTTCGGCCAGCGCCTGCGCGTTGAACCACGCGCGCACCTTGCTCTTGGCGCGGTGGCTCACCAGGTAACCGAGTTCGGCGTTGAGCCAGTCGCGCGAGGGGCCGCCCTCCTTGGCCGCGGTGATCTCCACCGTCTGGCCGTTTTGCAGCGGCGTGTTGAGCGTCACCATGGCGCCATCGACCTTGGCGCCGCGGCAACGGTGGCCCAGGTCGGTGTGCACGGTGTACGCGAAGTCGACCGCGGTGGCGCCGCGTGGCAACTCGACGATCGCCGCGTTCGGCGTGAGCACGTAGATGCGGTCGTCAAACAGGCCCTGGGCCGTGCCGCTGAGATCGCGCTCCCAGGCGAGCAGTTGCCGCAGCACGGCGATCTTGGCGTCGTACTCCGAATTCGCCGTCACGCCCGAGTAGCCCTTGGCGCCCGCCTCTTTGTAGGCCCAGTGCGCGGCCACACCGTGCTCGGCGTGGTCGTGCATGGCCTGGGTGCGGATCTGGATCTCGAAGGCGCGGCCCTGTGCGTCTCGCACCACGGTGTGCAGCGACTGGTAGCCGTTGGGCTTGGGCTTGGCGATGTAGTCGTCGAACTCCTCGGGCACCGGCGAGAACTGCGCGTGCACGTAGGCCAGCGCGGCGTAGCAGTCGGCGGTTTCGGGCACCACCACGCGCAGCGCGCGGATGTCGAACACCTGCTCGAAATCGAGCGACTTGCCACGCATCTTCTTCACGATGCTGTAGATGTGCTTGGGCCGGCCCTGCACCACGGCATTGACGCCCTGGCTGCACAAGGCCGTCTGCAATTGCTCGCGCAACTGCTCCACGTGCGCCTCGCGCTCGGCGCGTTTCTCGTCGAGCAGGCGCGCCACCTCCTTGTAGGTCTGCGGCTCGAGGAAACGGAAGGCCAGGTCTTCCATTTCCCACTTGATCTGCCAGATCCCCAGCCGGTTGGCCAGCGGCGCGAACACGTGCAGCGACTCGCGGGCCAGGGCCTCGCCCGGGTCGCCCTTGATGGCCGCGAAGTAGCGCAGCGTCTGCAGGCGCGATGCAAGCCGCAGCATGACCACGCGCAGGTCGCGCGAAAACGCCAGCAGCATCTTGCGCACGTTCTCGGTCTGGCTGGCCGCGAGTTCGGACACCGGCGCCTTCGACAGGCTGGGCACGGGCTGCCCCAGGTCCTGCGTGGCCTGCCGCTCTTCGAGCTTGCGCGCCTGGGCCTCGGCCGCGATGTTGCGGGCCTGGCGCTGCAGTTGCACCAGCTTGGTGGTTTCCAGGGCCAGCGCCGCGTGCTGCTCGCCAAAAGCCTTGGTGATCACCTCTTGCGGGCGGTTCAGGTGCTGGCAGGCATACACCAGGTAGGCCGCGGCCTGCATGGCCTCGGAGCCGCCGATGTCGGCCAGGATCTGCGCCACGGCGTTCGCGTGCGCCAGGGTGTTCTCGCCGGTGTCGAGCTCTTCGCTTTCGAGCAGGGGCTCGGCGAAGGCGCGGGCGCGCGCGAGCGCATGGGCCTGGTTGGGCAGGCCGGCAGCGGTCGCGGTCACGATGGCCGCGGACGGCGGCGCATCGCCAGGGGCAGGCAGGCGTTTCATGGGGCCCAGAGAAAGTCGCGCACGGCCGCCACCTGATCGGGCGCCACGAGCGTGGGCGCGTGGCCCACGCCGGCAAAGCCGACGCAGCGGGCCCGCGGCCCGCGCGTGGCCATGGCCTGCGCGGTGGCGGGGCTCAACAGGTCGGAGTCTTCCCCGCGCAGCAGCAGCGTGGGACAGGTGATCGCGTCGTAGAGGTTCCAGAGCAGGGCTTCGCCCTCGCGCGCCATCTGCTGCAGCGCGGCCGGGTCGGGGTTCGCAGTGAGTGCCTTGAAGGGCACGGCGATGGCCGGGTCGTAGTGCAGCCGCCAGCGGCCGTCGCGCTGCCGCAGCATGGGCCGGTTCAGGCGGCGCCATTGCTCGGGCGTGTGCGGGCCGAAGCCGGTGGAGATGCGCGCCAGGTAGTCGATGGCCTGCTGCTCGCTGTCGAAAGAGGGATCGAGCCCGAGGTAGGTACCGATGCGCTGCAGCGCTTCGCTCTGCACCACGGGGCCCACGTCGTTGAGCACCAGGCGCGCGGGCGCGAGCGCCGGCTGCGCGGCCAGGCCCATGCCGATGAGCCCGCCCATGCTCGTGCCCACCCAGTCGATGCGCGCCTGCGGGTCGGCGGCACGCAGCCGAGTGAGCAGCACCGCGAGGTCGGCCACGTAGGTGGGCACCTGGTAGGCCATGGGATCGGCCAGCCAGTCGCTTTCGCCGCGGCCCGCCACGTCGACGGCGATCACGCGGCAGCGCGGCTGCAGCGCACGCGCCAGTTCGTCGAAGTCGCGCCCCTGGCGCGACAGGCCGTGCACGCAGACCACTGCATGCTGGCTGGCGGGATCGGCGCTTGCCCAATCCCAGTACGCCAGACGGCGCGGCGCCCCGCCTCGCGCAGCCGCACCATCCACGACGATGTGCTGGAGGATGGGTTCGTTCATGGCGCCTCGGGTGTTGTGCGGTCCACCATAATCGGCGACCGTGTTCGACCAATCGTAATGGAACTGGAGAGACCCATGCTTGCAGGAAAGACCGCCCTCGTGACCGGATCCACCAGCGGGATCGGACTGGGCATCGCGAAGGCGCTCGCGCGCCAGGGCGCCCACATCGTGCTCAACGGCTTCGGCGACCACGAGGGCCCGCGCAAGGAGGTCGAAGCCCTGGGCGTGAAGGTCGGCTACCACGGCGCAGACATGAGCAAGCCCGCCGAGATCGAGGCCATGATGGCCTACGCCGCCCAGACCTTCGGGCGCGTGGACATTCTGGTGAACAACGCGGGTATCCAGCACGTGGCGCGGGTCGAAGACTTTCCGGTCGAGCGCTGGGACGCGATCATGGCGATCAACCTCAGCAGCGCCTTCCACACCAGCCGCCTCGCCCTGCCCGCCATGCGCGCGGCCAACTGGGGCCGCATCATCAACGTGGCCTCGGTGCACGGACTGGTGGGTTCGGCCGAGAAATCGGCCTACGTGGCGGCCAAGCACGGCATCGTCGGCCTGACCAAGGTGACCGCGCTCGAAACCGCCACCACCGGGGTGACCTGCAATGCGATCTGCCCGGGCTGGGTGCTGACCCCGCTGGTGCAGAAACAGGTCGACGCGAAGGCCGCGGCACTGGGCCTGTCGAACGACGAAGCCACCAGGCGGCTGCTGGGCGAAAAGGAGCCCTCCATGCAGTTCACCACGCCCGAAGAACTCGGCGAGCTCGCGGTCTTCTTCTGCTCGCCCGCCGGCAACAACGTGCGCGGCGTGGCCTGGAACATGGACGGCGGCTGGGCCGCCCAGTGAGCGCGCGCGCTCAGCGCAGCTGAACCGAGCCCGACACCGTGACGCTCACGGTGGCGGTGCCGGCCGCGGTCGGCACCGGCATGTCGGCCGCAGCGGCCTTGGCCTCCATGGCCATCATGCGCGGCACCGGGCGCTCGGGCATGTCGGCCGAACTCACCGACACCTCGCGCAGGGTGTAGCCCGAGAAGCCGAAGCCCTTGGCGACCTCGGCGGCGCGGGCGCGGAAGCGCTCGATGGCCTGGGCCTGCACCTGCGACTCGAGCGCCAGGCGCGCGTCGCGCGAGAGCGAAAAGCCCATGTTCGACACGCTCATGGTCTGGATGCGGCCGGCGACCTCGCTCACGCGCGCGACGTCGCGCCCCTCGAGCACCAGTTCGGCCTGGCCCTGCCAGCCGCTGATGCGGCCGTTGCTGCCATAACGCGGGTACAGGCGCAGGTTGCCGGTACGCACCTCGAGTTGCTGGGGCCGGGCCTGCGCCTGGGCCGTGGCCAGCGCGGCGTCCACGGCCTGCTTGAGCTGGTTCTGCACCGTCGCGGCGTCGGCGCCTTCTTTCGTGGTGCTGAGCATCACCGTCAGCCAATCCTGCGGCACTTCGAGGTGACCGCTGGCCGACAGGCTCACCACGTTGGCGGGCACCTCGGGCTGGGCGGCCTGGGCCAGGGCGGGCGCACCCAAGGCCATGAGGAGAGCGGCGGAGGCACAGGCGCGCCGCCACGCGGCCGGCGTGCGGCGGTTGGGAGAAAAGGTCATGGGTGCGATCAGGGTTTGCGGCTGGACTCGAACACGGGCTGGCCCCGCAGCTGCTCGCGAAGGCGCTGGCGCTCCTCCACCGACAGCCGGAAGGGCTTGCCGCCCTCGTCCATGTCGTCAAACGGCTGGCGCAGGGCATCGCGCAGGCGCATGGGCGCGCGGGCCTCGCCGCCGTCGATCGAGATGGGCATCACCGCTGGCGCCTCCTGACCGGGCTCGCGCAGATCGCGCGTGCGCTCCGGATTCGCGAGCGAGACACCCGCGGTCAGCATGGCTAGGGTTCCCATCCAGATGGACTTCATGGTGCGTCGAGTATGGCCAGGCCGACCATTGTGCGAGTGACCCGCACGTCAATCCGCTGAGAGGACGGGCAACTTGTGTAACAAGCCGTCAGAAAAACAAAAATCAAGCATTGACAAGGACTTGCAGCTGCCAGAATCGCGTTTGTTACATTTACGGGAAGTTGCTCCTATGCCACAAAACCACGCCCGCCCCAACAAGATCCTGGTCGTCGACGACGACGTGCGCATCCGCGACCTGCTGCGCCGCTACCTCATGCAGGAAGGCTTCGAGGTCATGCTGGCCGAGGATGGCAAGGCATTGAACCGGGTGTTGCAGCGCGAGGCGGTCGACCTCATCGTGCTCGACCTGATGATGCCCGGCGAAGACGGCTTGTCGATCTGCCGCCGCCTGCGCGCCAACGGCGACCGCACGCCCATCATCATGCTCACCGCCAAGAGCGAGGACGTGGACCGCATCGTGGGCCTGGAGGTCGGCGCCGACGACTACCTGGGCAAGCCCTTCAACCCGCGCGAACTGCTGGCCCGCATCCACGCGGTGCTGCGCCGCCGCCCGCCCGCCGAGGTGCCGGGCGCGCCCTCGCAGGACGCCGAGGTGGTCAAGTTCGGCCCCTACGAGTTCGACCTCAGCCTGCGCACCCTGCGCAAGGACGGCCAGGACCTGCCGCTGACCACGGGCGAGTTCGCCATGCTCAAGGCCCTGGTGCGCCACCCGCGCCAGCCGCTGTCGCGCGAAAAGCTCGCGCAGCTCGCCCGCGGCCGCGAGTTCGAGCCCTTCGACCGCAGCCTCGACGTGCAGGTCTCGCGCCTGCGCAAGCTCATCGAGGAAGACGCCTCGTCCCCGCGCTACCTGCAGACCGTGTGGGGCGTGGGCTATGTGTTCGTGCCCGACGGCAACTCCTGATGGACAGCGAATCACGCGTTTCCTTCGAAACCGAGCCCACCACGCTGGAGACTGCCCCCGCCCCGCTGGAGGTGCGGCCCACGCGCGGCGTGAGCCTGTTCTGGCGCACCTTCTTCTTCCTCACGCTGCTGCTCACGGGCTGCATCATCGCGTGGCTGCAGACCTTCCGGGCGCTCGAGTACGAACCGCGCGCGCTGCAAAGCGCCCAGCAGCTGGCCTCGCTGGTGAACCTGAGCCGCGCGGCGCTGGTGCACTCGGACGCGATCGCGCGCGTGTCGCTGATCAAGACCCTGGCGGCCGAAGAGGGCCTGCGCATCGCGCCGCGCGAGCCCAACGACACCTACAAGCTCTACGACGTGGACGCGCTCAGCCGCAACGTCGCGGCCCAGCTGGAGACGCGGCTCGGCCGCGACACCGTGGTGGCGCGCGAGGTGAACGGCCAGCCGGGCCTGTGGATCGGCTTCGGCATCGACGGCGACCAGTACTGGCTGCTCACCGACCCGTCGCGCATCGGGCCCGTGGCGGGCACCACCTGGCTGATCTGGCTGGGCACGGCCGCCCTGCTCTCGCTCACCGGCGCGGCGCTGATCGCGCGGCTCATCAACCGCCCGCTCAAGAAGCTCTCGTTCGCGGCCAGCCGCGTGCGCGAGGGCGACTTCAACGCCAGCCAACTCAACGAAGCCGTGGCCACGAGCGAGATCCGCGAGGTCAACATCGGCTTCAACCGCATGGCGCAGCGCCTGTCCAAGATCGAGCAGGACCGCGCACTCATGCTGGCCGGCATTTCGCACGACCTGCGCACGCCGCTGGCGCGCCTGCGCCTGGAAACGGAAATGAGCGTGGCCGATCCGATGGCGCGCGAGCACATGTCGGCCGACATCGAGCAGGTCAACGCCATCATCGACAAGTTCCTCGACTACGCGCGGCCCGACCACCTCAAGGCCACCGAGGTCAGCCTGAACCAGACGCTGGAGGCCGCGGTGTTCGCCCTCGGCGACGACCCCAACACCGTGGTGAAGATGCGCCTGGAGCCCGACACCCGCGTGATGGGCGATGCCGTGGAGCTGCAGCGCGTGTTCAGCAACCTGCTCGAGAACGCGGTGCGCTACGGCCGCAACCCCGACACCGGCGTGGTGCACATCGACATCGCGTGCAAGACCAAGGACGACGCGGTGCTGGTGAAGCTGCGCGACCACGGCCGGGGCGTCAAGCCCGAGCTGCTCGAACAGCTCACCCAGCCCTTCTTCCGCGGCGACGCGGCGCGATCCGACGCCACCGGCACCGGCCTGGGCCTGGCCATCGTGGAGCGCGCCATCGCGCGCATGGGCGGCCGCTTCGCGCTGGCCAACAGCAGCACGGGCGGGCTGGCGGCGCACATCAAGCTGCGCCGCGCAGGGCACTGAAGCTCAGCGGCGCGCGAGCAGCGCGACCGCGCGCGCTTCGATCGCCTCGCCCTGCCCCACGGGGCCCATCTTCTCGGCCGTCTTGGCCTTCACGTTGACCTGGCCGGGCTCGAGCGCGAGCAGCGCCGCGATGCGCTCGACCATGGCCGGGATGTGCGGCGCAAGCTTGGGTGCCTGCGCGATCACGGTGCTGTCGATGTTGACGATGGCGTAGCCCGCCTCGCCCACGCGGCGCGCGGCCTCGGCCAGCAGCACGCCCGAGTCGGCGCCCTTGAAGCGCGTGTCGGTGTCCGGAAAGTGGCGGCCGATGTCGCCCAGCGCGGCCGCGCCCAGCAAGGCGTCGGTGATGGCGTGCAGCAGCGCGTCGGCGTCGGAATGGCCGAGCAGGCCATGCGTGTGCGGCACGGTGATGCCGCCGAGCACCAGCGGGCGCCCGGTGACCAGGCGGTGGATGTCCCAGCCTTCGCCGATGCGCAGCGGGGCAAGCGGTGTCATGAGCGGCTCCTCAGAATGGCCTCGGCCAGGGTGAAGTCGTGCGGGTAGGTGACCTTGAAGTTGCTGGCCCGGCCTTCCACCAGCCGCGGCTGGCGGCCGCTGCGCTCGATCGCGCTGGCTTCATCGGTGATGCCAGCGAAGCCGCCCGCGCGCGCGGCGGCCAGCGCGGCGTGCAGCTCGCCCAGGCGGAACATCTGCGGCGTCTGCGCGAGCCACTTGTGCTCGCGCGCGATGGTCTGCTGCACCCGGCCGCCGGCCTCGGCCTTGAGCGTGTCGGGCAAGGGCAGCGCGAGCAGGCCACCCACCGCGTCGCCGCGGCAGGCGTCGATCAGGGCATTGACCTCGTCGGGCGTGACCAGACAGCGCGCGGCGTCGTGCACCAGCACCCAGTCGGTGTCGGGAACGCCCGCGGCGCGCAGCGCTTCGAGGCCGTTGAACACGCTTTCGGCGCGCGTGGCGCCGCCGCAGCGCAGCGCGTCCACGCCCGGCACCGCGGTCCAGTGCGCATCGTCGGGGGCCAGCACCACGAGCACGCGCTGCAGGCCGGGCACCGCGCGCAGCGCGGCCAGGGTGTGCTGCACCAGCGGGCGGCCCAGCAGCGGCTGGTATTGCTTGGGCAGGGCGGTGCCGGCACGCGAACCATTGCCCGCGGTGGGCAGCAGCGCATGGCAGGCGGCGTTGTCGGGGCTTGTGGGGGCGGCGGGGCTCATGGGCGGGCGCCATTCTAGAATTCGCCCACACCCCCGGCTTCGAGCGTCCGGGGGTGTTTGCCATTGGTGCCCCTCTGATGCCCATCCCCCTGCCCTCCCTGAGCCCCGGCAAACGCCACGCCATGCCCCTGCCCGTGGGCTCGGCCGACGCCCTGTGGCTGGCCCACCTCGCCGAGCGCGAACGCGCGCAAGGCCGCCTCACGGCCATCGTCACCGCCGACGCCAACGACGCCCAGCGCCTGATCGACGAACTCGCCTTCTTCGCGCCCGAGCTGCGCGTGACGCTGTTCCCCGACTGGGAAACCCTGCCCTACGACACCTTCTCGCCGCACCAGGACCTGATCAGCGAGCGCCTGGCCACGCTCTGGCGGATCTCGCAACGCGAGCACGACGGCGGCGCCGACGTGGTGCTGGTGCCCGCCACCACCGCGCTCTACCGGCTCGCGCCGCCGTCTTTCCTGGCCGGCTACACCTTCCACTTCAAGGTCAAGCAAAAGCTCGACGAAGCGCGCCTGAAGAGCCAGCTCACGCTCGCGGGCTACCACCACGTGACCCAGGTGGTGAGCCCGGGCGAGTACGCGGTGCGCGGCGGCCTGATCGACCTCTTCCCCATGGGCAGCCTGGTGCCCTACCGGGTGGACCTGTTCGACGACGAGATCGACAGCATCCGCACCTTCGACCCCGACAGCCAGCGCAGCCTCTACCCGGTGAACGAGGTGCGCCTGCTGCCGGGCCGCGAATTCCCCATGGACGACGCGGCGCGCACCAAATTCCGCCAGCGCTGGCGCGAGCTGCTCGACGGCGACCCGACCAAGAGCCGCATCTACAAGGACATGGGCAACGGCGTGGCCACCGCCGGCATCGAGTACTACCTGCCGCTGTTCTTCGACGACACGGCCACGGTGTTCGACTACCTCGGCGAAAGCGCGACCCTGGTGCTGCACGGCGAGCTCGAACCCGCCTTCCAGCGCTTCTGGCAGGACACGCGCGAGCGCCACCGCCTGCTGCACGGCGACCCCGACCGGCCCATCCTGCCGCCCGAATCGCTGTTCCTCAACGCCGAGCAGTTCTTCACCGCGGCCAAGCCCCACGCGCAGGTCGTGCTGCGCCCGGGCAGCGCCGACGTGGGCGACAACGCCTTCGCGCAGAAGCTGCCCGAGCTCGCCGTGGTGCGCGGCGCCGACGACCCGCTCGCGCGCCTGCAGGCGCACCTGCGCGGCAGCAGCGACCGCATGCTGATCCTGGCCGAGAGCGACGGCCGCCGCGAAAGCCTGCTCGACTTCCTGCGCGCCAGCGGCCTGAACCCGCCGGCCTTCGACAGCCTGGCCGAGTTCGAGGCCAGCGACGAGAAAACCGGCATCGCCACCGCCGCGCTCGCCAACGGCTTCGCCTGGATCGGCGGCGGCATCCACTTCATCACCGAGACCGAGCTCTTCGCCACCGGCCCCACCACGCGCCGCCGCAAGAAGCAGGAACAGGTGAGCGATGTGGACGCGCTCATCAAGGACCTGTCCGAGCTCAACGTGGGCGACCCGGTGGTGCACGCGGCGCACGGCATCGGCCGCTACCGCGGTCTGGTCAACCTCGACATGGGCGAGAAGAACCCCGACGGCTCGCCCGCGCTGCAGGAGTTCCTGCACCTCGAGTACGCCGACAAGGCCGTGCTCTACGTGCCGGTGAGCCAGCTCGGCCTGATCGGCCGCTACACCGGCGTGAGCGCCGACGAGGCGCCGCTGCACAAGCTGGGCAGCGGCCAGTGGGAGAAGGCCAAGCGCAAGGCCGCCGAGCAGGTGCGCGACGCCGCGGCCGAGCTGCTCAACATCTACGCGCGCCGCGCCGCGCGCCAGGGCCACCCGTTCCGCTACTCGCCGCAAGACTACGAGACCTTCGCCAACGACTTCGGCTTCGACGAAACCCCCGACCAGCGCGCCGCGATCCACGCCGTCATCCAGGACATGATCAGCCCGCGCCCCATGGACCGCCTGGTCTGCGGCGACGTGGGCTTCGGCAAGACCGAGGTCGCGCTGCGCGCGGCCTTCGTGGCCGTGACCGGCGGCAAGCAGGTGGCCTTTCTCGCGCCCACCACGCTGCTGGCCGAGCAGCACTACCAGACCCTGGTGGACCGCTTCGGCAAGTGGCCGGTGAAGATCGCCGAGATGAGCCGCTTCCGCTCGCAGAAAGAGATCACCGCGGCCATGAAGGGCATTGCCGACGGCTCGGTCGACATCGTGGTGGGCACGCACAAGCTGCTGTCGGAGAAGGCGCAGTTCAAGAACCTGGGCCTGCTCATCATCGACGAAGAGCACCGCTTCGGCGTGCGCCACAAGGAGGCCATGAAGCAGCTGCGCGCCGAGGTCGACGTGCTCACGCTCACGGCCACGCCCATTCCGCGCACGCTGGGCATGGCGCTCGAAGGCCTGCGCGACCTCAGCGTGATCGCCACCGCGCCGCAGCGCCGCCTGGCCATCAAGACCTTCGTGCGCAACGAAGGCAACGGCGTGATCCGCGAGGCCGTGCTGCGCGAGTTGAAGCGCGGCGGCCAGGTGTACTTCCTGCACAACGAGGTCGAGACCATCGAGAACCGCAAGGCGCGGCTCGAAGAGATCCTGCCCGAGGCGCGCATCGCCATCGCCCACGGCCAGATGCCCGAGCGCGAGCTCGAGCACGTGATGCGCGACTTCGTGGCCCAGCGCTTCAACGTGCTGCTGTGCTCGACCATCATCGAGACCGGCATCGACGTGCCCACGGCCAACACCATCGTCATCAGCCGCGCCGACAAGTTCGGCCTGGCGCAGTTGCACCAGCTGCGCGGCCGCGTGGGCCGCAGCCACCACCAGGCCTACGCCTACCTGCTGGTGCCCGACATGGACAGCCTGACCAAGCAGGCCGCGCAGCGGCTCGACGCCATCCAGCAGATGGAAGAACTGGGCAGCGGCTTCTACCTCGCCATGCACGACCTGGAGATCCGCGGCGCGGGCGAGGTGCTGGGCGAGAACCAGAGCGGCAACATGCTCGAGGTGGGCTTCCAGCTCTACAACGAGATGCTGTCCGAGGCGGTGAAGGCGCTCAAGGCCGGCCGCGAGCCCGACCTGCTCGCGCCGCTGTCGGTCACCACCGACATCAACCTGCACGCGCCCGCGCTGCTGCCCAACGACTACTGCGGCGACGTGCACCTGCGCCTGTCCTTCTACAAGAAGCTCGCCACCGCCAAGACCGCCGACCAGGTGGACGCGCTGCTCGAAGAAATCGTGGACCGCTTCGGCAAGCTGCCGCCGCAGGCGCAGACGCTGATCGACGTGCACCGCCTGCGCGTGCTCAGCACGCCCTACGGCGTGGTGAAGGTCGACGCCGCGCCCGGCGTCACGAACATCACTTTCAAGCCCAACCCGCCGATCGAGCCGATGCGCATCATCGAGCTGATCCAGAAGCACCGCCACATCAAGCTCGCGGGCAACGAAAAACTGCGCATCGAACGCGCCCTGCCCGAGGTGAAAGACCGCGTGCAGCTGGTGCGCGACGTGCTGCGCGCGCTCGGCCAACCCATCGCCCCGAAACAACCCGCATGACCACCCCAGCCACCGCCATCGCCCCCGGCCTCACCGTGCGCGGCTTCACGCCGCCGCTGCGCCTGAGCGATTTCAAGCTCATCGCCTTCGACATGGACTCCACGCTGATCAACATCGAGTGCGTGGACGAGATCGCCGACGCCGTCGGCCGCAAGGCCGAGGTGGCCGCGATCACCGAGGCCGCGATGCGCGGCGAGATCACCGACTTCAAGGACAGCCTGCGCCGCCGCGTGGCCCTGCTCAAGGGCGTGACCATGGCCGACATGGAGCGGGTGTACGTGGAGCGCCTGCGCCTCAACCCCGGCGCGGCCGAACTGGTGCGCGCCTGCAAGGCCGTGGGCATGAAGGTGCTGCTGGTCTCGGGCGGCTTCACCTTCTTCGCGCACCGCGTGCGCGACACCCTGGGCATCGATTTCGTGCGCGCCAACATCCTCGAGGTCGCCAGCGGCCCGAACTGCGGCGAGCTCACGGGCCGGCTGGTCGAACAGGCCTGGGGCGACATCTGCGACGGCGCCGAGAAGCGCCGCACCCTGCTCGAAGTGGCCTCGCTGCTGGACATCGAGCCCGCACAGTGCATCGCCATGGGCGACGGCGCCAACGACCTGCCCATGATGGGCGCGGCCGGCCTCTCGGTGGCCTACCACGCCAAGCCCAAGGTGCGCGAGCAGGCCATGGTGTCCATCGAAAGCGGCGGGCTCGACCGGCTGCTCGAGCTGATGCGCTGAGCCAGGGCATCGCGCACCAAGATCACGCCCGCGGCCCCGGCGCGCGGGCCGGCCATGCCACCGGACGGTGCACCGCGGGCCGCTGCGGGGGCGCCCGGCCCCCGCCGGCCGGCCTTTCGGGCCTGGCACACAACCTGCTCTGTCATCCGCGCATGGAGAGCGGTCTGCAACCGGTGGTCGCAGCGGCTCGTGCGTAGGTCCACTAGGGTTCCGTCTGCGGCAACGCAGGGTCTGGTCCGAGAGTGGGCCGGCCTCGCCAGAGGCTCCACGGAGGGACAAAAGCCCGGGAGAACGACGTCAGATCGGTTCTCCTGCGCCCATCCCTCACCCATCGGAGCGTCATCATGAAACTGGCAGGTCTTCTCTCTCCCTCCACCAGCGGTCCGGCTTCTTCCACTTCCGGGTCCTGGCTGCGCCGTCTGATCAAGCCCGCCGTGGGCGCGGCCCTCACCGTGGCGGCCGCAGCGGCCATCGCCGCGCCCACCAGCATGAAGATCGCCACCGTGGTGTGGATCGGCTACGGCCCCTTCTACGTGGCCGACGCGCTCGACCTCTACAAGAAATACAACCTCAAGGTCTCGCTGCAGGTCTTCACCGACCCGGCGCTGATCCCGCCCGCCATCGCTTCGGGCGCGGTCGACGGCGGCATGCTCACCTACGACCAGGTGGTCGGCCAGGTCGCCGCGGGCAAGGCCATGAAGGTCGTGATGCCCATCGACTACTCCAACGGCGGCGACGCCATCGTGGCCGACGCCTCGATCAAGTCCGTCAAGGACTTCAAGGGCAAGAAGGTCGGCTACAACCCGCTGTCGCCGAGCGACTTCCTGCTGTCGTACGCGCTCAAGATCAACGGCATGGGCGAGAAGGACATCAGCCCCGTGAGCATGACGCCCGAGGCGGTGCCCGCGGCCATGGCCTCGGGCCAGCTGCCGGTGGGCGTGACCTACGAGCCCAGCCTGTCGCAGATCCTGAGCCAGGGCGGCGGCAAGAAGTTCAAGGTGGTGTTCTCCTCCAAGGACGCGCCCGGCCTGATCGCCGACGTGCTGGTGTTCGACGAGAAGGCCATCAAGGCCAAGCCCGCCGAGATCACCGGCATCATCAAGGCCTACCTCGACGGCATGGCCTACATGAAGGCCAAGCCCGACGAGGCCGCCAAGATCATCGGCAAGTTCATGGGCGTGTCCGCCAAGGAAGTGAAAGAGCAGCTCAGCGGCGTCTACAACATCCCGCTGGCCGAAATGCCCAAGGCCTTCCTGCCCGCCAAGGAGACCACCTCCTACTACGCCAGCGGCGAGGTGATCGGCCAGCTGCTCAAGGCCAAGGGCCAGATCAGCGCCGTGCCGCCCACCGAGGCCACCATGGACGCCTCGCTCATCAAGGCCCTGGTCAAGTAAAGCCGCCGCCCGCGCCCGCGCGCACCGCCGCCCCCGGGCGGTGCGCGGCGGCGGTGCGGCGCGCCACGAGCCCCTTGCCATGACGCAAGCCCTGTTCCGCCACGCCGACGGCGTGCTGCCCAACACCCTGGCGCTGGCCATCACCGTGACCGGCTGGCCGCTGGGCATCTGGCTGCTGGGCCAGCCGAACGCCGCGCTCAATGTGGCCGGCGTGCTGCTGGTCACGCTCACGCTCACCTGGTCGGCCTACTTCATCCACGAGTTCGCCCACCAGGCCATCTTCCGCACGCCGCAGGCCAACGAGCGCTGGGGCGTGTTCATGAGCTGGATCAACGGCAGCTGCTACGCGCGCTTCGCCGACCTGCGCCGCAAGCACATGCGCCACCACATCGAGCGCGCCGACGTCATCACCTTCGACGTGCAGGCCTTTCTGCGCGCGCACCCGCTGGTGCGCCGCACGGTGCTGGCGCTCGAATGGCTGTACGTGCCCGCGGTCGAGTTCGTCATGCGCGGCTACGTGATCGCCCTGCCCTTCCTGGACGCGCGCAAGCGCGACGCGCGCGGCCGCGTCGTCGGCGTGGCCGTGGTGCGCCTGACGGCCTGGGGCCTGCTGGCCTGGTGGTCGCTCAAGGCGCTGGCGCTGTACGCGCTGGCCTACCTGCTGTTCGTGCACCTGCTGCGCTTTGCCGACTGCTTCCAGCACACCTACGACGCCTACCCCATCCTCGACGACAAACCCATCCCGCAGGACAAGCTGCGCGACCGCGCCTACGAGCAGGCCAACACCTACAGCGACGTGGTCGGCCTGGACGCGAAGTGGCTCAACCTCGTGTGGCTCAACTTCGGCTTTCACAACGCGCACCACGAGCGCCCGGTCGCGCCCTGGTACAGCCTGCCGCGCCTGCACCGCGAGCTCTATGGCGACACCAGCACGCAGGTGGTGACGGTCGGCGAACTGCTGCGCGCCTACCACCGCCACCGCGTCACGCGCGTGCTGGCCAAGGACTACGGCGCCGTGCTGCCCCCGGGCACGCCGCGCCGCGCCGACGGCTTCATCGGCGCCGTGGGCGTGTCCTTCCTGACTGCCGTATGACGGCGGTGCGCTATGGCCTGGAGGGCCGCACGGTGCTGCTCACCGGCGCGGCCGGCGGCATCGGTCAGGCGCTGGCGCGCGCCTTCGCGGCCCAGGGTTGCCGGCTGCTGCTGCTCGATCGCGAGGCCGCGCCGCTGCAGGCGCTGTGCGAGGCCTTGGCGCCCCTGACCGAGGTGCACGCCGCGGTCTGCGAGCTCGGCAACGACGCCGCCGTGGCCGCGCTGGCGCGCGACCTGGGCGCGCGCTGGGGCCGGCTCGACGTGCTGGTGCACAACGCCGGCACCGAGTACCCGACGCCGCTCGACGACACCGCGCCCGACGCCAACACGCGCTGGGCCGCGCTGCTCGACAACAACGTCACCGGCATGCTGCGCCTCACGCGCGCGCTGCTGCCGCTGCTGCCACGCGGCGCGAGCGTGATCTGCCAGTCCTCGATCTGGGGCCGCATCGGCGTGGCCGGCTTCAGCGCCTACAGCGCGAGCAAACACGCGGTCGTGGGCCTCACGCGCTCGTTGGCGCTCGAACTGGGCCCGCGCGGCATCCGCGTCAACGCGGTCTGCCCGGGCTGGGTGCGCACCGCCGCGGCCATGCGCTCGCTCGCGGCGATGGCGGCCGAACAGGGGCGCCCCGAGGCCGAGGTCGAGCGCGATCTGCTCGCGCGCCAGGCCGTGCCGGTGATGCTCGCGCCCGAAGACCTGGCCGGCGTCTTCCTGTTCCTGGCCAGCGAGGGCGCGGCCGCGCTCACCGGCCAGAGCCTGAGTGCGAGCCACGGCGAGGTGATGGCATGAGCGTGGCCGTTTCACTCGCGGGCCGCAGCGCCCTGGTCACCGGTGCCGCCACCGGCATCGGGCGCGCCTGCGCGCTGCGGCTGGCCGAGGCCGGCGCGGTGGTGTGGATCAACCACCTGGGCCAGGCCGAGGCCGCAGCCGCCCTGGTGCAGGCCATCGCTGCCGCGGGCGGCCATGCGCAGGCGATCGAGGCCGACGTGGCCGACGCCGCCGCGGTGCAGCGCATGGCCGACCGCGTGGGCGGCGTCGACGTGCTCGTCAACAACGCCGGCGTGATCCTCGAGAAGCCCTTTCTTGAGACGACCGAGGCCGACTGGGACCGCGTGCTCGGTGTCGACCTCAGGGCCGTGTTCCTGGTCTGCCGCGCGCTGCTGCCCGGCATGCTGGCGCGCGGCGGCGGCAGCGTCGTCAACATCGCCTCCGACCTCGGCCTGCTCGGCCGCGAACGGTACGCGCCCTACTGCGCGGCCAAGGCCGGCGTGATCGCCCTCACCAAGTCGCTCGCGCGCGAGTTCGCGCCCCAGCGGGTGCGCGCCAACGCGGTCGCGCCCGGGCCGGTGGCCACGGCCATGGTCTCGCTCGAACACATGAGCGCCGAGTGGGTGGAGAAAGAACTCGCCATTCCGCAGCACCGGCTGGCCGACCCCGCCGAGATCGCCGACACGGTGCTCTTCCTCGCGAGCGACCTGTCGCGCTTCTACACCGGCCAGGTGCTGGGCCCCAACGGCGGCTCGGCCATGCCCTGAGCCCGATCCGATCCCACCCGACCCATGCCCCTGCTGCCCGACCACCCCACCGAGCGCACGGCCACCGGCGTGCTGCTGTTCTCGGCCTCGCTCTGGGGCCTGAGCTGGATGCCGCTCAAGGCCTTCTTCGCGCAAGGCCTGCCCGGCCCGGTGGTGTCGCTGCTCACCTACGGCTGCGTGGGCGTGCTCGCGCTCTGGCTGCTCTGGCGCGACCGCGCCGCCTGGCGCGTGCAATGGGGCCTGGTGCTGGCGCTGGTGGCCGTGGGCGGCTGGGCCAACACCTCGTTCGTCAACGCCATCATGCTCGGCGACGTGGCGCGGGTGATGTTCCTGTTCTACCTGTCGCCGGTGTGGTCGGTGCTGGGCGGCTGGCTGTTCCTGCGCGAGCACATCCCGCCGGTGCGCTGGGCCGCCGTGGGCGTGGCCGTGGTCGGCCTGTGGCTGGTGCTCGGCGCCGACGCGGGCGCCGCCGCCGCCGGGCTGGGCTGGACCGACGCACTCGCCTTGTCGGCCGGCCTGGCCTTCGCGGCCAACAACATCATCGCGCGCGCGGCGCACCGCGTGCCGCTGCGCACCAAGACCTTCGCGGTCTTCATCGGCTGCGGCCTGCTGTCGGCGCTCGCCGCGGCGCTCACCGGCGGCGAACGCCCCGCCATCGGCCCCGGCCTGTGGCTGGCGCTGCTGGCCTACGGCTTCGGCTGGATGCTGCTGGCCACCGTCACCTGGCAGTACGGCGTGAGCCATCTGCCCAGCAGCCGCGCCGGCATGGTGTTGCTGGCCGAACTGCTGGTCTCGGTGGGCACCGCCGTGGCCTTCGGCGGCGAACAACTTTCCCCCATGGCCTGGGCCGGCGGCGCGCTGATCGCCGTCGCCGCCCTGGGCGAAGCCCTGTTTCCACCGGCCCCCGTGGCCACCACCGGAGTGCACACCCCATGAGCTCCCCCGCCACCGTCTGGATGAACCAGCTGTCCTGGGTCGATTACCAGCAGCGCATCCGCCGCGACCACCCGCCCGTGCTGCTGCCCGTGGGCGCGCTGGAGCAGCACGGCCCGCACCTGCCGCTGGGCACCGACGGCCTGCTGGCCGCCGCCGTCGCGGCCGACACCGCGGCGCGCGTGGGCGGCCTGGTCGCGCCCACGCTGAGCTACGGCTACAAGTCGCAGCCCAAGTGCGGCGGCGGCCAGCACTTCTGCGGCACCACCAGCGTGGACGCGGCCACGCTGATCGGCCAGGTGCGCGACGCGGTGCGCGAGTTCGCGCGCCACGGCGTGGACAAGCTCGTGGTGGTCAACGGCCACTACGAGAACCAGTGGTTCCTGATCGAGGGCATCGACCTGGGTCTGCGCGATGCGCGCGCCGCCGACCCGGCCTGCGCGCTGCAGGTGATGCGCCTGGAGTACTGGGACTTCATGACACCCGAGACCCTGGCCCATGTGTTCCCCGAAGGCTTCCCGGGCTTCGCGCTCGAACACGCGGCGGTGCTGGAGACCTCGATGATGCTGCACCACCACCCGTCGCTGGTGCGCATGGACCTGCTGCCCGACGACGGCCCGGCCGACTTCCCGCCCTACGACATGTACCCGCCGCGCACCGACTGGGTGCCGGCCTCGGGCGTGCTCTCGTCGGCGCGCGGCGCCGACGCCGCCAAGGGCCGCCTGCTCGCCGAGGAGGTCGCGCGCCGCATGGCCGAGGCCATCGCCACCGGCTTCAGCCGGCCCGCGCCATGACGCCCGACGCCATCGCCCCCGACGCCGCGACCACCGCGCTGCTGGTGATCGACATGCAGCGCGACTTCTGCAGCCCCGGCGGTTACGCGGACCAGGCCGGCCTGGACATCGCGCGCATGCGCGCCGTGGTGGCGCAGGTGCAGCGGCTGCTGGCCGCGGCGCGCGGCGCGGGCCTGCCCGTGGTGCACACCCGCGAGGGCCACCTGCCCGACCTCAGCGACTGCCCGCCCGCCAAGCTCGCGCGCAGCATCGCGGCGGGCGCGCCCATCGGCAGTGCCGGGCCGCTGGGCCGGCTGCTGGTGCGCGGCGAACAAGGCCACGACTTCGTGCCCGAGCTGCGCCCGCTGGCCGGCGAACACGTGATCGACAAGCCCGGCTACGGCGCCTTCCACCGCACCACGCTGGGCCCGCTGCTCGAGGCCCTGGGCGTGCGCCGCCTGATCCTCTGCGGCGTGACCACCGAGGTCTGCGTGCACTCCACGCTGCGCGAGGCGGTGGACCGCGGCTTCGAATGCCTCACCGTGGGCGACGCCACCGCCGCGAGCCGGCCCGCGCTGCAGGCCCCGGCGCTGGCCATGATCGGCGTCGAGGGCGGCATCTTCGGCGGCCTGTGCGACACCGAGACCTGCGTGGCCGCACTCGACGCCCTGCCACGCGCGCGCCGGGAGGTGGCGTGAACCCCTTGGCCCACTGGACCGACCTGCCCGCGCCCGATGCGCCCGTGCCCGAGCGCTACCACGGCGTGTGGCGCCGCACCCTGCTCGAAACGCCCGAGGGCCGCGACACCTCCACGGCGGTGCACTGGCTGCAGACCGCGGGCTGGCACGCCGACCTGCGCGTGCCCATGGGCATCGACCCCGCCACGCCCGCCGGCCGCGCGCAACTGCAGGGCTTCTGCGGCCTCACGCGCATCACGCCGGCGCAGGCCGGCCAGCCCGAGGTCTGCACCTGGCAGCGCGAATGGGACGTGCAGCCGCCGCGCAGCACGCCCGACGCCGGGTACATGGTGTTCGAGACCGCGGACCGCGTGATCGAGACCGGCGTGCACGGCCGCTACCTCGAGGTCTGGGAGCGCCTGCCCGGCTCCAGCGGCCCCAGCCGGGCGCAGGCGGCCCACGACGCGCAGGGCCGGCCCACGGGCTGGCTGCGCTTCATCGCCGGCGGCTACCAGATGCGGGTGCGCCCGCGCCGCGCGCCCTGGCCCGCCGACACCCGGCCCGACGAGACCCTGGCCGATCTGGTGCAGCGCCACCCCGGGGCGGCGGCCGATCTGCTCGACTTCGAGCTGGTGTTCGAAACCCTGCCGGGCCCGGCCCCGGCCTTTCCCTGAGCCGCCCATGCTGCCCACCGCCACCGGCGACTGGTTCCACTTCCGCGACCTCGGCGACGGCCTCACGCTGATCAGCGAGCCGCACGTCATTCCCTTTCTTCGCTGCAACATCTGGCACATCCGCGGCCGCGCGCTCGACCTGGTGGTGGACACCGGCCTGGGCGTGAGCAGCCTCTACGCGGCCTCGCGCCACCTGTTCGGCCAGCGCGTGGCCGCGCTCGCCACCCACGTGCACCTGGACCACGTGGGCGGCCACCACGAGTTCGCCGAGTGCTGGTGCCACCGCCTCGAAGCGCCCGGCCTGCGCGGCGCCGACCCGGCCTTCACGCTGGGCGACGTGAGCCTCGCGCAACTGGCCATCGACGCGCCCGGCTACGACACGCAGGGCCCCGCGCTCACCGCCCTGCCCGCGCCCGACTACGACCTGTCGGCCTGGCAGATCCGCCAGGCCACGGTCACGCGCGAGCTGGAGGACGGCGACGTGATCGACCTCGGCAACCGCCACTTCGAGGTGCTGCACCTGCCCGGCCACTCGCCGGGCAGCATCGGCCTGTGGGAGGCCGCCACCGGCACGCTGTTCTCGGGCGACGCGGTCTACGACGGCCCGCTGCTCGACGCCCTGCCGCACTCCGACCGCGCCGCCTACGCCCGCACCATGGAGCGCCTGCTCGCGCTGCCGGTGAACGTGGTGCATGCCGGCCACGACCCGAGCTTTGGGCGCGCGCGCCTGCACCAACTGGTGCGCGACTGGCTGGCGCGCCAGGACAGCGGCCCGCACCCAGCGCCTGGCATCAAACCTGCTTTGACCTGAGCACAGAGAGGCGTGCACACCAAACCGGTGCGTCGCCACCTTGATGACCGCTAGGGTTCCGGGCCGGTGCACCACACACCGGCCGCCTGGTCCGAGAGCGGTCGGCCACGATCGCGTGGCTCCACGGAGGGACAAAAGCCCGGGAGAAGCAGGCACGCCGCCGCAACGGCCGTGCACGCCTCTCTGGCCTTTGTTCCCACCGCACCGGAGCCCGCGCATGTCTTCTTCGCCCCCTTCGCTGCCCGCCGCGGCGGCCCCGCTGGCGCCGCTGCCGCGGCGTCCGCTCTCGGCCCTGTGGACGGTTCGCGCGCCGATCGGCCGGCGCAGCTTCTGGCTGCTGGCCCTGCTCGGTCTGACCACACCGCTGCTGGCCTGGGCCGCGCTGGCCGCCTGGGGCGGGCTGGACCCGACCTTCCTGCCCTCGCCCGCCGCGGTGCTCGCCAAGACCTGGGCCTGGCTGACCGAGGGCGGCCTGATCGACGACATGGCCATCAGCACCTACCGCGTGGTCGCGGGCTTCGTGCTCTCGGCCGTGATCGCGCTGCCGCTGGGCCTGTTCATCGGCTCGTTCCGCGCGGTGCAGGCGCTGCTGGAGCCGCTGACCGATTTCGTGCGCTACATGCCGGCCGTGGCCTTCATCCCGCTGGTGATGCTGTGGGTGGGCATCGACGAGAGCTCCAAGATCGCGATCATCTTCATCGGCACCTTCTTCCAGATGGTGCTCATGGTGGCCGAGGACGTGCGCCGCGTGCCGGCCGCGCAGGTCGAGGCGGCGCAGACCATGGGCGCGAACCGCCGCGAGCTGATCGAGAAGGTGATCTTCCCCAGCGCCAAGCCGGCCCTGCTCGACACGCTGCGCGTGACCATGGGCTGGGCCTGGACCTACCTGGTGGTGGCCGAGCTGGTGGCCGCGAACTCGGGCCTGGGCTTCGCCATCCTGCGCGCGCAGCGCTTCCTGCAGACCGACACCATCTTCGCCGGGATCATCGTCATCGGCCTCATCGGCCTGCTGACCGACCAGGCCTTCCGCTGGCTGCACCGGCGCGCTTTCCCCTGGCTCTACCTGAAAGGCTGAGGCCCATGAACACCCCCAAGGTCAGCATCCGCGCGCTGAGCAAGCGCTTCGAGGGCGCCAGCGTGAACGCGCTGCAGCAGATCGACCTCGACATCGCAGCCAACGAGTTCGTCACCTTCGTGGGCGCCTCGGGCTGCGGCAAGAGCACGCTGCTGCGCACCATCGGCGGGCTGGAAACGCACAGCAGCGGCGAACTGCTGGTGGACGGCCGCCCCGTGACCGGTCCCGACGTGGACCGCGCCATGGTGTTCCAGCACTACAGCCTCTACCCCTGGATGTCGGTGATCGAGAACATCCGCTTCTGCCGCCAGCTCGCCGCGCACACGCGCCAGCGCAGCTCGGCCGACGTGGAAGCCGCCTCGGGCCGCGCCGATGCGCTGCTGCGCCTCATGGGCCTGGAGGCCTCGGCGCAGGCCTGGCCCAACCAGCTCTCGGGCGGCATGCAGCAGCGCGTGGCGATCGCGCGCGCGCTCATGGGCCGCCCCGGCATCGTGCTGATGGACGAGCCCTTCGGCGCGCTCGACGCGCAGACGCGCGAGGTCATGCACGACCTGATCCGCCACGTGCACCGGCTGGAGAAGGCCACCATCGTCTTCGTCACCCACGACGTCGAAGAGGCCATCTACCTCGGTGGCCGCGTGGTGCTGATGGCGCCGCGCCCCGGCCGCATCGACACCATCTACGAGGTGCCCTTCGGCGACCGCCGCGACCAGGACCTCAAGCACGCGCCCGAGTTCCTGCGCCTCAAGCGCGAGATCCTCGAACGCATCCGCGAAACCTCGGGCATGAAGACCGACCTCGAACAGCTGCAGCGGCTGTCGGGCCTGGCCGAGTCCGCCTGAACCCCATCCCCGGAGACCCGCCATGTCCGCAACCCCGCAAGCCAGCCCCTGGACCGAGCCGCACGTGCCCGTGCCCGACAACCCGCCGCCGTCCGCGCCGGTGGACGCCCCCGCGCTGTGGCAGCGCTTTCCGGCCGCGGCGCTGGCCGGCGTGGACACCGCGCGCGCCATGTGGAGCGAGACCGTGCCCGGCGGCGGCCACTGGAGCTGGCGCATGCCGCGCGGCAGCGCCATCCGCTTCGTCGCGCTCGAAGACGGCCCCAACGTGAGCGTGGTGCTCTATTCGGCGCTCGAAAAACTGGAGCGCTACAACATGCCCGACAGCCTCAAGGCACAGCACACCGCGCACTACCGCGCGGGCCATGTGCTCATGAGCGACATGGGCCGCAGCCTGGCCAGCATCACCGCCGACAGCCTGGGCTGGCACGACCCGCTGGGCGCGCTGCTCGACAACGCCCGCATGGCCGCCAAGTACGGCGAGCGCCGTTATGCCGACGCGCGCAACGCCATGTACCGCTCGGGCCAGGACGGGCTGCTGATCGAGATCGGCAAGCACGGCCTGGGCAAGCGCGACCTGATCGCGCCGGTCAACCTGTTCAGCAAGGTGGCGGTGGACGAAGAAGGCCGCTTCCGTTTCGCGAGCGACCACGCCAAGGCGGGCGACTTCGTCGAGCTGCGCTTCGACATGGACGTGATCCTGGCCATCAGCACCGCGCCGCACGCGCTCGACCCCAAGCCGGTCTACGCGCCCGCCAAGGTGGGCCTGCTGGCCTGGCGCTGCGGCCCGGCCCCGGCCAACGACATCTGCCGCGCCTTCCGCCCCGAGAACGCGCGCGCCCTGCACAACAGCGACCAGCTGTACCTGTGAGCGAGGAGAGCCCCATGACCACCGCCACCGCCTTCCGCGTGCAACACAGCGCGCTCGACCCGGCGAATGCCGTGCTCGACCAGCACCACCCCGCGGGCGAGCCCATCCTGTTCCCGCTCGCGGCCGGCCAGACGCTGCGCATCGTCGACCTCGAAGGCAACCAGGCCGCCGACGTGCTGTTCTACAACCGCGACGACCCGGCCGAGCACTACAGCGCCACCGACACCCTGCTGCACCAGGGCGGCATCTACCTCACCACCGGCTCGGTGATCCGCAGCAACGAGGGCCGGCCCATGCTCACCATCGTGGCCGACACCTGCGGCCGCCACGACACCCTGGGCGGCGCCTGCGCGGCCGAGAGCAACACCGTGCGCTACGCGCTGCAGAAGAAGTTCATGCACAGCTGCCGCGACAACTACCTGATCGCGCTGCAGCACGCCGACATCGGCCTGGGCAAACGCGATCTGGTGCCCAACATCAACTTCTTCATGAACGTGCCGGTCACCGAAGACGGCGCGCTCACTTTCGCCGACGGCGTGTCCGGGCCCGGCAAGTACGTGGAGCTGCGCGCCGAGATGAACCTGTGGGTGCTGATCAGCAACTGCCCGCAGCTCAACAACCCCTGCAACGCCTACCACCCGACGCCGATCCGCCTGCTGGTCTGGGACCCGGCCTGATCCCCACGGCGGCGGGACGACCCGTCCGTTGTTCTCGAACCGGCAGGACGGCCTGCCACCGGAGACCCCATCCATGTTCCGCAAGGTCCTGATCGCCAACCGCGGCGCCATCGCCTGCCGCATCATCCGCAGCCTCAAGGCGCTGGGCGTGCACAGCGTGGCCGTGTATTCCGAGGCCGACGCCCAGGCGCGCCATGTGCGCGAGGCCGACGAGGCCCACCTGCTGGGCCCCGCGCCCGCGGCCGAGAGCTACCTGCGTGCCGATCGCATCCTGCAGATCGCGCGCGACTGCGGGGCCGAGGCCATCCACCCGGGCTACGGCTTCCTGTCGGAGAACCCGGCCTTCGCCCAGGCCTGCGAGGACGCGGGCATCGCCTTCATCGGCCCCAGCCCGGCGCAGATGCGCGCCTTCGGCCTCAAGCACACGGCACGCGAACTGGCCGAACAACAGGGCGTGCCGCTGCTGCCCGGCAGCGGCCTGCTGCACGACGCGGCGCAAGCGCGCGCCGAGGCGCAGCGCATCGGCTACCCGGTGATGCTCAAGAGCACCGCCGGCGGCGGCGGCATCGGCATGCGCCTGGTGCGCAACGAAGCCGAGCTGGCCGATGCCTACGCCTCGGTGCAGCGCCTGGCCGCGGCCAACTTCAAGGACGCCGGCCTGTTCCTCGAAAAATTCGTCGAGCGCGCGCGCCACATCGAGGTGCAGGTGTTCGGCGACGGCGCGGGCACGGTGCTCGCGCTCGGCGAGCGCGACTGCTCGGTGCAGCGGCGCAACCAGAAGGTGATCGAAGAAACGCCCGCGCCCGGCCTGAGCGATGCGCAGCGCAGCGAACTGCACGCCACCGCGGTGCGGCTCGCGCAGGCGGTGCACTACCGCTCGGCCGGCACGGTGGAGTTCGTGTTCGACGCCGACAGCGGCGCCTTCTACTTCCTCGAGGTGAACACGCGGCTGCAGGTGGAACACGGCGTGACCGAGCAGGTCACGGGCATCGACCTCGTGGCCTGGATGGTGCGGCTGGCCGCGGGCGAACTGCCGCCGCTGGCCACGCTGGCCCCCACGCCGCAGGGCGCGTCGATCCAGGTGCGGCTCTACGCCGAAGACCCGGCGCGCAACTTCCAGCCCAGCGCCGGCCTGCTGACCGAGGTGGTGTTCCCCGGCGATGCGCGCGTGGACGCCTGGGTCGAGCGCGGCACCGAGGTGCCCGCCTGGTACGACCCCATGCTGGCCAAGCTCATCGTCACCGCGCCCGACCGCGCGCAGGCGCTGGCGCGGCTCGACGCCGCGCTCGCGGCCACGCGCCTGGCCGGCATCGAGACCAACCTCGACTACCTGCGCCAGGTCGTGCGCGACCCGGTGTTCCGCGAAGGCCGCCAGATCACGCGCTTCCTTGGCGATTTCGCCTACCGGCCCGCGACGGTGGAGGTGATCGAGCCCGGCGTGCAGACCAGCGTGCAGGACTGGCCGGGCCGCCTGGGCCACTGGGACGTGGGCGTGCCGCCCAGCGGCCCCATGGACGCCTACGCGCACCGCATGGCCAATCGCCTGGTGGGCAATGCGCCCGAGGCGGCCGCGCTCGAGATCACGCTGGCCGGGCCGACGCTGCGCTTTCACGCCGACGCGGTGATCGCGGTCACCGGCGCGCCCGCACCGGTCACGCTGGACGGCGAGCCCATCGCCCTGTGGCAGAGCCACCGCGTGGCCGCCGGCAGCACCCTGGCCATCGGCCGCGCCAGCGCGGGCGCGCGGCTGGCGCTGGCCGTGGGCGGCGGCTTCGACGTGCCGCTGTACCTGGGCAGCCGCAGCACCTTCACGCTGGGCCAGTTCGGCGGCCATGCGGGCCGCCACCTGCGCGGCGGCGACGTGCTGCACCTGGCCGCGCCCGGCAGCGGCAGCGCCGGGCAGGCGGCCCCGCCGGCCACCGTGCCCGCCTATGGCCGCCACTGGGACGTGGGCGTGCTCTACGGCCCGCACGGCGCGCCCGATTTCTTCACGCCCGCCGACATCGACACCTTCTTCGCCACCGACTGGGGCGTGCACTACCACTCCAGCCGCACCGGCGTGCGCCTGATCGGGCCCAAGCCCCAATGGGCGCGGCCCGATGGCGGCGAGGCCGGCCTGCACCCCTCGAACATCCACGACAACGCCTACGCCATCGGCGCCATCGACTTCACCGGCGACATGCCGGTGATCCTCGGCCCCGACGGGCCCAGCCTGGGCGGCTTCGTCTGCCCCGCGGTGGTGGTGGACGCCGAGCTCTGGAAGCTCGGCCAGCTGCGCCCGGGCGACACGGTGCGCTTTCACCGCCTCTCGCTCGACCAGGCGCTGGACCGCAGCGCCTGCATGGAGGCCGCGCTGCGCACGCTCGCGCAGCCGCTGCCCGGCGCGCCGGCCGATGACGCGGCCGCCCACCCCACGCCGGTGGTGCACGAGGACCCGGCCCGCGAGCGCGAGCACGTGCCCGCCATGGTGGTGCGCCAGGCCGGCGACCGCTACCTGCTGATCGAGTTCGGCCCGCTGGTGCTCGACATCGAACTGCGCCTGCGCGTGCACGTGCTCATGCAGGCGCTGCAGGCGCGCATCGACGACGGCACGCTGCCCGGCATCATCGACATGACGCCCGGCATCCGCTCGCTGCAGCTGCACTACCAGCCCGAGCGCATCACACGCCAGGCGCTGCTGGACACCGTGATCGCCACCGAGGCCGCGCTGCCCGCGGTCGACGACATGGAGGTGCCCAGCCGCATCGTGCACCTGCCGCTGTCCTGGGACGACCCGCAGACGAAACTCGCCATCGAGAAGTACATGCAGTCGGTGCGCGCCGACGCGCCCTGGTGCCCGAGCAACATCGAGTTCATCCGCCGCATCAACGGGCTGGACAACCTCGAAGACGTGCACCGCGTGGTGTTCGACGCGCACTACCTGGTGCTGGGCCTGGGCGACGTCTACCTGGGCGCGCCCGTGGCCACGCCGGTCGATCCGCGCCACCGGCTCGTGACCACCAAGTACAACCCGGCGCGCACCTGGACGCCCGAGAACGCCGTCGGCATCGGCGGCGCCTACCTCTGCGTCTATGGCATGGAAGGCCCGGGCGGCTACCAGTTCGTGGGCCGCACGCTGCAGATGTGGAACCGCTGGCGCCACGGCGAAGGCGTGTTCGAACAGCCCTGGCTGCTGCGCTTTTTCGACCAGATCCGCTTCGTGCCGGTGGACCAGGACGAGCTGCTGCGCCTGCGCGCCGCGTTTCCGCACGGCGGCCACGCGCTGCGGATCGAGCCCACCACCTTCCGCCTGCGCGACTACCGCCGCTTCCTGGCCGAGAACGCCGACAGCATCGCCGCCTTCAAGGCGCGCCAGCAGGCCGCCTTCGAGGCCGAGCGCGAGCGCTGGGCCGCCAGCGGCCAGGACACCGTGGCCGCGGACACGCTCGACACGGCCACGGGCACAGCCGACGACACCGAGCTGCCGCCCGGCGGCAAGCCCCTGGCCAGCAACGTGCCCGGCAGCGTGTGGAAGGTGCTGGTCAACGAAGGCCAGCGCGTGCAGGCCGGCGAGGTGCTGCTGGTCGTCGAGTCCATGAAGATGGAATTCAGCGTGCTCTCGCCCGCCGATGCCACCGTGCACCGCCTGATGTGCCGCGAAGGCGCGCCCGTGTCCGCCGGCCAGGACGTGCTGGTGCTGATCACCGAATGACCCCTTGATGCCTGCCCACGCCATGAACCTGCACGACCTCTCCTTCGACATCGCGAGCCTGCGCGCCGCCTACGCCGCCGGCACCCCGGTGCGCGACGTGATCGGCGAGGCGCTGCGCCGCTGCGCCGGCGATGCGCACCACGCCTTCATCCACCGGCTGAGCGAGGCCGAGCTCGAACCCCATGTGGCGCGGCTCGAGGGCGTGGCCCCCGCGAGCCTGCCGCTGTACGGCGTGCCCTTCGCGATCAAGGACAACATCGACCTCGCCGGGGTGCCCACCACCGCGGCCTGCCCCGAGTACGCCTTCGTGCCCGAGCGCAGCGCCTTCGTGGTGGAACAGCTGATCGCGGCCGGTGCGGTGCCGCTGGGCAAGACCAACCTCGACCAGTTCGCCACCGGCCTCAACGGCACGCGCTCGCCCTACGGCGCCTGCCGCAACGCCTTCGACCCGGCCTTCGTCTCGGGCGGCTCCAGCTCGGGCTCGGCGGTGGCCGTGGCCAAGGGCTGGGTGTCGTTCGCGCTCGGCACCGACACGGCGGGCTCGGGCCGCGTGCCCGCGAGCTTCAACCACCTGATCGGCCTCAAGCCCACGCTGGGCCTGCTCTCGGCCAGCGGCGTGGTGCCGGCCTGCCGCTCGGTGGACACGGTGTCCATCCTCGCGCTCACCGCGGCCGACGCACAGGCCGTGCTCGCGGCCGCCGCGGTGCCCGATGCGGCCGACGCCTTCAGCCGCGCGGCGCAGCCCTTCGGCGTGGACTTCTCAAGCGGGCCGTTCCGCTTCGGCGTGCCGCGCGCGCAAGACCTCGAGTTCTTCGGCAACGCCGCCGCCGAGGCGCTGTTCGCGCAGAGCGTGGAACGGCTGCAGGCGCTGGGCGGGCAGGCGGTGGCCATCGACCTCACGCCCTTTCTGGAGGCCGCGCGCCTGCTCTACGACGGGCCCTGGGTGGCCGAGCGGTACGCGGCCATCCGCGGCTTCATCGAGGCGCGGCCCGAGGCCGTGTTCGCGCCCGTGCGCCAGATCATCGAGGGCGGCAAACGCCCGCTCGCGGCCGACGCCTTCGCGGCCGGCTACCGGCTCAAGGCGCTCAAGCGGGTCTGCGATGCGCAACTCGCGTCGGTGGACTGCCTGCTGCTGCCCACGGCCGGCACCATCTACCGCATCGCCGACATGCAGGCCGACCCGATCCGCCTGAATTCCAACCTGGGGCGCTACACCAACTTCGTGAACCTGCTCGACTACGCCGCGGTGGCCGTGCCCGCGGGCTTTCAGGACGGTGGCGATGCGCCGGGCCTGCCCTGGGGCGTCACCCTGGTCGCCCCCGCGTTCCGCGACGTGCCGCTGCTGCGCCTGGCCGACCGCCTGCACCGCGCGCAAGCGACCACGCTGGGCGCGACCCCCACCGGGCTCGCCAGCACGCCCGCCATCGGCGCGCCGCCCGCGGGCAGCGCACTGGGCGCGGGCACGGTGCAGGTGGCGGTGTGCGGCGCGCACCTCTCGGGCCTGCCGCTCAACGGCCAGCTCACGCAGCGCGGTGCGCGGCTGCTGCGCACGGTGCGCTCCGCGCCCGAGTACCGCTTCGTGGCGCTGGCCGGCGGCCCGGTGCAGCGGCCCGGCATGGTGCGCGTGGCCGAGGGCGGCGCCGCGATCGAGATGGAAATCTGGGAGCTGCCGTTGGAGCACTTCGGCAGCTTCGTCGCCGGCATCCCCGCGCCATTGGGCATCGGGCAGGTGCGGCTCGAAGACGGCGGCTCGGTCTGCGGCTTCGTGTGCGAGGCCCTGGGCGCCGAGGGCGGCACCGACATCACGCACCTGGGGAGCTGGCGCGCGTGGCTGGCGGGCCAGCCACGCGCGGCCACGGCGATCAGGCCAGCCAGCCTTTGAGCGAGGCGGCCATGCGCTCGGCGGAGATGCCGTAGCGCTCGTGCAGCGTGGGCAGTGCGCCCGCGTCGAGGAAAGCGTCGGGCAGCGCGAGTTGGCGAAAGCGGCTGGGCACCACGCCCTCGCGCAGCAGCAGCGCGGCCACCGCCTCGCCCAGGCCGCCCACGGTGGAATGGTTCTCGGCCACCACCACGAGCCGGCCGGGCTTGCGCGCCTCGGCCAGGATCGTCGCCTCGTCGAGCGGCTTGATCGTGGGGCAGTGCAGCACCGCCACGCCGATGCGGTCGGCCGCGAGTTGCTGCGCCACCTCGAGCGTGCGCATGGTCATGAAGCCGCTGGAGATCACCAGCACCTCGGCGCCGTCGCGCAGCAGCTTGGCCTTGCCGAGCTCGAAGCGGTAGCCGTACTCGTCGAGCACCAGCGGCACGTTGCCGCGCAGCAGCCGCATGTAGACCGGGCCCGGGTGCGCCGCGATCTGCGGCACCGCCTGCTCGATGTCGAGCGCGTCGCAGGGGTCGACCACCGTCAGGCCCGGGATGGCGCGCATCATGGCCAGGTCTTCGGTGGCCTGGTGGCTGGGGCCGTAGCCGGTGGTGAGGCCGGGCAGCGCGCAACAGATCTTCACGTTGAGGTTTTCCTCGGCGATGACCTGGTGGATGAAGTCGTAGGCGCGGCGCGTGCCGAACACCGCATAGGTGGTGGCAAAGGGCACCAGGCCGACCTTGGCCATGCCGCCGGCCGCGCCCATGAGCAGCTGTTCGGCCATACCCATCTGAAAGAATCGCTCGGGGTAGGCCTGGCCGAACAGGTGCAGATCGGTGTACTTGGCGAGGTCGGCCGTCATGCCGACGACCTCGGGATGGCTGGCGGCGTATTCCACCAGCGCCTTGCCGAAGGGCGCGGCCTTCACGCGCTGGCCCTCGGCCGCGATGGACGCGATCATGGCCGACGTGGTCAGCCGCGGTTTCTTTTCGGTCACGGTGTTCATGGTCGGGCTCCTCAGGGGCGGTTGGCGTCCAGCACGTCGAGCGCCTGCTGCCATTCGGGCGGATCGACCCGGATGAAGTGGTTCTTGTCGCGGCTCTCGAGGAAGGGCACGCCTTTGCCCATGAGCGTGTCGCACAGGATCACGCGCGGGCGCGCGTCGGCGAGCTGGCGCGCGGTGTCGAAGGCGCGCACCACCGCGGGCAGGTGGTTGCCGTCCACGCGCTGCACGTGCCAGCCGAAGGCCGACCATTTGTCTGCAAGCGGCTCGAAACCCATCACCCGGGTCGACGGGCCGTCGGCCTGCTGGTTATTGATGTCGACGATGCAGATGAGGTTGCCCAGGCCGTGGTGGCTGGCCGACATCGCCGCTTCCCAGGTCGAGCCTTCGTCGAGCTCGCCGTCGGACATGGAGTTGTAGACAAAGGCCGGGTTGCCGCGGTGGCGCAGGCCCAGGGCCATGCCCACCGCGATCGGCAAGCCCTGCCCGAGCGAGCCGCCCGAGATCTCCATGCCGGGCGTGTAGGTGGCCATGCCTGACATCGGCAGGCGGCTGTCGTCGCTGCCGTAGGTTTCGAGTTCGGACTCAGGCACGATGCCCGCTTCGATCAGCGCGGCGTAGAAGGCGATGGCGTAGTGGCCGTGCGAGAGCAGGAAGCGGTCGCGGCCGTCCCAGTCGGGGTCGTCGGCGCGGAAGTTGAGGGCGTGGCCATAAGCGGTGGCGAGCACGTCGGCATAGCCCAGGGCCTGGCCCACGTAGCCCTGGCCTTGCACCTCGCCCATGCGCACCGCGTAGCGGCGGATGCGCCAGGCGCAGCGCGCGATCTCGGCCAGGTTCGGCGGATTGACAGACATCGGAAAACTCCTGAAGGGGATGGGGGCCGGTTACTTGAGGATCACCGCGGGCACGTAGGACACCAGCAGCAGCACGCCGAAGGCCACCAGGTAGAACGGCCCCATGGCGCGCACCGTCTGGCCCACCTTGACCTTGGCGAGCGAGCTGGTGATGAAGAGGGTGGTGCCCACCGGCGGCGTGTACAGGCCGATGGCGAGGTTGACGACCATCATGATCCCGAGCTGCACCGGGTCCATGCCCATGCTCTGGGCCAGGGGCAGGAACACCGGCGTGAGCAGCAGGATGGCGGCGGGCAGGTCGATGAACATGCCCACGAACAGCATCATCAGGTTCATCAGCAGGATGACGATCCAGTCGCTGTTCACGTTGGCCGACACCCAGGCCACCACGCCCTGCGGCAGTTGGTCGAATGTGAGCAGCCAGCCGATGGCGGCCGAGGCCATGATCACCAGCAGCACCACGCCGGTGGCCACGCCGGCCTCGACGATGGCCGAGTGAAGCCGGCGCCAGGTGAGGTCGCGGTAGAGCAGCGCCGACACCGCGGCGGCGTACAGCGCGGACAGCACCGCCACCTCGGTGGGCGTGGCGATGCCGAAGCGCAGGAACACCACGATCAGCACCGGCAGCAGCACCGCGGGCGAGGCCAGCAGCAGGTTGCGGCGCATGACGGCGCTCTCGGCGGCCGCGGTTTCGCGCGGCAGGTTCTTGGTCTTGCCCACCCACCAGCAGGCCACCATGAAGCCGCCGCACAGCAGCAGGCCGGGCAGGATGCCCGCGTAGAACAGCGCCGCGATCGAGGTGTTCGACGACAGCGCGTACAGGATCATGGGGATCGAGGGCGGAATGATGATGTCGATGGTGGCCGCCGACGCCAGCGAGGCCGCCGAGAACGGCATGGGGTAACCGAGCCGGCGGTGCCAGGGCATGATCAGCGAGCCGATGGCCGAGGCGTCGGCCACCGCCGAGCCCGACACGCCGCCGAACAGCGTGGACGACAGCACGCTCACCTGGGCCGGGCCGCCATGCCAGCGGCCCACGGTGGCCGACAACACGCCGATCAGCGACTCGCCCAGGCGGCCGCCCATCATCAGCGCGCCGGTGAGCATGAAGAACGGGATCGCGATCAGCGGAAAGCTCTGCACCTGCGCCACCATCTGCTGCACCAGCAGATCGAGCGGTACGCGGTCGGTGCTGAGCGCGGCGGCCATGGCAGCCACCAGCAGCGCGTGGGCGATGGGCACGGCAGCCACCGCCCCCACGATGAAAACGAAAAGGATCAGGGCACTCATCAGGCGCTCCCAGTTTGGTCGGGGCCGAATCGCCACAGGCGCCAGGCCGATTGCAGCGCCAGCAGGGCCAGCAGCACCATGGCGCCCATCACGCAGCCGTAGGTGATCGACGAGGGCACGTGCAGGATGGCGGACTTCTCGTCGTGCACGATCTCCAGCAAGCCGAAGGTGGCCTTGGCCAGCGTGCCGTAGAGCGCCGCCACCACCACCCAGCCCGCCACGCCCAGCCAGCGCCGCGCAGGCGCCTTGAGCGACTCCATGAGGAAGGTGGTGGCGATGTGCGAACCGTGTTGCGCCGCGAGCACCACGCCGGCCATCACCAGCCAGGGGAACAGCAGTTCGGGCACCTCGTTGGCCCACTGCAGGCTCGAGCCGGTGCTGTAGCGCAGCAGCGTGTTGGCCGTGAGGATGAAGAAGATCAGCGTGGTGGATACCCAGAGCACCGCCTGGCACACCCAGGCGATGACCCTGCCCACCACGCCTTGCGAGGCGTTCGACATGGATGGCTCCAGAAGGGGCACCGCGCGGGCGGCGCCCGGTTCACCGGGGAACGGTGCTCAGTTGGCGCGCGACGCGGCCACGACCTGCTTCACGAAGGCGCCGATGGGACTGCCTTCCCACTTGGTGACCACGGCGGCGGTGGCCTTCTGGAACGAGGCCTTGTCGGGGTTGTCGATCTGCACGCCCTTGGACTTGAGGTCGGCCACGAGCTTGTCGTCGCTTTCCTTGGAGAGCTTGCGCTGCAGAGCCGTGGCCTCGTTGGCCGCTTCCTGCACCAGCTTGCGGTCGCCTTCGCTCAGGCGGTCCCATGTGCGCTTGCTCATGAGGAAGGGCGTCATCTCGTATTTGTGCCCGGTGAGCGAGATGTACTTCTGTACCTCGTAGATCTTGCTCGCGTGGATGTTCATGAGCGGGTTCTCCTGCCCGTCGACCACGCCCTGCTGCAGCGCCACGTACAGCTCGGAAAACTTGATCTGCTGCGCCTCGGCGCCCAGGCTCTGCATGATGTCCACCGTCACCGTGTCGGGCGGCGTGCGCATCTTCAGGCCCTTGAGGTCTTCGGCCTTGAGCAAGGGGCGCTTGCTGTTGCTCATGTGGCGAATGCCGTTGTCCCAGTAGCCCAGCACCACCAGGCCCTTCTCGGCCGACTTGGCGGCCAGCTCCTTGCCGGCGGGGCCATCGAGGGTTTTCCAGGCCTGCGCCAGGTCGCCGAACAGGAAGGGCATGCCGAAGGCGGCGTACTCGGGCACGGTGTTGGCCACCGCGCCTTGCGAGTTGGCCGAGATGTCGAGCGCGCCGGTGCGCAGCGCCGTCACCATGGCCGCGTCGTCGCCGAGCTGGGCCGAAGGCGCCACCGTCACCTCGATGCGGCCATTGCTCTTGACCTTGAGCACCTCGGCGAACTTCACCGAGGCCTCGTGGCGCGGGTTGCCGGGCGCGGCGCCGTGGCCCAGCGTGAGCTTGATCGCCGATTGCGCCATGGCCGCGCCACACAGGGTCAGCGCGGCAGCGGCGATGGCGCCGCGGCGGGCAAGGGAAAAGGACTTCATCGTTGTCTCCTGGTTGTGGTGGCGGTCCGGTCGGCCGCCGGTTTGTGTGGCTCCGCGAAGCCGTGGAAAACGAAGCAAGGGGTCAGTGGATCAACATGCCGCCGTTCACGTCGAGCGTGATCCCGGTGCAGTACTTGGACAGGTCGCTGGCGAGGAACACCACGCAGCCGGCCACGTCGTTGGGCTCGCCGATGCGCGCCAGCGGGATGCCGTCGAGGATGCCCTGGCGTTTGTCTTCGGGGATCTTGCCCTTGTTGATGTCGGTCGCGATCAGGCCCGGCGTCACGCAGTTGACGCGGATGTTGCTGCCGCCGTACTCGCGCGCCATGGCGCGTGCCAGGCCGAGCACACCGGCTTTGGCCGCCGAGTAGTGCGGACCGCCCAGGATGCCGCCGCCGCGCTGCGCCGAGACGGACGAGATGCACACGATGGCACCGCTCTTCTGGGCCTGCATCAGCGGCAGCACGGCCTGGGACGCGTAGAGCGTGCCGCGCAGGCTCACGTCCATGATGCGGTCGTAGTCGGCGCCGGTGATGTCGAGGAACTTGGCCGGCTGGGTCACGCCGGCGTTGTTCACCAGGATGTCGATGCGGCCGTAGCGGGCCTGGATCTGCGCCACCGCGGCTTCGCACGAGGCTTTGTCGGTCACGTTGGCCACCAGGCCCAGGTGGTCGGGGCCGAGCTGGGCGGCGGCGGCCGCGGGCTGGGCCATGTCGAGGTCGAGGATCACCACCTTGGCGCCTTGCGCGGCCATCATGCGCGCGGTGGCAAAGCCCAGGCCGTTCAGGCCGGCCCCGCCGGTGATCACGGCAACCTTGTCGTTGAGCAGCATGTTTGTCTCCTTCGTTGTCATGCGGTGCGTTGCGGTTGCGGCGGATTCTGTTGGGCCGGATCGGTGAGAACAAACGATATAAACTCACTCTCGATTCGATCTGGTTCATGTTGCAGCGCAATACATGAATCGCCTTCAGCCACCATGATTCCCCCGCTCAGTGCCCTCCAGGCCTTCGAGGCCATCGCCCGCCGGCGCAGTTTTTCGCTGGCGGCGCAAGAGCTGCACCTCACCCCGTCGGCGGTCAGCCACCAGGTGGCCAAGCTCGAGGGCCTGCTGGGCGTGCGGCTGTTCGAGCGCTCGGCGCGCGGGGTGGAGCTCACGCCCGCGGGCCAGAACTACCTGCAGCGCGTGGGCAATGCGCTGGGCGCCATCAACACCGCCACCGAGGATTTGCGCCACGGCGTGCAGGACACGCTGCACCTGCACTGCAGCCCGAGCTTCGCCAGCCTGTGGCTGATGCCGCGCATTGCGCGCTTTCGCGACGCCTTCCCCGACATCTCGCTCGCGCTCTCGGCCTCGCACGTGCACTCGGACTTCCAGCTCGGGCTGGTCGACATCGACATCCGCTACGGCCTGCCCAACTGGCCCCACCTCGAGGTCGAGCCGGTGTTCACCGAAAAAATCATGCCGCTGGCCAGCCCGGAGTTCATCCGCGCCCACGGGCTGCACACCCCGGCGGACCTGATGCGGGTGCCGCTGATCCAGTCGGCGGTGAACGTGGCGCAGTGGGCCGACTGGTTCGCCCGCTTCCACCCCGGCGTGCGCCCCGAGCGCATGGCCCTCAAGTTCGACCGCGCCATGATGAGCCTGGACGCGGCGGTGCAATCGCTGGGCGTGGCGCTGGAGAGCGCCAGCATCGGCCGCGCGCTGATCACCAGCGGCCGCCTGCAGCCGCCGTTCGGCCCGGACATGGTGCTTGAGGTGCAGGGCCATTTCCTGGTCTATCCCGCGCGCCACGCGGCGCGGCCCGAGGTCAAGGCCTTCCTGGGGTGGATCCGGCACGAGGCACTGGCCGGCTGAACGGAATTCACCCACCGCTGAATATTCGTCGCTTGCCTTCAACTTCGGGCGCCCAAAAGAATCGGCCACCCGATTCCAACAGGAGACAAGCGCGCGGCCGGCGCCGGCCCCGTGCCGCCCCATGCCCGACGCCCACCCGCTGCAACCGCTGGCGCACGCCATCCGCTTCCTTTCCATCGACGCGATCGTCAAGGCCGGTGAAGGCCACCAGGGCGTGCCGCTCGGCATGGCCGAGATCGCCACCGCGCTGTACACCCGGCACCTCAAGTTCAACCCGACCGACCCGGGCTGGTGGGACCGCGACCGGGTGGTGCTGTCCAACGGCCATGGCTCGATGCTGCTGTACTCGCTGCTCCACCTCACGGGCTACCCCGACTTCCCGATCGGCGAGATACAGCGCTTCCGCGAACTCGGCTCGGTGTGCGAGGGGCATCCGGAGCGGCCGCACGGCCCGCCCAACGGCATCGAGGTGACCACCGGGCCGCTCGGCCAGGGCATTGCCAACGCCTTGGGCATGGCAGTGGCCGAGGCCTACCTGAACGCGCGCTTCGGCGACGGTCTGGTCAACCACCGCACTTGGGCCTTCGTGGGCGACGGCTGTCTGCAGGAAGGCGTGGGCCAGGAAATGATCTCGCTGGCGGGGCACCTGCAACTGGGCAAGCTGACCCTGCTGTGGGACGACAACCGCATCACCGACGACGGCCCCACTTCGCTGTCCATCAGCGAGGACGTGGCGCAGCGCTTTCGCGTCGCGGGCTGGCATGTGGAAGAAGTCGATGGCCACGACCTCGACGCCGTGTCGCGCGCGCTCGACGCGGCCCGCGCCGATCCCCGGCCCTCGATGCTCGCCTGCCGCTGCGTGATCGGCAAAGGTCTGCCGCGCGTGCAGGGCCAGCGCGGCGGGCACAGCGCCCGCCTCTACGAGCAAGATGCCCAGGAAGCGCGTGCCCTGCTCGGCTGGCCCCACGGGCCGTTCGAGCTGCCGGCCGAGCTGCAACGCGCCTGGCGCGAAGCGGGCCAGCGCTCGCAGGCCGAACACCGCGCCTGGCGCGAACGCTTGGCCGCGCTGCCGCCCGCCGAACGCGCCGAGTTCGAACGCGTGATGCGCGGCGAGCTGCCCGCGGGCTGGCAGCAGGTGTTGCACGGCTACCGCCAGCGCGCCCGCAGCGAAGCGGCGCCGCCCAGCGGCATCTTCCTGTCCGCCGAGATCAACGACCTGCTCGCCCCGCTGCTGCCCGAGCGCATGGTCGGCTGCGCCGACCTCGAAGCGCCCACCAGCCACAAGCGCAGCCTGCGGGCCTTCACCGCGAGCGATCGCTCGGGCGCCTACGTGCACTGCGGCGTGCGCGAGCACGTCATGGGCGCCATGGCCAACGGCATGGCCGCTCACGGCGGCATCGTCCCGCTGAGCGTGACCTACCTGGCCTTTGCCGACTACGAACGCCCCGCGATGCGCATGGCCGCGCTCATGGGCCTGCCGGTGAAGTTCGTGTTCAGCCACGACTCGATCGGCATCGGCAAGAACGGCCCCACGCACCAGCCGGTGGAGATCCTGGCGTCGCTGCGGGCCATGCCCAACATGTGGGTGATGCGGCCCGCCGACGCGGTGGAGGCCGCCGAATGCTGGGAACTGGCCCTGGCCCACCGCGACGGCCCGGTGAGCCTGGTGTTCGCGCGCCAGGCACTGCCGCTGGTGCGGCACGACGACCCCGACGCCGACAACCGCAGCGCGCGCGGCGGCTATGTGATGCACGAAGCGGCCTGCGGCCCGCGCCGCGTGACCCTGCTGGCCACCGGCTCGGAAGTGGCGCTGGCCGTGAGTGCGCGTGACACGCTGGAGCGCACGGGCGTGGGCACGGCCGTGGTCTCGCTGCCCTGCTGGGAATTGTTCGACCAGCAGCCCGAGGCCTACCGCCAGCAGGTGCTCGGCGATGGCGTGCGCGTGGGCGTGGAGGCCGCGGGCCGCTTCGGCTGGGACGCCTACCTGGGCGCGCGCGGCGGCTTCGTGGGCATGAAGGGCTTCGGGGCCTCGGGCCCCGCGGATGCGCTGTACAAGCTCTTCGGCATCACGCCCGAGGCGGTGGTGGCCGAGGCACAGCGCCTGCTTGCCCGCTGACGGCCCGGGCCCGCAAGGGCCGGGGCCGAAAACACAAAGGCCACCCGAGGGTGGCCTTTGTGCTGTTCAGTGAACATGTTCTGGTGGGCGGTGCAGGGTTCGAACCTGCGACCCCTGCCGTGTGAAGGCAGT
>VFQP010001125.1_pt1 | contig 38906 bp, 31 predicted proteins | sample 3512351 | NCBI WGS metagenome assembly VFQP01 (sample SAMN10412372, study PRJNA504923) | tailings metagenome | isolation source: Relicate 1 Philex TSF1 revegetated site | place: Philippines: Tuba, Benguet | collected 2017-08-29
CCACGACCGCCCGAAGGCGAAAATTTTCTGCTGGCTGCAGGATTGTTTGGTGCGCGACGCAGTCCTGAGCGAACCGGTCTCGGCGTGCGCTTTTCCCATTTGCTGGGAAAGTAGAGGGAATATCTTTTCAAACTGGCTGCCAGGGCCGGTCTCTATCAGCAAGGAGTGGCGTATTTCCGGAGCCTTGCCCACCCGTTTCCCATATCCGGCCTTCGTGGGAATCAGGCCCGCGTCATGTGCGAACGCGGCTGCGCTGCATTCTCCTTCTGTTCAAAATCCTTTTATTGGGCACGCGGCTGAGGTATGCTCTCGCTCGCAGACCGCATGCGGCCTGCAGATCCCACCACGGAAAAATCGCAGTTGAACGATTTTTCAAAGGTGGTGACCCATGTTCTCTTCACACTCCCGGCGGGCTCTTGTCGTTGAATGGCGGCCGATCGATTCGATCGTTCCCCATCCGGACAACCCGCGCAGGCACTCGCGGGCGCAGATCCGCAAGCTTCAGCTCAGCCTGACCGTATTCGGCTGGACCAACGCTCTTCTCATCGACGACGCTGGCAACCTTATCTGCGGCCATGGGCGGCTCGAAGCGGCGCGGGCGAACGGCGAGACGCAGGTCCCCAGTCAGCGTGGCAGCCACTGGTGTTGGCAACTCAGGCAATGCCTGTCAGGTGCATCGACCAATTCCATGCATCCGCCAAGGACAATCTCGCCTCGTGCAGCTTGCTGGAAAGCCTCGTCGCTGGAAAATCCATAGAGGATCGCGACGACGGCACTCCTGTTGCATATGGGGCATGAATCATGGCTCTGACCCAGTTTCATTGCGAGCGCGTGTTACCTTCCCGGGCCATGGCGGTTTCAATACCTGCCCACGCTTCCTGGTGGCCACTGCCATTGTTTGCCATGCCGATCTTGGTCAGGCACCCACGAGGCTTGACGTAGCTATCTATCCGGCGCTCGGGCCTTTCATGCCATGAAATGTTGAAGGCCCATAGGTTCGGAAAGAAGAAGAGACTCGAATAGGGCAGGTGATCGTGGATCCACCAGGCCAGCTTCTGCCAATCTCCCTCGCTCTGGAAACAGTCCCAAAATGCCGGTATCACGACACAGGCTGTCGCTCCCATGAAGCCATCGGCATCTCGTCTGTCCCAGATATGACCGGCGTAGTTCGCTGCATTGGACGCGCAGGTGTAACCGGATTTTCCCGCTGACTGCATTTCGTTGCCGAACCCGTTGACCTCGCTGGATCGATAGGCTGACCGAACCGCTACGCGCCCGAAAATATCCTGTAGCGGCTCAAGCAATTCCTCGCAGAGTCTTGATCCTGCAGCGATGGCAAGATCGGGATCATCCGGGACATTGTTGAAGCCATGAACCGACGCAATTTCCGAGAAAAGGAAGTCACGCATGAAGAACGATTTCGAGAGCCGCACACGCCCGAATTCTGTCAACGCGGAGACGCTCTCGGGCTTCTTCATGGGATGCAGACTCTCGTTTGGGGAGGTTCGCCCCGGAAAAAAGAAGCGCCCCGGCCACTCGACCGGTCTGGTGGTTGAGTTCGCACGTTCAGCTTTGACCCCGTGGCCGAGCTCGTCGTGCGAGTTTGCCGAGCAATGCTCCGGCGCCTCGTCCTGCCACCACCACCTTGTCGCCGACATCTGTTGACCATTCCTGCACCGCGCGACTGGCCTTTTCCAGGGTGATGCGCCTTGCTTCCCGGAAAGTTGCCTCGATGGCATCGAGCGCAAGTTCCTCGCGTTCATCGATCCCGCCATCGGCTTTCACAAGTTCGCGCAGGAAACCTAGCAGTTCATCCTGCATGGCCGCAGCGCTGCAATCGGGATTGGCTTCAAGAAAATGGGCCAGCTCCAGGGTGACAGGCTTGATCCTTATCTTGTCCGCATTGCCTGCAAGCACCTCAAGGGTCCTGACCACATAGGCCCGATCATAGCCCCAGTCTCGAACTAGATAGTCGACCGTGGCATCGATCTCGCGCTGACCGATCTCTCCATCAATAGCGCTCACCCGCATCGACAACGCGCCGAGGAAGTCCAGCAGCGCAGCTCCGAGAATGTCGATCGGCGTATTGATGAACTTCGGAATCGTGTCGGTCAGCTTGCTCGTCCCTGAGTTCATCAACCGGGCAAGGCCGTAATAGCCGCCCCCGGCGACTACCCCTGCGGCAACGACCCATCCGACGGGAGTGACCGCGGTACCGGCAAGCCCGAGTGTGGCCATAAGGCCCGTCGGAGCAAAGAAAGTCCCGGCAACGACCGATGAACTGGCGATGCCAGCCCCGGTCGCAGCGGCCCCGGCAGTATCCCAGATCTCAACTACGCGTTTCTTCGTCCTCAGGATTGCGTAGGCCTCTTCCCCGATCCTGAGGCGCTGCTTGAATCGTAGTGCATCGCCCACCACCCTTTCCGGCTCAGCCGGAGACGGTTCGAACACGCCAGCGTCAGCCAATCGAAGTCTCTTCTTCGACTGCTCGGCTGAAGGTTTCTACATCCTTCTTCAATGCACCGTTCCACATGTCCTCGATTGCGCCCAAGGTCAGGCCGAACGCAACAAGAAGGGGAGTAAGAATGGCTGCAAGTGGCGGGCCAATCAGGGGGACCGCGGCGATCAGGAAGGAGACCACTAACGCAATGAGCACCCCGAACGTGAGATGAGGGAAGCGCTTCATCAGATCGAAGACAAACGTCAGGACCGCCCGTCCAATTTCTACCAGCTTGCCGCCGACCTCCCAGGTTAGGTCAATGAGCGTGGCAGTCGCAGCCTTGGCGTCTGCAGACATTTCCATCCTGTCGATGCGCTCGAGCAGGTGACGACGTGACGGCAATTTTCCCCATTCTACAACTGATTGATCCAAGGCCCCACCTCCAGCTCGATCGCACTTATGTGCGTAGTTTTGATAACTAGCCTAGCCGTTATTTCATTTCGGAGCATCCGCGCTCGTGAATCAAGCTCGAATTCAGCAGCAGATTGGTTCAGGCTAGTCTGACACATATTGGACCAGGTAAATGTATCGATGAGCTACGCTGTTTCGCTGCCGATATTGCAGCGAGCCCGCAAGGCATGGGTGTCTTCCGACACCTCGCCGTAGTGCCCACGCTTCGCCAGCGCCAAGAGCAGACCGGCGAGGAGGCGCAGCTGACGCTGGGCCAGCAGACTGTCGAAATGCGCTTGATCTGACGACCAGCGCGAGGCGGCGCCGTTTTCGCGACGCTGGGCTTCCCTTCGCAGTAAACTTGCCATGCCAATGGGCGCCCAGGAGAGATCGCGAGGCACTGCCGCCTTGCCGATCGCTTTCAGCTCATTCGCGCGAAGCTCGCCGAGGTCCTCCGGAACAAGCCGCGAGGCGAACGGTCCTTCCTCGGACATCGGTTCGGCCTCGGGCACGTAACCGCGAAACCGCTTATCGAGCAGCACGCGGCCGCTTTCTCCCGGCCCGCGTGCGGGCGGCTTCGGCGGCGCGGTCACAGGACGGCCGGCGTGGACCCGGTTCCAGTGCCCCTGCGGCGGGGTCACGATGCCCTGCGCCCTGAGCAATTTCTTCAAGCCGACGTCGCTGATGCCGATCATCGTAGCAAGATCGCGCATCGGCGCTGACCATGCGAACGCGATCACGTCTTCGGGAAGGGCGAGGAAGGTTTCGGGTCTCCACATCGCGCTGCCCTTAGGCCGGGGAGCGGCAAATGCCAGTGCGAGTGATCTTATGTAAAGACGGGTTCGAATCCTGAGTCAGATACGCCGCCGCCTGAGCAAATAAGCAAACCTCTGATGAGACTACCGGCGCGGGCAAGCGGCTGGGCGATCACCGGTCCATATCCAGTGGGAGCTCGATTTCGCGCATGATCCGGTCGGTTTGCAGAAGGATCTTCACGATCCGCTGATAGTGCGTGACGTCGTCCCAGCTCAGAGCGCGTCCGCGTCGGTCCTTGAGCCACTTCTGCGCCGGCTGGTACCCGCCAATGTGAAAACTCCAGGCGACCTCCGGCACGTCAGCGAAGTACTGATCCTTGTTGATGTAAACCTTGCTGACGTCGAGCTTGGGAAAGCCGCTTGCCACCACATCGTCGCCCTCACCTTCATAAGGATACGACGCCTCGCCGATCGCGGCGGGTTCCATCAGGTGAAGGCGGCAGAGCTGCTCGCCCGTCTCGCTGACATGGCGGAAGACCTCGGGTGAGGGCGGGTAGGGGATGCGCGGAAAGTCGATCTTGAGAAACTCGGCGAAGGTCTCGCGATAGGCGGGCGAGTGCAGCACGCCGTAGATGTAGTCAAACACCTTGACCTCGCTCGGCCGCGCCTCGCCGGTGGTGGCGCGGAAGTCGTCGTCCGGCCCGGCCTGGTCGGCGGGGTCGATCCCGGCGGCCTTGCAGATGGCGGTATAGAGCTTGGGGTCGAGGTTGGGAGTGCGCTCGCAATGCAGGAACGCGTCTTGCTGTTGAGCTGCGGTGTCCGGATAGATGTAGAGCGGAAAGATCGAGCCGCTTCCGTAGCGCCCGGCCGTGCCGGTCAAATTAAACTCGGCGATCCGGTCAGTGATAAACGAGTGCTGCCATTCGAGAGCGCATTGCCGCGGAGCGAGCAGCCCAATGTTTCTCCCGCGGACGAAATTTCCCATGATCCGCTCGACCGGCCAGCCAACTAGGCCTCTTGAACGTCCTGAGTAATAGATGAATCGCCTGTCGAAGGGGCGATAGGAGATCGGCTCGACTCGGTATGAGCGTGCGTTCTCCCGGACATCTGCAGTTGCCCATTCGTACCGCCAATCGCGCACGTCCGCTGGCAGGCGGTATTTCTTACGCAACTGCTCTTCAGGCAGGTTGAGCACATCCTTGACAACCTCAGATACCTTTGCGCTGGTGTCTTGGATGTTGAGTTCGTCCCTCTTCGTCACTATCCCTGTTCCGTTGATCGGAAATAGATCGGTCAAAGCTACGAACTCGTCATACGCGCTACCCTTTGAACTATTTCTTCTGAGAAATAGAAAATTCTTGTCTTGAATTTTAAGCGGGACCAGTATTGCCTGGTCGTAAATTTCAAGTGAGAACAGCGCATCGCCCTTCTCCTCCCGCGCTCCCCACAACTCTCCATGGAGAACGGTGGCGAGACCTTTAGGGGTCGCTGCTTCTTGAAGTCTTATTCCAATGATTAGGCTTACGCCCTGTTGGATATCGAATACGTTCTTATCTGCAGAGCCGTCTGGAGAGACTTCTTTGCGCTTTGAATTTCCATGCAAATCTAGAATGTATATTTTGTCGAAGGTCTTGAGCAGGTGCCAGCGCATCCCCCGAAATGTCGGGTTATCTAGGTAGCCGTGGTTGGTGATGAAGCCGAGCACGCCGCCTGAAGGGTTTCGGGCAATCAGGTCCTCTGCCATGCGGATGAACTTAACGTAGTCGTCGTTGATCCACTTGGAATTGCGCTCCTTGAGCCGCTCCTTCCCACCCGGCTCTTTCTTGTAGGCGTCCATCAGCGCCATGATGTGGTCGCCCTTATTGGCGCTTTCGCCCGAATACGGCGGGTTCCCGATCACGCACATGATCGGCGTCTGGCGCTTCACCTCGCTGGCGCCGCGCGCTTCCTCGGCGAGCGGTGCGAAAAAGAGGTCGCGCACCTCACGCTCCGCCGACTCAAGCGCATTGGTCAGCCAAACTGACAGGCGCGGCGGCTTGGGGCTCGGCTTGTAGCCGGTCTGGTCGAGCATCATGTCGAGCTTCATATGACACATGGCGTAGCTCGCCATCAGCAGCTCGAAGCCGTGCAGGCGCGGCAGCAGGTCTTCCTCGACATAGCTCGACCACTTGCCCGGCGCGCGCGCCTTCACCCGGTCCGAAATGAGCTGCACCGCCTTGGCGAGGAATGTGCCCGTGCCGGTCGCCGGATCGAGGATCTGGACCTTGTGGACTTCCTTCCTGATCGTGCGCGGCTTGCCGGTCTTCGGATCATCCTGCCCGGTGTCCCAATCGACGGTGACCTTGCTGGTATCGGCCAACCCGTCGGCCAGCCCGAACTCGGTCTTTAGGACATCGTCCACCGCGCGGACGATGAAATCGACCACCGGTTCGGGTGTGTACCAGACGCCGCGCGCCTTGCGCTTCTTCGGGTTGTAGGCGGCGAGGAAGTCTTCGTAGAAATGCACGAAGGGATCGTTGCGCGCGGTGAACTTGCCGAAATCGCGAAATAGCGAATGCGGATCGCTGGCGCGCATCACCTGCACCAGATCGTCCACGATGTAGACCAGGCGCTTGGGCAGTCCCGGCCCGGCGATGTACTCGAACAGCCCCTTAAGGAATGGGTTGGAAGCCGGCAGGTCCTCCATCGCTTCCTGCCGGCTGAAGGTGGCGAGGTCGGTGTCGTGTAAGCGCGCGGCGAACATGCCGTAGGTGATCGTCTCGGCGTAGATGTCGGCGAACTCGCCCGGTTCGAGGTTGGGTAGCAGGTTGGCCTTGAAGCTCTTGAACTGGCCGCCGAGGCCGGTGCGGAACTCCGGGTCTTCGCCCAGCGCGATGCCGATCTCATCCTTGATGATCGCCGCCTTGGCCGCCATCATTTCCGCCAGCTTGGCGGCGGAACGGATCGAGACCGGTTTCTGTTCGGCGAACAGCTTGAGCTGGCGCTCAAGTTCGTTGAACCTGTCGGGCAGCAGTTGCAGACCGCCGAGCTGGCCCATGAAATCGGCGATGGAGACGTAGTGGACGCTCAGCCCTTCGCGGATAAACTCGAAATCGACGCCGTTGGTGTAGATCAGGTTCGGGTAGGCCGCCTCGTAGCGTTTGCGCTGCTCAATCGAGTAGCCCTTGAGGCGGATGACGTCCTTGTCGATGTCCTTGGCCTCGGCCCAGCCGAACGGCACGTCGCCGCGGTTGAACAGGAAGTCCGGCATGCCGCCTTCCGACTTCTTCGGCTCGTTGATGACAGTGAGCGCCGGGTCGATCGACTTGAACAGCGCGTGGAGCGCGGGGCGGTAGCTGTGCTCGGTCGCGTGGCCGCTGGCGAAAGCGCTGCGAACCTGTTCGAGATACCCGGCAATGTCCATGCGTCCCCCTTGGCACGCGTTGTTGCCCAACCTGTGGGGAAATCGCAAGGAACGGGAGTCTTAGAAGAATGCAGCGAGCGAGATGCCGACGTCTGGCTGCCCAACGATCATCGGTGGCGTTTCCTCAAATAACTGGAGGGCCGGAGTTGGGCCGCGAACAGACCGTCGGTTTTGCGCGAAACCGACCCCTAAGAGCCATGTGCAGCCGGTGCCCTGACAAACACCCCAGTCTAAGATTTCTGCATCAAGCCCGAAATTAGGATATTCTCAGCCCCATTCGGTGTGCCCTTCCGATTACGGCATTTCGACTTACGCCACCGAGGGCATCGGCAATTTCGGATGGCGTATGGCCTTCCTCCCACATGCTGGAAAGTGTTTGGAGCCGTTCAGGTGTCCACCCGGTAGTGAAGTGCTCAGACGAGCCGACAAGGGGAGAAGGTCGGCCAGCCGTGGTCCGTTCCGTAGTGGTCACCGGGTCCTTGATCAGGTACGTGAAGGGTCGGGTTGGTAGTCGTTCCAGTACTCCCCTCTCAACCAGCTTTCGGCAGTAGGAATTAGCCTGAGGCTGAACCGCCGTGCGCCCAAATACTCCTCTCGCAATCTGGAGCTCAGTACACCCCGGGTTTTTGGCTACAAACTCCGTTACGGCCGTTGGAACGCTTCCGTGAGCGCGGCGACCGGCGCCGTCTGGCGCCGCGTTGGAGGTCGTCACCTGTGGTGGAGTGCTGGAGCCTCTCACGTTCCAAGGTAGATCAAAATCTTCAATCAGTGCGGCCTCTAGTCCTTCCGGCCCACTTATCCGGAAGCCGTTCCAGTATGTGTCTGCCGGCTGAGCCATTAGGACGCGCACCTCGGATCCGTTCGCGATTTCGTTCCGGATCATTTCATTCAGGCGTTGATTGGTCCGCTGAGTGACGCCTGGCCGAGCGTAGAACCCCAGTCGTTGTTTTAGGGACCGGGATGCTAAGCCCACGTAGAAAACCTGCCTCCCAATCGCGAAAGCGTACACGCCTCGCCTGGTCGGCAATGCCGCCGGGGGGCTTAGTCGTTGCTCAAACGCGGTCCAGCACCCCACTTCCTTGAAGCCGTTCGCTAGCAAGTGCGATACAGACAGCATTCTAGTCATCGATCGCGGATCCTCACGACCTCAGCCGACATCAGTTTGCCCCGGCAAGGCTAGCCAGTCGGGGGCTCTCTCGCAATGCCCGACCCTGTGGGACTTATGCGGACTGGCAAACGACGCCAGTGCCGGACGGCAGTTCCTGGGCCGGTTGCTGCCTGTCGGCTTTCGGTGCTCAGTAACTCGATAGCTGCCGCTGGGTGATGGCAATAATCCATCATTTATTTGAGAACTGCGCTTGGCTGGTAGCGCTCCAAGCACTTGTTGGTGTCGAGGCGCTAGATTAGAAAATTTCAACGCCCGAGTGTTCGGGCTAGAAACCACGCCATCAGTGTGTTGGCCTCTCGCGTTTCGGGGATATCGGGCATGTATGCCCAGAACGCGTGCGGCAGACCGTCGAACACCACGAGGCGTGCATCGGCACCTTGCCGCAGCATTTCCCGCCCGAAGTTCGCCGTGCCGCTGAGCGCCAGATCGCGTGTGCTGGTTACCAGCAACGTCGGCGGGAATCGCGAGAGATCGCTATACGCGGGGGACAGGATGGGGTCGTCGAGAGGTACGTCATAGTCGTTTTCCATCGCCAACGCCGGATCAAGACCGGGCATCCAGAATTCCGAATCCCCCTTCCTGCTCAGGTCGGCGGTGCCAGAGAAGAAGCCTAATGCCGCAGGCATCGGCTTGCCTGCCTTGGTGAGTCGAGCGACGAGCTGCGCGCTGAGCACCGCACCCGCAGACGTGCCATAAACGCCGATCCGATTGGCCGAACGGTCGGTCTCGAGCGCCTCGTAGACCGCCAAGGCATCGTCCAGTCGGGCCGGCCAGGGATGCTCGGGGGCGAGGCGGTACAGGACGGCGACCACCGGGATTTTCGCCAATGCCGCGATCGGTATCGTTTCGGTCATTGAGCCGGAGTCCAGCTTGCCACCGCCGCCGTGCAGATTGAGCAGCACTGGGCCTTCGTCCAGCTTGGTCATGCCCTCGGGCAGGACAATCCGCACCGGCACGCCGGCGATGACCCGTTCCTCTATCGTGACGCCGTATTCCTGCTGAAGCTTTGAGCCCATTTGCGCCTGCATGCCGCCGACCACCTGGCGGATCACCTCGATTGGCGGCAGGGGGTCGGGAAGTCCGGCCTTTGCCGAAGCTTCCGCCGCAGCGCGACCTTCAGGGCTAACAGTTTCCGGCATCGGCCACAGGAGGATATTTTGTCCGGATTCCGCAGGCTCTGCCGCGCTAGCGGGTGACCAGGCCATCAGCAGCAGCATGGTGGCGATTGCGTGGCGCTTCATGGCGTTGCTCCCATGGGCGTTTCGATGTCCGCGCCCCTGCCATCGCTCGACTTGCGCGAGGGCCAGGCTGCGAACAGCCCCGCCACCGCAAGCAGAGCCATCGTCAGGTAGGCTGGCGCCGTGCCGTAGGACCACAGCAGTCCCGACCCTGCCGTCACCACCGCCAGTACCAGCCCCAGCAGGACGGCGTTGAGCCCTTGCGCAGCCGCGCTCAGTGGCATCGGCACCCGCGCGGCGATCAGCAGCATGATGCCGAGAATGGAGCCAGTTGCGCTGATACCGTGCAGGAGTTGCGCGGCAACGAGCACGGGCAGGCCGGGATCGAGCGCCATGATCAGCCACCGCATGATCGCCGCGCCCGCCGCTATGCAGATCAGGATGCTGGGGTTGCGGGCGCCGAGGACCTTGGAGCCGATCCAAAAGGAGATGATCTCCGAACTCACGGCAATCGCCTGGAGGACGCCGATCATGCCAGTGGATATTCCGCGCGTTTCCCACTGGATCGCGCCGAAGCTCATCACGACGCCGTGGCTCCCCATGATTATTGAGACCGCGATCATCGCCCGCAGAAGTGGGCGATCGGCCATAACATCGCGCCAGCGGGTCTGTTCGGCGGGAGTCTTCCCACCAAGATCGCGGTCGCGCGGGAGGAACGGCACCACCACCGCAGGTAGCAGCAACAAGGTTGCGATCAGCAATGGCAGCGCCTGGATCCCGAATTGGCCCACCGACCAGCCAGCGGCGAGGTTCGATACGACCACGGCAATCGAGCCCCACACGCGCATCCGGCCGAAATCGAGGCCGCGGCTCCTGACCGCCATCACGGCATATGAGTCAGCGAGCACGGGCAATTGATCCCACACGAGCGAGAACACCAGCACCAAAGCGATACGGCCCGCGTAGTCGGGCTCCCCCAGCAGCAGGGCGACGAGCGCGGCGGACGAGAGCGTCGTCACGACGATGGCGTTGCGGACCATGCCGCGGCGCCCCACCCACGCCGCGAACGGCGCGACCGTGAGAATCCGGGTGATCAGCGGAATGGCCATGAGCATTCCGATCTCGCCAGGGGCCGCGCCGGTGGCACTCAGCCACAGGGGCAGCAGCGTGAAGAAACCGTAGTGCAGATAGAGCGCGAAATAGAGGCCCGAGACGCCGCGCGACAGCCGTCGGGCAGACCCGTCGTCCCCGGCCATCATGCCAGCCTGATCATCTGGAGCGGTGCTCATTTGCTTCCCCATCCCGAATCCTTCATGTGTACGATTGTGATTGATATCGATGTCATTTACTAGCAAAGAATGATCATGCTCGACCGAGACATCTCCGATTTCCTTGGATCACCTCCGCCGCTGCCTTCGCTTACGCCGGAGGTTATCGCGCTTGTCCGGGCAGGAATGCGCGAGGCCGGAGCGGCGCTGCCGGCACCGGAAGTCGACCTCGTCCAGGATTTCGACGCTAACGGCGTGCCGGTCCTTCTGTATCGACCCATAGCAGCCGAACCGCTTCCGCTGTTGGTGTTCCTGCACGGCGGCGGGTGGCTGCTGGGCGATCTCGACACGCACGATGCGATGCTGCGCCTGCTGTGCGAGCGGGCTGGCTGCGCCGTGCTCGGGGTCGGTTACCGGCTCGCGCCCGAGCATCGCTTCCCTGCGGCACTCGACGACGTCGAGACCGCCTGGCAGTGGGCTTGCGAGACGGTGGCCGAATTGAACTGCGACGCCACACGTCTTGCGATCGGCGGGGAGAGCGCCGGCGCGAATCTGGCAGCGGCACTTACCTTGCGATTGCAGACCGATCGGCAGGACCAGCCCTGCTTCCAGCTTCTCGTCCATCCGGCGACCGACCTCCGCCTCGGCCTCCCGTCGTTCGACGAGGTGCAAGCACCTGGACTGGACCGGGCCTATCTCGAACAGTGCGTGGCGATGTATCTGGGGGATGCCGAGCCGACCGACCCGCTGGCATCACCGCTCCTCGCTGCAAGCCACGAAGGCTTGCCGCCAGCAATCGTGATCACCGCCGAGGAGGACCCGCTCCGCGACGACGGGGAATTCTACGCTCGCGCGCTGGCCGATGCCGGGGTCGAGACCATTTACCGCCGGTTGCCCGGGCTGCCGCACGGGTTCATGTTCCTGCCGGTCACCATTCCGGCCGTCTCGAAAGCGTTCGATACGATTGCCGCCTTGGTCAGGCACCGCTTTGCAGCGGAGCAATGATGCTGCAAAGACCGACGAACATGGCCCGGCGCAAACAATCCAACGGCAGACCTACGATGGAGACGGTGGCGGAGCTCGCCGGCGTCTCCAAGATCACCGTGTCGCGCGCGCTGCGGGGCAGCGATCTGGTTCGTACCGAACTGCGCGAGCGCATCGCCCAGGTGGCAGCAGAAGCTGGTTATCGCATGAATGTCGCCGCGCGTAGCCTGCGGACGCAGCGGACGCAGATGATCGCGGTGGTGATCGACCGGCTGGGGCACGACGAACTGCCCGTCGCCGACCCGCTGGTACTTTCGATGATCGGCGGGTTGCTACAGGTGCTCACCGCAGCGGATCACGCCATGCTGCTGACGACGAGCAACCATTTCCTGGCGTCCAATTCGATTGGCGCGGACGGCGTCATTATGATCGGCCAAGGCGAGGCAGGCAGCCATCAATCGAGCGTGGCAGCGCTCGGCTTCCCGATGGTTGCGTGGGGAGAGCCGATCCAGGGGCAATCGATCCAGATGGTGAGCAGCGACAACCGCGAAGGCGGTCGGCTAGCCGCGCGCCATATCCTCGAGATCGGTTGCAAGCGGGCGCTGTTCTTCGGCGACGACCGCCATCCCGAGATTGCCAGCCGCCTGGAAGGCGTTCGCGAGGTCTTTTCATCGAGCAGCGGGTTGCTCGTAGGCACGACCCGGTGCCCGTTCTCGCTTCAGGGAGGCGTCGAGGCTGCCGCGCAGGCATGCGAGGCTGGCACCCAGTTCGATGCCGTGATTGCGGCGAACGACTTCATCGCCGCCGGGGCTTGCGAGACATTCGCGGCACGCGGTCGGCTGGTGCCCGGCGATGTTGCCGTGGTCGGGTTCGACGACAACATTATCGCCCATACCAACAAGCCCTCCATCACCACGATACGGCAGGACTTTTCCACTGCCGGCCGGGCGCTCGCGACGACCATCCTGGCGATGCTCGACGATTCGATTGAACCGGGTCAAGTGAAGTTGCCGGTCGAACTGGTCCGGCGCGAGACGACCGGTGGGTCCGACGGGTGAAGCGCTAGCCCAGGTGGCGGTCGAAGAAGGCTGACAGCAGGCCGAACAGCTCGCGCGATTCCGGCAGCGTCGTCGCCATGTGGAACGCGTGCCACATGCCGTCGAATTCGAATAGCGATGCCGTCGCCCCGGCGGCGACCAGCCGACGATGCATGGTGGTGACGGAACCCGCCGCGAAATCCCGGGAACCGGTAACCAGCATGCTCGCCGGAAACCGCGCCAGGATCTGGGGGTGGTCGCCGGGGAAGAAGTTCGGATCGGCGGGATCCGCCGCTGCCAGATGCGCCAGTCCGGTCAGGCGGATCCCGTCGACATTGTCCTGTCGCGGAGAGTAGGCGGCGGCGGTACGGGGCGCGTCGCCATCGAACTCGAGGCCGGTTCCGCAGATCATGGCGATGGCGCCGGGAACGGGAAGATCCTCGGCGATCAATCGCGCTACTACCTGTGCGGTGAGTATCCCGCCCGCCGAGCAGCCGTACATGCCGATAGTCTGGGGGTCCTGACTTTCCAGCAATGTCCGATAGACCGCGAGAACGTCCTCCACCGCAGCCGGGTAGGTCTTCTCGGGCGCGAGGGCATACTCGACTGCCAGGACCTCTATGCCGGAAACGGCTGCAACGGGCACGGCCTCGATCAGCGCACCCGCCCCGCGCCCCCACATGAATGCACCACCGTGGAGGCAGATCAGCGTCCGACCCACCTGCTGAGACGGGCTGGAAACCCGGTGCACGCGGATACCGGCGACTTCCGCGTCCTCGATGCCCACGTCATAGGCATCGAGCGCGGTTGCGAGGTGCTGCCGGTTGAACCGGTCGTAGTGCAGCCGCGCGGCGGCAATGTCGTCTTCCGGTGCAAGCGGCATGTCGGCATCGATTCGGAAGCGCGCGATCGCCGCCTCGCTGACCCAGGGCCCAAACCGGAATGGATCAATCATCGCCTATCCTTGATATCGATAGCAGAAAATTTGCCTCACCTTTCATAGAGGCATTATCCCAGCGCGCAAGACCTATTGACATCGATATCAATTGCGGTACTGACGGCCTGACTGGTGCCGGGTGCCAGCTTTGGGAGTGGATTATGAAGACCGCCAAGCAATCTGCGTTCGCAACCGCGCTCGCCTTGAGCACCAGCCTCATGCCCGCCGGGCTTCTGGCGCAAGATGTGGACGCGGCAGCCCCGCAGGGCGATGCGGCCGAGACTGTCACCGGATTGAACGACATCGTCGTGACGGCCCGCCGGCGCGAGGAAAGCCTGCAGGACGTGCCGCTGGCGGTAACGGCCTTCACCGCCGAAACGCTCGCGGAAAAGGCGATCACCGACCGCACCTCGCTCGCCGACAACACGCCGTCGCTGTTCACGATCAACGGCGGCTACCCCCGCGAGTTCGCATTCTTCGCCTTGCGCGGCCAGGGTCCCGCATTCGGGTCGACCCCGGGTGTCGTCAACTACTTCGCCGAAGTGCCCAATTCGGTGAACGTCGATGGACGCGTGGGCACCTACTTCGATCTTGCCAGCGTCCAGGTGCTGGCCGGCCCGCAGGGAACGCTGTTCGGCAGGAACGCGACCGGCGGCAATATCCTGTTCGAGCCGGTTAAGCCGCAGAACAGCAACGGCGGCTACATCCGCGCGCAATATGGCAACTACAACGACCGCCGGATCGAAGGTGCGGTCAACGTCGCCATCGTGCCCGATACGGTGATGCTGCGCGTGGCCGGTGAAGTCGGTCGGCGCGACGGCTACACCCGGGACGTCGGCCCGGTTTTCGCGGGCAAGGACTACGACAACCTCGCATATGAAAGCTTCCGGGCGGGGCTGACCATCCGTCCGTTCGACGCGCTCGAGCTCTACACGGTCGCTCGCTACTACAATTCGCACACCAACGGCGGCGGCACGGTCCTCGCAGCCTTCAATCCTGCCGCGGGTTTCGACGGAACGGCGTTCGGCCTCGGCTTCATTCCCACCGCGGCGGTCTTCCCGGGAGTCGCGACCGCCGTTGCGGAACAGAATGCACGCGGCCCGCGCGAGGTGGCCTACGATCTCGACCAGTTTTCCGACACCCGGTACTGGCAGGTCATCAACCAGGCGACGCTCGACCTGGGCAGCAACCTGAAGCTGCGCAACATCGTCAGCTATTCCGAGCTTCGCACGCTCTACGGCTACGACTACGATTCGACGCCCTTCCCGCTGGGCGGGCAGACAAGTCGCGTCGATCCTGCCAACCCCGGCCTGTTCGTCAGCGGAACCGTGCCGACCCTGGCGCCGAAGACCTTCACCGAGGAGCTCCAGCTTCAGGGCAGTGCATTCGACAACGCTCTCGATTTCACGATCGGCGGGTTCCTCGACCGGCAGTCGACGCAGTTGCCGGCAGGCATTGCGCAGTACACGTTCTTTCCGTTCGGATCGCTCGTGCCGACCCTGTCCGCCATCTTCGAGTCGTCGAACGATAGCGAGGCGGTGTTCGGCCAGGGAACACTCGACCTTGGGCGCCTGTCGTCTGCGCTCGATGGCCTGAGCTTCACCGGCGGCCTGCGCTATACCTGGGAGCACAGCTTTACCTCGCAGACCATCGGCGCTCCGCCGGCGGTGGCGGGATCGGTCGACGACAGCTACCTAAGCTACACCGCAACGCTGGATTACGACGTCAACAATTCGGTCCACGTCTATGTGACCGCCCGCAACGCCTACAAATCGGGCGGGGTCAATGGCCCCGTTCCGGTCGGATCGCCTTTCCGCTTCTTCCCGGCCGAAAAGCTGTCGGACGTCGAGGTGGGCCTCAAATCGCAGTTCGCCATCGGCGGTGCGGAGACACGGCTCAACGTCGCCGCCTATCGCGGGATATACGACAACATCCAGCGCACGACCGTGGAAAGCGTGGCGACGCCGGCGGGCCCCGTTCTGCTCAACGTCACGCGCAGCGCGGCCAAGGGCAAGATCCAGGGGATCGAATTGAACGGAGCCCTCGTTCCGGTGGAAGGGCTGACGCTGAACGCGAGCTATTCCTACATCGACGGCAAGTATACCGAGGTTGCCGATGCCAGCGCCGGGGCCATCCTCAACGGATCGCCCTTCCCCTATACGCCGAAGCACAAGTTCTCGCTCGGCGCGGTCTACGAAACCTCGCTCGGCAGCGCGGGCGAGCTGTCGCTCGGCGTCAACTACGTGCGGCAAACCAGGGTCTCGACGGCGCAGACCAATGCGTCGTTCTACCGCTTCCTGCCCGCCTACGGCCTCCTCAACGCGAGCCTCGACCTCAGGAACGTCGGCGGTCGCCCGCTCGACATCGGCGTGTTCGCCAACAACATCACCAACGAAGCCAAGCCGGTTGGCGTGATCGACTTCTATGCCGGATCGCCCGGCACCGTGGGGCTGACCTACACCGAACCGCGGATGTATGGGGTGCGGGCCGCTTACCGCTTCGGGGACTAGAGCTTGATGGGTGCCAAGACACCGCCGCAACCGCCGTTCGCGCAAACCGTCAGCCCCGAGGGGCAGGGGGCGATGGCGCCGCTGCTGAGCGGTGAGGGCACGCCCGAGATCACGGCCACGCTGCTGCGCAATCCGGTGACCCGGGCCGGGATCAGGCTGGCGGTAACGAACCAGTCAAAGCCGATCGTCAAGGCGCGTACCAAGCGGTTCGGCGTCACGGTGGCGAAGGGCCGCGTCGCGGGTGTGCCGGTCAGGCACGTGCACAGGCAAGGTACCGATCCGGGCGCCGACCGCCGGTTGCTGATCAACTTCCACGGCGGCGGTTTCATCGTCGACGGCGGCGCGCTGAACGAGACGATCCCGCTCGCCGGGCTGACCGGCATTCCAGCAATGGCCGTGCTCTATCGCATGGCGCCCGAGCATCCCTACCCCGCGGCTGTCGATGATGCGGTTGCGGTGTACCGCGATGCCCTGGCCCATCGCCCCGCCGAATCTATCGGCTTGTTCGGAACCTCGGCCGGGGCGGTGCTGACCTTGCAGCTACTCGCCCGGCTCAAGGCGGAAGGGCTCCCCATGCCGGGGGCGGCAGGCGTCTTCTCCGGCGCGGGCGATCTCGGCATAGTTGGCGACTGCGAGGCCTATCTGCCGCCGATCATGGGAACGCGGACCGCGGCGGGCACGCTCGACGAATATTGTGCCGATACCCCGCGCGACGACCCGCTGCTGTCACCGACCCGGGGAGACCTGTCGGGCTTGCCGCCAACCATGCTGATGACCAGCACGCGCGACCAGCTCCTCAGCCATACGATCCTGGCCGATCTGGCGCTGCGGCGCGCGGGTGTCGAGGTCGACCTGCGCGTCTACGAAGGGATGGCGCACGCATTCTGGGGTTGGATCGAATGCCCCGAGACCGAGATCGCCCTCGCGGCCCAGGCCGAATTCTTCGCCGGTCATCTCCAGCGGTAATCGTGACAATGCATGCAGAAGCGACCCCGGCCGAATTGTTCGGCCCGCTGTTCCGCGCAGTGCAGGAGCGGCGCATCCTGCGCGACGGCAAGACTTTCGCCGATGCGATCCCGCGTCGACCGGTCGCAGCCATCTTGGCCGATTTCGCGCAGTTCGAAGGTGGCGACGCGGCATTGCTCGACTTTGTGACAGCCAATTTCGATCTGCCGGCGCCCGTCACCGCGGTCAGCTCGACTTCTGTCTTTGAACCGTTACGCCAGCATATCAAGGCAATGTGGCCTGCCTTGGCGCGTGGACCCGTGGCAAGCGCAAGCAACTCCTCCGCGCTGCCGGTTCGCCATCCGCACGTCGTGCCTGGAGGGCGGTTTCGCGAGCTCTACTACTGGGACAGTTTCTTTACGATACTGGGCCTTATGCGCGACGGCGAGACCGAACTCGCCACCGGAATGGTCGATACGATGACCGATCTCATCGAAACCTACGGCCACGTCCCCAACGGAACCCGCACGTACTATCTCGGGCGTTCGCAGCCACCGCTTTATCACTTGATGGTCCGGCTGCTCGGATCGGCCATGCCCGAGCAATACGCCCGTCGGCTTGCGGCCATGAAAGCGGAGTATGCCTGGTGGATGCAGGGCGAAGATGATGTCGAACCCGGCGAGGCCGTGCAGCGGATCGTCAAGCTGGACGACGGCAGCGTGCTCAATCGTTATTGGGACCCGCGCTCCACCCCGCGCGACGAAAGCTGGCTCGAGGATCTCGAAACCGCCGCTGCGAGCGATCGCGACCCTGCGCAAGTCTTTCGCGATTTGCGCGCTGGCGCGGAAAGCGGCTGGGACTTCTCCTCCCGATGGCAGGACAATCAAACCCTGGCGTCGATCAGAACCACGACGATTGTCCCGGTCGATCTCAACGCCCTCCTCTATTCACTGGAAATGGCCATATCCGACAGCGACGGTGATAGCGCGGCCGCCTTTGCTGAACGCGCAAACAAGCGCCTGCTCGCCATGCATCGACATTGCTGGAATGCAGCAGACGGGTGCTTCGCTGATTTCGATCTTCAAACGGGGCAAACCCGCACAGCGACTGCAGCGAGTTTAGCGCCGCTAATGTGTGGTATTGCGACAGCCGCTCAAGCCGATGCGACCGCCCGGTTGGTCGAGAATGATTTTTTGGCACCGGGAGGCCTGAGAACGACTTTAGTCGCGACAGGACAGCAGTGGGACAGCCCCAACGGCTGGGCTCCCCTGCAGTGGATCGCCGTGGAGGGCCTCCAACGGTATGGCTACCTCAAGCTTGCCGAGGAGATCGCCATGCGCTGGCTCCGTGTAGCTAGCGATTGCTTCCAACGTACAGGCATCTTGTATGAGAAATACGATGTCGAAGAGTGTTCCGTAGGAGGTGGGGGCGAGTATCGGACTCAGATCGGCTTTGGATGGACGAATGGTGTCACACGAGACTTCGTCGAGCGCTTCGATCACCAACATGCATTGAGCTTCAGCAGGACCTCGGCATGTCCATTGAACTGTTGAAGGACCATAACTGGATTACAAGTGTATCCTGTGGTTGCGAGGCAATTCGTTCTGAAGCGGTCGACCAGTTTCACCTGCCGACCGCCTGCCAGTCAGATTTAGGTGCGCTCCGCTTGGAGCAGGACGTCTTCGACATCAACGCCGAGATATCAGGCTGTGTTCTCGATCTTGATGTGACCTAGCAGGATCTGGATCGCCCGGATGTTGCCCGTAGCTCGGTAGATCATTGCAGCTTTCGTGCGACGCAGCGAGTGCGTGCCGTATTCGCATTTGCGCAATCCAATGGCTGTCACCCATTCGTCCACCAAGCGGGCATACTGCCGCGTGCTCATATGACTGGTGTGATCGACACGGCTCGGAAAGAGATGATCGCCTGACGAACCGCCCCGGCGTTCTAGCCATGCAATCAAGGTTGCTCGAACATCAGCCGTTAGCTCGAACTGCACCGGGCGATTGGTCTTCTGCTGGATGACGATCGCGCGATTGCGAACATCGCCTCCTGCAACGACATCGCCGATCTTGATCTTCACCAAATCGCAGCAGCGCAGCTTGCTGTTGATAGCCAGGTCAAAAAGCGCTTTGTTTCTGAGCCGCCCTTCGCGATCGAGATGGAAGCGGATGGCCCAAATCTGCTTCTGGGTGAGTGGCGTCTACCTGACCGCTATGGATGGATGACGAGCCCAACTGATCTTGTTTTTGGGTGACCAAAGAATCGCTCAACCGCAGATAATTTTCCGGGTTGGTGCGGCCACCACCAGACCAGTCTTCAGGCGATCACCACCTAGCGGGCGCCTTCTTCCCACATGCGTTTTCTGCAAGTCGTGTGACCACCATTGCGTTTGCGTTGCCGCGCACGACCGCCCATTTTCTTGAAGGGGCCGCGCCTCTGCCAGCTTCCTTCGCTTACCTGACGTTTTTGGAGTGATCAATGGAACTCGAAGAAGGCGAAATGACTGCTTGGATTTTCAAAGCTGGATGGAAAGGGATTTGTCCACGATGCGGCAAAGGCAAGATGTTCAAGACATAGCTGAAAATCAGTGATCGTTGCGATGTATGCGACCTCGATTATCGCTTCGCCTCACCAGACGACGGCCCTGCCTTTTTCTCCCTGACTTTCGTAGCGTTTCCGCTCTTGTTCGTAGTCGTCTGGCTGCAGGTTTCGCTGGAGCTTCCGCTTCCGGTGCTGTGGGCAATCGCCGTTCCCCTAATGACTATTGACTGCATATTACCGCTTCGGCCAATCAAGGGATGGCTAATTGCATCACAGTTTGTGAATAGATCGCTCGAGGCCGGAACCGAAAAGCTATGGCGCGACATGCACTACCGAGAAGACGATGCCAAGCAAAGATAAAAGAGCTAATGGTGCTCAATATCTCTAGACAAATAAAGCGACCAAGAATGCCACCACTTAGCTCCGGGCCTCTTCGTCGGCAAGCGCAGCCGCCGCATTGAACCCCTCATGCCTGTTTGTGCGGTTGCGTCGTCGGGACTGCAGGAGGGGCGGTGCCCGGCCACCCAAATCGCGATGCAATATTCCCCCTAACCCATGCCGAATTCACGGCTTTGGAGTGCATTCGTTCTGTGACCATCTAGGCCTCGCCTTCTCGCGGTTTGACGATCGCTGCGGAAAGGTTGCCCTGGGCATGCTAGCCGATCTCCTGATCGTGAACGATCTCGTGACCATAACATGGCAAATAACCGCAGTGTTACCTACGTGTCCAAAGAAGGTCGGAACTTCGATCCGTCAAGCTACGGGACACGAGGAATGGTCAACCTGGCCACCATCAGTGCTGCGCGAGCTCACCGCGAGGCCCCTTCAAGATTGCATCTGCGCTTAGATCAATGGCGCAAGATGGGCCGAGAGCCGACGGGCAGCTTACGTCAACCGTAACTTGGAAAGCCGCCATTCGGCGTTCTGCTTCACTCGCGCCGCCACAGGTCAATAGTGCGATTTATGTGAACAGCGCGGATCTGATGCGCCGTCAGTCTGTGGAGACAGCCAGGCGGTAGTCCTTGAACTGCTCGCGCAATTCGAGCTTGCTGATCTTGCCGGTGTCGGTGTGCGGGATAGCGTCGACGAACTCGACCGCGTCGGGTAGCCACCACTTGGCGACCTTGTCGCGCAAGTGGTCGAGCACCTCGGCGGCGGGGACATCGCTGCCGGCCTTGAGAATGCAGACGAGGATCGGACGCTCGTCCCACTTGGGATGCGGGATGCCGATCGCCGCCGCTTCGGCGATACCGGGGTGGCCGACCGCGGCGTTCTCGAGCTCGACCGAGCTGATCCATTCGCCGCCCGACTTGATCACGTCCTTGGTGCGGTCGGTAAGCTGGAGCGTGCCGTCGGGGTGGAGGATGCCGACGTCGCCGGTGTTGAACCAGCCTTGCCCACGCCGAGCGCCCGCAGCGCCTGGACCATCTTGAGCGCGTCGCGCCGGATGCCCGCCCAGTTGGTGCGCGTCTCGCTGCCGTCGGCCCAGTGCGTGACGTGCTCGCGACTGCCGTGCTCGCGCGCCGCGTGGTCGATCAGGTGCGGGACGACGAGATCCCAATCCTGCATTCCACCGAGCATGTATGTCTTCCCTGCTGTCATCTACATCAGTCGCTGACCTCCCGCGCTACGACCTCTTGCAACGCCAGATCGAATTGCCTTCGCTTCCGCCGACGACGCTCTCTCAAGTGCGGTAGCTGCTGTCGAGCCGGTCGAGCTTCCGAAGCAGTGCGGGCCAAGCCAAACTGTCTGCGACCCTACCCATCCAGTCCGGGTTGCTCTGCTGCTCCACCTTCTCAGGTGTTCCCTGAGGAGGATTGTTGAGATTGTTGCGTCCCGCACTCAGCATGTGCACTTGCGCCTCGCAGGCCCGCTCGAGGAAGTAGAGGCGCAGGAAACAGTTGGCCACGTTCTGCCCAACTGCGAGGGTGCCGTGGTTGCGAAGAATCATGGCGTTTTTCGAACCAAGGTCAGCGACGAGCCGTCCTCGCTCTTCCAGGTCCGTCGCGATCCCCTCATAGTCGTGGTACGCGACATCGTGCACCGTCACCATGGCTGTTTGGGTGTGAGGCAGCAGTCCCCACTCCATCGCCGAGACAGCCTGACCATACGGGGTGTGAAGATGCATCACGGCCTGTGCATCGTCCCGCGCCATGTGAATGGCGGAGTGGATCGTAAACCCTGCGGGGTTCACGGGAGATTGATTTTCCCCCACGGGCCGGCCGTGGACGTCGATCTTAACCAGTGAAGATGCGGTGATGTCGTCGAACATGCGGTCATATGGATTTATCAGGAAATGGTGCTCGGGCCCGGGGACACGGGCTGACAGGTGGGTGAAGATGAGATCATCCCAGCCGTAATGAGCTACGAGGCGATACGCCGCGGCTAGGTGAACTCGGACATCTCGTTCACCAGGAACCCACCCTTCGGGCTCATCCAAATCGATTGTGCCGATCATCTCATGTTCTCCCATCCATCACGGCTCTCGACCTCCTGAGGTCAGCCGTCGCTCCCATCGCGGATTCCATTCCGCTGCAGCGAAGCTATTTCTTCGAAGCTAAGGCCCCAGTCGGTGAGACTAACCGCTTCAAGCGGACTTGACGAACTGCCGTCGTATGAGCGGTGACGAGACCGACTAAAGCGAGGCGCAGGATTGGGCTGCCAAGCCTCTTCGTCGACAGCAAAGAGGTTCCGCGCTCGATTGGCCGGATGATCGACTGCTTCGCGCAAAGAGAGGACAGGCGACACACAAGCATCAACGTCCTCGTAGACGTTCATCCAGAAATCGAGCGACTCTTGCAAGATAATGGGAGCGATCAGCTCTGTGCGCTCCTGCCAGCTTGCAGGATTGAGGTGGTCCTGGAACTTCAATGGATCTAGTCCCAGAGCGGCGACGAAGGCGTCGTGAAATTGATGCTCAAGCGCGCCGACTGCGATGTGCCGGCGATCTGCGGTCTCATAGGACCGATAGAAGTAGGCGCTGCCGTCCAAAAGGTTTCCACCTCTCCCCGCTCGCCACCTGCCCATCTGACTCCAGCTCGCGAGCTGCGTCAGCAAAACGGTGATGCCATCGAGCATCGCAACGTCGATCACTTGCCCGCGACCGCTGGTGCTCCTCTCATGTAGCGCCGCCAGGATCCCGATTGCCAGGAAGGTTCCCCCTCCGCCGAAATTCCCGACCAGATTCAGCGGCGGGGTAGGCGGAGAATCGTGCGGTCCCATCGAATAAAGTCCGCCGCTCATTGCGAGATAATTGATGTCGTGACCTGCTTTGTTGGAAAGCGGGCCATCCTGCCCCCAGCCGCTCATCCTAGCGTAGATTAGGCGCTCGTTTTCTGCCGTTAGGACTTCTGGCCCCAAGCCAAGTCGCTCCATCGTTCCCGGCCGGAATCCTTCAATCAGGACGTCGGCGGTTTTGGCCATCCGGCGGACCGCATTGGCGCCGTGGGATGACTTGATGTCGATCGCTACAGAGGGCCGGCCCCGATGGATAAAGTCGAAGCGCTGGTCGCCGCCCAGAGGATTGTCCGCTCCCACGCGCTCGATGCGCAGCACCTGTGCACCCAGGTCGGCGAGAAGCATTGTGCCGAAAGGCGTGGGGCCGAGACCGGAAATTTCCACGATTCGGATGTTCGCGAGAGGCAGCGCGCCGGATTTGCCTTCTTGCTTCAACTCCACGACCTCCATATTCTCACTGGTTGAAAAATCTACTAGCCAGTATCCGATTCTCCTGTCACTATCAATCCTCACTCCGCACGAGATCGGAGCTTAAAAACGAAGAGGTATGCGAATGGCCGAAATCAGACCCAGTGAGCTACGTTTCACCCGGACCGAGCGAGTTACCATGGGGGTTCCCACCGCCGACGCGCTGGCGGACCAAGCAGGTATGGTCGATGCGAAGAAGGTCTTCCTGCTCGCCTCCTCGACGCTGCGGGAAAAGACAGACGAAATCGACAAGATCGAGCGTGCCTTGGGAAATCGGCATGGCGCTACGTTCAGCGGGATCGCGCCACACGCGCCCAGGAGTGACGTTCTTAAGGCGGCAGATGCTGCGCGTGACGCTGGGGCCGATCTTATCGTTTCGGTAGGCGGCGGCTCGGCCACCGACGCGGCAAAGATCGTCAGTCTGCTTCTCAAGCATGACGTGCGTACGACTGAAGACTTCGAGCCCTTGCGGACCTATGTCACGGACGAGGGCGAGGTAATCAATCCCATCACTGTGGGCCCTGACACCCCCGTAATCTGTGTGCCAACCACCCTTTCGGGCGGAGAGTTCAACGCCCTGTCCGGCGCGACCGACGAGGTGACGGAGCATAAGCAGGGCTACGAGCACCGCAACATGGCGCCGATCATGGTTGTGCTCGATCCGAAGATCACCGTCCACACGCCCGAGTGGCTTTGGCTCTCGACCGGAGTCCGCTCGGTCGACCATGCGGTAGAGACGCTCTCGTCCCACCTTTCGAACGATTTCGCGGATGGCATGGCAGGAAGCGCACTGGCTTTGCTCGTCGAGGGACTTCGGCGCGTGAAGGCTGATCCCTCCGACCTCGATGCACGCCTGAAGTGCCAGGTGGGTGCATGGCAGTCGATGATCAGCATCATTGGCGGCGTTCCGATGGGCGCAAGCCACGCGATCGGTCATATCCTCGGCGGAACCTGTAACGTCCCGCACGGCTACACGTCGTGCGTCATGTCCCCATACGTTCTGGCTTGGAATGCCGAATACGACGACAGTCGGCAGCAGCGCACCCGCGAGATTATCGGCAGCGAGTTCGCCACTGCCTCAGAAGCGCTCGACAATTTCATCCGCGGCATCGGCATGCCCCGCCGGCTGAGCGAAGTGGGGGTCGACGAATCGCGCTTCCAGCAGGTCGCCGAATACACCCTGCTGGACATCTGGGGACGTACCAATCCGCGGCCGGTCTCTTCGGCAGACGACATCCTAGAAATACTTCGCCGCGCGGCTTGAGGACTATCATGGGTACGAAACCGAAAAGAGACTTCGCGGATCCACGCATCCCCAACCGGGATGAATGCGTGCTGCGTTACCTGCTCGATCGCTGGGCGAACGAGCGCCCCGACAAGGTTCACGTCGTATTCGGCGACGGCACCGAGTGGACCTTCGCCGAGATGAGGGAGAAGGTTAGGGAAAAAGCTGCCGGGCTGCGCGCGCTGGGAATCGCTCAAGGCGAGCACGTGGCGGTGTGGCTGCCAAACGGGCCCGATGCGCTGATCGCCTTCTACGCGATCAACTACATCGGAGCGGTGTTCGTGCCGTTCAACACCGCCTACCGAGGCGCGTTGCTGGAGCACGTGATTGCCAACTCGGGCGCACGTTTTCTTCTCGTCCACCCGGACCTCGCGCCCCGCCTTTCCGAGATCTCGCTAGCCAAGGTCGAGCATCTCGTCGTCACGACACAGCGCGAGGTACAATCGGGAAGACTCCCGGTCACCCGCTTCGACGACCTGGAAGGTGCCGACGAGTTGGACCTCGAGCGCCCAATCGAACCATGGGACATACAGTCGATCATCTACACCTCGGGGACCACCGGCCCTTCGAAGGGTGTGCTGTCGTCCTACCTTCATATGTTCAGCAACGCCGGGCCTGAGTCCTGGCCCATGGTAGGCGAAGACGACCGCTACATGTGCGTGGCCCCAATCTTCCACATTGGCGGTATGGGACCCCCGTTCGTCATGCTCGCACGGGGCGCCTCGGTCGCGATGATCGACAACTTCTCGACCGACGAGTTCTGGTGCCTCGCCAAGGCCACGCAAAGCACCGTCGTCTTCCTGCTCGGCGTCATGGCGACCTTCCTGCTCAAAGCCCCTCCGAGCCCAGGTGACAAGGACCACACCGTCAAGAAGGCCTTCATGGTACCCCTGACCGGAGACGCCCCCGCATTCACCGAGCGCTTCGGGGTCGACATCTACACGATCTTCAACATGACCGAGATTTCGTCTCCGATCGTGTCCGAAGCCAACCCGTCAAAGCAAGGGACCTGCGGGAAGGTGCGCGAGGGCGCCGAGGTTCGGCTGGTCGATGGAAACGACTGCGAGGTGACGGTCGGGGAGATCGGCGAGATGCTCGTGCGCACCGATCGGCCGTGGGCTATGAACAGCGGCTACAACGCCAATTCCGAAGCAACCGCGCAGGCCTGGCGAAACGGTTGGTTTCATACTGGCGACGCCTTCCGACGCGATGAGGACGGCTACTACTACTTCGTCGACCGGGTTAAGGACGCGATCCGCCGGCGCGGAGAGAACATCTCTTCTTTTGAAGTGGAAGCGGAGGTGTGCCGGTATCCCGCGGTGCGCGAGGCCGCGGCGATCGCGGTGCCGAGCGAGTACTCGGAGGACGAAGTGATGGTCGTGGTCGCCCCGGTCCCGGGGCAGGCGATCGACTGCCGCGCGCTGGCCGAGTTCCTGATCGAGAAGATGCCGTACTTCATGGTGCCGCGATATTTCCGGATCTTGGAGGAGCTGCCGAAGACGCCTTCCGCAAAGGTGATGAAAGCTGACCTACGCAAGGAAGGCATCACCGGCGATACCTTTGATCGCGAGGAGGCCGGGCTGCGAGTAAGGAGAGAGAACTTCGAAAACTAGATTGTTGAATGCAGTATCGTCCGCGCCCGCTAACTGATCCTGATTTGAGGAATTCGTACACTGATGACCCGCCCATTTGACGAAAGGCCGATCGGCGCAGGTGAGGTCGACTGGCCGCTCCTGGAGGGGGGAGTTCGCGAGGCGAACATTCCAAGCCTGCTGATGGTGCTCTGCCAGATGACAGGTGAGCGAAAATGGCTCGAGCCGCCATTCGCTCCCGGTCGCTCACCCGGCCTCGACGACAACGACAGCGGTCAGCTTGACGAGGACCTCCAGAGCCAGGTCCGGCAAGCAGCGCTTGACGCAATCCGCGATTGGATCGAGGGCAAGCCCCTCGCGCTGCCGCGGCCGAGCAATTCACAGCTCGCCGAGATGCTTTCGGTCGCGATGACCGAACACGTTCCGGAAGAGTACGGCGACATTGTCGCCGCGGGCATGTCATTCGGGAATCAGACGGGAGAGGTTCCCGCCGCCGCCGCGGGAAAGACGGCCGTCGTCATTGGCGGTGGGATCTCGGGTATCTGTGCCGGCATCGAGCTTCAGAAGCTCGGCATCGAATACACGCTGTTCGAAAAGAACGAGGATTTCGGCGGTACCTGGTTCGAGAATCGCTACCCGGGCTGCGGGGTCGACACGCCTTCACTAACTTATACCTTCAGCTGCCGGCCAAACGACTGGTCGATGCACTTCCCGTTACGAGACGAGATCGAGAGCTACCTGCTCGACACGGCGCAACAGTTCGAGCTTTATCGCAACGCCCGCTTCAACACCTTAGTGCAAGAAGCGCGCTGGGACGATGCTACCTCCAAGTGGAGCGTGAGCATCGTCACGCCAGAGGGTGTGACCGAAACCCACCGGGCAGATTATCTCTTCAGCGCAGTCGGCATCCTCAATATCCCAAAGTATCCTGTAATCGAGGGGCTCGAGGGGTTCGCCGGCGAGGTTTACCACACTAGCCGCTGGCCGGAGGACACGGATCTCGCGGGCAAGCGGGTCGCCGTGGTCGGCAACGGCGCTTCGGGGATGCAGGTCGTCCCGGCCATCGCAGATGAAGTGGCGCAGCTGACGATCTTCGCCCGTTCAAAGCAGTGGGCCGCGCCGTTTCCGCAGTTCCGCAAGAAAGTGCCCGACGGGGTGCGATATCTCATGCAGGTGGTGCCGCTCTATCGCGCCTGGCTCGAACAGCGATTGTCGTGGACCTTCAACGACCGCGTTCACGGTACTTTGTTCCGCGATCCGGAGTTTGAGCATCCCGAGCGAGCAGTGAATGCCATCAACGACGGGCACCGGCGGGCTTTTACCCGCTATGTGCACGAGCAGCTGGCCGACCGCCCAGAGCTGATTGACGCGGTGCTCCCAGATTATCCGCCCTTTGCCAAGCGCATGCTACTCGACAACGGATGGTTTCGCACGCTTAAGAAGCCAAACGTCACGCTAATCCCCGACCGGCTTGGCCGGGTGAAGGGCAATTGCCTCTACGCTTCCTCCGGCGAAATGGTCGAGGCGGATGTCATCATTCTCGCGACCGGATTCCAGACTACGCGAGTTCTCGGGTCCTATGCAGTTATCGGCCGTGAAGGGCGACTTCTTAGCGACATTTGGGGCGAAGACGACGCCTCGGCATACCTGGGGACCCTGGTACCGGGTTTTCCCAACTTCTTCATTCTACTGGGGCCCAATGTCGGGTCTGGGCACGGCGGATCGATGATCCGGAACATCGAGAATCAGATGCACTTCGCCGGACAGGTCGTTCAGGAGGCGCTTTCCGAAGGGGCAGCGGCCGTGGAGGTGAAGGACGGAGTCTATAGCGACTACAACCAGCGCATTGAAGAGGCGCACGAGAAGCTTGTCTGGACCCACCCCGGCACCGAAAACTGGTACCGCAACTCGAAGGGTCGCGTGGTGGCGATCACGCCTTGGCGCAATGATGCCTTCTGGCGCATGACCCGCAGGCCTAAACGCGAGGACCTCTCATTCAGAGGATCGGCGGACGAGGTTGGCGACCTGAAGCGGACCGGTTGAGGGTTCGAACCGTCATGAGAGCGTTCAGGGGTCATGCGCTCGGTGCGATTGACGATTTCGCGCTCGAGGTGGTCGGCCAGCCGCGGCCGGGGCCTGGTCAGCTCCGAATACGTGTGGAAGCCGTGGGCCTTGGCTTCGTTGACGCTCTCGTGATGCGTGGGCTCTACCAGATCAAGCCGCCGTTGCCGTTTGTCCCTGGCGGCGAGATAGTCGGAGTGGTTGAGGAGGCCGGCGACGCGGTCGATGGCTTTGCTCGAGGCCAGCGTATTGCCGCCTGGCAATTCGGCGGCGGTCTCGCCGATGAAGTGATCGTCAACGGCGAGGACGCCGTCGCAGTGCCCGATGGGGTCGAATCCACCGCCGCTGCTGCGGTCCTGCTCGATTATCTGACTGCATATTACGGCTTGTTCGACCGGGGCGTTCTAAAACCTGGCGAAGTGGTCCTGGTCACCGGGGCATCAGGTGGCGTCGGATCGGCAGCGGTCCAGCTGGCTTCCGCCACCGGTTGCAAAGTTGCCGCACTTGCCTCCTGCGCGGAGAAGCTGGACTATGTGCGGGGCCTCGGCGCGGCAGTCGCGCTCGACTACCGCGACCCGGATTGGCGGACGCAGTTGAAGGGGGCATTTGCTGAAGGGATGGGAATCGTTTTCGATCCGGTCGGAGGGCCGGTGTTCGAGCCGGCTTTCCGGTCGCTCGCGAAGCGCGGAAGGCACCTTGTTGTGGGCTTCGCTGCGGGTACCAGGATCCCAAGCTTGCCCGCCAACCTCGTCCTTCTCAAGTCAGGAGAGCTGGTGGGGGTGGACGCACGTTATCTCTGGCACTCCGACAAGCCCCGGGTGCGCGCTCTTCTTTCGATACTGCTCGATCTGGTTCGCACGAACCACCTCAAGCCGCGGATCGCCGAGATTATTCCACTCGGCGAAGCCGAGCGCGCATTCATAGCACTTGCTGACAACACCCGGCTCGGCAAGGTGGTGGTTCAACCCTGATCACCAGCGGGCGCACAGGGTCGACATTCCTCGGAATAGGAAGCCCTCGCGCCACGCGGGCTCGGCCGTTTGCACGGAGAGGCCGGGCAGGCGAACGGCCAGTCTCTCGAAGGCCATCCGCCCTTCCAGACGGGCAAGTTCGGCGCCCACACAGAAGTGGATCCCGCCCCCGAAGCTCAGGTGCTTGCGGGCGTCGCGGCGGATGTCATAAGCGTCGGGGTTGTCGAACACCCGAGGATCGCGGTTGCCCGCGCCAATCAGGCACAGCACCTTCGATCCTCTCTCAATCCGCTGCCCATGGAGTTCCGTATCGCGCAGTGCGGTACGGTAGGTCGCGACCAGCGAGCTTTCGTAGCGAAGCGTCTCATCGACCACATTCGTTGCGAAGCTCTGGGGGTCGCCGACTAGCAAATCCCATTGATCGGGGTACTTGCTGAGCGACAGTAATCCGTTTCCGATCATGTGCGCCGTGGTCTCGAACCCGGCGCCGAACAGGCCGATCGCGACGGTCACGAGCTCAGCGTGCGAAAGTGAGTCTTCCTTTCCCCCCGATTGGACCAGCGCGGTCGCGAGATCCTTCCGCGGTTCCTTCATCCTTTGGGCGAACAGATCCTCGAAAAATTCTTGCAGCACCCGGACCTGCTCGTTGGCGGTCTTGAGCTCATCGGCGGTAAGCGCGCGCGCCTCGAATACGATGAAGCTTTCACTGATCGCGTGGATCACCGCAGGAAGCCGGGAGTCCTCTGGGTCGACGCCAAGCATGTCGCACATAACGCGCACCGGCAGCTCGTAGGCGAACTCCTTGATAATGTCGGCCGCGCCACGGCTGGCGAAACGGTCGATGAGCATCTCGGTGATTTCGCGAATCCGAGGCTCCATGTTGCGGACAATCCGCGCCGTCAGTGCCCCAGTGACAAGACCCCTTACCCTAGTATGATGAGGGGGATCCTGCATCAGGAACACCTCGGACAGCCATTTGTACGCCGGCTGCCCCATCACATCGAATCCGGGTCCGTAGAACAAGCGGACATTCTCGGCGAAGTCCCCTTGGCCGAAGTCCTCCCGGCTCATCAGCACGCCGCGCACGTCATCGTAACGACTGACGACCCAGTACCCCAAGTGGGAGCGGTGAAGCGGATCGTTCTCGCGCAACTCGGCAAACGTCTCGTAGGGATCGGCGCGCATTGCGGGCGCATCGGGGGAAAATGAAACCGCGGTTGCCACTGTTGCTCTCCCTGGGGCTGCTCAGTCGGTGGGGAAGCGGGGACGGAAGCTGCTCCCGTTCCGTTCAACGTAAGTGCTGTGAACGCCACCGAAGTGGGCGGGTACGATCCGCGCGCCGCGATCGCAGGCGCGTTCCAGGACGGCGCGGCGGGTGGCGGCTGCTTGCTCGCGATCCTCGCAGTAGACGCTGTTCCAGTCGGGCCGGAAAATCTGCATCGGATGGTGCAGGATGTCTCCCGTGAACATCGCATGCTGGTCCCCGCTCGAGACTTCGAGGAACATCTGCCCGGGAGTATGACCGGGTGCCGCGCGGGCGATCATCCCCGGCGCGATCTCATCGCCGTCATCAACGAACACCGCCTGCCCCGCATCGATGATCGGTCGAACGCTATCTTCGTAGACGTTCATGTTCACCGCAGCGCCATTCATCGTAGCATAGCGCGGGCGCGACGGATCCCAGACCTCATCCTCGATGCGGGGCAAATAGTACGTGGCGTTGGGAAAAGTCGGAACCCATGAACCATCCTTCAGCACGGTATTCCACCCGACGTGGTCGATGTGCAGATGAGTGCAAAACACCTTATTGATCGACTCAGGCGGAAATCCCGCCGCTTCCAGCCGGTCGAGGAAATCGGTCTGCAGGTTACCGAAGACGGGGATGTGCGGCCGCTCCTTGTCATTACCCGCGCCCGTGTCCACGAGAACAGTTTCCTCGCCGGTCGACACGAGCCAACTCTGCAGAAAGGCGTAGAGGTGCCCTTCCCTGAAGTAGTCCGGTTCAAACTCCGCTATGCGAGCTCCGAACGCCTCCTGCTCATACTCCGCAAAGAGGTCGGCAGGAGGGGCGAACCCCCCTTGCCATTCCTCGATGTGGTAGACTTTGTGATTTCCGATTCGAAACGCTAGATCCATGGTCCGTCTCAAAAGTCGTAGCCGAGGGTAATCCCATAGGTCCGGGGCGGACGGACGGAACCCACCGACACAAATCCATAGAGAGGCGCCGTGATGATCGTGTTTGCCAACGCGAATTGGTTGGTAAGATTTCGGCCCCATACAGCCAGAGAAAAGCGTTCGTCGGACGATCGCCAGGTTGCGCTGGCATTAATCAGGAAGAAGCTTTCTTGACGAGCATCCCTGTTATTGAACTCAGTAAAGAATACCTCGTCCTGAAGATTTATATCAGCGGAAAGATCCAGAAAACCCGCCGAGCCGAGTTCCACGCGTTGGTCAGCGAAAGCTGCGACGGTCCACTCAGGCGCGTTTGCCAGTCGGTTGCCGGAGATGTCGACGAGTGCAGGGTCGGAGGGACAGGGGGCAAACTGTGGTCGGCTCGGATTCCCGGCTCCGTAGTATCCATTACAGAAGTCGGTGTATTTGGCGTTGAGGTAAGTGCCGAACAGGCGGAAGGTGGTGTTCGCGGCCGGCCTCAGAGTGCCTTCGAGTTCGATGCCATAATTACGGGCAGAGGCGGCGTTGATCGTCTCGACGATGCTATTTGCATTAACGAATCCGACCTGCAGATCTGAGTAGTCGTAGTAGAAGATCGCACCTGCGAAACTGAATGTTCGATCGGCAGTCTGACCGCGGAAGCCCGCTTCGTAGCTCCACACGTATTCAGGGTCGATCACGGCATTCACGCTGCCGATGTTAATGACGCCCGACTTGAACCCCTTTGTGGCTTTCGCGTATAGCAAAGTTCCACCAGCAGTCTTGTATTCGATGGCGAATTTCGGCGTTATCGATTCCCAACTCGCCTCCTTGTCGGTGGGGATGTCGAGCCCTTGGGCCTCAAACGTGAAACGTCCTTGGCCTTGACGCTTTTCATAATTGTAACGCGCGCCAGCGGTGAGCGTTAGTTGGGGAAGAATCTCGTAGCTTGCCTCTAGATAGGCACCCAAGGCATCGGTTTTCACAGTTCCGCGCTGCAGGTAATTTCCGTTGTCGAAGAGATCCGGAGGAAGACTGGTGCCGAGGGCTATGTTAAAGAATGCCGCCAGATTGACCGTCGGCACACGCACTTCACCGAAGAGATCCTCAGTGAAGTACATTGCTCCGCCGAGCAACTGGAGTGGCCCGGCGTCGTAGGTAAAGTTCACCTCCTGGCTAAATGATTCGCTCTCTTCCGTATAATTGTTCTGACCGAAGGCATTAATGTCGCTTACGTCCAAATCGTCGCGATTGAAGCGCTCGAACTTGCGATAAGCGGTGGTCGACACGAGAGTGAAATCGTCCGTATCCCAGGTAACGATTGCTTGGCCGCTGTAACCCTTACGATCGTTGATCGCATCTTCATCAGAATAAATGTTGCGGAGGTTCGGCTCGTCGCCGCGTGCCGCGTAGTAATCAAAAATGGTGCTGCCACCTAGCAGCTTGGAAGCGAGGAACGCCTCGGGTACTACGGTCGGCCCGAAATAGTGAAAGGCGTAATTGTTGTCGTCCTCCTTGAAGTAGTCTGCTACCAAGAGGACTTCGAGATTTGGAGTCGGTTCGAAGAGCAACGATCCACGAACAGCCCATGCGTCTCGATCGTCGACATCATTGCCGGTGAATAGGTTCACACCATAGCCATCCCGCTTCTCGAGCTTGCCCGCCACGCGCGCCATAATGCCCGGCGCTAGGCCAGCCCCTGCAGCCCCTTCCAGCGTGAACGCGTCGTAATTGCCGTAAGAGACGCGGCCATAACCGCTCAACTCGTCTGTGGGGCGTGCGGTCACCATGTTGATGACGCCGGCCGTTGCACCGCGCCCATAGGTGGTGCCTTGGGGGCCGCGCAGGACCTCGACCTGTTGCAGATCATAGAACCCGGAGAGCTGGGCGGCCGGGCGGCTGATGATAGCGCCGTTCTGCAGGAACGCTACAGCGCCGTCGGCGCCAAGATCGATGCTTGTCAAGCCGATGCCGCGGATGAAGGTTCGGTTGACGCCGAACTGATCGCCAACTGACACACTTGGCACCGCTAGGGATAGGTCACTGACGTTTTGGATGCCGCCGGGACCAATCTTGTCACCGCCAAGGACAGAGATCGCCGCGGCTGTGTCCTCGAGCGTATCGCCGCTCTTCGTCGCAGTAACGACGATCATGTCTTGATCTACGGGTTTGGTCGCATCAATCGGCCCCCTGTCCGGCCCTTGCTCTTGTGCGGAGGCGATCCCCGGCTGCGCAACAGCGGCGATGGCCGATGCAGAGATGAGCAGGCGCTTCGTTGAAACTCTAATCATCGTTCTCTCCCTCGAAATTACTGGACCCACCTTTTTCTACTCGTGAGTAACTAAGGATGCAGTTGTATGCCCAGACGACGTGCGATCTATAGATATTTGCTATTCTGCTCCCGCGAGACGGAGCGCTGCTTGAACCAGGTATTCCACGACCTCGTCGGCCGATCGCTGACCGCTGGGGCTGTACCACGTAGGTATCCAGCTGATCAGCCCGCCGATCCAAACCGCCACGAACGGATCGACGTCTTCGCGAAATTGGCCGCTGCAAACGCCTTGGCGGATGAGCTCACCGATCTGGTGGTCGAACGAGTGGCGTAGACGAAGAATCCGTTTCGCGTCCGTGTCACTCAGATGCTTCATCTCACGCTGATAGACGACCACGTACTCTTGGCGGTCGATCACGATTTGCCCGACCTTGCGCACAACCGCTGCGAGCAGCTCCCGATAGTCGGAGTGCTGAGCCGCTAGAGCATGTTCCAGCGCAGTAAGGGCCTCGCTTATTCCGACCTCGCAGATCGCGGCCAGGATCGCTTCCTTGTTGCGGAAGTAGGAATATAGGAACGGCTTGGTCACCCCTAGGGTGTCCGCCACATTGTCGAGGGTGCAACTGCTGTAACCCCTCTCGTAGAACAGGTGACTCGCAACCTCGACAATGCGGTTGGTTTTAAACGCGACGAACTCGGATTTCAGCGACTTGCCCGAGCGTCGTCTGGCATCGGTCTGAGGCGCGGTCGCCGCGCTCATCGCCAGATCAGCCATTGTTTGCTCCGGACCGACAACGCATCCTCCCGATTCTCACTTCCCCACATTGGCGCAAAATGAATCTACTTGCCAGTAGTTTTTCCACATGCATGGTAGAAGGAGCCTGCCGGACCATTGGCTGGGGGCCCGAAATATCGACTCCTGAGCCGAGATGATAACAAGGATGAATGAAAGATGGGACACTATGGCGACCTTCAGAACGAGATCTACAACGCAGGCTTGAGCGGCAACCTGCCCGCATTTCCGGTGGATTTCGCCACACTCGAGAGGCGTGCCGAGAGCGCGCTGAGTCCTTCGCTGCTCAATTACGTCCAAGGTGGTTGCGGGGACGAGCATACACAGTACTCGAACAGCGCCGCCTTTCGCCACTGGGGCATGGTGCCCCGCATGCTGGTCGACTGCACGCGTCGCGATCTTTCAACCGAACTATTCGGCATGCAGCTCCCGTCGCCCATCTTTATGGCTCCGATCGGGCTAAACGGCGAGATCACTCAGGACCGCAAGGGTGATCTTGCTGCGGCAGCCGCATCAGCCTCGACGGGCGTGCCTTTTTGCGCTTCAACACTGTCCAACAGTCCTCTCGAGGAAGTCGCAGAGGCTGCGAAGAGCACCCCAGCCTTTTTCCAGCTCTACACGCCAAAAAACGACGACCTGACGCGGAGCCTTGTCGAGCGCGCTGAGAACGCCGGCTATCGAGCCTTAGTGATCACGCTCGACACGTGGGTGACCGGCTGGCGTCCACGCGATCTCAACTCAGCGAATTTTCCGCAACTGCGCGGGAAGGTGCTAGAGAACTACTTCTCAGACCCCGTTTTCCGGCGGATGCTGCAGAAGCGGCCTGAAGAGGACGTGCCAGCGGCTGTGCACGCTTGGGCGACGACCTTTGGGAAAGTGCTTACTTGGGACGACCTCGCCTGGTTCAGACAGATGACCCCCCTTCCGATCGTCCTGAAAGGCATCTGTCACCCCGATGATGCGAGGAGAGCGGTCGATAAGGGGGTGGATGCAATCTACTGCTCCAATCACGGCGGCCGACAGGCTAACGGCGGCATCGCGGCGATCGACATGCTGCCGGGAGTTGTGGAGGGTGCAGGAGGGACCCCGGTCCTGTTCGACAGCGGCGTACGGTCAGGAAGCGATGTAGTTAAGGCCCTCGCGCTCGGAGCGACAGCGGTCGGCATTGGCCGTCCTTATCTCTACGGCCTTGCTCTTGGTGGCGCCGAAGGTGCTGCACACGTCCTCAAATCTATCCTAGCTGAGGCCGACCTCCTCATGGCGGTCAATGGGTATCCTGATGTTGCCGCCGTGCGAGCAGCCGGGGCACAGCGGCTCCAAGGATCGCTGAGATAGGATAAACCGAGCAGCGCGGTGCTGCTGCGGAAGATCCTCGGATGTGCGTACTGCGAAATCTGTTTCGTATATGCTTCCAGTTGCTCACACAGAAAGCCCCGCTGGAAGCAGCGGGGTGATTTAATGTAGAGATTTCACTTTTGATGGTGGTTGCCGGGGTTGAATTTGAGCCAACGACCTTCAGGTTTCGACGCCTGACGTCGGATAGTCTTCTCTTGGGAACCCCTGACACAAACCTCAACGTCCGAGAAGAGGGCGCATGGCCGACGTGTCTCGCACTAGGTGATCGAGCCTGACTTCCAGAGTGCACGGTCGAGTTGCCTAAGGTCGACGCCAAGCTCACGAGCTGTCGCTTGGCAAAACTCTAGATACCTCAAATATAGGTCACGCGTGATAGTCCGATATTTGACGTTTAACGCGTCGAGCGCCCGTTTGTCGATCACTGTATAGAAGTATGGGTCAATACATGTCAGGATCGCTGAAGCCATCGGTACGTTCACACCCACCAATTTACCAAGTGCGCCTAACTTACTTGCTGTTGTCACAGAGTCACCGGCGGCTACGTCCAGCGCTTGCGTTACGAGAGCGCTGTTGTTCTTCGAATTGAAAAGATGATGCGCGGCCCTCGGCGCTTTCCAGCGAGCAATCTCGTGCAGGTCAGCAAGCTCTCGCGATCCGCTGAGGATCCGCTTTCCGGCCTCCATCGCTGCATTCTCGCGGCCCTTATCGGCCCCAGCCCGTCTCACGGCGCGATCTAGGACGCCTACGCACGACGCGCACAGTTCAAATGTGAATTCCGAAATAGCCGCCTCCCTTCGGTAACGAATGTGACTGTACGCCGATCTCTGTGCCCTGTCTGCTTTCGGGGACGAGAGTGCCTCAGTTTGGCGCTACTCTTTTGAGGGCGCGAAGCAGACGAAGTTGCAAGCTGTCATAGAGTGGCAAGTCTCCCGACAATCCATTGGACTTCCCCGCCATCGCAAGCATTGGTGTCTTCCGTGAATCGCGGACCTGAATCAGGACCGCTGCCCTGACCGGCGTGATCGGCAGGGCCGTGGCTGGTGGGAGCAGCGCGGTGCTGCTCTGCAAAGGAGTACCACCCGATGATCGATACCATTGAGAGCAAGCTGACCCCGAAGCGCACGCGCCGAATGGCCCGGGAGCCAAGACCAGCAGGCGAAGTGGAAGTTTCGACCTCCAAGCCTACTCCTCAAGTTGAACCGAGAGAGGCTAAGCCCGCCAGCAAGTCCAGCCTTGTGCTACAAATGCTCCAGCGACCCGAGGGCGCCACGATCGCCCAGGTCGTCGCTGCTACCGGTTGGCTGCCACACACCGCTCGGGCCGCGCTGACAGGCCTGAAGAAGAAGAGGCACCAAGTCACTAGCGAGAAGACGGAAGGCTAAGAGCGCGTGTACCGCGTGGTCGCAGACTGATGGGACAACGCGCCTATCGAGGTTGGTCTGGTCGACGTGATCGTTGTTTACAAGGTTGACCGGCTAACCCACAGCCTCGCCGACTTTGCCAAGATCGTCGAACAGCTGGATGCAAAGCAAGCCAGTTTCGTATCGGTCACACAGGCGTTCAACACCACAACAAGCATGGGGCGGCTGATGCTCAACGTGCTGCTGTCATTTGCCCAGTTCGAGCGCGAGGTCACCGGTGAGCGGATCCGCGACAAGATCGCCGCGTCGAAGAAGAAGGGCATGTGGATGGGAGGACCTGTCCCGCTTGGATACGAGGTAATCGATCGCAAACTGGTTCCGGTGCCCGAGGAAGCCGAGCGGGTGCGCACGATCATGCGGCGCTATCTCGAGATCAGATCGGTCCCGGCCCTGATCGGGGCGCTGCGCCGCGAGGGCTTCGTCACCAAGGTGCAAAACCGGACCAGCGGACCACACAAGGGCGGCATCTCTTTCCGCCGAGGGAGCCTGTTCTACTTGCTCAAGAACCTGATTTATCGCGGCAAGATCGTGCACAAGGGGAAAGTCTACGAAGGCGAACACGAAGCGATCGTGGACGAGGACCTGTGGGATGCAGTGCAGGCACAACTGAATGAGAAAGCACCGCCGCGGAAACGCTCAACCAATGACCCACAGCAGGCACTTCTGCGTGGTCTGCTGACCGACCCATACGGTCGACCGATGGTCCCGATTTATACCACCAAGCGAAGTCGCCGCTACTCCTACTACGAAACCCGCAAGGACTTGGCCCGCCCCGCCGATCCGCCGGCTTCGCGGTTCGTACACGGACAACTCGAGAGACATCTTATCGTGCAGCTCACCCAGCTGCTAGAGGATGAACATGCCTTACGCCGGCTCTCGAGGGTCGAGGAAGCTGGTCAGCTTCGGACCATGTTCGAGACTGGTCGGTTGCTTGCCTCCCGGCTCGCCCTCAATGGTTCGCACCAAGCAATCCTGCAGGATCTGATCGCAGCATTGCAGGTTCGCGCCGACCGGATCGAGGTCGTGTTGATCGCAGATGCACTGAAGGCCGGGGCGGGTGGCAAGCTTAACTGGAACATCCCGCTGCCGGATCGAAAGCCATTCCGCGAAGCCAAGCTCCGGATCGATGTCGAAGACAAAAGCAGCGCGCCGGATAAGAAGCTGGTCCAGCTGATTGCTGACGCATTCGAGGCTCGGCAGCTTGTCATCAGCAACCCAGGACTCAGCATCAACCAGGTGGCAATCAAGGAAAGCCGCTGCCGCAAGCAGCTGACCAAGTTGTTGAATGTGAGCTGGCTGAGCCCGCGTATCGTTGAATCCATTGCAGCAGGCACTCAGCCGAAGGAGATCAATCGCACTTTGCTAATCGAGACAGCGCTGCCCGCCGATTGGGCCGACCAGGAATCCTTGCTTGGCTTTAAGGCTTGAGCGGGATCCACTGCATCTTCTTGCCCTGTGGGCGAGGAACTTCCAGACAGAGAATCGGGTCGATATTGGCCAGCCTCAGGCCAAGGTAGCAGCGTCTCTCGCCCACTACTCAGAATTACATCGCGCCAAAGCCCGCAGAACTGCGCCACTTCCAGGGCGCAGGGTGCCCGAAGGCGAAATCATGTCTGCTTGTCTGACTGTTTGGTGCGGTCGAGAAGACTCGAACTTCCACGGGCTTTCGCCCACAACGAC
>VFQP010001126.1_pt1 | contig 38894 bp, 39 predicted proteins | sample 3512351 | NCBI WGS metagenome assembly VFQP01 (sample SAMN10412372, study PRJNA504923) | tailings metagenome | isolation source: Relicate 1 Philex TSF1 revegetated site | place: Philippines: Tuba, Benguet | collected 2017-08-29
TGCGAAGACCGGGAGCGCTAAGCGGGCCGGGGTACCGGCCCGACTGACCAGCGAGAACTGACACGGTCTTTCTGTGACGAACAGGCTGTTGGGCTCCTGTCTCGCAGCCTGGCGTTGATGGTTCTCAGTGCTGAGTCCGGTCGGTATTCCCGACCGGCGGTTAGTGACCGAACCGGTGTAGTCAACGGTACGGGCTCTCCGTCCCCTGTGAGCAGAGATGGCCTGTCCCGATGGCCCTAGGCCAAGGGACGCATTGAGCGCCTTTCTTTGCCTCCTTTCTTTGGCGCAGCAAAGAAAGGAGGTCCCCTGCCGGGGGGACATCCCGGCGGGCTATCTCCTATCGCTCCGGACTCAACGAGGGCGCGTGAGCGCGCGCTCAGAACCAGGGCCGCAACTGCTCCGCATAGCCCTCGGGCAGCAGATGCCCGCCGGGGAAACGCAGATGCCGCTTGTCCTGGCCGGGCAATGCATCGAACAAGGCCTGGTTCTGCGCGCGGCTGGCGACCTCGTCGCCGTCGGCCGTGAGCAGCCAGACCTTCTTGCCGGCCAGCCCCGGCAGCAGGCGGCGCGGCGACACCGCGGCGACTTTGTCGTCCAGATGTGGCGGCACGATCGCGGCCACCGCGCTGACGCGCGCGTCGATGCCGCCGAGCAGCAGGGCCAGCTGCCCGCCCATGCTGTAGCCGGCCACGGCGATGCGCTCCCGATCGAACTGCGGCTGGCTGACGACCCAGTCCAGCAGCAGCCGGTGGTCGCGCACCGTGTCGATCAGCATGCGCTCGTAGGGCTCGCGCCGCCCCCAGAGGTGGAGGTCGCGCATCATCTCGGTCACCGGACGGTCGAGGTCCTTGCGCTGGCCGTGGCGGCGGGCGTCGATGGCCAGCACCGCATAGCCGCTGGCCAGCGCGATCTCGGTGATGCGATCGGTCTGCTCCAGGGTGGCGCTGCCCTTGAACTCGCGGTCCCACCAGCGCGGGTGGGCGCGGCCCAGCGCATGCAGGCCGATCAGCAGCGGGAACGGCCGCTCGGCCAGCGCCGGGTCGCTCGGGTAGACGATGCGGCCGACGGCCTCGCTGCCGTCGAAGCTGCGCAGGCGCAGCTCCTGGCTGTGCGGCTGCCCCGCCACCGGGTGCAGTTCGACCTGCGGTCTGGCCTCGGCCGGCAGCGCATAGCGAGCTTGCAGCGCTTCCGGCGTGATGTCATAGGGCTTCAGGCCGAACACGGCCCACCAGAGGGCGCCGAGCAGGCCAGCGAGACCGAGAAGCGAGGCCATGGTGCGCAGCAGCCTTTTCTTGAGAGGAGGTGACATGGGATGAAGAGGAGGGGGATGCTGCAAGCCTAGGCAGGCGATGTGAAGACGGGATCAAGCGCCACGGCGGGGCCGGCTTGCCGGGTTTCCCTAGAATCCGCCCCCTCTTTCACGGAATGCCGGCCGTCCGCGCTGCCGCGCGGCGACCGGTTTGCAGCGAGCAGTGGGTCAGCAACACGCGGTGGCACAGCCTCCCAGCTGGTCACCGGGTGTGAACGCCGGTGATCCGCCTGTGCACGCCCCGAGTTCCGTTGTGCCGCCCGGCCTGGATCGCCTGCTGCTGCAATGGGGCCTGGCCCCGGCACCAGCGAAACCGCTGACCGAGCGCCTGGGCGGTGCGCTGGACTGGACCGATGCGGTGCTGCTGTCCCAGGCTCTGGGCGCGCCGGCCGCCGCGGGCGGCGCCAGTGCGCAAAGTCTGCAGACGGCACGGGACTGGGCGGCGGCAGCGCTGGATCGCCTGCGTGCCGAGCTACGCGCCGGCTTTGCCGACCCGGTGCTGGCCCGCGACGCTGCCACGCCGCTGGGCGATGCCGCCGCGTCGATGCCGCTGAACGACGGCCTCGCCCCCTACCGCTTGCACCATGCGCAGCAGCAGCGCGGCATGGCGGTGCGCGCGGCCGGCCTGCGCGAGCGCCTGCGCGCCCAGCTGCTGCAGACCGGCTCGCCGCGGCTGGCGCGGCTGGCGCAGCTCGATGCCGTGTTCGACCGCGCGCTGGCCGCCCGCCAGCAGCAGGCCCTGGCCGGCCTGCCCAGCCTGCTGTTCGGCGCCCGCGCCACCGCCCACCACGGGCAGGACGCCCGCCGCTGGCCGGCGCGGCTCTGGGCCGATCTGCAACTGCTGCTGCAGGCCGAGCTGGAGTTCCGCCTGCAGCCGGTGCTCGGCCTCGTCGAGGCCTTGCAGGCCGACCCCGAATCCTCCCCAGCCTTGGTCATCCAGACCGGCTGAAGTCCGAACTTGCCCCTGCCATGAACCGCTTTCTTTCGTCCATGCTCTATCCGGTCGCTTGGCTTGCCGGCTGGCTCGCCATCGGCGGCGCCAGCCTGGCCGCCGCCCGCCACCACCCGGTGGCGCTGGCGATCTGCGGGCTGATCGCCGCCTTCTTCGCGCTCGGCCTCTTGGAACTGCGCCGCCTGCGCGCCGCCACCCGCGGCCTGCAGACGGCGCTGGACCAGCCGCCGGCGGCAGACGACCCCGACGCCCTGGCTCCCTGGCTGGCCGGCGTGCCCGAGGCACTGCGCGCCGCGCTGCAGCAGCGCCTGGATGGCGGCCGCGCCGCCTTGCCCGGTGCGCAACTGGCGCCGGCCCTGGCCGGCCTGCTGGTGCTGCTGGGCATGCTGGGCACCTTCATCGGCCTGGTGCTGACCCTGGGCGGCACCGCCAATGCGCTGGCCGCCACCGCCGATCTGACCACGCTGCGCGCCGCGCTGGGCGCACCGGTGCAGGGCCTGGGCCTGGCTTTCAGCTGCTCGGTGGCTGGCGTGGCCGCCTCGGCCGCGCTGGGCCTGTTGCTGGCGCTGGCGCGCGGGGAGCGCGCCGCGGTCGCGCAGCAGCTGGAGGGCGCGCTGGGCCGCGGCGCGCTGCAGCGCTTCACGGTCGCCTTCCGTCGCGAGCAGGCGCAATCGCAGGAGCGCGAGCGCCTGCAGGCCGCGCAGCAGGACCTGGTCGAACGCATCGCCGGCTTTGCCGGCGAGCTGGGCGAGCGTTTGGCCGACCAGCAGCAGCGCTTCCAGGCCGAGCAGCAGGCGGCGCAGGCGCAGTTCCATGCGCAGACCCAGACCGCCTACCAGGCTCTGGCCGCCGCGGTCGACGCGACGCTGCGCAGCAGCCTGGCCGAGAGCGCCCGCCTGGCCGGCAGCACGATCCAGCCGGCCGCCGAAGCGGCCATGGCCGGCATCGCCCGCGAGGCCGCGGCGCTGCACCAGCGCGTCGGCGAGCAGGTCGAGCGCCAACTTCAGGCCTTGGGCCAGCGCTTCGAGGCCGGCCTGCAGCAGCTGGCCCGGCAGCAGGGCCAGGCCGCCGAGGCGCAGCAGCAGGCCCTGGCCGCGCTGCAGGACCAGGCCGCGCAGCAGTTGGTCGAGGCCGGCGCGCAGGGCCAGCAAGCGGTTGCGGCGCTGGGCGAGCGCTTTGCCGGTCAGGCCGAGGCCTTGCTCGACCGACTGCAGGCTGCGCAGCAGCGCGAACAGGCGCAGCGCGAGGCCGAGCAGCAGGCCCGCGAGGCCGCCGCCGATGCCGCCGCGCAGCAGGAGCAGCAGCGCCAGGTCGCCGCGCTCCAGGCCCAGGCCGAGCAGCAGGCGGCCCAGCAGCAATTGCTGGCCGGCTTGGCGGCGCAGACCGAATCCAGCCTCGCGCAGCTGGCCGAGCGCTTCGGCGCGCAGACCGCGGCGCTGCTGGCGCAGCTGGAGCAGGCGCAGGCGCGATGGCTGGAGGCCGAGTCGCACAGCCAGTCCGCTCGCCAGGCCGAGACCCGCGCGCAGCTGGAGTTGCTGGCCGCGCAACGCGAGCTGGCCGAGCAGGGCTTTGCCGATGCGCAGGCGCGCGCGGCCGCCGACGCGGCCGCGCAGCGCGAGCGCTTCGACGCGCAGACCCAAGCGCTGCTGGCGCAGCTGGCCGACACCCAGGCCGGCGAGCAGGCCGCGCGTGCCGAGGCCGACGCGCAGCGTCTGGCCGCCTGGCAGTCCAGCCTGCAGCAGGCCGGTGCCGAGCAGCTGGCGCAGCAGCGCCAACTGGCCGACGCGCTGGCGCAGACCACGCAGGCCCTGGTCGAGCAGAACGCGGCGCAGTCCCGCGCGACGATCGCCGAGGCCAGCCATCTGCTGCAGGCCGCCGGCGAGGCGCCGCGCGCCGCCGTCGAGGTGGTCGAGGCGCTGCGCGCGCAGCTGTCGCAGTCGCTGGCCCAGGACCAGGCGGCCCTGGCCGAACGCGCCGAGCTGCTGCAGACCCTGCACACCCTGCTGGCCACCTTGCAGCAGGCGGCGGGCGAGCAGCGCACGGCGATCGACGCGCTGGTGCAGGGCGCGGCCGCGCAACTGGCCCAGGCCGGCGAACGCTTCGCCGCGCAGGCCGAAACCACCGGTGGCCAGCTCGGCGAGGCCGCCACGCAACTGGCCGGCAGCGCGCTGGAGCTGGGTGCGCTGGGCGAAGGCTTTGCCGCCGCGGTCGAGGGCTTCCAGGGCGCCAACGCGCAGCTGCTTAGCCACCTCGGCGGGCTGGAAGCCCAACTGGCCGGCGCGATGAGCCGCAGCGACGAGCAGCTCGGCTACTACGTGGGCCAGGCGCGCGAGCTGATCGAGCTTTGCGTGGGCTCGCAGAAGCAGGTACTGGACGAGTTGCGCGGGCTGAAGGCGGATGGCGAGGCGCTGGCCCATGGATGAGCTGGAACTGGACGGCGAAGGCGTCGGCACACCGGCCTGGGCCGCCTTCGGCGACCTGATGGCCGGCGTGCTGGGCGCCTTCGTGCTGGTGCTGGCCGCGGCGCTGGTCACCCAGCTGGACCTGGCCACGCGCCTGGACGCCTCGGAGCGCGAGCGCCAGGCCGAGCGGCAGCGCCTGGCGCAGCTGGAGCGCGCGCTGGCCGGGCCGCTGGCCGATGGGCGCATCAGCCTGGTCGAGGGCCGCATTGGCATCAGCGGTGCGGTGCTGTTCGCGCCGGGCTCCGACCAGTTGCACGAGGACGGTCGCGCACTGGTGCGCAGCCTGGCCGAGCCCCTGAAGACCTATCTGGCCGAGCGCGACGAGGTGCTGATGGTCAGCGGCTTCACCGATGACCGCGCGGTGCGCGACGGCACGCGCGGCGTGGCCGACAACTGGGCGCTTTCGGCGCAGCGCGCGCTGACCGTGGTGCGCAGCCTGCTGCAGGACGGCCTGCCGGCCGACGCGGTGTTTGCCGCCGGCTTCGGTCCGCAGCAGCCGGTGGCTTCCAACGACACCGCCGAGGGTCGTGCGCTGAACCGGCGCGTCGAGATCGCGCCGATGCCGCGGCCCCGGCAGGCCGCTCGATCCTGATGCACAAGCGTGTTGCCGAGGCGCTGGCGCGCCGCGCCGCCGCGCTGCCCGAGGGCCCGCTGCGCGCGCGCCTGGAGGCGGCGCAGGCGCGCTGGGCGGCGCGTGAGGAGCAGGTCCTGCCGGTTTTGCAGCGCGGTGCCCCTGTGCCCGGCCCGCTGGCGGCCTTGCTGGCCGAGCTCGGCCCGGCGCGCGCCGAGCTGCGGCCCTTGCAGGCCAACCGCCGCGAATGGGCGGCGCTGCGCCTGGAGCGCCGTCTGGCCGAGCCGGTGACGCCGGTGGCGGCGCCGGAGCAGATCGGTCCGCTGCACCCGCAGGCCCTGGTGCCGCGTGCGCTGCAGCAGCTGCGCGCGCTGTCGCCCGACTACCTGCAGCAGTTGCTGCTGCAACTGGACACCCTGGCGCAGCTGGCACCCCTGGCGGCCGCCGAGACGCCGGCCGAGCGCCGCAAGCCGGCTCGCAAGCGCTGACTTGCGCCCGCTCAAACCGGCGCTGCCGCGGGCTTGATCTGCCGCAAGCCGCCGCCAGCGCGGGCGCAGCACGATGAAGGACCGACAACCCCGGAGCCTTCCATGAGCCTGTTCCACGCCGTTCTGTTGATCGACCACCACGAAGCCCGGCTGCTGCAGTTCGACGCCGAGCATGTCGAGGCCGAACGCATCCGCTCGCACAGCCACCACACCAAGCAGCGCGGCAGCGCGGTGCGCAGCGAGCATGAGTTCTACGCCGAGGTCTGCGACGCGCTGAAGGGCATCCACGAGGTGCTGGTGACCGGCTCCAAGACCGCGCAGGCCGACTTCCGCCACTACCTGGAGAAGCACCGCCCGGCGCAGGTCGCGCAGGTGGTCGGCTACGAGAGCGTGGACCAACCCAGCGACCGGCAACTGGTGGCGCTGGCGCGCCAGTATTTCCTGCGCCACGACCGCATGGCCGGGCTGCCGACGCCGAGCTGAGTTGCGCTGGGCGGGCTCGAACCCCGGCCCTAGGCCGCGATGAAGGCCCGCAGGGCCTGCACGCCGGCATGCACCTCGCGGCTCAGCGCATCGCGCACCGCGGGGTCGGCGAGTTCGGCCAGGGCCTCGGGATCCTGCTGCGCCTCGTCGCCGCCGAGCAGCGCGATGGGCGCCAGCCAGGCCGCCGTCTCGCCGCTGTCGAAGCGCGCCGTCCAGGCCTCGCCGGCGAGGTCGACGGCGATCATGAAGCCGGTGCACCAGTCTTCGGCGTCGACCCATTCCTGGCCGTCCTGCTCGGCCAGGCTGAACAGCGGCTCCCAGGCGCTCGTGCCGAGCTGGGCGTCGAGCGCGCGCAGATGGCGCAGCACCAGCAGCTGCAGCTTCTTGCGCTGCTTGCCGCTGGCAAAGGGCTCGGGCTCGCCCGCCTGCTGGCCCCAGATTTCGGGCAGCCAGGCCTCGCCGGGCAAGGAGGCCAGCGGCACCGGGCTGAGCAGCAGCGCGCTGAGGAAGCCGTCCAGGGCCTCGATGTTCAGCGCACCGTCGGGCAGGCCGGCGAGCAGTTCGTCGAGCTGCTCCAGCTCGGCATCGTCGAGCGGCAGCAGGTCGGAATTCGGTTGGTAGGCGGGAAGGCTCATCAAATGCTCCAGTGCTTGGCGCGCACCCGGATGCACGCCGCGGCGGATCAAGGGGTCGCCGTGGAACTGGCTTTGCCGGGCCACCGGCGGCGCCCCCATGAGGGGGCTGGCGAAGCCAGTAGGGGGTGGGTCAAAACCGGCTCTTGGGTTTGCGGGCATCGCACTCGGCGATCTGCTTCTTCAGCAGCAGCATCAGCACGCGCGCGTCGGCCTCGCTCATCACCAGCTCGCTGGCCGGTTCGCGGTCCTCGGCCGGCTTTTGCGGCACGACCAGGCAGTCGATGCGGAAGCTCACGGTGCCGCTGCTGGCGGAATTGCTGGCCGACTTGAACTTCTGCAGCTCGATGCGATGGGTCTTCATGGACCCGATTGTCGGCCGGGATTCAGACGCGGTCGCCGTAGCGGATCTGCACCAGGCGGCCGTTCTCGAAGCGCAGCGTGGTCCAGAACTGGCCGCGGCCGGGGTTGTAGGTCCACTCGTCGACCGGGTCGCAATGGCGCTGCTCGGGCCGGCAGAAGCTGTCCTTGGCGACCGGTTCGCCGCATTTGCGCAGCACCGAGCTGCGGTCGTCGCTGCCGACGTTGACCAGATCGGTGCCGCAGCGGAACGAGCGGGTCGTGCTGGGCTCGGCGGCCGCCAGCAGGGGCAGGCCGAGCAGGCTGATCAGCAGGGGGGTGCGCATCGGGGTCTCCCGGAACAAGCGCTCTCAACGCAGCGCCTCGGTCCTGGATGACCGGCACCTAGCGCACGAAGCCCTGCAGCTGGATGATGGGTTGCAGCACAGCCAGCACGATGACCATCACGACCAGGCCCATGCCGACGATGAGCAGGGGTTCGAGCATCGTGGCCAGGGCCATCGCGCGGCGCTGCACCTCGTTGGACAGCTGCTGACCGGCGCGGTCCAGCATCTCGGGCAGGCGGCCGGTCTGCTCGCCGAGGCGGGCGAACATCGCCAGCAGGCCGGGAAAGCGCTTCTTGCCGGCCAGCGCCGAACCCAGCGGCGCGCCCTCGCGCACCTGCACCAGCGCATCCAGCGCATCGGCGCGCATCGCATGGTTGGAGAGCGTTTCGGCGGCGGCCTGCAGGGCCTTCAGGATGGGCACGCCGGCGCCGGCCAGCATGCCCAGCGTGGCGGCGAAGCGCGCACCGTTGTAGCCGCGCGCGAGGCGGCCGAACAGCGGCAGCGTCAGCCAGAAGGCGTCGAAGCGCAGTCGGAACGCGGCACCGCGCAGCGCGAGCACGAAGCCGGTCGCGGCGAGCAGCAGCCCGCCGAGCATCAGCCAGCCCCAGGCACGCACGAAGTCGCTGATCGCCATCATGCTCACCGTCAGGAAGGGCAGCGACTGCCGTGTGGTGGTGAAGGCCTGTGCGACCTGCGGCACCACGTAGCTGACCAGGAAGATGACGATGACGATCGCCACCAGGGTCACGATGGCCGGGTAGGCCATCGCGCCGATCAGCTTGGCGCGCAGCTGCTGGCGGGCTTCGAGGTCGTCGGCCAGGCGCTCCAGCACCAGGCCGAGCGCACCGCTGGCCTCGCCGGCCGCCACGACCCCCCGATACACCTCGTCGAACTCGCGCGGCGCGCTGGCCAGCGCGCGCGCGAAGCTGGCGCCGCCGTTGACCTCGGCCTTGAGCTGGGCGAGCAGCTCGCGCTGGGCCTGCTGCTCGGCCTCCTCGGCCAGCGCGGTCAGCGCGCGCTCCAGCGGCAGGCCGGAGCCGACCAGTCCGGCGAGCTGGCGCGTCCAGACCGCCAGCCCGCTGGCATTGAAGGCGCGCGGCTTGAACAGCGTGAAGCCGCCGCTCGCGGTGTCTTGTTGCGCGACCGGCTCGACGAGCAGCGGCGTGAGCTTCATCTCGCGCAGCTGCGAGCGCGCGGCGCGCGCGTTGTCGGCTTCCAGCAGGCCGGTCTGCGTGCGACCGGCGGGGTTCAGGGCTTCGTACTTGAAGGCGGGCATCAGGCGCTCCGGCGCCGGGCCGCCCCAAGACGGAGCAGCCCCCTCGGGGGGTGGCGAAGGACCGAAGGGACAAGCCTGGGGGTCATATTCAGTCGCGCGTGACGCGCAGCACCTCTTCCAGCGAGGTGATGCCGGCCGCCACCAGGCGCTCGCCGTCCTCGCGCATCGAGCGCAGGCCGCGCTCGCGGGCGGTGACGGTCAGCTCGCTCTCGGCGCTGCGCTGGTGGATGTGCGCCCGCACCGCGTCGTCGGCGACCATCAGCTCGTAGACCCCGGTGCGACCCTTGTAGCCGGTGCCGCCGCAGCTCGCACAGCCCACCGGATGCCAGCGTCCCTGCTCGTCGGGCTTCTTGCAGTCGGGGCAGAGCTTGCGCACCAGGCGCTGAGCCAGCACGCCGAGCACCGAGGAGCTTAGCAGGAACGGCTCGACGCCCATATCGGTCAGGCGCGTGACGGCCGAGGGCGCATCGTTGGTGTGCAGGGTGGCCAGCACCAGGTGGCCGGTCAGCGAGGCCTGGATGGCGATCTGCGCGGTCTCGAAGTCGCGGATCTCGCCGATCATGATGGCGTCCGGGTCCTGGCGCAGGATGGCGCGCAGCGCCTTCGCGAACGTCAGGTCGATCTTGCCGTTGACCTGGGTCTGGCCGATGCCGGGCAGCTCGTACTCGATCGGGTCCTCGACGGTCAGCACATTGGTCGTCGCCGTGTCGATGGTCTGCAGCGCCGCGTACAGCGTGGTCGTCTTGCCCGAGCCGGTCGGGCCGGTGACGAGCAGGATGCCGTGCGGCTGGCCGACCAGTCGCTTGAAGCTGGACAGCACGTCGCCGCCCATGCCCAGGCCTTCGAGCGTGAACTTGCTCTCGGTCTTGTCGAGCAGGCGCAGCACCGCGCGCTCGCCATGCGCCGAGGGCAGCGTGGAGACGCGCACGTCGATCGCCCGGCCGCCGATGCGCAAGGAGATGCGGCCGTCCTGCGGCAAGCGCTTCTCGGCGATGTCCAGCTCGGCCATGATCTTCAGGCGCGAGATCAGCGCCGCGTGCAGCGCCTTGTTCGGCTGCACCACCTCGCGCAGCGAGCCGTCGACGCGGAAGCGCACCGAGGAGCTGCGCTCATAGGGCTCGATGTGGATATCGCTCGCGCCGTCCTTCGCGGCCTGCGTGAGCAGCGCGTTGAGCATGCGGATGATGGGCGCGTCGTTGGCGGCTTCGAGCAGGTCCTCGACGGCCGGCAGGTCCTGCATCAGCCGCGACAGGTCCACCGCCGACTCGACCTCGCCGACGACGGTCGCCGCGCTGCTCTCGCTGCCCGCGTAGGCGCTCTGGATGCGCTCCACCAGCAGCGCAGCATCCTGGCTTTCCATGCGGGCGATCGCGTACAGGCGCTGCACCTCGGCGACGGCGGCCGGCGAGACCTCGGGCGGCGCCCACAGCACCAGTTCGTCCGGCAGCTCCTCGAGCAGCAGGCTGTTGGCCTTCGCGTAGGCGTAGGGCAGCGGGTATCGAATCATCGAGGCCCCTCGCTCGCCGGGTACGCCGAGCGATCCCCCGAGGGGATGCGGGCCGGCTTGGGAGCGGCCCGGCGCCCGGCCCGCCCCGCTTGTGCACAAGATGGGCGTGCGCTCACTGGACTACCCTCCGCACCACGCGCTCCGGGATTCGCACTTGGGGACGGCCCGGCGCGCTCATGGCTGCTGCGGGCCGGAGGCCGCGGGTTTGGCCGCGGCCGGCGGCTCGGGCAGCACGGGCGCACCGGTGTCGGGCAGCACCGCATGCTCGGCCGGCTGGGCCTGGCGCTGGGTGGCGCGGATCTGCTCGTAGCGGTCGAGCATGAATTGCGCGGTCTCGTCCGGCGTGCGCAGCACCGTGGGGCGCAGGAAGACCATCAGGTTCGTCTTCTTGCGCTCGCGCTTCTCGCTCTTGAACAGGTAGCCGAGCAGCGGGATGCGGCTGAGCCCGGGCACCGCGTCGTTGCCGTCGCTGTATTCGTCGCGCATCAGGCCGCCGAGCACCAGGATGCCGCCGTCCTCGATCGCCACCGAGGTCTGGATCTCGCTCTTGTCGGTGATCAGGCTGTTGGCCGTCGAGGCCTGCGAGATCGACGAGTTCTCGGTCGTCACCTGCATGCGGATCGAGCCACCTTCGCCGATCTGGCTCTTCACGCGCAGCACCAGGCCGACGTCCTTGCGCTCCACGGTGGTGAACGGGTTGACCGTGCCGCCGGTGCCGGTGCCCTGCGCGAAGCTGCCGGTCACGATGGGCACGTTCTGGCCGACGATGATCTTCGCCTCCTCGTTGTCCAGCGACACCAGGTTCGGCGCCGACAGCACATTGCCGCCGGTCTGCGTCTGCAGGAAGTTGGCGATCGCGGCCAGCGAGTAGACGCCGTTGATGCGCCGCGCCAGGCCGAGGTTCAGGCCGTTGGCGACGTTCTGCGCGACGGTGGCCGCACCGTCGGTGCCGCCGGTCACCGCGCCGGCGATCAGGTTCAGGATGCTGCCGCCGACGACGTTGGAACTCGTGCCCGCCAGGCCGGCCACGCTGCCGTCGCGGCCGAACACCGACTGCCATTGCACGCCCATCTGCGCGCCCTGGTTGGCGTCGACCTTGACGATGATGGCCTCGACGTAGACCTGCGCACGGCGGGTGTCGAGCTGGTCGATGACGGCGCGCATCTGCCGGTACAGGGGCTCGGCCGCGGTGATGATCAGCGAGTTCGTCGCCGGATCGGCCTGGATGTTGCCGCCCACCGAGGGTGCCGCCGTCTGGCTCAGCGGCGAGGTCGCCGCCGCGCTCTGCAGGCCGCCGCTGCCGGCACCGCTGCTGTTCGTCGCCGTGTTGGCCTGGGCGTTGAGTGCGCCGCCGCCCGCCTGGCTGCCGCTGCCGCCCAGGTTGCTGCCGCCGGCGTTGTTGCCGGCATTGCTGCTCTGCGCCGCGAAGGCGGCGCGCAGCACCTGGGCCAGGCGCACGGCGTCGGCGTTCTTCAGGTGCACGACGCGGATGCTGGCCGCGCCGCCGCCGGGCACCGGCACGTCGAGCTGGGCGACCAGGCGCTTGAGCGCTGCCAGGCGGGCCGGGTTCGGCGCGCGCAGGATCAGCGCGTTGCCGCGCGGATCGGCCAGCACGGTACTCGACCCGCCGAGATTGATCGCCGGCTGGCCGGGCATCGTCGAGGCGGCGCCGCTGTCCAGGCGCTGCACCAGCGCCGCCAGCTCGCTGGCCACCTGGTGCTGCAGCGGCACGACTTCGACATCGGTGCTCGCCGGGCTGTCCAGCGCCGCGATGATCTTCGCGATGCGCTGCAGGTTGTCCGCGTAGTCGGTGATCACCAGGCTGTTGTTGCCCGGGTTCGCGTTGATGGTGTTGTTGACGTTGACCAGCGGGCGCAGCACCGCGACCAGGTTGTTGGCGTTCTCGTGGCTGAGCTGGAAGACCTGGGTGATGATCTGGTCACCGCGGATCTTGCTGTCGTCGCCGACCACCACGCCGGTGGCCTGCAGCTTGGCGTCGGCCTCGGGCACGACCTTCAGCAGGCCGGCGACATTGACCACCGAAAAGCCCAGGCCGCGCAGCGCCGCCAGGTATTGCGCATAGGCGTCCGCGACGCGCAGCGGCTGCTCGCTGTAGAGCGTCAGCGTGCCGCGCACCCGCGGGTCGACGAGGATGGGCTGGCCGAGCATGTTCGCCATGGCCCGCGTCACCGCGTCGATCTCGGCGTTGACGAAGTTCAGCGTCACCGGCGTGCTCGGGTTCATCGCCGGGCCGCGCTGGGCCTGGGCCGGGTGCAGCGCCGGGGTCAGCGCGAGGGCCAGGGCGCAGGCGGAGGCCAGCAGGGTCGCTTTCATGCTCATCCAATCGTGATCAGCGAGCGCTCGCCTTGGCGGCGCCCGATGAGGTTCAGCAGGTTGTTCAACACCGACTCGCGGCCCGGCGCGGCGCGCGCCTCGCCCTCGAAGCGCGTCTTCGTGCCGGCGCCCATCTGGCCCTGGCCCTGCAACTGCAGTTCGCCCTCCAGCGTCGTCAGCTGAAGCTGCGCCGCGCCCTCGGGCTGCGAGCGCAGGTCCAGCCGGTAGCTGCCCAGCGGCGCCAGCGTGGACAGGCGCGAGCTGATGCCGATCAGCTCCAGGCCGAGCTCGCCGCGGGTCAGCCAGCGGCCGCCCTGCGATTCGAACTCGAAGCCGCGGCTGAGCAGGCGCAGCTGGCCGCCCAGCTGCAAGGTGTTCCAGGGCGTGCCCAGGCCGGCCAGCCAGGCGGCGGGCAGGCGCAGCAGCGGCTCGGCCTGCGAGGGCAGCGCGACGCGCAGCCGGCCCAGACCGGGCTGCACGCGCAGCGCCAGTTCGCCGCTGCTGCAGCAGTCCAGGCGCAGGCGCAGCTGCGGCGCGCCGGCATCCCAGCCCAGTTGCCAGTGCACGCGGCCGGGTAGGCGGCTGGCGTCGCGGCTGCCGGCGCCGCCGGTCAGCACCAGCTCGCCCGAGCCCCGCCAGACCGAGCCGCGGGTGTCGACGACGAGCAGATGGCCGTTGGAGGCCGAGGCCAGCGCGCGCGCCAGCCAGCTGGCCGGCGGCTGCAGCAGCAGGGCGGCCAGCGCACCGAGCAGCAGCCCGGCGATCAGCCAGCGCCGCGGGCGGAAGGCCGGGGCGTGGCCGCGGCTGGAGTGGGAGGGCATCATGGTGTGGCCGTGCTCAGTTGCAGCACGATGCTGCCGCCATAGCCGCCGGGTCCGCGCTGCAGCTGGGCTTCCAGCGGGCGGGCGCGGGCGGCGCGCCGGGCCTCGGCCAGCCAGGCGCCCAGCGCTTCGCCGCCAAGGTTGTTGAAGTGCAGGGTGGCGCGGTCGCCCTGCAGGTTCAGGCTGGCCTCCGGGCCGAGGAACTCGCTGGCCGCGCGCAGCGCCGCCAGCGCCTGCGCCGGGTTGACGGGCGGCTGCGCCTGCAGCTGCTGCGCTTCGGCGGCCCAGGCCTGCATCTGCGCCAACTGGGCATCGAGCTGGTCCAGGCGCGCCGGCGCCTCGCGCAGCGTGCGCAGCGCCGGGTTGATGAAGACCAGCACCAGCAGCAGCAGCCCGAGGGCGAGCGCCGCCAGCGCCAACCCGCCGCGCTCGCGGGGCGCGAGGCCGCGCCAGGTGGCCAGCAGGCGGTCGCGCTGGGCCTTCCAGTTGTCGCTCATGAGGCACTCCGCTTGACGAGCAGCCGGCCCGGCTCGCGGCTCAGCAGCCAGCCTTCGCTGGCCAGCTGGCGACCGAACTCGGCGATCTGCTCCTCGGTCCAGCCGCCGTCGGGCAGGCCGAGCTGGCCGTTCTCGTAATGCAGCGCGTCGACCGGGCCGCGGGTCGGCGGCCAGTGCGCGGCGAGCGCGGCGATCAGGCTTTCCAGGTCCTCGGCGCCCAGCTCGCCGGCGCGGGCGCGCAGCAGGTTCAGCTCGCGCTGCATCTGCAGGCCGGGCTCCAGCACATGGCGGATCTGCGGGAAGCTGGCGCGCAGCACCGCCTCGATCTGCTGCTGGCGCTCGGCGATCTGGCTGCGCTGCTGCCAGGCCAGCAGATTGACGCCGACGAGGCCGAGCAGCAGCAGCGCGGCCAGGCCGCGGCGTGCCGCCTGCCACTGGCGGTGCATCAGCTGGTGGCCGAGCTGGCGCAGCCAGCGCATGCCGTGCAGGCGCGGCGCCAGCTCGAACTGGCGCAGGTCCCAGGGACCGTCCAGCGCCAGGCGGGCCTGCTCGGCCGGGCTGGCCAGGCTCAGGCGCATGCCCAGCCAGTGCTCGGCGGCCTCCTGTGCCTCGGCGCTGGCGCTCCAGCTGCTGGACTGCACCAGCGAGGGCGCGTAGCGGGCGCGCGCGAAGCTGCCGCGCAGCGGCAGCGTGATCACGCCGTCGGCGTCGGCCCAGCGCAGTTGCGCGCCAGCCAGCGCGTCGACGAAGAAATGCCCGCGCCCTTCGGCCAGCGGCCAGGCGCGCGGCAGGATGCGGTCGACCAGACGCTGCGTGCCTTCCAGGCGCGCGATCGCTTCGCGCAGCGGCGCCAGCGGCGTGGCCGCCACCCAACTGGTCTCGCCGGGCGCGGCCTCGTCCTCGACGGCGAGCAGCAACTGTTCGGGGTCCTCCAGCAATTCCTCTTCGAGCAGGCCGATGAGCGCGGCCCGCCAGCGCTTGCGCGCCGCCCGCGGCAAGGTCACCCGGTGCCAGCTCAGTCCTTGCTCCGGCAGCAGCAGCAGCAACTGGTCGGCCGGCGGCAACGCCGCGGGCAGGTCCTGGCCCTCGGCCAGCTGCTGGCCGTCGTCGGCCAGCAGCAGCCACTCGAACAAGGGGCTGGGCGGCTGGGCGGCGGCCGGCAGGCGCGGGCGCTCGGGCAGGAGGATGACGAGGCGGGTCATTGCTGGGAGAAGGGGGGCGGCGGATTCTAGGGAGGGCCTGCGACGCTTCAGGGGGCTTCCGCCAGACTGCTGACCCGCTCGCGCTGGCGCACCTCGATCTCCAGATCCTCGCGCGCCAGCAGCGAACGCTGCTCCATCACCCGATCGTCCAGGCGCAGCCGGCCGGTGACGAGGAAGAACTGGCTGCTGAAACCGACGCGCTCCTTGGTCGCCGCGGCGCGCAGCTCGTCGCTCGGCAACTGGGCCTGGATCTCCTCCAGGCTGCGGAACGGTCGGCTGCGCCGCGCCTGCACCAGGCGCTCGGCGGTGGCCAGGTCCATGCCGTCGAACAGCGCCGCCAGCACCTCGCGCGACGCGGTGTTGACGTTGACCGGCGTGGTCCGCGGCAGCAGCACCAGCAGGGGCTCCAGCGCGGCGCGCGACGCGGCGTCCATGCCCAGCCAGCTGAGCTGCTCGAAGCGCCTCGGCAGCAGCGGCGCATCGTTGGCGTCGGGGCTGGCATGGCGGGCGGCCCGCAGCTGCGTCAGCCAGTTCTGCACCATGCCCTGCGACAGGCCGGCCTGGCCGGCCAGGCGCAGCAGCACGCGCTCCTCGGCCGGATTGGGCTCGCGCGGCTCGATCACATTGGCCAGGTTGTAGCGGGCCTGGGCGTCCTCGATGCGGCCGGACAGGAAGGCCTCGGGCCCTTCGTCGTTGTCGGCCTCGCGGTCGGCGGCCAGGAAGGTCGACAGCCTGGCCTCGGCCAGCGGCACCGCCCAGGGCTCGCCGAGATGGTCCACGCCGCCGTCGCTGCGGCCGGCGCGGGCGTCCTCGCGCAGGATCAGGCGTGCCCAGTCCAGCGCGCCGGCCAGCACCCAGGCGGCCTGCACGCGGGCGCGGTCGGCGGCCTCGATCTGCACCGCGCGGTACTGCCGCCAGACCATCGCCGCCGCCAGGCTGGCGACCAGGCTGAGCACCAGCATCGCGGTCAGCAGCGCCGCGCCACGCGAACGCTGCGGGATGCGGACGCGTAGCGCCGCAGCCTGGGGGCCCATCACGTCCCTCCCCCCACGACGATCTGCCGCGTCAACTGCCCTTGCAGCCCGCTGTCGGGTCCGAACAGCAGCTGCAGGCGCACGCCCTTGGGGATGGGCTGGTTGCGCGGCACAGCACTGGCCGGCGGGCCCGGAGGCGTCACTTCCTTCGGCGGGATCGGCGCCTCGCCGCCGGTCGATTGCGCGTTCGCCCAGGCGTTGTCCCAGAAGTAGTAGAGCTGCCAGTCGGCCACGCCTTCGAGCACGACGATGCGCTCGCCCCCAAGCACCAGCGGCTGCTCGCTGCGCTCCCAGGCGCGGCGCAGCTCGGCCAGGCTGGTGACCGGTGCCGAGGCCCAGCGGCAAAGCCGGCCGCCGTCGACAAACCAACTGACCACCTGCAGGCCCTGCGGGTGGCGGCGGGTCAGGCGCAGTTGGCGGCCGTCGAAACCCTGGGGCGGCACGATCTGACCGCTGTCCTGGATCTGTTCCCAGTCCTGCTCCCACTGCGCCAGCGCGGTCTGCAGCACGCTGCTGCGGTCGATCGATTGCTGGATCACCTCGCGCGAACGCAGCATCGCATCCAGGCCGCGCCAGGCCATTGCGCTCATCACCGCCATCACGACGATGGCGACCATGACTTCGATCAGCGTGAAGCCGCGGCGTCGACCGAAGGGAGACCGGGGGCCCATCCCCGCCACCGCCGGGCCGCCCCAAGGTGGCGGGCACCCCCTTGGGGGGCGGCGACCGAAGGGAGACTGGGGGCTCATCCCCGCCACCGCCGGGCCGCCCCAAGGTGGCGGGCGCCCCCTCGGGGGGAGGCGACCGAAGGGAGACTGGGGGCTCATCCCCGCCACCGCCGGGCCGCCCCAAGGTGGCGGGCGCCCCCTCGGGGGGAGGCGACCGAAGGGAGACTGGGGGCTCATCCCCGCCACCGCCGGGCCGCCCCAAGGTGGCGGGCACCCCCTTGGGGGGAGGCGACCGGAGGGAGACCGGGGGCTCATCAATACCGCCCCAGCACGGTCGACAGCGTGAGCAGGGCCGGCGTCTGTGCGTCGCCGACCACCGCGTCGACACGGCGGAAGTTCGGGTTCGGCGTGGCGCGCACCCGCAGCTGCCCCTGGAACTGCAGGCCCAGCTGCTCGCAGCTGAAGTCGATGTCGCCGATGCCGGGGAACTGGCGCATCAGGCGCAGCTCGCTGAGCTGGTTCTCGGCACACCATTGCGCGGCGCTCATCTTCAGCAGGCGCTCGGCATTGCTGCCCAGGCTGCCGGCGGCGCGCACGCCGGCAGCCAGCGCGACGGCGACGATGGCCAGCGCCACCATCACCTCGATCAGCGTGAAGCCGCGGCGAGCGTTCAAGATTGCAGCGCGAAGGGGCGCAGGCCGTCGCTGGCGATGCGCAGCTGGTGGGCGCCCAGGCGCAGGCGCAGCGCCTGCGGGGGCAGCATGGGTTCCGGACCGAGCACGAGTTCGGTGCCGCGCCCCTCGATCTCCACGGCGACCGGTTCGCCCTGCCAGCGCGAGGGCAGCGCCAGGCGCCTCGGCAGGCCGACGAAGGCGAAGTGGCGCTCGCTGTCGTTGCTCAAAGGCCGCCAGCGCACGTCCAGGCCGCCGGCCCGGGCCTCGCTGCGCGCTGCCTCCAGCAAGGCGATCAGGCGCTCGCCCTCGCGTTCGAGCTGGGCCTGCGCGGGGTCGCGCAGCGCCAGGCCGATGCCGGCGCTGGCCATTGCGACCAGCACCATCACGACCAGCAGCTCGATCAGCGTGACGCCGGCGGCGCGAGGCCGGCCGGCACCCCGGGCCTTCTGCCTACTGCCAGGAGCCGATATCGGCATCGAGGCCCTCGCCGCCACTCTTGCCGTCGGCGCCGAAGCTGAACACATCGACCTCGCTCTTCACGCCGGGGTTCGCATACTGGTAGGGGCGACCCCAGGGATCGTTGGGCAGCTTGTCGATGTAGACGCGCCAGTTGGCCGGGATGCTGCCGCTGGTCGGCTTGCGCACCAGCGCCTCCAGGCCCTGCTCGCCGCTCGGGTAGCGCATGTTGTCGAGCTTGTAGAGCTTGAGCGCCTGCATCAGGTTGTTCACGTCGGTGCGCGCCGCGGTCACGCGGGCGTCGTCGGCGCGGCTCAGCACGGCCGGCACGACCAGCGCGCCGAGCACGCCGATGATGACCAGCACGACCAGCAGTTCGATCAGCGTGAAGCCGGCGGGGCGTCGGGAGGCAGGGCGCATGGCAGGGGAGCGGAACCGGAATGGATCGGCTCATGATAATGGCCGCATGTTGCAACGCCTGATCACGCTGGCCGTCTGGGGCCTTGTCGGCTGGACCTTGATGCTGCTGCTGCTGCGCCTGCTGCCGGTGCCGCTGCAGGCGCCAGCCGGCACGCAGGCCCTGGCGCCGGCCGCCGCCGCGCCGGCCAGCCTCACGCGCCTCTTCGGCGAGACCGTGGTCGCCGCCGCGCCCAGCACCGCGGCGGTCGAGAGCGACGGCCGGCTGCGTCTGCTCGGCGTGGTCGCGCCGCGCAGCGCGCAGCTGCAGAACGAGCGCGGGGTCGCGCTGCTGACCATCGATGGCGGTCCGCCGCGGGCCTACCGAGTCGGCGAGCGCGTCGACGGCGGGCTGCGGCTGTTGACGGTCGAGCGGGACTCGGTCGGACTGGGCGAGAGCGGCAGCGTGCAGCTGCAGCTGCGTCTGCCGCCCGGCCCGCCGCCGGCCGCCACCGGCAGCCTGCCCGCCGCGGTGTCGATGCAGCTCGCGCCGCCCCCGCCGCCACCGATGCAGGCGGCCCCGCAGGAAGCCTACGAGCGCGCCGCTGGCGACCCGGCCGGCCCGCGGCGTCAGCCGCCCGAGCAGATGCGCTGAAGCCTCAGCTTGCGCTGCCCCGCAGGCTGTCGGGCCCGTCGTCCGGCTCGCCGCTGAGGCTCAGCCCCGCCCGCAGCGACAGCTCCTCGGTGTTCGGATCCAGCGCCGGCGCGGCGCCCTCGGCCAGGCCGTTCGCATACGGCGTCGACGGCAGTTCGTGGACTTCGGACAGCAGCGCCGCGGCGCTGCGGATCAGCGGCCAGGCCAGCGCGCCGCCCATGCCGTCGGTGGTCGACAGGCCGAGCTCCAGCAGCGGGCCGGCGCGAAAGCCGTGCAGCGCGGTGTCCAGGCCGGGGTCGGTGCTGCTGCGGCTGAACATCGCGTAGTCGGTGACCGGCGCGGCGATCGAGGCCGCGACGCGCAGCGCCGCGCAGGCCGGCAGGCCGTCGACGATGAGCAGCATGCGCTTGCTGGCGCCGACCAGCATCGCGCCGACCATCACCGCGATCTCGTAACCCCCGAAGGCGGCCAATGCGTCCATCGCGTCGACCGCCTCGCGGTGGCGGCTGAGCACCAGCTGCAGCAGCTCGTAGAGCGCCGGATCGGTGTCCGCCGGCAGCAGCTCGCCGAGGTGGCGGGCGTCCAGCCGGGCGAGCAGCAGGGCGGCGCTCTCGATGCTGCCCTGGCCCAGGCCGGCCAGCACCATCGCGTTGCCGCTCATCGCGTCGGCCAGCTCCATGCCCACGCGCAGCGCGGCCTGCACCTGACCGGGGTTCATGGCCAGCGTGACCCGCGCGTTGCGCGTGCCGTGGGCGACCTTGCGCAGCAGCAGGCGCGGATGCGGGGCAAGGTCCTCGGCCAGCCCGCAGTCGACGACCTGCAGCTGCAGGCCGTGCAGGCGGGCGATCACGGTGGCCGGCAGCCGCGACTGCAGCGCCAGCAGGGCCTGCTCGCGGCTGCTGCGCGCGAAAGGCTGCGGAATGCCCTCGACGGCCAGGCCGTGGTCGGCGGCGAACAGCGCCAGCACCGGGTCGCGGAAGCGCGGCGTCAGGTTGTTCTGCAGCAGGCCCAGGCGCAGCGCCAGGGCTTCCAACTGGCCGAAGCCGCCGCCGATCGCCGCATGGCGGTCCAGGCGCTCGCGCAACTGGCGCTCCAGCTCCGGATTGGCGGTGGGTGAGATCAGCGATTCATGGATCGGCATCTTGGCTCTCGACGGCCTCCCTGGCCCTGGCGGCGCGGCATGCGCATCAGCCGCTGGTCAGCAGGGCCGCGGGGCTCTCGCTGCCGACCAGACCGGCGGCCCGCAGCAACTGCGGCAGGTCCAGATGCTGCACCAGAATCTTCTCGCCGCCGCCGCTCCCCCCGCATTCGAGCAGGCCGCCGATCCAGGGCGCGAACGACTGCAGGTGGCGCGGCGCCGGGTGCAGGCCCTTGGGGTCGAGCTCCAGCACGCTGAGCACCTCGTCGACGAGCAGGCCCAGGCTGGGCGGACCGCCCAGGCTGCCGCGCAGCACCAGCACCACGCCGTCGCCGCGCCGCGGCGCATGGGCGATGCCGAAGAGCTGGCGTGCGCACAGCACATGGATCAGGCGCGAGCCGCCGATGGCCGAGGGCACGTCGAGCAGGCCGAGCTGGGCGCTGCCGCCGTTCGGCGTGCGCACCAGGCCGCGCTGCGAGACCGCCTCCAGCGCCAGCTCGGCGGGCAGCGCGTAGCAGGTGTTGCCGACCCGGAACAGCGCCAGCTCCAGCCCGGCGGCATTGCGGCCCGGCGGGTGCAGCGCCTGCAGCTCGGCATGCGCTTGTTCGGTGTCGCGGCGCTCGGCCGGTCCGAGGTCCAGGCCGACGATGACGCGCAGGCCGTGGTCGTAGCCGTCGCTGTGGCGGAACTCGCGGTAGCCGCTGCCGGCCACGCGCGCGCACAGATGGCCGCGACCGCCGTGCACGAGCTGGGCGCTGTCGCCCTCGAAGCCGAGCAGCGCGGCCGGCGCGTCGCCGGAGGCGCTGAGCGGCCGGCCGGCGGCGTCGACGAAGGCGATGAAGCCGTCGCGGCCGGCGCGGATGTCGTCGAGGATGGCGCGGAACTCGCGCGCCGCGTTGAACACGATGGCGATGCCGCCGACGCAGACGCGCTCGTCCTGCGGGTCGCGCACCGCGGCCAGGTAGGTGTAGGTCGGGCCCTGCTCGTGCCAGGCGCTGTCCTCGAAGGGCGTGACCGCATAGGCCTGGGCGTCGTCCAGCGCGGCCACCGCGCCGCGCAGTGCCGCCGGCACCTCGCGGCCGATCAGCGCGTCGGCGTCGCCCGAGGCTGCGCGGATCAGGCCGTGGCGGTCGAACACCACCAGGCGGCTGTAGACGGTGTAGAGGCTGTTGATGTGGTTCAGCCAGGCGCTCAGCGCATCGGCATCCGGCGGCGTGTCGGCGGCCAGGGCTTCGCGCAGGCGCGGCGACAGCGCCCACCAGCGGCAGTCGTTGGCGCGCTCGTAGAGGTTGCGGTCGAGGATGTCGGCGGCCAGGCGCGCCATTTCCTGCGCACGCTGGCGGCCGCGGGCCAGCGCGGTCTGGCCGATCTCGCGGATCGCCGCGTCGACGCGCGCCTGCGTGCGCACGCCGGCGCCGCTGACCTGGCGCAGCACCGCGGTCAGGCGCAGCCGGTCGCTGCCCTCGTCGCGCGCCATCAGGCGGCCGTTCCAGACCACGCGGCGCAGCTCGCGGGCGATGGCATCGGCGTCGTCGCGGATGCGTGCCAGCTCGCCCTGGCCCAGCGGCGGCTCCTGGGTGTCGGCCTCCTCCTCGTCGCCGGCCTCGCGGCGGTTGCTGAAGGCGGTGAGCAGCGAAACCATGGCCACCGCGCGCCAGCCGCCCGGGCCGCCATAGCCCTGGTAGGGCGTGCCGGCGCAGTGCAGCGCCAGGTAGTCGCGGCCGGCGAACTGCGTGAACTGCATGCCTTCGCGGCCGCCGGCCACGAAGCCCAGGCGCACGCCCAGCGGCACATGGGCCTCGTCGCTGCTGGCGACGACGCGCTGCTCGGCGTCGACCAGCATCAGCGCCAGCTGCGGCCGGCTGCCGCCGACGTCGGCAAAGATGCGCGCCATCTCGTCGAAGAAGCGGAAGCGCAGCAGCAGCACGCCCAGGGTGTTGCCGTCGCCGTCGTCGATGCGCTGCGCATACAGCAGCGCCGCCGGAGCCCCCGCGGCGGCCAGGTCGCTGGGCCCGAAGCGCTCGCAGAAGCCGGGCGCGGCCAAGGCCTGGGCGATCAGCGGCTCGCGGCTGCGGCCCAGCTCGGCGCCGGCCTCCAGGCGCACCAGCAGCTCGCCGTCCGGCGCGCAGAGCAGCACGTCGTCGTAGACGCTGTACTTGCGCTGGTAGTCGGCGAGGCGCTGGCGCATCGCGTCGCGCTGCAGCGCGCGCTCATCGGCGCTGGCGGCGCAGAAGGCGCGCACGCTGTCGTCGATCGACAGGAAGCCGACATCGGCGGTGCGCTCGTAGAGATTGCGCACCAGGATGTCGATCGCGCACTGCGCCTTGGCGCCGAGGTCCTCGGCCAGCTCGGCGCGGTACTCGTCGGCCATCTGCGTGGTCAGGCGCTGCTGCAGCGCGTCGAAGCGCTCGCGCGTGCCGATCAGTGTCGGCAGGATCGCCGCCGCCTCGGCCGGGCAGCTGATCGCCGCACTCGATTCGATCAGGCGCCAGACCAGACCCAGATCGTGCAGATCGCGCTCGGCGACCAGCACCCGGCGCATATGCGCCATCAATTCCTCGGTATCCCGCGCCTTGCGGCGGCGCTCCTGCGCTGCTGCGGCCGACAACCCATCCTGCATGCCCATGGCTCCTGCTGTCATGGCCGCCGTCCCGGTCTTGACGTGTTTTGCGATCGAAGCGCCGCAGCCCGCGGGCCGGCGCCCCGTCCCCGGCGGCTGCACCCGTCCCAGGTCCGGGGCGGGCGGGCACGAGCCGTGCGGGGCAGGGCGCCGGCCATCGCGGGCAGCGGCGTCATGTTGCAAATGCTAAAGGTCTTTGCCTTCGGCTATCCCTGGATTGCGCCGCCGCAGTGCGTGGCGCAGCATGCGCAGGCCATGGCCGAGATCTCTTTCACACCGCAGCTGCGCCGTTTCACCGAGACGCCGACGCTGAATTGCGCCGCCGAAACCCTGGAGCAGGCATTGGCGGCCGCCTTTGCGCAGAACCCGAGGCTGCGCGGCTATGTGCTCGATGACCAGGGCGCGATCCGCGCCAACGTCGCGGTCTTCGTCGACGGGCGGCGCACGCTCGATGTGCAACAGGTCTTGCAGCCGGACAGCCGCGTGGCGGTGCTGCAGGCGCTATCAGGAGGATGAGGGATGCGAGCCTGGGTTGCCACCCGCAAGGGACTCTTCGAACTGCAGCGCGAGGACCGCGGCTGGGCCATCGCCCGCGTCAGCTTCCTGGCCGAGCCGGTCAGCCAGCTGCTGCCGCCGGACCGCGACGGCTTCATGCTCGCCGCGCTGAACCTCGGCCATTTCGGCACCAAGCTGCATGCCTCCGACGACTTCGGCGCGAGCTGGCGCGAGATCGCCTGCCCGGCCTACCCGGAGCAGCCGGCCGAGCCGGCCCAGCCCTTCCCCTGGAAGATGGGCCTGGCCTGGAGCCTGGAGCGTGCTGCCGACGGCAGCCTGTGGTGCGGCAGCCTGCCCGGCGGCCTGTTCGTCAGCCGCGACCGCGGGCAGAGCTGGCAGCTCGTTGACAGCCTCTGGCAGCGGCCCGAGCGCCTCGAGTGGTTCGGCGGCGGCTACGCCGAGCCCGGCATCCACTCGATCTGCCCGCACCCGGGCGACGCGCAGGACCTGATCGTGGCGGTCAGCTGCGGTGGCGTCTGGCGCACGCGCGACGGCGGCGCCAGCTGGGCGCACCACACCCGCGGCATGCGCGCCGACTTCATGCCGCCCGAGCGCGCCGAGGAACCCTCGATCCAGGACCCGCACCGCATGCAGCGCTGCGCCGGCGCGCCCGATGTGCTCTGGGTGCAGCACCACTGCGGCATCTGGCGCAGTGCCGACCACGCCGCCAACTGGCAGGAGCTGAAGGCCGCGCCGAGCAGCTTTGGCTTTGCGGTGGCCGCCCACCCCAGCGACCCGCAGACTGCCTGGTTTGCCCCCGCCGTGAAGGACGAGCGCCGCATCCCGGTCGACGCCGCGCTCTGCGTGACCCGCACCCGCGACGGCGGCCGCAGCTTCGAGGCCCTGCGCGACGGCCTGCCGCAGCAGCATTGCTACGACCTCATCTACCGCCACGGCCTGGAAGTCGCGCCCGACGGCCAGACCCTGCTGATGGGCTCGACCACCGGCGGGCTGTGGAGCAGCTTCGACGGCGGCGAGCACTGGCATTCGGTGTCGCAGAACCTGCCGCCGATTTACGCGCTGCGGTTTGGTTGAGGTTGGAGGGGGCGAGTCTGCCGGGCTTCGGTTCTGCTGTCTGTGGTGGCTTTAGGCTGATCTGCGACATTCAAAACGGATGACCTGAACGACTGCATTCAGGGACAGCGGTCGGTGGACAAGAATTGCGCAGCCCGGCCGCTTCGACAGCAATCCGATCAGCCAGCCCCAGCCGATTTTGGCGGCTCGCAAGACCGACCGTTCACGAGCGGTGCTAGGCGTGCTCTCAATCGCTATTTAGATGCTCCACGTAGACTCGGCATGCATCGCATCGCTGGGGAGAGCGGTATCGTTCAATGCGACTAGTAGCAAGGGAGTTTCGTGCGCATCACTAACAAGGACTACACCCCGCTCGGGATCTTGGCCGAGCTTCTGGCCCATAGCCCGCCGGCAGCCGGGGATACAGATCATTTTTCCGAGAAGGAGCTCAGCAGTCATGTCTATTTGCTGTCCGAACTTCGCGACCGCCTGGAAGCAATATTGAATTCTTTTGAGCGCCTCGGATGCGAGTCAAGCGAGAACCAAGGTCTCGATGACAGCGGTGTCGACCTACTGCTGAGATTCCAAGAGAACGGACGGGCGAGACGCATCGGATTTCAGATCAAATCCAACCGCGAAGCCGACGACGCCGCGAAGCTAGCCAAAGCACTCAAGCAGAGGCCGAAACCCATCGTCGATCCAGAGGACACTTTGCTCAGGACGCTGAAGCGCCAGGCCCATGAGGCGCGGTTGGAAACCAAAGTTGACGAATGGTGGGTGTTGCCATGCTTCAATCTCAAGAAACACAAGGGGCGGTTTACCGCCATCAACGCTCACTTTAACAACCACCCAGATCCTGCTTGGCCAATTCGCGTCGTGCCGCCGAACCACATCCTCGGCCTGCTCAACATGTCTACGGGCGAGATCGATGCGTTCTGCACTTTGCTTCTATGTCGCGATGACGAAGTGCTTAGCGCATCGAGGCTTGAGTTCGGAAGTCTCTCCCGCGCTGCCCAGAACTTCGTCGGAGAAACTTTCTATGAGGCCCTTCGTGGAGAACTTGAAGTCGAAGACCGAGCCTTCTTCGATGCAGCGCGCGACGACGAAAATGGGCTCGATGCTGCGCATCTGCGAGACGAACTTGAGTCTGTTGGCTACGTCGCGCGTTCGCGTGTTGGTGATGCCGGCAAGCTTGATCCCCAGGCGTTTCCAGGGCTCTGCGCGCTGTACTTTGAGGGTCGGGTCCGGCACGGCCTCAAGCCATCAGAGGCTTCGACGTTCATGTGGCGCCTGTTGGATGGCGTAAAGCCAGCCGATGCCGAACCCGACGAGCACGACCTCGAATAGTCGCGGGGGTCGGGCTATCAACAGGTAGTGATTGCCCCGGTCCTTGACCAGCATGGCAAACACCTGCTCCCAGACTCCGGCTGCCGCCCAGCGCGTGAAGCGCTTGTACACAGTCTTGTACTTGCCGTAGCGCTCCGATGTCCGGCGCGTAGGCGCGACCACACCTAGTCTAGTCTTCTGGAATGGCCACCCAAGAGAACTCATCAAAATCGGGAACTTGAAGAGGAGCCAGTACAAGTGGTCCGACATAGCGGCGGACGAGCGGACTAGTTTCGCAGCAGTTTATTTCGATGAATCCTTCATCCGCATTGAATCGGACATGACTCACCCCTCTCATATTCATAAAACTCTCGTCAAGCGGGTGCTCCGCAAAGGGATTGTGAAAAACAAAAGCACCGTCACCGAGAGACTCGTCGGAAGAGCCTCCGCTCCGCCGGATAATCCGCAGCGCCTCGCGCTCTAAACACACGTATTTATCTATTAACCCATGACTCTTGACCAGACTTGTAAGCTTCCCCAAGGAGAGCGTGCACGTGTAAATAATGGCGGATATGTGCTTGTGTATTTCTGAGGAAAAGGCGCCGAGTTCAAATTGACTTTGACTCATCCCGCCATGTCTCTTCTTATATTTGTATGATCTATTGAATGAATCTTTGCAAAATATTTTTAAGTCAGTTCTATCATCAGGATCGAAATAAGCATTATAGAGAACAGCCAGGGGGGCGTAATACGACGCTTGGCCATAGTTGATCTGACTAAAATCTCCAATTGCGATGACAAACGGCGAGTTTTTGGCCTCTTCGCCATATCGGCGGAAGTCGCGGCTCTTTTCGCTTATACGTCGTCGGATGCGGGAAATCGATTCATCAAGAATATCGTACTGATCATTCTTGCCGTAAACGTCATATTCGGTGCGCTCATTTTCAGATATCCCGGACTCGGATATGTTGGCCACAGTTGCCTCGACAAAGTATGTGAGACCGGACTTCTGAGCTTTGAAGTCGGGGCGTACTTGGCCTGTATCTACTTTTGCGCCGGAAAAGCGAATCAACTGATTGATGTAGAGCTCCAAAAACACCGAATGAAAAGTGGCTTGAAACTCATCAATGGACTTTGTCTCCCCATCGGGCGAGGCAAAGTCATCGATCCACTGCTGCAATAGCTCAAGCTCCTTTTGGTATTGAAAATCCAACAGAAACTTAATCTTTGGGTGCAGAGTTGCTCTCTTCTTTCGAGGTGTGAACCAATTTTTCATTTCTTCCCTGAGCAGGCGCTCCCTTGCTAGCCAGTCATTGCGCGAGGCAATAGTGGAACATCATGCAGCCCCCGCAACAATAATGCTTGACAAACCAGCGTTGCTGTCCAGCGCTCCTCATTTTGAGGTGCGAACACTGGCGCACAATGAATTTGATCGCTCTTGGCCGCCGCCGGCCTCGGGCCTCGGGCCTCGACCGTTACCAACCCAGCGGGCACCAACATCAGCTTTGTGATGTTCCTGGTGAACTCGCCGCCCGACTCGCCGATTCGGGCCATGAGAACTTGCGAATCTCAGATAAGACAGTGCGATGCGCTAGATCGTAGAAGTCCCGTGCAATTCGATCTTCGGTAATACGGACCTGGTATTGAAAGCGCTGTTCGATGACTTGCCGTGGAATGGGTCGCCGTAGAGCAGCCGCAATTTCTGCGTCAAGGGCATACTTTCTTTGCATGGCCGGACCGACAGGCTCTAGTACGCTAGTGTTGGAACGCGCGAGTGAGCCCACTTCCGCGACGCGCTGTTTTGCAGCCTGTTGTAGCGCCTCCAGCCTGCCGCCCAAATCCCCGATGAAATTTGTGAACAGGGTCAGATCGCCAGCCGCCAAGGTATTCACCGCATCTTCATTGATAGCGTCCTTTAAGCAGCTTGCGATGCCGTAGTCCAGACCGATCAACTGCTGCCTGACGTCGTCGCTGCCGAGGGCAGGCTGTACCATTGCACGTTTGATACCCGAACACGGTGCCGCACGTAGCGCAAAGCGTTCTGTGAAGTTTTTTCGCCTCTGCTCGTAGGCCTCTTGTCGCGCAGCTTCCACGAGTTGCTGAGTTTCCTTCAGCTCGGTTTCTCTCTTCGCTAGCTGTTCGTCGATGGCCGCTTTTTGATAAAGCGGGATGACCGTGAAGTAGAAGCCCAGAATGGTCGCGAGGACTGCCACCACTTGTGCGATGTACGCGCTTCGCACTAGAAACAGATCGAATCTCGACTGCGGTGGGGGTGGGGCATGCTTGCCGGGCCTTCTAGCGCTCCGAAGCTTGCCCACTCTCCCCGTAATAGTTCTGGCTGCATTCATGCCAACAATATAGCTATCGACCTCGATGCGCAGGGCCTCGCGGTTGAACTCGTCGATGATGTTGAGGGCACGGAACCGTCGACCGCTTCACAAGACGTAGGCCATGAAGTCGCAACTCCAGTGCTGGCGGGGATCTCCGGTCTGCTCCAGGTGCAACCATCCGTTGCATGTACGCCGGTGGAGTCCTCTCGAAACCGTCCGAAAGTCCTCGCCACGGGCTCCCCGCTCGCGCACGCAGTGTCATCGGGTCGTCAGTGGGCATGGGTGGCAGCGATCCGCCGGCAAGCTGTCATTGAACGGGTGGAGGTGACGGTCGGCTGTCGCTGCAGAGCCGACGTCAACTTCACCCCGGTCGTGGTCAGTCCATGTCGATCATGTCAACGACAGCCCCGACGCGAAGGCCTCGCCCGTCCCCAAGGGAGGGGCGTCACGAACCGGTCGCTCGGTGCGTCGACAAGTGCTTCACGAGGTAGTCGATCAGCACGCGCACGCGAAGGGGCTTGTGGCGCTCCGCTGGATACAAGAGTGAAAACGGACGCGAGGCAGCGGCAGTCTCTGGCAACAACTCGACGAGTCCGCCGGTCCGCAGGTCCTCTTCGACCAGGAAGCGGTAGGTCTGCAGCACGCCGGCACCCGCGCGCGCCAGCGTGAGCGGCCCGAGGATGTCATCCAGGCAGCGCAGCCTGCCGGTGACCGCCAGTTCGACAAGCCGACCCTCGTGCCAGAGCAGCCAAGGAACCGGCTGGCCGGTGTTCGGCTGCACGAAGGGGAGGCATTCGTGCTGCAGCAGATCACTGGGCGCGCGCGGTTTGCGGCGGCTGCGCAGATAGGCCGGCGACGCCACGATCGCCAGCGCCGCGTCCTCGAGCTTGCGCGCGACGAGCCCGGAATCTGGCGGTGTCCGGGCGCGCACGGCGAGGTCGAAACCCTCGGCCGTGAAGTCCACGTTGCGGTTGGTCAACTGCAGATCCAACTCGATCGCCGGGTGCTTACGGGTGAACGCCGGCAGCAGCGGCAGGACGCGGTAATGGCCGTACGAGGTGGGCAGACTGAGGCGGACCGGGCCTGAGGGCGCCAGTTGCTGGCCCGTGACCTCCCGCTCGGCCTCCACCAACTGGCCCAGTGCCTGCTGGCATTGGTCGTGGTAGCGCTGGCCCGCATCGGTCAGTCGCACCTGGCGCGTCGTGCGCATCAACAGTTGCACGCCCAGCCGCGTCTCCAGCCGCGCCACCGAGCGACTCACCGCCGCGGGCGTGAGGCCGGCGGCGTGCGCGGCCGCGGTGAAGCCGCCGTGCTGCGCGGTGAGGCAGAAGAGCTCGATGCTGCCGAGTCGCTGGTCGTCGAACTTGCGGTTCATTGCGGATCTCTATGTAAAAAATGATTTGAACCAAGTCCTATTTATTGTGGTTTAGGTCATTAATACAGTGTCTCGAACGCCAACACGCGCCTTGCGCTAGAGGACTTCTGACGATGAAGCTGTATTACTCCCCCGCTGCCTGCTCGCTTGCGCCGCACATCGTGCTGCGCGAGGCCGGTCTGGATTTCGAGCTCGCGAAGATCGACACCGGGCGTCACGTCACCGCGGACGGCGGCGACTTCTATGCGGTCAATGCCAAGGGCCAGGTGCCGGTGCTCGAACTCGACGATGGCGCACGCCTGACCGAGGGTCCGGTGATCGCGCAGTACATCGCTGACAGGGCCGCTGCCACGTCGCTCATGCCGGTCGCCGGCAGCCTCGAGCGCTACCGTGTGATGGAGTGGCAGAACTACATCACGAGCGAACTGCACAAGTCGTTCACGCCGCTCTTCCATGACGATGTCGACGCGACGGCCAAGCAGGCGCTGGCGGGTGTGCTGCGCAAGAAGCTGGCGTGGCTCGACGGGCAATTGAGGGGCCAGGCCTATCTCACGGGGGAGGCGTTCACGGCCGCCGACGCCTACCTGTTCGTGGTGCTCGGCTGGGCGCGATTCGTGAAGCTCGACATCGCCGACCTGCCGAACCTGCAGGCCTTCATCGCGCGGGTGGCGGCGCGCCCCGCCGTGCGCGAGGCGATGCGCGCTGAAGGCCTGCTCACCTGACGTGTCGCCCTCGCGTCGCCCTCTGTCGAGGTCGTGCGCGCGGTCTCGGCCGAAGCTCGCGCTGAGGGCTCCATGAACTGCGCAGCACGCCGCACGCGCGGCGTTCTGCCGGTGAGCTTCCGCCAGCCCCTTTCCACCACGCTGCCGAGTCACTCGCGCAAGCTCAATCCGCCATTCCTTGAAACGACAGGACTTCCCCATGCCCTACGTCCACATCCAGATCACCCGCGAAGGCGCGACTGCCGAGCAGAAATCGGAGTTGATCCGCGGCACCACCGACTTGCTAGTGCGCGTGCTCGACAAGAATCCTGCGACCACCTTCGTCGTGATCGAGGAGGTCGACACCGATCATTGGGGCATAGGCGGCGAGACCGTGACGGCCTTGCGCCGGCGCGCACGCGAACAGGGTGCTTTGCGATGAGTGCGCATCTGGCCCGCTGTGCCGAGGTGGTCGCCGTGCTCGAGGACTACTTCGACGGGCTGCACCACAGCGACACAGAACGCCTGCGCCGCGTCTTCCACCCGCAGGCGGTCTACGCCACAGCGAGCCACGGTCAGCCCCTCATCCTGGGCATGGAGGACTACTTCCCGATCGTCGACGCGCGGCCATCGCCCGCCTCGAAGGGCGAGCGCCGAACGGACGAGATCGTGTCGATCGCCTTCGCCGGCCCGCTCACGGCGTTGGTCACGCTGCGATGCTCGATCCTGCCCAGGCACTTCGTTGACTTGCTCACCCTTGTCCATGTCGACCAGCGCTGGCAGGTCATCGCCAAGGTCTTCGACTGGGAGGAGCGCTTGCCACAGGCTGGCGGGTGACACCGCGCTGCGCCGAAGGACGGCGCTGCGGTGGGTGGCGGGGTGGCAATCGCTGCGCTCAAAGCGCCCGATGCCCGTAGCTCAACACCCGCGTCATCACCCAGCGCTCGCCCTGCTGCCGCCAGACGATGACGAAGTCCGCCGCGCCTTCGCAGCGGCCGGTCTTGAACTGGCAGAACTGGTGCACGCCCTGGGCGATGGCGCCGAAGTCCTTGATCGGGTAGACGCGCAGGCTGCCCGGGACCAGCTCGCGCCGGAAGTTGCCGCAGACGTACTTCTCGGTGTTCGCCAGCATGTCCTGGCGGTTCCAGGTCACGCCGCCGTTGTCGTGATAGAACTCGACGGACTCCGAGAAGTACTCGGCGTGCTTCTGCAACTGGCCCGGCGTCGCGCACTGGTTGAAGGCGGCGAAGGCCGCGGCGTCCAGCGCGGCGATCTGGTCGAACAGCGGGCCCTGGGTGCCGGCTGGCGGGCCTGCCGGGCTGGCGGTGGCGGCGGAACTGAGAGCCAGCGCGATCAGCGCGGCGCTGGCGAAGGTGGGGCGTTTCATCAAGAGGGGCTCCGAGGTGGCGGGCCGTCTGTCGTTGACAGCCGATCCGGTCGCATTCTGGTGAAGCGGCGGCGCCTGTACAGCCCGATCCGATGAAGCGCAGCAGCGGCGGACCGGGCTGCAGGCGTGGCGGACGGTTGCAGCCGGCGTTGCGCTGAGGCGGCCGGGACGCCCCGTCCGCGACCCGGGTTTTGCCGCCTAGGGTTTGATCTAGCGCGGGCACCGTACGGCGCTGGCAGCATCTGCTGCACCAGGGAGCGCAATCGGGGCCAGGCCCCGGCCGGGAGCGAAGGCGGACAGCCCGACCGGCGGCCGAACGGGGGCCGGATGAGCGCCTGGATGCTGGGGCTTGCGCGGCGGCCGACGAGCGCGGTGCTGCTGCTCATGCTGCTGGTCCTCGTACCGGCCCTGCTGCTCGCCGATTGGGGCAGCCGGCAATGGCTGCAGCGGCAGAGCGAGGAGCTGCTGGCCGCGTCCCAGGCCAGCCTGCAGCAGCGCGAGCGCAGTGCGCTCAAGGAGATCGAAGCCTTGCTCGGCCTGCGCCGCGCGCTGCTGCAGCACTGGAGTGGCGACCTGCGCCTGGCGCGTCTGCTGCAGCTTCCGGCGGACTCACAGGCCCAGGCCGAGGCGCAGGCTTTTCTGGCCGAGCTGGTGCGCAGCGGGCTCAGCGACCTGACCTGGCTGATCGACCCCCAGGGCCTGTGCCTGGCGGCCAGCAATGCCGGTGCCTTCGATTCGCCGGTCGGCGAGCGCTATGCGGACCGCGAGTACTTCCAGCAGGCGATGGCCGGCGGGCTGGGGCGGCAGTACGCGATCGGCCGACGCACCCGCACCGCCGGCCTGCACCACGCGATGGCGGTGCGCGACGCGCAGGGCCAGGTGCTCGGCGTGCTGGCCAGCAAGCTGGAACTGAGCCGCGTGGTCGCCGCGATGCGCCTGCGCGATGGCTATGTGAGCGACCGCCTGGGCGTGCTCATCGTCGCGTCGCGGCCGGCCTGGGTGGGCAAGGTGCTGCCCGATGCGCCGCTCTGGCAGGAGCCGGCGCCAGCCCGCCAGGCGCGCTATGCGCGCAGCCATTTCGAGGCGCTGCCGCTGCGCGAGGTGGCGCTGCCCGAGGCGCCGGCACTGCGCGTGCTGGAGCTCGAGGACGGCCTGCCGGCCCTGCTGCACACCCTGGCCTTGCCGGATCAGAGCCTGAGCGTGCACCTGCTGGAGCCCCTGGGTGGCCTGCGCGTGCTGCGCCGCCAGGCCGAGCAACTGCGCTGGGGCCTGCTGCTGGCGCAGCTGCTGGCGGTCTGGGCCGGCAGCGTGAGCCTGCTCTACGGGCTGCGCAGCCGCGAGCATGGGCGGCAGATGCAGGTCAAGAACCAGGAGCTGGCGCAGCTCAACCGGCTGCTCGTCGAGCAGGCCGAGACCGATGCGCTGACCGGCGTGGCGAACCGCCGCCGCCTGCAGCAGCGCCTGGACGACGAGCTGCAGCGCCGCGCCGGCCACCCGCTGACGCTGGCGGTGCTGGACATCGATCACTTCAAGCGCGTCAACGACGCCTACGGGCATGCGGTCGGCGACGCGGCGCTGCGCCATGTCGCCAGCGAGCTGCAGCTGGGCCTGCGCGGCGGCGACCTGCTGGCCCGGCTGGGCGGCGAGGAGTTCGTGCTGCTGCAGTTCGACACGCCGCTGGCCGCCGCCCAGGTGGCGCTGGAGCGCCTGCGCGAGCGCCTGCTGCAGCGCCCGTTGGCCGGCAGCGGCGAGCGCCCGTCGCTGCCGATCACGCTGAGCATCGGCGTGGCCACCGCCAACGAAGGCGAGAGCAGCGAAGCCCTGCTGGCCCGCGCCGACGCGGCGATGTACGCGGCCAAGCAGGCCGGGCGCAACCGTGTCTGCCTTGCCAGCTGAGCGCCTCGGCCCGCTCAGTAATGCGGCGGCGGCTCGTGCCCGCTGCTGCCCACGCCGGGCGCGTCGCGCAGCTGCTGGCGCAGCGCCAGCAGCTCGCGCTGCAGCAGGTCGATCTGCTGCTGCTGGCGGGCGACCACGGTGTTCAGCTGTTCGAGCAGGTCGTCGGCGTAGCTGGCCTTGATCTCCAGCTCGGTGAGGCGGTCTTCGGGGGAGGGCATGGGCGCAGTCTCCCATTCATCGGAAATCGCGGCTGCGCGTCGGCAGCCGGCCGAGCAGGGGACTGAGGTCGACCAGGCGATGGGCGATCAGGTGGCAGACGCCCTGCTGGCGCTGCCACACGCCCCAGACGCCGAGCAGGCGGGCGTTCAGCAGCTCGGCGCGGAAGCGCTCGCGCACCTTCTTCCAGACGATGACCTGCACCGTGCCGTGCTCGTCCTCCAGGCTGACGAAGACCACGCCCTGCGCGGTCTGCGGCTGCTGGCGGCCGGTGACGATGCCGGCGCAGCGCGCCAGGCGATGGCCCGGCAGGCGCTGCAGCTGCTGCCCGTCGAGGTAGCCGAGCGCCTGCAAGGGGCGACGCAGCAAGGCCACCGGGTGGCTGCGCAGGGTCAGGCCGGTGGCGCGGTAGTCCCACAGGACCTCCTCGCCCTCGGGTGCGGCGGGCAGGTGCAGGCGCTCTTCGTCGACCGCGGCGTCCTGCAGCAGCTCCGGCAGGCGCTGCAGCGCGGCGGCGTCCCAGCGCTGCTGGCGGCGCTGGCCGCTGAGCTCGGCCAGCGCGTCGGCGGCGGCCAGCTGCTGCAGCTCGGCGCGGCCCAGGCGGCTGCGGCGGGCCAGCTCCTCGCTGGACTGGAAGCGGCGGCGCTGCGGGTGCGGCGGCGCATAGGGGCCGCGGGCCCAGGGGTCGTCGGCCTCGCCGGGCGGCGTGGGCCGGGTGCGCGGGCTGCCCGGCACCTCGCGGGCGGCGATCAGCGCGCGCGCCGCGCTTTCCTTCAGGCCGTGCACCAGATGCAGGCCCAGGCGCACCGTGCAGGCGTCCTCCAGCGTGCTTTCCCAGAAGCTCGCGTTCACGCAGGGCGGGCGCAGCTCCACGCCATGGCGGGCGGCGTCTTGGGCCAGTTGGCTGGGCGTGTAGAAGCCCAGCGGCTGGCTGTTCAGCAGCGCGACCAGGAACAGCGCCGGGTGGTGGCATTTGATCCAGCTGCTGAAGTAGGTGAGCAGCGCGAAGCTGGCCGCATGGCTTTCCGGAAAGCCGTATTCGGCGAAGCCCTGGATCTGCCGAAAGATGCGCTCGGCAAAGGCCTCCGAGTAGCCTTTGGCGCGCATGCCCTCGCGCAGCTTGGTCTCGAAGGGCGAGAGGTCGCCGGTGTGCGTCCAGGCGGCCATCGCGCGGCGCAGCTGGTCGGCCTCGCCCTCGCTGAAGTCGGCGGCGATCATCGCCACCTGCATCACCTGCTCCTGGAAGATCGGCACGCCCAGCGTGCGCTCCAGCGCGGGCTTGAGCGCCTCGTTCTCGTAGTCGACCGCCTCCAGCTTCTGCCGCCGCTGCAGATAGGGATGCACCATGCCGCCCTGGATCGGGCCGGGGCGCACGATGGCGACCTGGATCACGAGGTCGTAGAAGACCTCGGGCCGCAGCCGCGGCAGCATGGCCATCTGCGCGCGGCTCTCGACCTGGAACACGCCCACCGAATCCGCGCGGCAGAGCATTTCGTAGGTGTCGCGGTCGCCCTGCGGGATGTCCTGCAGGCGGAAGCGCTTGCCTTGTTGCAGGCTGAGCAGGTCCAGCGCGCGGCGCAGGCAGCTGAGCATGCCCAGGGCCAGCACGTCGACCTTCATCAGGCCGATCGCCTCCAGGTCGTTCTTCTCCCACTGGATCACGGTGCGGTTGACCATGCTGGCGTTCTCGATCGGCACCAGGCGCGACAGCAGGCCTTCGGTGAGCACGAAGCCGCCGACATGCTGGCTCAGGTGGCGCGGCCGGCCGATCAGCTCGCCGGCCAGGCGCCAGAGCAGGCCCAGGCGCGGATCTAGCGTGGGGTCATCCAGCGGCGGCGCGTCGCGCAGGCCGTCGCTCCATTGCGACTGCGTTTTCGCTAGCCGTTCGACCTGCTCGGCCGGCAGCCCCAAGGCCTTGCCGGCGTCGCGCAGCGCCGAGCGCGGCCGGTAGCGGATCACCACCGCGGTCAGCCCGGCGCGGCGCCGGCCGTACTTCGCGTAGAGGTATTGCATGACCTCCTCGCGGCGCTGGTGCTCGAAGTCCACGTCGATGTCCGGCGGCTCGTGGCGCTCCTCGCTGATGAAGCGGCCGATCAGGCTGTTGCCGTTGGCCGGGTCGACCTCGGTGATGCCCAGCGCGTAGCAGACCGCGGAATTGGCCGCCGAGCCGCGGCCCTGGCAGAGGATGCCGCGACCGCGCGCGAAGGCGACGATGTCGGCGACGGTGAGGAAGTAGTGCTCGTAGCGCAGCTTGGCGATGAGCTGGAGCTCTTTGTCGATCTGCGCCGCCACCGCCGGCGGCGTGCCGGCCGGCCAGCGCCGCGTGGCGCCTTCCCGGGTCAGCGTGGCCAACTGTTCCGCGGCCGTGCGGCCGGCGGGAATGACCTCGCTGGGGTAGCGGTAGACCTCCTGGATGCGGGACAGGCTGAAGCGGCAGCGCGACGCGATCTCCAGGGTCTGGGCGATCCACTCCGCCTCGTAGGGCGGGCCCAGGCGCTGCAGGTGGGCGCAGGCATTGGGCTCCAGCAGGTAGCCGCAGTCGGCCAGCGGCCGGCGCAGGCGGATCGCCGTCATCAGGTCCTGCAGCGGCTTGCGCTGCGCGCGGTGCATCAGGACCTGCGGCGCGGCGACCCGGGGCAGGGCGGTCTCCTCGGCCAGCCAGTGCAGGCGTTGCAGCCAGCGCGCGTCGTCCAGTTGCTGCTGCAGGTCCACGCCGATCCAGGCGCGGCCGCTGAAGTGCTTGAGCAGCCAGCGGGCGATGCCGAGCAGCTCGGGATCGCGGGCGCGACGGCTGGGCAGCGCGATGGCGAGCAGGCCGCCGAGGTGTTGCGGCTGGATGCCGCGCCAGTCCAGGCGGTAGCTGCCCTTCACCGGCGAGGCGCAGCGCAGGTCGGTGATGAACTGGCTGAGGTTGCCGTAGGAATCCAGATCGGTGGCCAGCAGCAGCAGGCGGAACAGCGGGCCGCGATCGGGCGCCTGCGTGCTCAGGTCCAGGCCGGCGTCCAGGCCGCGCAGGCGCTCGTCGGGCGCGCGGCGCAGCGGCCAGGGCTGGCTGCGCTGCACGTCGAAGCGCGCGCCGATCAGCAGCGGCAGGCCGGCGGCCTCGGCGGCCAGATGCGCCTGCACCGCGCCGCCCAGGCTGCAGTCGTCGGTGATGGCCAGCGCCGCCAGGCCCAGGGCCTGGGCCTGGCGCACCAGTTCCGCCGGGCTGGAGGCGCCGGTCAGAAAGCTGTGGTGGCTGAGCACCTGCAGCGCGGCCTGCGTCATGGGGCCACCGGCAGCGGGCGCGGGGCGAATCGCGGCGCGGCGGCCCGGCGCGATGCGACGATGCCCCGATGCCTGCCCCGCCCGACGACGACCTGCCGCTGCGCCGCTGGCTGCCGCCCTATCTGTTCTTCATGGCGGCGATCGGCGCCCTGCTCAGCGTGGCCGCGCTGCAGGACTACCGGCGCGGCGGCGGCACCCGCGACTGGGAACCCATCCTCTGGGAGCTCAGCTCCATCGTTTGCGTGACCGGGCTGGCGCTGCTCGTCGGCAGCTGGGCCGGCCGCCTGCGTGGCCGGCCCTGGCCGCAGCAGCTGGCCGGGCATCTGATCGGCCTGCCGGTGTTCAGCCTGCTGCATGTGGCCGGCATGTTCGGCCTGCGCTTCCTGGTTTACGGCCTGGTCGGCGTCGACTACCGGCCGCATGCGCTGCCCGAGCTGTTGCTCTACGAGGGCGTGAAGGACACGGTGAGCTACACCCTGACGGTGATGCTGGCGCGCGGCTACTGGGCGGCGCGCGATGCGCGGGCCCGCGAGCGCGAGCTGGAGCGCACGCGGCGCGAGCTGGCCGAGGCGCGTGCCGAGCGCCTGGCCGAGCAGGTGCAGCCGCATTTCCTCTTCAACTGCCTGAACCTGATCGCCGCGGTGATGCACGAGGACGTGGCGCGCGCCGATGCGCTGCTCTGCCAGCTGGCCGATCTGCTGCGCCAGACCACGACGGCGCAGCAGGCCGGCGAGCACGCACTGGACGAGGAGCTGGCGCTGGTGCGGCCTTTCCTGGCGCTGATGCAGGCGCGCTTCGGCGAGCAGCGCCTGCGCGTCGAGCTGGCCGTCGAACCCGAGGCGGGTGCGGTGCGCATTCCGGCGCTGCTGCTGCTGTCGCCGCTGGAGAACGCGATCAAGCACGATGTGGCCACGCACCGCGGACCGGTGACCCTGCGCCTGAGCGCCGAGCTGCGCGAGGGCTGGCTGCGGCTGCGGGTGGACAACAGCGGCGTGCGCGCGCCGGGTCCGGCCGATGGCGAGCGTTCGGGCCTGGGCCTGCGCAATCTGCGCGAGCGCCTGGCGGCGCGCTACGGCGACGCGGCGCGGCTCGCCTTCGGGCCTTTCGAGGGCGGCATGCGGCTTCAACTGGAGATTCCGCTGGAGGCGACGCCTTGATGCGCGTGCTGTTGGTCGACGACGAACCCGCGGCGCGCGCCCGCTTGCGCCGCCTGCTGGCCGCGCATGCCGATGTGGCCGCGGTGTTCGAAGCCGCCGACGCGCCCGAGGCGCTGGTCCTGCTGGCACGCGAGCGCGTCGATCTGGCGGTGCTGGACATCGAGATGCCCGGCGGCAGCGGCCTGCAGCTGGCGGCGCAGCTGCCGCCCGGCTGCTGCCGCGTGTTCTCCACCGCCTATGCCGAGCATGCGCTGCGCGCCTTCGAGCTTGGCGCGCTGGACTATCTGCTCAAGCCCTACAGCGCCGAGCGCCTGGCCGCGACCCTGCAGCGGGTGCGCGCGCAGCTGGCCCTGCCGGCGCCCTCGGCCAGCCTGGCCGCCGGGGCCGAGCAGGCCTGGGTGGAAACGCGCGAGGGCCGCAGGCGCATCCGCCTGGCCGATGTGCAATGGCTGAGCGCGGCCGACAACTACGTGGCGCTGCATGTGCCGCCGGACAGCTTCCTGGAGCGCGCGACCCTGGCTTCGGTGCTGGAGCGGCCGGGCTGGATCGGCTTGTTCCTGCGCGTGCATCGATCTCATGCGGTGAACCCGGCGCATGTGCTGGCCGTCACCCCTTGTGGGGATGGGGAGGCTTTGTTGACCTTGCGGTGTGGGGCGCAGTTGCGGGTGGCGCGGGGGTACAGAGGTGTCTTGGCTTCTTTGAAGCTTTAGCGGTTTATCGCTGCAGCCCGCCGGGATTCCGCCCCGGCAGGCGGGTTCCTTTCTTTGCTGCGCCAAAGAAAGGAACCAAAGAAAGGCGCTCAATGCCTC
>VFQP010001128.1_pt1 | contig 38752 bp, 34 predicted proteins | sample 3512351 | NCBI WGS metagenome assembly VFQP01 (sample SAMN10412372, study PRJNA504923) | tailings metagenome | isolation source: Relicate 1 Philex TSF1 revegetated site | place: Philippines: Tuba, Benguet | collected 2017-08-29
CAGCTGAAAACAAGGGATAATCACCATTTCTCCGGTGAAAATAGCAGTGAAGATTACCGAAAAACATCAGGAAAAGGTGTTGTAAAACCAGTCCATTTTATTTCCCGTTGAACAGCAGCGGATCAGCTACAGTGATCTGCGTCCGAAGATGGTGAAGTGAAGAGGTTATGACAAACGTTAGATTACGCTAAAGCAAATTATTACTGATAGCAGCAAAACGGTCAAGTGATTTCTGGAACCGCTGGCGGGACTTTCTCACATGCAAAATGATGGAAGCCCTACCATTCAGTCACTTTCCCCAGCTTTTGATCTTGATCCGTTAAACCTTCAAACCTTTAAACTTTTAAACTACCGCCTCTCCAATTTTTGGCCGTTTCTTCTCCGTTATTTTCCCTTAATAATTTGTGTTTTTCTCATGGCTTCACCTCGACGGCAGGCGATATTTACAGAAGAGAAATTTCTTTAGTCGCCTCCGCCTCGGCGGACGGGGAGAGGAAGGTGGGCATCCGCTGTAGGTGGAGGCGCTGGCCGAAAGGCCATCATTTGCAAAAAGAAAAAATATGAATAGATAAAGAAAAAAGGATAAAAAAATACAAGCCGAAAAACGGAAAGACCAGTTCTAGCTGAGTCAAAGGATCAATCCTGCCCGTCAGTTTGATTGATCGGATAAGCTATGTGTTTCGGTATAACCTGAGATCTGAAACGACCGTCAACCTTTTTTCACCCATCTCAGGTAAAACGGAAGCCGATTCAATTTCAACGCAGAATAATTTTCCTCAATTGCACCAAAGCTGCTGTAAAAAAAAGCCAGATTTCTTATATCTGAACCCTCAAAGTCAAGAAGAAGATTTTTTCCTGCATGATCCTGGATAAATGCGTCGATCAACGCATGCGACGCACCCAGCGTTCGCCCATCAGGATGGTTGCCTACCAGTATGTAATACGCCCGATCATGTGAAAAAAAGAAAATACAGGACGCGATCAGCAGATCCTTTGAGGACAATATACCATAACAGACTGCCTGTTTGCGCAAATGCAACTGCTCATACAAAGCTTGAAAACGTTCAATATTATCAGTGGACTCTTTTGTATACTGACGCATCTGCGCCACCGCTAATTCAATAACCTGCTCTACCCTGATACCTGTTACTGATCTGCAACCAAATTGCTTTGCTTTTTTTATGTTTCGTTGTGTATTCTCGCGATATGCAGCGTAAAGCTGCTCATATGGCTTGTTTAAAGCCAGTACGAAGTTTTTCCTGATGTATAAGGGATAATTCTCAACTGGAAACAGGTTATTATGATTGAAGTAAATATCCCAGTACCGGAACCTCGATGGTATTGCATCAAGAAAAGACCGAAGGATATCTCCGTTCAAATCATTACCGAATACACCCAACTGCGCAGCAAGAAATGGCTGGTACAAATACGCAATACCGTACTTCTTATTCCAGGTAAGCGGCATCACGGCTTCATAATCGCCAAGTACGAGTGCATCCCAATGAATAGCCATCTTGTCAAGGTAATAGGAATAGCCATAGATCACGCCATTTTCCGCTCCAGCTATACATTGATCCCATTTCTGCAGGTCAATGTCTTGTTTAATTATATGTCTTATCAGATAATGCCGGCTCATTCAAATGCTAAGTTACGGTTGATCTTTCGCAGGCTGAAATGAGAAATATCAATAGAGAAGGAGATCTTTTTCCAGAATTTTTTATCCGGAATGGTCGAGTTGATATAGTCTTTATAAACTGAACTGTAAATAAGCGGAATGTAGATGTTGACCGTTTCGTTCATCAACGGTATCTGGATACCGGCATCATAAAGAAACCTGTCTTCATTGGCATTTTTTTTCCAGGCATCTGCGTAAGTTCCGATATCAAGGAAAACCTTCAGCGGAATTTTGACAGGCAAAAGGCTGAGTGGGTTGATGGATGAAGGAACCGTTGAACTCAGGTTGATAGCCGTAAGCCAGTTGTCTGTTTTCCCAACTTTATCTGCAAGCAGGTCGGTTCTTACTTTAAAAGCACCGTCTCGCATCATTATTTGCTGACTTGCGGTTCCTTCAAAGGCATTGCGACCGGCAAAATAATCACTGTACGTATAATCTTCTCTGCCGTTTGCTCCTGTCATGTTGAGATGATAACGGTCTGTTTGGATCTGTTTGGTGAATGTATTTGTGGTAGTGTAAAAGAACTTACCCGCAAACACACGAAGATCCAGCCCGCCACCTTTTGCATAGTTAAAGAAGTAGTTTCCGGTAAATGCCGCACGGACGAAGTCTGTGCCTTGCTCGATCTTCAACTCCCCCCGGTAAGGATATAGCACCCGGTTATTTTCCCAAACAAGCATTAATTGATTAAGCGTTCTGTTGTTCGTGATCACCCTGTATTTACTGGTTATGGAAGTATCTGTGCCAACGATGGTCGTATCGCTATAGAAGCGCAAAGCGTCTTCTGAGATCATGAATGTTTTGAATTGTAAAAAACGGCTAAGAGTGCTCCGCGGATTTTTTTCGTTCAATACAAATCTTACCGCCGGTACAATTTTGTGAAAGGAAAGCGATGTTGTTTTATCCCCGTCTTTGAATTCATTGATGCCAAATGCTGATGTGCTTACCCCAAGTCTGATCTTTCTGAACAAGCCATTATCAGGGAAAAAAGAATAGTTAAGAAGCGCTGTTCCTGCCAACTTTTTTGTACCGGTACTATACATCGGGGCAACAAAAAACTGTAAGGGTGAGGATGGAAGTTTATAGTTCGTGAGAAACAAACCAAGGGAAATATTATCATATTTGTTCAAACCGATTGCAGGCCCAACACTGATCAGGTTTTTTACCGGCGAAGAAATATACCGTGCGATAGATCTCGTTCCTGCCAATACCAACCGCGTACCTTCGGGTTGAGTACCGGGCAAAGGACCTTTTTTGTCCAGGTAAGAAAACAAGCTGTCCGAAGGCACACCCAAACTTTCAGAGAAACTCTTTTTCAGGTCATCAGGTTGCGGATGTTTGAACTTCCATCTCTCATAATAATCCCGTATCGCTTTGTCCAGGTACTCTCGCCCATATCTGTTTTCCAGAAAAGCAAGCCATTCTGCCGTTTTCAGGTAAGCCGATAAGGCATAATTGAGCTCAGAAAGGCTGTCGCTTGGAGTATTGATTGGTTGATCTTTTTTCAAAGCGGCAACACTGTTTACCATTATACGCCCCATATCTGTTGCATGAAACGGCGTTCTTCCGAATTTTTCATCTCCCGCAGGATATTTCAGCCTGCTGTAACGATTTTCGTAGTAGGTATTGAATCCTTCATCCATCCATGGATATTGTCTTTCATTGCTTGCAAGAATTCCATAAAACCAGTTGTGACCAATCTCATGTTCTATCACCTTATCTAATACAATCTCATTTTCAGCAGGCGGTATTACTGTAATGGTAGGATATTCCATCCCGGCTCCATAACCTTTCGGACCCTGCACCACGCTTACATTGTTGTAAGGATATTCTCCAATCCAGCTGCTTCGTTGCATTACTGCATTTATTGCAAAAGCCAGGCTATGCTGCCATAGATCTTTTTCTTCGGGGAGATAGTAACTGGCAACCGAAACAATTTTTCCGGAAGGCAGCCGGCAGGTGTCCATGTTTACGATATAGCGTTTGTCTGCAAACCATGCAAAATCATGAACACGGCTTTCCCTGAACGCAAGCGTTTTCGTTGCGGCATCGGATACCGGGAATTCCTGGTAAACAGATTTATAAGAACCTGCTTTGGTTTTTACCTTATTCTTCGCCGGTTTCCAGTCAAAAGAAGATCGGGCGCGTAACCATTTTTTTTCTGATTCGTCCTGCAATTCGCCCGTTGCGGCAACTACATAGTTTTGCGGAACCGTGATGCGCACATCAAAGCTTCCGAACTCACTATAAAATTCACCCTGATCAAGATATGGCATAGGATGCCAGCCCTGTTTGTCATAAACTGCAGGTTTGGGATACCACTGCGTTGCCTGATAGCTTTCGCCGATATGCCCCCCTCTTGAGAAATTATAAGGAAGCTGTACATGAAACGGTGTTGTGATGATGATCTTCTTTCCAGGTAATAGTGGCGATGGAAGAATCAATTGCACAACATCGATATAGTTGGGATGATCAATTGTTTCAGCAGTGATATCATCAACTTTAAAATTCAGTTTATTGATATATCCTTTATCATCCGGACCAGAAAAATAGAAAGCTGTGTTACCGTTTTGCAATTGTTGATCGGTAAAAGCTGTACGATCATTTTTATAGGCATTCGGCCAGAGATGTATCCAGATGAACCGGAGTGTGTCTGGCGAATGGTTGATATATTCCATCCTTTCAAAACCTTCCAGCGAATGTTGTTTGTCATTCAACGAAACATCGATAGAATAATTCACTTCCTGCTGCCAGTAAGTTTGTGCACGAGCGATTGTTGTAACGCAAAGAGAAACGATGAGAATGATGATTTTTGCAGGCAGCATGGAAGCGGATTTGCGATAAATTAAAAACCTTCTTTTCTATTAAGCAGCATGAACAGATTGTCCACGCTTTTATTGATCACTTTTTCAAACTCGGCTTTCAGATCTTCCGGGTAAGGGTGTTTAAATTTCCAGTTTGTATAATAAGATTGAATCACTTTATCCACCGAATCACGGCCGACTGAACTTTCCACGATGAACATCCAGATAGCAGTCTTCAGGTAAATCACTGCGGCATATTTTTCTTTATCCGGGAAATCTGCTGATGGTGTTTCTATAGCTCCTTCCATTGGGATCTGCGTCATCGCCCCGTAGATGGCATCCTGGAATTCTCCAAGACTTTTCTTTTTTATTTTCTCGGGAATAGCATCTCTGAAAATTGTATTGCTTCTGTATTTATCTGCTTCATAGCGAAACTGGTAATAGGAGTTAATCCCTTCATCCATCCATGCATGATCACGTTCGTTGCTGCCAAGGATGCCATAGAACCAGTTGTGTCCAACTTCATGTGTGATCACGGCATCAAGCCCTTCACCATTTGCATCCGGACTCGTGATCAGTGTGATCATTGGATATTCCATTCCGCCGGAGGCGACATTTTTTGGACCTTCAACCGCTTGTACGACCGGGTACGGATATTCCCCGATCCAATCGGAATAGCGGCGGACTGCATCTTCAACATAGCTGATACTTTTATCCCAGTTCTTGTTCCCGTTCTGATAGCTATAAGTAAACACATCAATGATCTTTCCGCTGGCAAGCGCAGCAGTGTCATACCGGATAATAAAATCTTTATCAGCAAACCACGCAAAGTCATGAATATTTTCACCTTTGAAAGCAAGCGTTTTTGCATTCTTTTCTTTCGTACTGTACTTCTTTAGTTTTGAACCGGCTTTATTATTCGCTTCACCAAGTGCTTTGTATGCTTTAAGCTCGTCTTGATTTTGCAGGGAGCCTGTTGCTCCAACCACATACGCAGCAGGTACGGTGATTTTTACATCAAAGCTTCCATACTCACTATAAAACTCACCATGATCAAGATAGGGGATCGGATGCCAGCCTTTTCGATCATATACGGCTGGTTTGGGATACCACTGGCAGATGATATATGATTGATCAAGATGCCCGGAGCGCGATGAATAGGTAGGGATCTTGACTGTAAAAGGCGTTGTGATAGTTACCTGCTGTTTGGGCAGCAATTCTGCCGGCAGCAGAATTTTGATGATATCGATATTTTCCGGATCGGACTCCACTGTTGCTTTTTGTCCGTTCACACTGAATGCAAGCTGATCAATAAATCCATTTTCGATCATTGCATCCCATCTTTGGCGACCATCTGCTTCGTTGAGTACCTGTTTGGCGTACGCCGTTTTATCGTTCTTGTAAGCATTTGGCCAGAGGTGAAACCAGATATAGCGAAGTGTGTCGGGAGAATTGTTTATGTAGTCCATCTTTATATCTCCTTTCAATGTATGCGTCTGATCATTCAGCGTTACATTGATGGAATAATTTACCTCCTGTTGCCAGTACTGGGAAATGGATGCAAACCAGCATAGCTGCGCGATGGCCAGGGCAATAATGTTTTTTTTCACCGGATGATTCGTTTTCCCAAAAGTACAGGAATGCGCACGAATGGCCGCTCATTCGCGCTTCTATTTGCCTTTACCCTTGAAGAGAATCCGCACAGTATGTATCATGATCTTAAAGTCCAGGGCGAGCGAGATATTTTCGATATACAGCAGATCAAATTTGCTTCTTTCGATCATCTGATCTACATTTTCGGCGTAGCCAAATTGCAGCATTCCCCAGCTGGTAAGACCGGGTTTTACTTTCAGCAGGTATTTGTAATAGGGGTGTTGCCGAATGATCTGATCGATAAAATGGCGACGTTCAGGACGTGGGCCGACCAGGCTCATATCGCCTTTCAGGATATTCCAAAGTTGCGGCAGTTCATCGATCCGCCATTTGCGCATCACTTTTCCCCAGCGGGTGATCCTCGGATCCTTGTCTGATGACAATGCCGGTCCTTTGGCCTCCGCATCAACCACCATCGAACGGAACTTGTACATCCGGAATGGACGGCCTTTATAACCGATTCTCTCCTGGGAATAAAAAACCGGTCCCTTTGAAGAAAACGCAACACGAATCATTGCAAGGATCATCAGGGGAGAAAGAAAAACCAGTCCTGCAATAGATGCGATCACGTCGATCAGTCTTTTTACATGCTCCTGCCACAGCGGCATCAAGCCGGTATTCAGATCGATCAGTACAGGTCCCATCACGTTATTGGTTTTTACAGAACCCGAGAGGATATCCATCATGTCGGGCTGTATTTTGATACGAACATCTTTTTCACTGAGCCGGCCAAGCAATTCTTCCAGTAAAGAGCTGTCTGTTTTGTCAAGCGCCAGTACGATCAGGCGGATATCATTTTTATCGATCACCCGTTCCAGTTCAGCAAGTTGGCCCATATCCGGAAGAGGAGGATTTCCTTGGAATTCATCACCTTTAACAGTGGGAATAAATCCAGCATACCGGTATCCCCCATTGTGCAAATGCTTTTGTGTTTTCTGGTAGATAAGTGATGCGTTGTTGCCGCGGCCAACGATCAGCGTATTGAAATAAACTTCTCCGCTAAGCAGTTGCTTTTTTACTTTCCGGAGAATAATCCAGCGGCCAAAAAAGATCAGAAAAAAATGTGTAAAGAATAAAGAAGGGAGAGCCCTGTTATAGTAATGAGTAGCCGACGAAGCCTGTATGTCATCCATTACAAACAGCGGGAATAGTAAAGCGGTGCCGACTATGCAGCAGAACAGCGTAGAGCTGAATTCGTTCAGCCTCGATTTCGGATACAGCGAATGATAAGAGCCGGCGACGGTAAAAAGAGCCAGCCAACCCAAAGGAATCACGAATATACCCGCAGGAAAATAGCTATCCAATACCGGAAGCGCTGTCTCTCCCGACGGATCATTCAGCAATGACCTGCGAATAAAATAGCAGATACCCCAGGCAAGGCCAGACATCAGGTAATCAAATACAACATACCAGGCGATGGATATTTGTTTGCCTGTACTCATTTATATCAGCGGGTGATAATGTTGTTGCCAATCTTCCCGAGTATCTTATGTGCTACATCCATGGCCATAAAGCCATCCATTTCAGATACGATCGGCTTTGTGTTATTCAGTATTGCAGCTTTGAATTCTTCCAGCTCACGTTTGATCGCGTTCACTTCGGGAACAGGGGGATTGGCCACCGCGATCGTTTTTACGCCAGAAGCCGTTTCTATATCAAAAGCAAAAACATTTGAATCCTGTGCCTCTTTAAGTTTGATGATCTCGGTTTTCTTATTAAGGAAGTCTATACCGATATACGCATCTTTCTGGAACAAACGCATCTTTCTCATCTTCTTCATGGAAATACGGCTACTCGTGAGATTGGCTACACATCCATTATGAAATTCGATCCGGACGTTTGCGATATCAGGTGTTTCAGTCATTACGCCAACACCGCTTGCAGAAATTGATTTCACATCACTTTTTACAATGCTCAATACGATATCAATATCATGGATCATGAGATCGAGGATCACGCTTACTTCTGTTCCGCGGGGATTGAATTGTGCAAGGCGGTGCACTTCGATGAACATCGGGCTTAATTGTGCATCTTTCAAAGCGAGAAAAGCGGGGTTGAATCTTTCAACATGACCAACCTGCACCTTGCTACCGGATTCTTTTGCCAGGGCAACCAACTGACGGGCTTCCTCCATGGTATGGGCCAATGGCTTTTCTACGAAAACATGCTTACCTTTTTTGATGGCTTTCTCACACCACAAAAAATGGTAATTGGTCGGAGTGACAACATCGATCGCGTCGCATGCATCCATCAGCGCATCCGGATCAAGAAAACGGACGATCTGATACTTTTCAGAAACTTCCTTTGCAATATCATCGTTCGGGTCATAAAAACCCACGATCTCGACATCAGGAATTTCTTTCCAGTTATTCAGATGAAACTTACCGAGATGACCCACGCCATACACTCCGATCTTTAGCATAGAAAAGAATTAATGTCCAAAGATAAAGATTGAAAAGCAATTAGTAAGAGAGATGTTGTGGGAGGAGAGACCGCAGACCGCGGTACTATCGTGATTTTGTGCAATAACTATGACGATGGAAAAGTAAAGAGGCTGTATCAAAAATTTTGAGACAACCTCTTTACTTTATAATGTCGTTTCGATTTCATAGTGATCTTCTGTCAATACCGAACCGTCTTCTCCGGTAGCCGGAGCCTTGGATAAGGATGTGGTTACTCTTTTAGTTCAGCATTGCCGATCTGCTCGAATAACTCCTTCCTGGTTCATAAATAAAAAAGCAGGTATTATTCTTAATGGTATTGATGATCGGTTGCGCCTCTTTTTCTGGAACTGCCGGACAACCCTGGCTGCGGCCGATATATCCCTGGTTGGCTATATACGATTCATCAACATAGTTCGCTCCATGCACCACGATCGCACGGTTATAGGCATTGTCATTAATACCTTTCTCCACTCCATTCAGCTTTAATGAATAGCCATGTTTGCCATTGTAAGTCTCTCCGGTAACATAAAACCCCGGACTGCTTTTATAAGAAGAATTACTGTTTGAAAAGGAAGTAGCAATTTCTTTTCCTGAATTGCGGCCGTGCGCTACCAATGTGTTGAACAGAACTTTATATTCTTTGAGATCGAGAATATAAAGCCGTTTCTGGCTGCTTGGCTGACTGAAATCCGCGATCGCAAGGATGGAATCATTGCTCAGTTTTCCCTCATGGAAAAGCTTGTTCCAACCTTTCTGCGCGTAATCAAAAGCCTGACGGCTAAGACCAATCGCTTCCAGATGAAGACTGTCATATACTGACATCACCGGCATGACTTTGCTCAAAGAATCATTGTTGGCGGGCGCAAACGCTGAAAAGGTTTTGGCGCCAAACAGATTCTTACCAAATGCAAAAGGTAAATGTAAAAGGGCGATTACAATAGATGAGAGGAGGAGGTAAACTCCTTTTAGTTTGTTTTTCATAGACATTGTTTAACCATCTGCCTTTTGGGCAGGATTCTAAATTTAAGAATAAATAATAAATCTAAAAGAATTTCTCAGAGTCGACATGCGATTTGAAATCCTTCCCAAAAAGACAAAGACGGTTGTGGTTTGACGATACGCCGGAAAACGTATCTGCAGAGACGGCATTATTCAGCAATTAGTATGCCGTAAGCGTCATTTTCTTATCTGTTTCTAATAATAAAATTATTTTTCCTTAATCGTACATAATAGAAAACTCTTATTTATAATATTATAATAGCAGATTCTTTGTATATATTATCCGGCTTATCCTTCTCGGGGAAAAAGTTCTAATTTTCATAACATTATCTATAAAACGATCTGAGATATGAAAACAGCTACGTATCGCTTTTTTTTACTCTTTATATTATTCCAGGCATTTCATGTTTCAAGTGCAGCCGAGGAAGAAAAACGATACAGGATCGATTCAGATGGTGTGATGATCTATCCCGACCGGCGTTTTTCTTCGTCTGTTGCGGAGATAAAATTGCAGGTGATCACCGGTAAAATAATCCGGGTGCTGGCCTCTCCTTCGGCAATCGCTCCAACCCACAAAGAGGTTGTAACGCTTGATCCTGCCGGGGCAGCATTCACCACTTCTGTTACTGACAGTTCCATTACAATACAAGCAGCGGGCATTAATGCCATCGCCAATTTTTATTATGGTACTGTTTATTTTACCGATGCAAACGGAAATCGCCTGCTGACCGAACGGGTGACCGATGGAAAAAGCATTACGCCGGTGATATGGGAAGGCCAGGCCCTTCAGCGTCTTCGCCAATCGTTTGAACTTGCAACGGGTGAAGCGATTTATGGTCTCGGTCAACATCAGGAAGATGCTTTTAATTACAGGGATCAACAGGTAATTCTGTTTCAGAATAACACAGAAGTCGCCGTGCCTTTCATGATATCTTCAAAAAATTATGGCGTTCTGTGGCATAATGCTTCCTATACAAAAGCAGGAGACATCCGCTCCTTTCTTCCTTTATCATCCCTTCAGCTTTTTGACAGAGATAATCATGCAGGCTGGCTGACGGCCATTTATCGCAACGATAGAAATAAACCGGGTGAGATAGCTTTTGAGAAAGCAGAGTCGGTCATCGATTATCCTTATCTCGGTGACACAAAGATGAAACTACCCGCAAATTTCACCATCCAGAAAGGGAGCATCACCTGGGACGGCTCTATCGCCAGCCCACTTACAGGACCCCATAAATTGCGCTTTACGTATGCTGGTTATATCAAAGTGTGGATCGATGGTAAACTGCTGCTGGATAAATGGAGGCAGGCCTGGAACCCAGGCGCAGGCGTCATCAATCTTTCCATGGAAAAGGATAAAAAGCTGAACATAAAGATCGAATGGATCCCGGATGGCGGAGAGTCTTACCTCACCGCCAACTGGCTTCCTCCCGCTGATAGCGGTTGGGAGAACACGTTCAGTTTTGATTCAGAAGCCGGCCGGCAGATCGATTATTATGTGGTGGCAGGAAATAATATGGATGAAGTGATCCATGGCTACCGTGAACTCACCGGCAAAGCGCCGATCGTTCCGAAATGGGCAATGGGTTTCTGGCAAAGCCGTGAACGTTATAAAACACAGGCAGAGCTTCTCAGTACAGCTGCAGAATTCAGGAAAAGAAAAATACCGATCGATAACATCGTTCTCGACTGGAGTTATTGGAAACAGGACGATTGGGGAAGCCAGGACTTTGACAGCACGCGTTTTCCGGATCCAACAGCCATGATTGATCAGTTGCATAAACAATACAAAATGCAGCTGATGATCTCTGTATGGCCAAAATTTTACGAGGGTATTGATGTGTATAAGAGATTTGATGCAAGCGGATGGTTGTACAAAAGAAATATCGCCGATCGTCAGCGCGATTGGATAGCGCAGGGATATACTTCTACTTTTTATGATGCATTCAATGAAAATGCGCGCAAAGGTTTTTGGGATCTGATCCATTCCAAATTGTATGTAAAAGGAATTGATGCATGGTGGATGGATGCCAGTGAACCGGATATTTTGTCAAATGTATCGCCGCAAAAAAGAAAGGAACAGATGACGCCAAACGCATTTGGTACAGCTGCGGAATCCCTGAATATGTATCCGCTTCAGAACGCAAAAGGTATTTATGAAGGACAGCGGGGCGTTGATCCGGATAAAAGAGTGTTTCTGTTGACACGCTCTGGTTTTGCAGGTTCGCAACGCTATGCCGCTACGATCTGGAGTGGCGATATCGCTTCGCGGTGGGAGGACATGAAAGCACAGATCAGCGCGGGGCTGAATTTTTCGATGTCGGGTCTTCCTTACTGGACCATGGATATTGGTGGATTTTCTGTAGAGCCACGCTATGAAAAACCTAATGAAGCAGACCTGGCCGAATGGCGCGAACTGATGACGCGTTGGTATCAGTTTGGTGCGTTCGTTCCCTTGTTCCGCGCGCATGGTCAGTTCCCTTTCCGCGAGATCTATAATATAGCTCCCGAAGGCCATCCTGCATATACAAGCATGTTGTATTATAACAAGCTTCGTTACAGGTTGATGCCTTACATCTATACACTTGCGGGCAATGCCTATCATCGCGGTGCAACCATCATGCGTGGTTTGGTGATGGATTTTGGAAAAGATGATGCGGTGAAAAATATCGGTGATCAGTTCATGTTCGGATCATCTTTTCTTGTAAATCCGGTTTACAGCTATAAACAAACACAGCGCCAGCTGTATTTGCCGTCGGGAGCCGACTGGTATGATCTGTATAATGGGGCACATTATGCAGGCGGACAAACGATTACAGCGGAAGCGCCTTACGGGATCATGCCGGTATATGTAAAGGCGGGATCGATCATACCGACAGGTCCGGAGCTTGAATATACAGCTCAGCGTTCTGCAGATCCCCTGATTGTCTATGTATATGCCGGAAGCAATGGCGCGTTTGAGCTGTATGAAGATGAAGGCCTGAATTATAACTATGAGAAGGGCGCTTTTTCCAGAATTCCGTTCACCTATGAGGAATCCGGCCGCACATTAACAATAGGAGACCGGTCGGGCCGTTTTCCGGGAATGATGCAAACGCGTACAATGTATATCCAGCTGATCCATTCAGGGAAACCTGCCGGGATGGATTTTAAAACCACAGGCAAGAGAATTGTATACAAGGGAAAAAAGCTGGTTGTGCAATTGGCTGATCAGCATTAACGACTAATATTGGATGAAGGCCAGGTAGATCTCTGCATGTATTAGGATTTCTTAAATGTCTAAGCAAGTGTCTTTTATATGGGAAGGAGCCATTGTTTCTTAAATAAATGCCGGAAACGGGTTTAAATGACGTATCTTCACTGAAAGTGATTTAAGCTACTTCAACAATCAACACGGATCAGTTTATTTTTTTACTCTTCGAATCAAGTAATTAAGCGTAATCTCCTCTTTGCTCCTTGCTGGCGTCTTTTGTCACTATTTAATAAAAAATAGTAACGTATGAACATGTATGTATCGAATCTCGGTTATCACGTAACCGGAGATGATCTCAAAAACTTATTTGAGCAGTTTGGAACAGTTTCTTCCGCTAAAATTGTGACCGATAGAGAAACGGGCAGAAGCAGAGGATTTGGATTTGTAGAAATGGATTCTGAAGAAGCTTCTCAGCAGGCCATCGAAAAATTGAATGGTAAAGACGTAGAAGGCAGGTCTTTGTCTGTTACACAGGCGAGAGAGAAGGCTCCACGGTCTAACAGTCGTTGGTAATAACACATTACCGAGCTATCGGATGGCAACCTGGTACAAGCTTCTTATTTACCATTAAATCTTTTAGATGCAGTATCAAAAAGAAGATATGATCGGGGAATTTTATCAGTGGGGAATTGATCAGGGGCCTTTATCAGATGATAGAACTCCAAGCCGTAGGGCATTTGATCGTTACAACGGGCATCATGTGTTGTTTATCATCAATTATTACGTAACGCAGGCTAATAGATTTTCGAAAGAATACTGTCAGTTGCTGGAGAAAAAGATCTCGCAGGATCTTCCGCTTGATCTGAGAAGTGAGCTGTCTGTTTTTAACTGGCTGAGCATCTCTTCTGCAAATGATAAAAAGGTCGATTCAATATTAAACAGTTGAACATGAACTACGATGATATCGAGAAGTTTCTTAAGACAAAAATGAAAAAGAACACGCCGGTAAAGATCAATTTCAAAACGAGAAGTTCATTTATGGGACTGTTTCTTGAAGAAAATGATTATGCTGAGCTTAGCCGCAAGAATCTTTGGAGGATTGTAAGCGAAACAAAGCTGGATGAATTCAAAGCATCAGGCAACACAGATCTTGCAAGGATTTTTAACGGTGCCGAGATCACCAAATTAGAAATGGCGGTGACGAAGTAATTTTCTTATTATTCCATATTCATAATTAAACGGTAATACAAAGTAAACTATGGCGAAATCAAAAGAATCATTCAACAAAAAAGAGAAGGAAAAGAAGAAACAAAAACAAAGACAGGAAAAAGAAGAAAGGCGGGAAGAGCGTAAAGCAGGAGCAAAAAAAGGAAAAAGCCTTGAAGACATGATGGCTTACATCGATGAAAATGGGAATATTTCCAGTACGCCTCCTGATCCAACTAAAGCAAAAGTATTCAATTCGGAAGATATTGAAATTGGTGTTCCGAAGCGTTTACATGTCGACGAGCCTGTACTTACCGGCACTGTTTCCTTTTTTAATTTGGCGAAAGGTTTTGGTTTCATCATGGCGAAAGAAACCGGGCAGCGGATTTTTGTGCATATCAACAACCTGAAAGAGCCATTGAATGAGGGCGATAAAGTGACTTTTGAAGTGGAAATGGGCGATCGTGGACCATCGGCGATCAATGTGAATAAGATTTGATTTTTTTATCAGTATTTTAGCCCTGCCGGTTAAACTGGCGGGGCAATTTCTTTTTAATAACTCCGTTTTCAAATTATGGCATTTATTGACAATATTCTGCAGAAGCCCTCATATGGCTGGAGCGATGAAAAAGGCGAACTTGTTGTGCCTACAACACGTCAGCTTTGGGCCGAAGCATTTTCGAGGATCAACATCTTCAAGACAAAGAAGAACTGGATCTCACTCATCAGCTGGCTGATGGTGGTTTGTATGGTCCCTTTTCTTGTGTTTTTTTTCTGGTTACATTTTTCCTGGTGGCTTCTCGGAGCGCTTGTATTGTATACTATGATCATTATGGGAACGCACGGAACCATTTGGTTTCATCGCTTCTGTACGCATAAATCTTACCAGTTCCGTCACCCGGTATGGCGTTTGATCACGCAGAATCTTGTCATTAAAACATTCCCGGAAGAGATCTACGTCGTGTCTCACCATGTGCATCATGCAAAATCAGATCAGCCTGGTGATCCTTATAATCCGCAGGGTGGATTTATGTATTGCATGCTTTCAGACGTAAACCATCAAAGCATTTCAAAAGAGCTGAGTGAAGCTGACTATGGCCGCGTTGCGAAGTTTATGAAGCATACCGGCGTCAGCATAAACAGCTTTAAGCAATACCAGGAATGGGGCTCAGTTGCTACTCCGGTGTATACGATCACCTTGTGGTTACTGAACTGGGCATTCTGGTACACCATTTTTTTTCTGCTTGGTGGACATGCACTGGCTTGTGCATTATTCTCCGCTGCTATGATCTGGTTTGTAGGCGTCCGCGCCTTCAACTATACCGGCCATGGAAAAGGCAAGGAAAAGCATGTCGACGGGGTAGATTTCGACAGAAGCAATCTTTCAATCAACCAGTCAAGACCAGGGTTATTTGCCGGCGAATGGCATAACAATCACCATCTTTATCCAGGCAGCGCAAGAGCTGGCTTTTTGCCCTACCAGCTGGATCTGGCGTGGATCTATATCTATTGCATGTACAAAGTTGGAGCTGTGTCTTCTTATCACGATTCTAAAAAAGACTTCCTGCGTAAATACGGGCCCAGCAGGGATTAAAATAGCGGCTGACATTAATGACCGTCTTTTTTTGCCTCGGCTCTCTTTTCAGCGCGAAGCAGGCCGGTCCATACAGACATATATTTTTTCTGGTATTTTAAATCTTTTTCTGATTCGATCAGATCCATCGACATCTTTCTTACCTCTTCGTTACGCTGGCTGTTGTATATTTTCCGCAACACTTCCGTGATATCATAGCGGATCAGTGTGCAGTTTTTTTCGTCTTTGCATGACCTGAACCGTTCCGCCAGTTTTGCAACGACAAGCTCACGCATTTCCGGTGAGACGAGGGCCGGTTTCCATATCGACTGCAAAGTATGTCGGGCTGTAACAAATCTTTCATCCTTTGTTGTTTCCATCAGTTTGTCAAGATCCGTTTTCATGCGTGCTTCAGGATCGCTTTTTGCGAGGTTGCAGATCAGTTGTGCTGCAATGGACCGCTGGTGATTATCGCCTTCTTTCAGCATTTTAAGCAGGTCATCCCACACTTCATAAGCCCATGATACCGGTTCCTGTGTTTCTTTGATCAGATACTGGAAAGATTCATACCGCGAATTAGCATCTGTGTTATGCAGATTCTCAAGATGTTTTTTTGTCAATGCGTCCATAGGAAATTATTTTTACGGCTGACAATAATTTGTTTCTGCTTACAAAAATAGCAATACAGTCCCTAATGGTCGCTGACTGGTAAGGCTTTTGTATTTATTAATCACAAAAGGCATTGGATTCTTTAACTCATATCGTTCTTGGCGCCTGCATAGGTGAAGCGGTGGCCGGCCGGCAACTTGGCAAAAAGGCCATGCTCATCGGAGCTATTGCACAGAGTATTCCTGATATCGATTTCGTAGCTTCTTTTTTTCTGAGCGATACAGAAGATATTGTGGCGCATCGCGGCATCACCCATTCATTGCTATTTGTGATCCTTGGCAGCTTTTTGCTGGCGCGCTTCGCTGCCAGAATATTTCCCAACCGGGAAATGAGCGCAGTAAGGTGGATTCTTTTGTTTGGGATCAATATGTTTGTGCATGTATTTATCGACAGTTTTAATGCTTACGGAACCGGCTGGTTCGAGCCATTTTCACACGCGCGTTTCTCGTTCAACGTACTGTATGTAGCAGATCCCTTATTTTCTATCTGGCCCTTCTTCGCCGCACTGATATTATTGTTCTTAAGGAGAAGTAGTATCCGTCGTCAATTTTTTTGGAAGATCGGCATTGGTTTAAGTGTGGTATATCTTCTTTATGCACTCTACAATAAATGGGATACGGATAAGGCTGTTCGCCGGAATCTCGCCGCGCAACACATTCCATCGGATCATTACTTTACTACACCAACGCTGTTCAATACCCTGTTGTGGCAGGTGTCCGTCAGCGATGGCAACGGCTACCATATTGGCTATCGTTCCGTATTTGATAAAGACGATAGAATAAATTTTTCCTGGTTTCCCCGCCAGGATTCCCTGCTTGATCTTGTTGAAAATAAAAAAGAGGTACGGGATCTCCAGCGTTTTGCCGGTGGCTACTATACCGTAGACAAACGCAATGACACACTTCTCTTCAATGTGATCCGCTTTGGCCAGATCGCGGGTTGGGATAATCCTCACGCACGCTTTGCCTTTTATTACTACTGCGATCGGCCAGGTGCCAACAATATGGTTGTGCAGCGTGGAAGGTTTGAAGCCTGGGATCGTAATACGACAAAATCCTTCTTAACGCGAATATTCGCTGGTCGCGAATGAGCACAAATGGCCGCGAATGAACACGAATAGGCCCCGGCGAATTGAAAATTGATTAAGTGCACAGAAAACCCATTACGCAATTCTGCTCATTTCAAACAAACTTCTGCTTTAGTTTACTATTCGCGGGCATTAGCGGCCATTTGTGTTCTATTCGTGTTACTCGCGTTGCCTGAAGTAGAACGTACTTACCGTCATCATCATCCTCACCATTTGAAATGCGCTCCATTGAAAGAATTGTTTGATGGAGAAGAGTTTTGTTTTGTACGTGGATGCTGTTACGGCAGTGCATTTTTCGTTGATGATCTTTTCGATTTCCTGGGTGACGGAATGGACAAAGCTGTTGTCTTGTACATCGAGGTTGAGTTCGATGCTGGCATAGCGACTGATGTTATTAATATTGTAGGAGCCAATGGTGAAAAACTGATCATCGGCGATCGCCATTTTTGCGTGTAACACGCTGGGTTGATATTCGTAGAGTTCAAAGTGATGACGGAGCATCCACCGGTAAAGGTAGCGTTCTGCATATTTTGATACAGGCACGTCGGAAATGGATGCCATTACCACGCGGATCTTTACGCCACGTGCTGCTGCTTTTTTTAAAAGCTGACGGAATTTTGTTCCGGGTAAAAAATAGGCGCATACTATCGTGATAGATTGCTGTGCCGATTTGAAGATCTCGGTGTAGGTTCTTGTGATCTCCTGTTTTCGTTTTACCCAATCATTTCTCCTGACCCGAACAGAAATATGATGCTGTGTGTCTGTTTCTGTATGTCTCTGATTTTTGCTTTGATACTTTTTTTTCGACCTTCTTTTTTTTGCCCAGAGATCTTCGCAGATGTTGTGGAGTTCTGCAGAAACACTCCCATCGGTATAAAGTGCAACATCAAACCAGGCTGGCTGTTCGGGTGTATCATTATAGCGGTCGGCTATGTTCAGCCCGCCAACGAGCGAACAGCGCGCATCTGTTACAACAACCTTATGATGAAGGCGGCGACCAAAATAGAGGTGTTTGCTTTGGATCAGTGGTTCAAAAAAACGGAAATTGATGCCAGTATCCTCCATTTCTTTTTGTAATGTTTCAGAAATATCCTGCGAGGCATAGCCGTCTGCCAGCACATATACCTGTACATTTCTTTTTGCGGCGGATTTTAAACAGTCGATCACCTTCAAGCCCGTTTGGTCATTGCCAAGGATGTATGTTTGAAGATGGATGGTATGACGTGCATCATCGATCATCCGGCATAAAATAGCAAAGAAATCGCTGCCGCTGTGAACGAGTTTTACGTTATTGTTCGGAGTGTATTTGGTGGACATATATCATCATTCATCTTTGTTTTTCTTCTGATCGACATCGCTCATGGATGTCAAGTCAGAATAGCTGCGGCCTATGCTGGAAGCCATGCTTTCTCTGCGGATGCGTATTTTATTTTCGATTTTTCTTACACCACGAACGGTAAAAACCACCAGCACGGTTTGTTCTGCAGATTTTGTATCTGCCACAGTTCCTTCAAGCAGAACAGTGCCATCATGGATGCTGATCTGAACGTCCGATGTATCCCAGGCCATTACGGCAGATAACTTCCGGTTGATCTCCTGCTCAATTTTCTGGTCTTCCTGTGTCCGAAGACGCGCAGCATCTTGTTCGTCGAGCTTTGACATCAAAGAGTTTTTTAAATGCTTATCAAAAACTGAACCTAAGAACTGATGAGCCGGGGATTTATGAATTAGCGGGAATTGTTGGGTACAACTCTATTCCCGAGACCTGGTTTTGGGTTGCCTGAATCGTCTTTGTGTAAATACATTCCCGGATGAGGATCGTTTTACCCAATCGGATCAACGAACGATTTACGGCTATTGCTGTACCGCCTGCGGTACTTATCTTTAAACCTGTTAATAGCAGTAAATGACATACCGGCAAACACGTCTGGCACCCACACCCAGCGGTTTTCTTCATCTCGGCAATGTGCTTTCTTTTTCAGTGACGGCTTTTCTCGCTGAAAGAACCGGTGCGCGAACACTGCTTCGGATCGATGACATGGACCGTGACCGTGTACATCCGGAATATATACAGGATATCTTCGACACACTCAGCTTTCTCTCAATTCCGTTTGATGAAGGTCCGGGCGATCTGCCTGTATTCGAATCGTCTTTTTCCCAGATGCACCGGCAGGATTTGTACAAAGCAGCCTTGAGTGAGTTGCAAAAGGCAAATGCTGTCTTTGCCTGTACCTGTTCCAGGTCGCAGCTTGCCGCCGAAAGTAAAGACGGTATATACCCGGGGACATGCAGGCATAAAAACATTCCGCTGGATACGCCTCAGGTGGCCTGGCGTCTTTTTACGGATGACCGCGTTGTTACAATAAAAGATATTGGCGGTAAACAAATGTCAAGACAGCTTCCCGCGGATATGCAGGACTTTATAGTCCGTAAAAAAGATGGCTATCCCGCCTATCAGCTTAGCTCGCTCGTTGATGACCTTCACTGGCATATTGACCTGATTGTTAGAGGACGCGATCTCCTGCATTCTACGATTGCGCAATTGTTTCTTGCTGATGTCCTGCATAAGCGATCTTTCGCGGATGTTCATTTCTATCATCACCCGTTATTGACCTCATCGGATGGCCAGAAATTTTCCAAGTCGGCCGGTGCCACATCAGTACGTTTTTTAAAGAATGAAGGAAAGACCGCGACTGAGATCTTTTCAATAGCCGGAGAGATCTTGGGAGTGACAGGGGTGAGAAACTGGAGAATGTTGGGGGAGGCGGTTGTGGGGGGAGGAAAGGTTTGAAAGGTTTCATAGGTTTGAAAGGTTTGGTAGGTTTAATAGGTTTAATAGGTTTGGTAGGTTTGGTAGGTTTCATAGGTTTGGTAGGTTTCATAGGTTTAATAGGTTTCATAGGTTTGAAAGGTTTCTCATAAATGGCAAACCCTCTACTGAGCATGAGCATAGAATTTTAAACTTATGAAACCTACCAAACCTATTAAACCTATTAAACCTATTAAACCTTTCAAACCTATTAAACCTATGAAACCCCGAAACTTTTAGATATTTTTGACCTATGAGACTGATCCTTCATCTACTCGTCATCGCAGCCATCGCCTATATCCTTTCACAGGTGTTGCCTGGCGTACATATTAAGAGTTACGGTACGGCTATTATCTTTGCGATCGTGCTTGGTTTGCTGAATGTCTTTCTCCGCCCATTGCTGATACTGGTGACGCTGCCGCTTACGATATTCACATTCGGCCTATTTATTTTTGTCATCAATACCTTGATGGTAATGATCGCCGGTGAGTGGATCAAAAACTTCCAGGTAGATAGTTTCTGGCATGGGTTGCTCTTCAGCCTTATTCTATCTTTTACCACGTCCGCTTTATTCCGCGAAGAGCGCAGGCAAAGAGATGGTACGGGAAAGGCATAGTCAATCCTTTTCTAACAGCCTGTTGATTTTCTTTTGATCAGCACTGATTTTAGTATCGAGTAGTGGTTTTTGATGTTCTTCATTTTGATTGCTTCGAATAAGATCGAAGCAGCTTGTTTTCCTATTTCAAAGGCGGGTTGTGTGATCGTTGTTAAAGAAGGATTCAGAAATGCTGCTGTTTCAAGATTCGCAAAGCTGATCACTTTTACTTCTTCCGGGATAGGGATATGCAGTTCTGCGCATGCCTGGTAGGTATTGATAGCGAGTTTTTCCACTGATGCGAAAATCCCGTCCGGCCGGTCTTTTCTTTCCATTAGTTCGCGGATAAAGGCATAATTCATTTGCTGGTTGTCGGTGCAATGAATGATCAGATCTTCCTGAACCGGTAGCTGATGGTCATTCAAAGCCTGTATATAGCCCTGCATTCTTTTTTTACCTATAGAAAGATCTTTAGGTATGGCAAGATGTGCAATACGCCGGCAACCCTGTTCTATCAGATGAGCTGTTGCTTTGTAGCCGCTTTCGTAATCGTCTGTTGTTACTTTGGCAGCTTCGAGGTCTTCAAATACCCGGTCGAAGAAAACGAGCGGCAGCATTTTTTTATGCAGATCAAAAAGATGTTCGTTTTCGTTGTTATTCGATGATAAAGACATCAGTACTCCATCGACCCTTCCGTTTTGCAGCAATTGCGTGATCTCAACTTCCTTCTGATAATCTTCATGTGTCAGATAGATCAGCACATGATAACCGTGTTGGCGTGCGATGGACTCAATTCCATTGATGGCCAGGGTGAAAAAGTTATTCGCGATCTCCGGGATAATTACAGCGATCGTTTTGCTTTTTTGCTTGCGTAAACTGCGCGCATAGGGGTTGGGCTGATAATGGAGGGCGTCAGCCAGTTCCTGTACACGTCTCTTTGTTTCGGGTGTGATCTCATAGCTATCGTTGAGGGCTTTTGAGACGGTAGAGATAGACAAATTCAGTTGCCGGGCAAGCTCTTTCAGGTTCACTGATTTCATGATAAGGGTTCAACTTTCGGCCAAGTTATTGTTTTTTTATTCGTTTTAGAAAACGTTTTCGTAAAAAAAGCGGACGTTTTCGTTCCCTGTGTAATAAAATTTAGACAACTTAACAGCGGAATTACAATTGTCCAACTGAGGAAAGAACAAGCTGGATGTTGGTAGTGCCTGTTTTTAAAACCGGAACTACCAATAGCGGCTTACTCTTTTTCTTGCTTGTATAATAGGGTCTGTGATTTTCGACACAGGTCATCATTTGAAAAAATGACGTTCCTGCCGGTGCCGGGCAGCAAAATGGTACACTGTAACTTTTTTAGAATCTAACTGTAAACAAAAACGATTGCTGTATGAGAGTCGAATCCTTCTCTGGCATTCAGCCTTTCCGTGCGCGGAAATGGCTAGTGTGTTTTTTCCTTCTTTGTATTGTCCAATTAAACAATTCCGTTCTATTCGCACAGGCGAAAACCGTTAGCGGTATCGTGAATGATACCAAGGGAACTCCAATGCCCGGAGTGAATGTAACTGTAAAAGGAACGAACAATGGTGTTGTAACAGACTCCAAAGGTGCGTTCTCAATCAGCGCTGAAGTTGGCGCTGTGCTTACATTTTCCTATGCTGGTTATAACAGTGTTGACCAAACTGTTGACGGACGTGAATCCTTCAGTGTAAGCCTTACAGAAAATCCCCAGTCACTCGAAAATGTTGTTGTAATCGGCTATGGTACACAGCGTAAATCAAATCTGAGTGGTGCAGTCGGGCAGGTAAGTGGTAAAGAGCTGATCAACCGCCCGGTTCCGAACGTAACAGGTGCATTGCAGGGTGTTATGCCCGGTGTAACCGTTGTAAGAGGAAGTGGAAAACCCGGTGGTGAAGGGCTCGGTGTTCGTATTCGAGGTTTTACATCTGCGAATGACGCGAATGCGCTTGTACTTGTCGACGGAGTGGAGCAGGATATGAATCTGATCGATGCCAATGATGTTGAATCGATCTCTGTGTTGAAAGATGCATCAGCTTCCGCGATCTATGGTGCGCGTGCAGCTGCAGGCGTTATCCTGATCACAACCAAGAAAGGCGCTGCAGGTAAAACGCGTATCGGTTTCAACAGCTACTACGGAGTAAACCTGACAGCCCGTCAACCACAGCGTTTGAACTCCTGGGATGAACAGATCCTGATCAACGAATCCCGGGTGAATGCAACCGGTAGCCCCGAATTCAATGCTGAGCAGGTTGAGTGGCTCATGAATCCTAACTTCTCTGTTCGCCCGAACCCAACGCAAGACAGATGGGAGTATTTTGGTAATAACAACTGGATCAAAGAAGGGATGGATAAGGTCAATCACATGCAGAACTATTCCATGAATGTGAGTGGTGGTGAGCAAAAATTGAATTATCTCCTTTCAGGAAGCTATTACAAACGTGATGGTGTACTGAGATATGGGCCTGATGATAACTTCCGGACAAATCTCAAATTGAATATCAACGCAGAGCTGAACAAATATGTTAGTGTTACAATGACCACTAACTATATTGGTTCGGTTACTCGGGAAAATTCATTTGGTACAGAACAGATCATTAACCGTCTTTACAGAAGCCGTGCAAGACAAACGCTGTATGCGCCTGAAATGGTAAATGGTCAGATCTATAACGGAGACCTGCAGATCAACGCAGTTGATATCGAGAAAAATGCAGGTATGGAAAAGCGCGATTATGAAACGTTTACCGGACGTCTGGGAATCCAGGTAAAGAACGTGGTAAAAGGTTTGACTCTTGATGTGATCGGTTGGAGAAACCAGAACACATACAACATGGAGAACAACAGCCGAAGCCTGTTCTGGTATGGACGTACTGCTTCCACTGTTCGTTTCAGTGTGAACGATCCCAACTCTATCACACTTGTAAAAAACAAAGCTTATCAGAACAATCTGCAGGGCTTCCTCACTTATTCGCTGAAAAAGGGGGATCATGATTTCAAGATCATGCAGGGAGCTTCTTATGAAGAATACAGGAAAGACGAATTCACTGCGAATGCAAAGAAGATGATCACGAATGACTTCTTTGCCATTGGTCTTGGGGATCCCTTACTTACTACCAGTTCAGATAAAGTGGAGACCTGGGCGCTTGGTTCTTTGTTCGGCAGGTTTAACTACAACTTCCGCAGCAAATATTTCTTTGAAGCGTCTTATCGTTATGATGGAAGTTCGCGTCTCGCCCCGCAAAACCGATGGGATCTGTTCCCTTCTATGTCAGCAGCATGGAGGATCAGTGAAGAAGAGTTTATCAAGGAAAGTTCAGCATTGGGCTGGATTGATAATCTTAAGCTGAGAGCTTCATGGGGTAACCTGGGCAACGGTTCGCCTTTGGGACTGTATCCTTATATTCCTTTGCTTACCAGTGGTCTTTCTACAACAAACAATCTCGTGTTTAACGGACAGCGTACTCAATATTTTTATCAGGGTGTACTGGCATCACCGGATGTTACCTGGGAAACTGTTCGCCAGACGAATATTGGTCTGGATATAGGTTTGCTGAAAAACAGGTTGAGCATCACCGCTGAGTATTATGTGAAGCGTAATATAGACATGCTTGCACCGCTTAACCTGCCAAACATCATTGGTATTGCTACACCGTCATTTAACGTAGGTGAGTTGAAGAGCTGGGGTACTGAGCTAGAAGTTAAATGGAGGGATAGAATAGGTAAAGATTTCGAATACCGTGTAGGATTCAATATTGCGGATAACCAGAATGAACTGGTGAAGTATAACGCAGCCAACACGATCAATGGTCCGGGTGTTGTTGGATTCCTGGAAGGGTATCCGATGAATACAGTTTGGGGTTATCGCACTGCGCCGGGTTATTTTAATTCCGTTGATGAAGTGAATGCGTACAAATCAAAAGTAACGCCATTGTTCCCCGGCATCGGACCTGGTGATATCCAGTATCTGGATCTGAATGGCAACGGAAGGATTGATGCTGGTGAAAACAATCCCAAAAATCCTGGTGATCTTGTGTTTCTCGGAACAACCAATGCACGTTATACATACGGGTTTGATTTTGGATTTACCTGGAAACGCTTCGACTTCTCTGCATTTTTCCAGGGTGCGTTAAAAAGAACCTTCCTGGTCGATCAGGGTACTTTATCGCCGATGTTCGGAACTGCGGATATGCCATGGACGATCCACATGGATCGCTGGACTCCGGAAAATCAAAATGCATATTTCCCAAGAATGTATCAGACCAGCGCACACAACTATCTGGCATCTGACAGATGGGCACAGAACGGAAGTTACCTGCGTTTAAAAAATATCCAGCTGGGGTATGTTCTGCCGATCAACAAAAAATATGTACGCGATATGAAAGTGTATGTATCTGGTCAGGATTTGTGGGAATCCACAAAAGTGTTGAGCGTGTTTGATCCAGAAGTGGGTAACAACGTCAGCGCAACATCTTATCCATTCTATCGCACGATTTCTTTTGGTCTCAGCTTCACGCTTTAATTCAAGGAGGAATTTATTATGAAAAAGATTAACCGATATTTCTATATACTGATTGTTGCGGGCTTCACCTTAACAGCCTGTTCAATTGACCGTAAACCGGAAACAAATTTTTCCGACGAAGACTTTTGGAATACAGAAACCGATCTGCAAAATGCTGCAAACCGTTTGTACCAACTGCTGGCAGCGAACTGGATCGATAATCGTGGCGACGATAACGTAAGCCAGGGTGGTCCGAATAATATCAGTAATGGTACCCGCAATATTCCCGGAACAAGCGGTGACTGGAGCGGACCTTATGACCAGATCTTTACTGCCAATAATATCCTTGAAAAAGGATTGAAGGCTTCTGTTACTGATGCTATCCGCAATCGGTATTTTGGCGAAGCCCGTTTCTTCAGAGCATATGCCTATCTCGATCTTGTAATGAAGTACGGTGATGTGCCGCTTGTATTGAAAACACTCAACTACAATTCTGAAGATCTGTTCATGGGGCGTGCCTCACGTAATGATATAATGACTGCCATTTATGAAGATCTTGATTTTGCAGCACAATGGCTCCCTACACGCGCCGCTTTGCCAGCAGCGCAATTTGGCCGTGTAACCAAAAGCACTGCATGGGCATTAAAGGCAAGAGCCGGATTGTTTGCTGGAACCTGGAATAAGTTTCACAACACCGGAGATCCACAACCACATTTGGCTGTGGCCGTTGCAGCAGCAGAGCAGGTGTTGACGCAAGGTCACACATTGTATCCAAACTATGGCAATCTTTTTCTCCAGGCAGGAGAAGGACCGGCGAATACGGAAAACATCCTTGTAAAGATCTTTGGTGTCAGCAATTCCAATCTTTTCCTTGGGCATAACAACTCGCGCGATCTTGAGAATGGACGTATCGCTCCAACCCGTAACCTGTTGCGTCAGTATTTGTATACGGATGGTTTACCCGCGTTCAATACGGATAATACTCCATCTGCAACCAGGTCAGCCCTGTTTGTTGCGGAGGGTGCTGAACCTTCTTATAACACGATTCTTCAAAACCGTGACCCCCGCCTTGGCTTCACTGTTTATCTCTCCGGAGAAACGGCATACAAAGGACCTTGGGTGCCAACCACGACGTTAGGCTCACGCTCAGGGTATGCGCCAAAAAAGGGATTCAATGTTGAAGACCAAACGATCAATAACGCTGGCGTTGTTGACCGTATCCTGATCCGTTATGGTGAAGTGTTGATCACACTTGCAGAAGCGCTGTATGAGCGTGATGGAAATATCAGTGATGCAGATCTGAACCGTACAGTAAACGCGCTGCGTACTAGGGCGGGCATGACGGCAAAGCTGACCAACGCATTCGCCGCTGCTAACAACCTGAACATGCGTGAAGAGATCCGCCGGGAGAGAACGGTTGAATTGGCATTGGAAGGGTTCCGTTACAATGACATCCGTCGCTGGAAAACAGCCGAAACAGTATTGCCACAGGCATTGCTGGGAGCAAAATTTGTGGAAGCCGACTGGCCGGGTACAAATGCAAATAATCTTAACCTGAATGCAGACCGGGTGATCATCGCTGAAACAGCTGCAACCCGTTTCTTCCGCGCAGACCGGGATTATCTCTATCCTGTTCCGGTAAATGAGATCAACCTGAGCAAAGGGAATGTTACCCAGAATCCTAATTGGCAATAATCATTAAAAGAAAGATCATGAAGTTTATAAAATATATCACGTCACTTGTTATCGGTGGTATTCTGTTAAGTTCCTGCGAGAAGAAAGATTATCCGGCAGGCCTACCCGAATATGAACATCATTATTATGCCATCTTTGTTCCAAATAACAATACCGGCGTAAGTGTAACCCGCAATCAGACGGCTTTGATCAAATTTCCTGTTCAGTTCTATTCCATCTATACCCGTAATTATGATGCAGTAGCGAAATACTCAATTGTCAATCCTGCAACAGGCGCTGCCGTGCTCGATCAGGATTATTCAATTGTTGATAGAAACGGAAATAAGATCACACCGGATGCCACCGGCGTTTATTCAATGGTTTTCCCTAAAGCGGTGCAAGCAACTGATACGGTTTATATCAAATTACTCAACAGCTCAGTTGCCGGTACACGAAGAATGGAAGTGCAGATGCTGGAGAATAAAACAGATCAGTTTTATGTAGATATCTTCTCAACCGCCTTCAGAAGACCGGTGGAGATCAAGTAAAACAGTATCGTCCGAAAAAACACACTGATAGTAGCTCAAAGAAAAGGACAGAGAAACTTTCTCTGTCCTTTTCTTATTATGGCTAACAGTGAGTTGCTTGTAAACAACAGTCTGTAGTCAATATAAATACTTCTCCACTCCCAGGCAATTGACGCCCTCCACATTTCTGAAAGAGTTCGTGCTATAGATCTCGTCTACAGAATCAATTTTCGTTCCTTTGCTGAATATCCCGTGAGATACAACGAGGATAACTTTTGAAGCTCCTTTTTCTTTCAGCATTTTCGCTGTACCTGCAAATGTGCCGCCACCATCGCATATATCATCAATGATAAAACAGATCTTCCCGGATAGATCTTCGGTTGTTGTCTTGAAACTTGTTAACGCACCTGTACGTACGTCCCGCTCCTTCATACATTCTACAACATTATCTGCATTAAGATGATGGGCCAGCTTATGGATTTTTTTTAACGCTCCTGCATCCGGAGAAACTAAAGAATAGCCAGCTACTTTATTCCTGGCGAAATAGTCTGTCAACACATCGCTGACATATTCGTGGTTGGTTACCGTATAAGAGCGGTCGATCAATGCGGTGGAAACTTCTGAGTGAGGATCAAATATCTTCACTTTCCGGAAATTACCCTGGTTAATGATTGCTGCCATTACTTTCAGCGAAAATGGCTCGCCATCCAGCATCACCCGATCCATGCGTGCGGCAAGCAGATAGGAAATATGCAATTCTACTTTTTCAAACTCCCAGTAGTCGAGTGTGTTTTTGATGAACAATGCCAGTAGCAGATCGTTCGCATTGGATACACGGGTGAGAATGCGCAGCGGCTCTGTTTTATCCAGTATATTGGCACTGGCAGCATCTATCTTTATATGAGGCTGACTATCTGGGAACGTCATAACGTTGTACCGGATATCAGAACGTTCAGGGGTGATGAGGTTGAATGTTTTCATGTTGTTTATTTATGTCTTCCTTTTTCGTTGGGATAAAGCGTTTGCACAATATCGCTTTGCCAGTATTCCTTTGTATCGACATCGATAGCCGTCACGGAACCAGTGAACGCCGCGCCGGTATCAATATTCCAGACGTTGGCATAATTCATGGGAGTTTTTACATCGTAGTTGGTCGTTGGCGTGTGACCAATAAAGATCTCTTTGAAAAGTTTAAAACGTCTTGGGTATAGTTTATTTTCAGGAGTAAGGTCTTTATCCATTGCCAATGCCGTCTCCCAAAGCGTCCGGTCCCAGAAGAAACTGGTTTCATAACGTTCCTTTTCCGGGCCGTGCATGGAATTGAAACCAGCATGAACAAAAAGCCGGTTCAACTCGTCCACATAATATGGGCGCATACTGTTAAAGAATATCGCGTGTTCTTCTCTTTCTTCGGGTGTATGATCTTTATAAGAATCAACGGTGATCTGCCCGCTGCCGTTGTTGATCCATTCCTTGTCTACCCGTTCGTAGGATAACCATGCTTCACACCAGGCATCGTGATTTCCTTTAATGAAAATGCAGAACTGTTTTTTGGAAAGAGCAATAAGATAGTCGATCACCTGCGCCGACTGTGACCATCCATCTACATAGTCACCGAGAAAGATCAGCAGATCTTCTTCACCTGGCTTTGCAAGATCAATGACTTGCTGAAGTGCTTTGAGCCCACCATGTATATCTCCTATAGCGATCGTTCTGCTCATGATCATTTTGTTTTGTCTGATAGTCTTTTTGCGAGATCAATAATATCATCTTTTCTTGCGAGTGCGGTAAGCCATTCTGTTGGAATAGTTTTCCATCCGTATAACAAACCGGCAAGTCCGCCGGTAACTGCCCCGGTCGTATCAGTATCGCTACCTAGATTGACCGCTTTTAAGACGGCCTCTTTATAGCTGGTTGTTTTTAGTAAACACCAGAGAGATGCTTCCAGTGTGCTCACCACATAGCCAGAGGAAGATATCTGCGATTCTTCAAGCTCCGGTAATTGGTTTTCCAGTATACGTTTCAGTACTGCCCTTTCTTTTTCGGTGCATGTCGCGGTTTCATCAAGAAATTTGTTGACAGTATCACAGGCTGTTTTTATTGCTGACTCCATATCCATTCCATCTATGAGTGCTGATGCAATCTGCAGATAGATGAAACAACATAATACGGATCTTATGTGCGCATGCGTAAGTGATGACACTTCTTTTGTAAGCAGAAACTGCTGGTCAATATTTTTACCCTTGAATGCGAGAATTAATGGAAGGATCCGCATAAGCGATCCATTCCCATTATCACCTTCGGTGCTACCGCCGGCTTCGATAGGGTTGATGTCATGTGCAAGTTTGTCTATCGCAAAAGTGGTGCTGATGCCAATATCAAACACAGTCCCGTGTGCGCTCCAGTAGCCGTAGTTTTTCCAGTTTACAAATGTTCCGGCGAGTTTTATGAGACTGAATTTATCTGCAATCGTTTCTGCCAGACAGAAAGTCAGTGAACTGTCATCAGACCAGGTTCCTGGCGGTTGATGATGGGAACCATATCCGATCATCGATTGAACAGGTTCACGTTTCAGGTATTCCCGGGATTTAAATTCTACAGGCACGCCCAGTGCATCACCAATGGCCACTCCAAGTAAAATATCGTTAGCTGTATCTTTGTTTCTCATCTCATTCTATTTTAAAATCAGTAGATCTCTCACTTCCATCAATGCGTATCCTAGCAGATTTTCACCTTGCCACTTCGAAGGTTGGGATGCATCGGGATGATCAGCGGCGAGGCCAATTCCCCAGATGCTATCAACCGGACTGGCTTCAACGATCACCGCATCTCCGGTTTCAAGCAGGAAATTTTGTAACTGATCGTTGTAAGAGAATTTGGCGAGATTGCCTTTTACAACAAGCGCATACTTTTCTTCATCCCATTTTTGGGGATCAAAGCCCATTATTTCTCTGCCAAGTTTCTTCGCCTCGGGTGCAGTGCGCGCATTTATTATTTTGTTCAGGGTAATTTCATCATTGAATAAACGTGCTTTGCCTGCCATCATCCAGTGTTCCGCAGTGGGATAAACAATACCGTCAATTTCAAACGAAGATACCCACCACTGGCTGAAACAGGCTTTTGTTATCATTCCATTTTTTAAAGGTTGATGACCCCAGAAAAATAGAAGTTTGATGTTTTCCTGTTCTTCAATTTTACCAATCAGCCATTTGTTATGATACTTCATCTTAAAGAAATTTTAAAAGTTCCATATTTAAAGAACCATTTACCGGCATTTCAAATTTTTCACCAAAGAATGCGTTTACGATCGTAATAGGGCCAATGATGTTTCTGTTGAACTCTTCCAGTTGTTCTGCCGGAACCCAGAGTTCATTGTGAAGATCGCCGCCAACATTTTTCGGTTGATACAGCATATAATGTTCTTCCGCGAGGTCAAACCGTGTAACGATGCCACAATATCCTGATGCTTCATCCTGTGTGTTCCAGTCGTTGGCGATCTGTTCCGCATACGGCTGATTTAACACAGGATAAAAGATAGGCTGCCAGAATAGCCGTGGCGGAAACTCCTTCCATCCCGATTCTTCTATCAGTTGCAATTCTTTTATACCAACAGGTCTATATAGCGTTACTGTTTTCATTGCTTATTCCCAGTTTTCTTTCAAGTGCCGGATGTTGGATATTCCATACTGTTTCAACAGGTACCATCAGCTGATGTATGTTTTCTTTATTTACAAACTGTCTTTGCTCTTCTACAAATGCTGTGATATCCTCTATCTGCAGAATATCATGCTGCCCGAACTTTCTTAGCGATTCTTCTTTGAGCCCAAGCTGGATCGCACGTCTGGCGAGTTTGTTGCCAAACGGATCATGATCCGGATCCCATTGCAACCGGACTTCCTTTTCTGCAAGATCATTTTTCCATTCGGCATAACTTTCATGCTGCCCCGGTTTGTAACTCGAGATTGCCGCATTCTCCAGTATCCTGATAAAGCTTTCTTTGCTGATGCGGATGGCCAGTACTCTTTCCTGGTTTGCTTTTGTTGCCCATCCGCACCTGTACATCATCCAAAGGAAGTTCGGTTTGATCCATGACATCCTATTATAGCTGAATGCGCTTCCTCCCAATCGTTGTTCCTTCACGGCATATTCAGCAATTGTCGGATTGTATGCCTGATAGACTATAATATCATTTTTCGTATGCTGGGCGACTATCTGCTGTCCCACACCGGGAAGTGATTGCTTCAATTCTTCATACTTCCCTGTCTCAATATTCTTCATAATAAAATCTCTCCATTTATATAGTTCCGCCATTCGCGAGCATTTGCGCTAATTCGCTTCCGTTATAGTTGTTGTTTAACGCGGTTCCGTATTTCTTCCAACGTTAAATCAACTACCAGCTTTCCATCTTTGAACACAGTTTTCAATTCTCCCTGAGCTTCTTCTTCCCAGGTGCATTGGTCTTTCAAGGCCAGTTTCCCGTTATTATCACGATATACCTGCATCAATCCTTTTGCGGATTTTTTTGTGCCATCATCTGTTTTAGGATCTTTGAAAATATCACGGCCTTCGCCATTTACTTCTCCATAGGTTGCTTTCATCGCGAAACCGAATGTATCGCGTGTTACATATTCATAGGTGAAGGAACCGATGCCTAAAACTACGTTGTAGCTCGCGAATCCCTTTTCCTTCAGGCCGGCGAGAATAGCTTCCTGTCTTTCTGTGGTGATGCTGTCACCATAGATCAGACCGATATGCCCGTCCAGTAATTTAAATCCTTTGTCTGTAATCGTACCGCCAAATGTTTCCCACATACATTCTATGGCGCCTTTGTATTCTGGCGTACCTGGCTGTGCATCTTTGTCGCCGATAATGATCTTTACAGGATCGCCACTATCAGGGCGGATCACCACTTTACCATTTCTTGCGAGGATCTTCTCCTTTAGTTTTGGTAAGAACTCAGTGATCACCTGCCAGAAATCCCATGTATCACTTACAATAGATACGATGCCGGCGGGATATACTTTTGAGATCAGGCGATCGAATGTGTTGATCTCATCACCCTGTGTTCCCATACACATTACACTGTGTTCTGTGGCTGGAACAGAACCGCCGACCAGTTCCTTCTCACAGTCTGCATTGTAATACTGTTCGAGGAAATCGATTGCCGGAATTGTATCTGTTCCGGCAAAAGATAACAAGTGACCGGCGCCACTCATTACGGCGTCTTCAATTCCGCTCATTCCCCTGAAAGAGAAATCATGCCCCTGCCATGGAATAAAGCTTTTGTCTTCGCCTACAGTCTCATTTGCATATTTTGTAAATGTTCTTAAATACTGGAATGCGGTTGTAGCGGATGTGCAGGGTTTCCAGATGATGGCGCTTAAAACAGTCTCCAGCATATTTGTTACCCAGAAGAACTCTGGTTTTGTATTCCAGATGGTGAAAATTGGAACACGCATCGGAACAAGACTTCCTTCTGGTAATGCTTTTATTTCAAGAGGAAGATATCCCAGATCGTGCAGTTTCTCTATATGATCATAAGAGATGCTGTCTTTGCCAAGATAATTATCCAGTCTTCTTGCATAGGCTTTCACTACCGCTTCTTTGGGTTGTTTAAAGAACAACTCGTCGAATTGTTTGATCAGGTATTCCTTTATAAAATATTGCAGGCCGAAGAATACTATTTCGTTTACCTGTGGATTACGTGCTTTACGTGGTGTAAGGTTAGAATAAACAAGTGTTGTTCCTTCAGGGTACTGAAATTTATGTCCAACTTTATAACCATCTTTCAGAATGATCGGTGATACTTTCATGATAAGTCGATATTGATTTGAAATTTATTTGGTTTAAGGTCTTTATTGAATTGATACAGATCCGGCGGTCGGTTTTGCAATCCTTCCCGTTTCGATCCTGAACTTATGACGTATTGCGAGTCGAGTATCTTACGGCGGAAATTCCTCCGGTCGATAGTTGTTTGTAAGATCGTTTCGTATAGTTTATGCAATTCCGGCATGGTGAATTCGTCATTCAGCAATCCAAATCCGACTGGATTATACAGAATCTTCGCTCGAAGACGTTGCAGAGCTGTTTCAAAAATGTTTTTATGATCGAAGCCAAGTTTTGGCAATTCGTCCTCTGGAAACCATTTTACATCATTGGCCATATTACCTGCAACTATCTCAAACTTTGACGGATTGATGAGTGCATAGTATGCAACGGAAATTACCCTTCCTCTTGGATCACGACCCGGATCATCGAATGAATAAAGCTGCTCAAGAAAGAAGTTGTCCATGCCAAGCTTTGTATTCAGCACCCGGTTGCATGTATCAAGAAATGTTTCCTCCATTTGCAGAAAAGCACCGGGCAGCGTCCATTTGTTTTTGAATGGTTCTTCCTTTCTGTTGAGCAATAACACATTCAGGCTGTTCTCATAATAACCAAAAACCACAAGGTCTACAGCAAGTGAAGGATTCTGGTATTGATCAAAGGATTTCATCTGTTTGCGTTAATTTGACACAAAGTAAGGCCGTATTTCCGGAACTGCAAACTTTTTTTTCGGGAACTAAGTGCTGGAAAAAGGAGGGGGTCACATTTTTTTCAAACTGTGAGCAATCTTTCGGCCCGTAAACGCTGCACAATTAGTTTAACAGCTTCATACCTGAAGACTTTTACCGTCTTGCCGCCTTACCGGTAAAAAATAAACCGGTAAGGCGTAAGGAGTCCTGTGCCTGTTAATATGTTCCAGAGCGTCTGGCCGGCAGGATAAGCTAAGTACGTTCATCCGGAAAACTTCCTGAACAATTTTCCAGTAGCCTGTCAAAATTGTGAGTACTCTGCAAATACCAGGCTGAATTTTGCCCTTGTTTTGTCGCATTTTACCCTGCTCCGGCGGTGTGGTATTTGATACCTTGTACCAATAAACCGCTTATTTTTTATGGAAACAAGAAAAATGGGTAAAGACATTGTTGTTTTTTACGTGGAAGCCAGCTCCTTCCCGGATGGCGTTCTTGCTGCCCACCAGAAACTACATTCAATGGTGCCTTTCAGTACAGAGCGTAAGTATTTCGGTATTTCACGGCCTGAGGATGGGGTGATCAGGTACAAGGCAGCTGCGGAAGAGTTAGCTCCCAATGAAGGAGCTTCTCATGATTGTAAAACACTGGTGTTAGAAAAGGGACACTACTACAACATTACGATCCCGGATTTTATGAAAAATATTTCCGCAATCGGCGAAGCATTTCAACAGATCCTGCAAGAGCCGGATATTGATCAGAACGGATATTGTGTAGAATGGTATTATAATGACAAGGATGTTCATTGCATGGTGCGTAAAGCTGACTCATGAATAATCCGTGTTCTTAACAGGCAGCGATCGATTATTATTGGGATAAACTGAAAGAAGGCAGTGATCCGAACTAAAAGAGTTCCTACGCAAAGAAATTTTTTTTAAAGGTTGATGCCATATCCAGGTCCGACAGGTAAAGGTGTATCATCGCAATAGACGGTAGTCTTTTCAATGCGTTTGATGTGATGTTTTCCTGCGATATACTGCCGGTGAATGCGGACAAAATCTTCCGGTGGCAGCATGGTCATTGTTTCCGCCATGGTGGATCTTGAAAGAATTTTCTTTTGCCCTTTCAATACAAATTGAACATAGTTGCCAGCGCTCTGAATATAAAGTATTTCATCAAGCCGTACTTTGATCTGCTCATATCCTGTTTTGATAAAAAGGAATGCGTCTCTCTTTGCAGCAGATCTCAGTTCAAGCCATTCTTTTGCTTTCAGGCAGGCTTTCTGAAATCTTTCGGTGGAGAAAGGCTTCAGCAGATAGTCAAGGGCGTCCAGTTCAAAACTTTGAACTGCGTGCTCGCTATGTGCTGTGGTGAATATTGTTGGAGGTGCAGGATTTAATTGTTTCAGAAAATCGATCCCTGAAATGTCCGGCATCCGGATGTCAAGAAAAAGCAGGTCAGCTTTGTTTTCATTTAACCAGTTCATCGCTGCATCTGGATTCGTGAAGCACTGTTCCAGTTGAATGAACGGAATAGTACTGCAGTGTTGCCGGATCACTTCAAGGGCAATGGGTTCATCATCTATTGCGATAGCTTTTATCATTACAGCAAATCTATAAAGCCTTTTCGAGTTGTGTGTATAATTTTTCTCGGGTACTGGGGCGTTCGGCTTCAGGACTGATGATCTTTCCTGAACGGTCAAACAACACATAAGTTGGATAGCCTCTTGCGGATCCTCCTGCTTTCCTGATCTCTTCCCAGATTGGTTGTATTTCCACCTTGTTCATCCTGTAATGTTCTCCTTCGATATTGAAATAGGAAACGTATTCTTTCCAGGAATTTTCTTTCATTTCTTCATCCATGTCCAGGTAAATAAAAACCACATCTTTTCCGGAAAACTTTTTCTTAAGATCCTTTACATAGCTCATTTCAATACGGCATGGTCCGCACCAGGTACCCCATACATCGAGATAAACTATTTTGCCGGCATATGGTTTTACAAGATCGCTCAGGCTGCTAACAGTGCCAGGCTTTATATAACGGATCTTATCATTGTTTTCATTTTTTGAAAGTTGTTTTGTGATCTTTGCCATTTCTTGAAGCGCACCTTTCAGGTAGGGACTCTTCGGATAATAATATTGCAATGTGTCAAGAAGATAATACGCGGCGGCGAAACTGGCATCGTTAGCTGCATCAAGGATCTTATTATATAGGATCTTATCTCTGATTTGGGAGGGAGAATAGATGCGTGCATAAAGCCAGTCTACTATATAACGCTCCCCATATTTTCTTACCAGGCTGTCTGCTACTTTGAAGGGAAGATGAAGGAATTTCTCAAATTCATCCGGTAGTGTCGCTTTGTTTTGTTTTGCTTTTCTTGCCATTGAGTTCACTTCGTATTGCGATTGTCTGCTCATAGACATATTGGCATAAAAGCCGTTGATCAGAGTGATACTGTCTGGCTTGTTTTGCCATGTCATGGCGATTTTGAGCAGCGTATCCCCATCTGGATTATTAAGCCATCTGAGTGTGTTATTGGTGAAATCATTCAAATAGCATTGATATGCATATTTTGTTTCGCTGATCAGCAATGTTTTCAGATTATTGGGGATGGATGTTTTTGAAACAGTCTTTTCAACTTCGCTGATTTCTTTTTTGATCGGGTTTATGATTTTCTCATTCCACTCGCCATAAGTTATTTTGCCATAGGGATGATCTTCCAGTGAGCCTTTTGCAAAAAAGGGTGGGCCTGCAAATATTCCTTGCTGCATCAGTTGGTTTTCCACAGCTGCAGTTGATTTAAAGCTGATCACTGCAATACTGTCTACGTTCAGGTCGGCCTGGAGGTTGCGTCCCGGACTTAATAATATTCGTTTCTCCCAATTCTCTGTTTTAAGCAATGCGAATGTGGGATGGGTGACAGGGATCGTTTGTTTGAAAGAACCAGTGCCGGATGATGAGATGGGAATGGATGGAATGCTATAGTGTCCATCAGCGGTCAGCAGTATCAGTTGTACGGGTACAGGCCTGGTTGTTTGAATAGATCCCGATAGCACGCATTGTGCGTCGGATACTTTAAAAAGTAAATTGATAAGCAGCGCGAGACAAAACTTCTTCATGGTTATACTATTTTAGCGAATGTTTTTTGAAGTGCAAGGATATGTTAATGGTTAATGGCGATTCTGTGTTAGGTAAGCTGAATAAACAATCTTATCTGAAAGGCGGCATCGTCTTCCTGTATATACAAGGAGTATTTGTCAGGGTAGATCAACTGCAAACGTTGTTTTACATTTTCCAGCCCGACACCAGAATGTTCTTCTTCTTCCGGTCCGGAGGTTTTGTTGTGACGGCTGTTCACAACGTCCAGGTGAATACCTTTATCATCACAGTAAAACTTTGTAATGATGTATGAAGGTTTGGTCAGCCTGATTCCGTGTTTAAAGGCATTTTCAATAAATGGTATCAGCAACATGGGTGCGATGGAATACTGACATTGAGCTTCGTCGATGAAGGTTTCAATCCTTATCCCGGGTGTATTTTCGATCCGGAGGCTTTGCAGTGCGATATAATGCTGAACGTATTCAATCTCTCTTGTCAGTGGGATCTGGTCCCGGTGGTTTTCATGAAGCATAAAACGCATCATGTCTCCTAGGCGTTGAATACCCGTCGATGTGCGGGATGCATTTTCCTGCAATGCCGTTCCATAAAGCGTATTCAGTGTATTAAAAAGAAAATGCGGATTGATCTGTGAACGGAGGAAGGCAAGGTCAGCGGTTGTTTTGCCGAGTTTTTGCTGCAGTTGCAATAGTGTATTGATCTTATTACGTTGCTGCAGATAAAATAACCAGGAAATTGGTGTAGCGATCACCATCATCAGCAGAAATGAGCCCAGCAATACTGAAGGAGGCGGAATTCTGCCTGATCCAAATCCGATACCGATCCATGCAAGCAGAGTAAGAGAAAATGGTGCGATGGACAGTTGCAGTAGTTTCTTTGAAAACGGCAGATGTTTATTGTGCTGTTCCGGGAAAACTACATAGAGATTGATAAAGGTCAGAATGATCATCGGCAGTACGAAGAATACATAGAAGATTGCAGGACCATCTGCTTTCATAAAACCAAAGACACCTGCAAAAATGGCGATCAGCACATACAAAAAAGACGTAAACGTGATCCGGTTGCAAACCATGATCCGAAAGCCCTGATTGTATGTTGTGTTCTCCAGCCAATTGATCACTGTTTCTCTGAATCCCAGATAGGCGAGATAGGCCAGCATGAGAATGGAACCTGCTTGAAGACCTGATCTGCGCGCGTCAAACCTTGCCTGGGCTTCCGTAAGATTTATGGGAATGAAATAGTGGAATTTTGTGTAGTAATGTAGCGAAAAGGAAAGAACGAGTATCGCCCATGTTGTAAAGAATCCCCCGGCGAAGATCCACCCGCGTTGCGGATGCTTGATATATCGTGGAACCAGGTATCCGTTGATCAGTAATAGCAGGATGAATGGTACGGTATAGAGTAGCAGGAAGAGAACTGTATGATTTGATTTCAGGATTTTTACCTGGCCATTCATGATGATTTCTCTTGTCTCCAATTCTGGAGAAATAAGATGGTCGATCATTAACAATAAAAAAGTAAGGGTCGCAAATACTATTTCCTGCTGTCTCCACCGTATTTTCATGCTGTAATTATTTATGCAAGGATAATACAACCCTTTTCATCAACAGAAAACATGTGACAAAAAGGGGAGATGATGTGATGAGTTTCTGAAGCTCGTGATTCCTGGCAATAACTGTCCATAATTAGCGAAAGGGAAATG
>VFQP010001129.1_pt1 | contig 38741 bp, 47 predicted proteins | sample 3512351 | NCBI WGS metagenome assembly VFQP01 (sample SAMN10412372, study PRJNA504923) | tailings metagenome | isolation source: Relicate 1 Philex TSF1 revegetated site | place: Philippines: Tuba, Benguet | collected 2017-08-29
GCATGACTGCCGCGCACGTGCTGCCTTTCCATCCACTGCGCGACTCACGTCAAGATTCTGGCAACGCTCAGAGAGAGAGAGCCCTTGCAGAGCGAGAGAGGAGGCAGACGATGACACCGAAGATTCCCCAAAAACTCGTCACTCGACAAAAGATTGTCACGACGACGACGACGACGACACCCGCGTGTACCGTTTACAGTGCGCCAGCATCCCGGCAAAAACGAACAGGCTGGGGCGGAGCCGGCCCTCGGCCCTTCCTCCTCCTGTTCTCCTCTCCCCCTCCGCGTGGATCCGCCCCAACCACGCGCGGCGCGCCAGGCGGCCTCTAACCCGCCCGGGGGCGGCGCAGCGTCGGCGCAGGCAGGCGACGAGCGAGGGGCAGCGAGCGCAGCAACACGCCCACCCACGCCCTCCCTCGCGCCTCCCCGCCTCCTCTGCCGCACCGCCGGCCTCTACAAAAAGCGCCGCCGTCGTCGGCGGCGCCACCACCGCATCGAGCGCGGCCCCGCCCGCTCAGGCGGCGGCGTTCATCTGCGGCTGCGCCCGGTACCCGCCGAGGATGCCGGGCGGGGGGCCCCTCGCCGCAAAGCCCTGCTGCTGCTGCTGCTGCTGCTGCTGCTGCGGGTGCCCGAACCAGCCCGTCGCCGCCGTGTCCACGCTGCTGCCGCCGTTGCCGCCCATGCTGCCGAAGCTGCCCAGGTGCTGCTGCTGCGGGTGGTGCAGCGGCGCCGGCCCGCCGTGCCCGAACGACGGCGCGTCAAAGCCCGGCGGCGGCGCCCGGCCCGCTGCACCGCCGCCACCCAGCGGGCTCATGCCGGCGGCGCCCGCGCCGCCAAACAGCGCCGGCCCCTCGCCGCTCATGTGGCTGCTGTGGTGCGACGGAGGCAGCATCATGCCCCCGTGGCCGGCGTGGTGGTGGTGGTGGTGCTGCTGGTGCTGGTGCTGGTGCATGGCGTGGAGGTGCTGCTGGTGCTGGTGGTAGAGCTGCTGCTGCTGCTGCTGCTGGTGGCCGCCCACCCAGTCGCCCAGCGCGCTGCCCGGCCACGCCGCCGCCGACGCAAACGGCCCGCCGTCGCCGCCGCCACCGTACCCCTGCATGGGCATGTGCCCCGAGGGCTTACCGCCGTCGACACCGCCGCCGCCGCCGCCCCACAGGCTGTAGCCCGACGCACCGCCGCCGCCGAACAGCGCGCCGGACGCGGCGCTGCTGCCGCCGTCGCCGAAAAGCCCGCCGCGCTGCTGAACCAGCTCCAGCACCGTCGGCTGCCGCTGCAGCGGCTGCTGCTGCTGCTGCTGGAAAGGGCCAAAGCCAGCATGCAGCGGCGGACCGATGGGCCGCCCGGAGCCGCCCGCACCACCAAACCCGCCGGCGCCGCCGCCGCCCAGCAGCCGCCCCACCGCCGGCACGGGGCTGTCCGCCGCGCTCAGCAGCGCGCCGCTGCCGCTGCTCACGCTGCTGCTGGGCCCGTGCGGCTGAAGATGGTGCTGCTCCAGCGCCGACGACCCCGCCGGCGCGGCAAACGCCGCGCCGGCGCTGAGCCCCGCGAAGAACCCGCCGGCGTTCCCGCCCTGCTGCTGCTGCTGCTGCGCGTCGCCGAATCCGGGCGGCGGCAGCCGCGAGGGCTGCTGCTGCTGCTGGTGCCGCAGCAGCGCCAGCAGCTCGGAGCCGGCCTGCGCCGGCGTGAGGTGCCCGGCGTGCATGGCGTGCGCCAGCTGCGCGCGGAGGCCCTGCGCCGCGTCCAGGCCCGACGAGGTGGAGGGTTCCAGGTCGCCGCCGCCGACGTGGTGGTGGTGCGCGTCGCCGTTGGGGAGCACCACGTTGACGGTGCGGGGCGAGCCGCCCAGCGCCCGCGTGGAAACCTGCGGGGTCCAGTGCGCGCGCGAGCAGGTTTGTGACATGATCGTCGGCTTCGCCAGAGATGGCTCCACCAGATGTTAAGCTCACCACCTGTGGCGCGTGCATGAAAAACGCCTGTTTGTGGTGGGTGGTGGTAAGTGGGGGGGGGGGGGGGGGCGGAAGAGGACGTGCCCGAGACGCTTGCTCGCGTGCAGCGGTGTGACCACTCGCTCGCTCGCTCGCTCACCTGCGCCGTCTGGTGCTGCGCGTGGAGCGCGTGGGGGTGGCCGTTGGCGCCGCCAAAGCCGTCGAACGGCGACGCCATGGGCTGCGGCTTGATTGCGGGCGGCCACAGCTGGTCGGGCGAAACCACCGGGTCCAGCGTCATCATGCTGGGGTTGCGCGCCAGCAGCAGCGCAGAGTGGCCGCTCGCCGCCGAGTGCATCTCCTCCGCGCCGCCGCCCTCGTGGCCCTCGTCCCCGCCCTGCCCGGGCGAGACGTGCGTGGTGCTGCCGCTGTTGCTGCCGCTGTGTGAGTGGCTCCGGCTGTGCTGCTCCCGCTGGTTGACGGCGCCGCCGCGGTCGTGATCGCCGCGCTGCTGCTGCTCCCGGTGCTGCTGCTGCTGCTGCGCTGACTTGGGGTGTCGGTGCGGTGCCGGCACGGGCGCCGGCGCCGGCGCAGCGGCCGCTGCGAGGTCCGGCCAGGCGGTGGAGTCGCCCACGTCCGGCACGACGGCGCCGTTGCTGCTGCCCGTCTCCCCGGGACGGTGATTGTGCGCGCCGTTGCCCGCCCACGACTGCCCTCCGCCCGGTAGCTGCTGCTGCTGCTGGGCGTCGCCGCCGCCGCCGCCGGCCCCGCCGCTAGAGGAGTGTGCCCGGGAGAGCCCGCCGCCAGGGAGCGGTGCGCCGGGGCCGTGCCGGACGGGCGCCGCCCCGTCGCGCCGCGCCGCGGCCGCCGCCGCGCCTGCAGGGAGCGGCTGCCCAGGCCGCAGAGGCGCCCGGGCCGCGTCGCCTGCCGCCGCCGCCGCCGCCGCCGCGCCGCCGTTGGCGGTGCCCCAGGCGCCGCCGGGGCCCCCGGCGCGCTGCTCGGGCGTGCGCTGGTGCAGCGCGGCGGCCTCCCTGCCGCCTGGAGGGGAGCAGGCGAGCTCGCCGGCGGGCAGGGCCGAGCCGTACTCGCGCCGGCAGTGCGGGCAGAGCCCGTTGCACAGCTCCTTGAGCCGGTGGTAGCAGAAGACGCACACCACATGCCTGCGCAGCACGCAGCCCGCCCCATTGAGCGTCAAGGTGTGGCAAGGTGAGGTCGCGCCAGGATGAGCAAACGTGCGGGTTGGCGCGCGCGCAACCCCGCCTGCCACCGGTGCCCATGGGATGTACCGCTGCCCCAGGTATGAAGCGCCGTGTGCGGAGCAGCGTGCTCTGAGGCGCAGGTTGCTGCCCCTCCTCGAGCTTGGCTCGGGGCCGGGCACAACAGGTGCGACCCGTCAACAGCACCCCTCAAAGGCTCAGAGGCCTCCGCGAGAGCGAAAGTTGCCCCTCAGGCGGCCTCGCCGGTCGGTTCGCGGCCGCTGGGCCTCGCGTTCTCCGCGTGGGGTTGTTGGAAGATCGTGCTCGACAGACTCACCCGCACGGGCACGGCTGGAACGAGAGGTCGGTGGGATCCAGGGGCTCGATGCAGAGCGGGCACTCGATGCCCTGCGCCCACGGAGGCAGTTCGTCCCACGACAGAGAGAATCTGGAGGTTGAGGCCGCTCGCGGAGCGAGGCGAGCCCGCGCCGGGACGAGCAACGCGCCACGCTCAGCGTCCAAAAATCGCCGTGCGGCTGGCTGTGCGCCCCGGGGGCGCCCGCGCGCCCGCTGCTTCCTCCCTGCCTTGCTCGCACCGTGGGTGCCCGGCCAGTCGGGGCCTGCTGCGCCTTGTGCGCCTGCACGCCTGCACGAGGCTTGGCCTGCGAGCGCAGCACGTTTGGCCCACCGCGCTCGCACGGCGTGAGCGCCCGGTGTGCTGGCTGACAGGGGGTTGCGCAGAGCGTTGAGAGGCTGGCTCCTCACCACGACAGCAGCGTTGCGCGGAGCCATGCGTCCTTTTGCTTTGCTTTAAAATGCCCGGCAGGGGGAACGTCTGCTGGGGCACGACGCGACCTGCCGCTGCCCACGCGCACGCAGGCCCCGGGGCTTGCGCCGGCAGCGACAGCCCATCTGAAGTGAAGTGGAGCTACAGCGGGTGCATCCTGGCGCGGTTGGGAACAGAGCAGACCCCATGCACGCATACACCGCGCCTCACGCCTTGCCGTCCACAGCGTGCGCCGCGGCCGACGCCGCCGAGTCCTTTCCCAGGCTGGCGTCGGGGTTGGCCGACGCTCCAGCGGGTGGTGGCGGCGGCGGCGCGTGCGCGGCCTTGTTGGCCTCGACCCAGTCCTCAATCATGTGCCGCAGGTTGAGGTTGGGCGTGAGGCGGTGCCGCTTGAGCGCCACGTGCGTGACGGGGTCCTCCCGCCGCACCGACAGCCAGTGGAAGATGGCCGAGCGCTCGTACGTGACGCCGCTGCTGGCCTGCGTCGGCTCGCGCATCACTGACAGCGTGATGGGGCACCGGAAGGCGTGCGGCACGTTTGGCGCGTCGTCCACCCACGCCGGCAGCTCCAGCGGCGGCGGCCAGTGGATGGCCGCCATGGCCGCCGCCACCGCCGCCTGCCGCGCGCGCCGCTGCGCCTGCGCCTGCTCCTGCTGCTGCAGCAGCAGCTGCTGCTGCTGGTGGTGCGTCCACACGGAAGCCGCCGACACCCCGCCCCCTCCGCCGCCACCCCCTTGCCCCCCTTGCTGCTGCTGCTGCTGCTGCTGCTGCATGGCGCCCGCCGCCGCCGCCGCGATGGTCGCCAGCGGGTTGATCAGCCCCGCGGCGCGGTACGCGCCCCGCAGCACGCCGGGCCCCAGCGGCCCCTCGGCCACACCGCTGACGGGCGGCGACGGCTGCGAGTCGCCGCCCTCGTCGCTCTCCCCCGCCAGCGACCGCTGCTGCCGCGCAGCCGCCAGCTGCGCCGACAGCGTCCACGGCAGGGACGCCGCCGCCGACGACGACGCCGTGGCGGCGCCCCCGGCCCGCCGGCCCGCCGCGTCGCCGCCGGCCGCCGGCCCGGCGCCGCCGCCGCCGCGGGGCGACCCCGCGCTGTCCGCCGCGGCGGTGCCGGCGGTGCTGGCGGCGCTGCCGGCGGCGCCCCGGGGCGTCACCGTGGTGATGCTGGGCGTGATGCCCAGCCCGCCGCGCATCACGGCCGCCGCCACCGCCGCCACCGCCGCCGGGTCGCGGTTCCAGTCCAGCTGTGCCGCCAGGCCCTCGCCCCGCTGCTGCTGCTGCTGCTGCTGCCCGCTCGCCGCCGCCGCCGCCGCCCGCCGTCCCGCCCCGGCCACACCCCTAGGGCTTGCGTTAGGGTACAGGAACCGCTCCAGCGACTCGATGAGCGCCAAGTTCTCGGCGTCCTCCGCCACGCCCGCCGCTGCCGCCACCGCCGCCGCCACCGCCGCCGCCGCCGCGCTGCCGCCGCCGCCGGGCGCCGCCGCCAGCCCGCCGGCGTCAAGCACGCGCGTCCGCCCGGCGCCGCCGAATGAGGGCGCCGCGTCCGTGTCGCCAGCGGCGGCGGCGGCGGCGGCGACCGCGCCGCTCTCGCGCCGCCGCAGGCCGGCGGCGCTGATGCTGGCCATGCTGCTGGTGGCGTGCGCGTCGGCGGCGGCGTGGCGGGGGTCCAGGAGCAGCTCGTCGACCACCACGTTGCTGGCGGGGCCCGGCCGGCGCGGAGAGGCGGCGGCGGCCGCCGACGTCTGGCGGGCGGCGTCGCGACGCGGGCGCCGGTTGCCCGTCATCAAGTTGCTCGCCTGCACGCGCAGAGACAAGACGGGAGAGGCAGAGCGAGAGGGTGCGTGACTTTTCCCGCACGCGTGCGCGGACGGCGGCGACGCTGTCCAACACGGGCGATGCGTGCGTTGATGCGAAGCGCAGCGCGTGTGGGGCACACGTACCTGCACGATGGCGTGCAGCGCCTGCAGCTGTCGGTTGAGGCTTTCAAAGTCCGAGGCCAGCAGGTGGTCCAGCTCGTCGCGCTGGTGCACCTGGTGTAGGTACCTGCAGGGCGATTGGACCGTTCACATGGGGGGGGCACGCCGGCACCGGTTCCTCCTCCTGCTCTGCACCTCCCGACACCTGGGGAACAAGCCCACCGCGACGATCGCGAGGCGTTCTGAAAGACTTGCGGCAAGGGCCACCCAACAGCGGCTTCCCACTAACTTGCGCGAAAGCCAAGCGAGCGGGCGGGGCGCACCTGGCGAGGTGCAGCAGCAGCGAGCCCAGCAGCGGCAGCGCCACAAACTGCACGCGCAGCAGCAGCGCCAGGCCCGCCGGGTGCAGCATGGGCAGCCAGGTGGCCGCCAGCACCGCCAGCACCACCATGGCGATGCTGCTGAGCAGGCACGAGGACGCCAGCGACACGACGCGGTCGCTAAAGTCGAGCATCCGGTCGTTGGCGATGCTCCAAAAGGTGTGCAGCTCGACCGCCGCGCGCAGCACCGCCGCCAGCACGACGAAGAGCAGCGCCAGCGCCGGCTGGCTGCCCGCCGCGCCGTCCTGCGTTGAGGCGCCGGTCGGCGCGGCAGCAAGCGGCCACGTACAGCTGGGTCAGCAGCGGCCTGGGGGGCCGTGGGAGCGCACAGAAGCGAGGGGAAAGGGGGGCCATGGGCCCCTCCTCGCACCTCGAGGGCGTCGTGGGCGACGAGCATCGATGGCGCGACGAGCGCGCACGCCGCGCGCGCGGCGTCGCCCCACGTCACGTTGCGGGCCAGCGCCCAGGCCCAGGGCGCCGGCCGCCAGCCGGGCTGCCGGACCTGCTCCCGCCAGCGCGCCAGCGCGCCGCCGCCGGCGGCGGCTCCGGCGCGGCCGGCGGCGCAGCCGGGCTGCTGGTGCGGTTGCGCCCAGGGCGCCGACGAGGCGCCGGCCTGCTGCGGCGCGCTGGGCGGCGGGGCAAAGAGCGACGGCGGGGTCGGGCGCGTGGCGGCGGCGCGGGCCAGGAGCGACTGCAGCGTCGGGGGCTTGGCCCGCGCCTGCAGCGGCGGCGGCGGCGTGTTTGCAAGCGCTCGCAGGTGAGTGTGTGAGTCAGCGTCGGCGCTGGCAAGCGACGGCGTGGGCAGAGCAGACGTTAGAGAGGCGTGTCGAGGCCGACGCACCCGGAGCATCTCCTCCCAGTGGCACTCCTGGTGGCAGCAGGCGTTGCGCGGCGGGATGGCCTGGCCCGTGAGCCAGAGCCAGGCCAGCGCCACGCGCGGGAAGCAGAGCCCAAAGCTCACGCGGACTACCCAGTGGTGCTCGGGTGAGAGGCTGAAGGGCGCCGACGCCGCCGAGGCGGCGGAGGCGCCGCCGCCCTGCTCGTGCACGCGCAGCACCTGCTGGTAGCGGTGCACCAGGTCCGAAAGCACGTCCTTGTGCACGCGGTACGTGACAGTTGAGAGCACCGCCCGCCCTGCGTGCATTTGCGCAGCAGGGAGAGGCAGGCAGGCGCGGCGTCATCGGATGCACGGCCTGCTTGTGAAGCGTTCCATGCTGTGATCATCGAGCTCGTCTGGCGCTGTGGCTGCACATCGGGGCGCCAGCGTGCACGCACCCGTTCCTGCGGGCACGCCGTGCGCCCAAAAGGCGTGACGGCCAGCAGGGTGGCCGGCGGTGTCGCTGTTGCCTTCAGGCGCCGCTGCTGCTGCTGCTGCTGTGGTGAGGTTGAAGTCCGCGAACGATATGAGGCACCCCAGCCCATCGGGCGCCTCTTCCCACGTCGACGTGCAGAGCTCCTTGGCGGTCTCGCACAGCGACTGGCAGGTGCTGGACCACGAGCACACGCGGCAGCCCGGCAGCGGCAGGTCCTGCACGAGCGCGGGGGGCTCGTCTACCGACACTCCTGCTGCGTCCTGCGTCCCGGCGCTGCAGCTGAGCCGCGCCAAGAGCAGCAGCGTCGCCAGCACCGTGAAATGCGTCGCCGCAACATGCTGCCCGCGCCGCATCCCACCGAAACTCATCCGCGCTCCTCCTGCCGTGCTCTTCCTGTGCCGTGCGGGCTCACGATCCATGCAGGCGCCTGCTGAAGCTGCAAAATGCTGGACCTGGTGGTGCAGCACGTGTGGCCGCAGCTGCTGCTGGCCTACTGGGTGCTGGCCTCCGGCGCAGTGATCGCCACGCTCGTGCCGGGCGCGCCGCTGCCGCGCGCCTTCAAGTGAGCCTCTTGAGCACCTGACGGGACACTCACAGCTCTCAAAATTCGCCGCTCTTGATGGCTCAGGACCGTGCCTGCGCGGCCATGGCGACGGTGCTGCCCGCACGCAGGGATGCCGTGCGCCTGTCGGCCGCGCGGGGCAAGCTCTGGGCAGACAGGCCTCAGAGCCTAGGCGCCCTCAACGTGAGTGCCTCAGGCATGAAGTAGGCACGACACCAGTGCCCAGGCGCGGCGCCGAGGATCGCTGGACCGCCGTCGCTCTTCCGCCGCGCGCAGGATGCCAGCGTGCCTCAGGCATGGTTCCTGCACTTCTACGCCATCGGGACCGCGTGCTGCGCCGTCCTCCTCTCCATGTCAGCGCTGGCCTCCGAGGGCACGGGGCCGCACGCTGCCGGCCGCGGCGAAGCGCACGTCGAGGTCCGTGCCTCAGGCCTTGACGGACCAGGCGTTCGGAGCGATGAGGCATTTCAGCAAAAGACTGAAATGCCCCCTCCCTGCCCCCTGCCCCGCAGGTGCTGGCCGTGGCGCTCTTCACGTGCCACCTGGTGCGGCGTCTGCTCGAGACGCGGTGGCTCATGGTGTACCCGCCCGGCGCGCGCATGCACGTGATCGCCTACGCGTTCGGCTGCACGTACTACGCCGTGGCGCCGTGCTCCCTCATGGCAGCGGGCTTTTGGCGGCCGCCGGGAGGGCGCGGCGCGCCGGGCGGGGCGCCAACCAGCGCGCTGTTCTGGCTGCAGGCGCCGGCAGCGGGGGAGCGGTTAGGTGCGTGCGGTGGGGGGGCGGGGGGGGGGCGGTGCTGCGCTCGCCGGGGTTGGACGGGGCCCTCGCGCCGCGAGCGTCATGCGCGGTGCGTCGCGGCGCTGCACGCAGGCACGTGGGCGGCGCAGCGGTTGAGGCTGCTGGGCCAGGGGCTAGCGCGGGCCGCGCCCAGGCAGGCGGCTGCGGCCGTGCTGGGCCTGGTGCAGGCGCAGGCGTGGAGGCAGCTGGCGGTGAGCAAGCGCCGTGCAAGGTGTTGGGGCCGCGGGTGCGTGGGCGCCCTGCAGGCGTCAGCTGTGGGAACGACCGTCCTGCGCGTGCAGGGCGCGGCCGTGCTGGTGGCTGGCATGGCGATCCAGTGGCACTCGCACTGGCTGCTGGCGGGGCTGGCGCACCGGCAGGCCGCCAGGGTTGGCAAGGAGGCAGCAGCGGAGAAGGAGGGCCGGCCAGGGAGGGACGCTCAGGAGGCAGCGTACGTTATCCCCAGGGGCGGGCTCTTTGAGCTCGTGAGCTGCCCGCACTACCTGGGCGAGGTGGTCATCTACGCCGGGCTGGCGCTGCTGTGCTGGCCGTCAACCAAGCCGCTCCTGATGCTGCTGTGGGTGGTGAGCAGAGCATGAGGAGAGGGCGGGCCTGGCGTCCTCTGGGCCCTTGGCAGTGTGGCGCTGCAGCGCTTCAGGCGTGGGCGGTCCCGCGCACGCGTGCGGCGCGCAGGTGGTCAACCTGGTGCTGGCCGCGGGCGCGACGCAGAGCTGGTACCTGAGGCGCTTCAAGGGCACCTATCCCCCCGGAAGGCGCGCCCTGATCCCGTTCCTTTGGTGATGCGGCCGCCAGCGCCACGCCGCCCGCAGGGCCCTCGGCCTCACGACCCGCGCCGCGCCCTTGGGGAGCATGGAGAGGTCTTTGACCTGCATGACCGGCAAGCGAGCGAGCAGGACACGAGCAAGTGCACGTCCCCTCTTCCAGATTCGCTCGTCATTGGCACAGGCGCAGCTTGTACGCCTCTGCATCGCCAGCGTCCACGCTCCAAGGACCCGCAGTGCCCGCTCCTCGAAGCCGGCCACTGGCTCTCCAAGCGCACGCTTCACGACGAGCACGGCAACAGCACGCAGCAGAGCTCGACGCGCACGCCTGCGACGGGCAGCGCGCCTCCCCGGCAGCGGGCACGGTGGCACGGTGAGTCTAGGCCTGCCGGTGAACAGCGCGCGCCGGGTGGGCCGAGGGCTCCACCGACCGGCCACACTGCTCGCGCGCTGGTTCTCTTCGCTCCTGGAGCGCTCGTACGCGCGTTGACCTGGTCAAGATGTCGTTCCCCGGCGCCCGCAAAAGGTCACGAAAAGCAGGCCCCTCCCGCGCGCTTATGCCCCGCGCGCAGGCGTGAGCGCCATCAGTAGCAGCGTGCCAGGACAGCAACACCAGGCGTGATGGCAAACAGAGAGCTGGCCGTCAAGTTCAAGGTGAGCTGCTCTGCGCACCCTGGACGCGCGCGTTGAACAGCAATGCGAGCAGCCCTGGCGATGGCAGGGCACATTTACCTCGTGCGTGCCTTGATGCTGGCCGCCTTGCTGCAGGTGGTCAAGTTCCTGGGCAAGGGCAGCTATGGCAGCGTCTTCCAGGTCCAGCGCCTCGGCGACGGGCAGACCTACGCGCTCAAGGTGGGCTTCACGCGCATCGATGGTCCTGAACTGCGCTCTGCATCCTGGACTGTGTCTTGAGCTTGGCGGCAGCACACGCACGCACCATTGGGAGCTACCTGCCCCCTGCACACGCGTGCATCTCGCAGGAGATGGACGTCCGTGGCATGAGCCAGGCGGAGCGCGAGGACAGCGTCCACGAGATCCGCCTTCTCGCCTCGGTCGCGCACCCGAACGTCATCTCGTACCACGAGGCCTTCCTGGACGGCAACAGGCTGTGAGTGTTGCCGCGCATGTGACCTCCGCCCACCTTGGACGCTCCCTTGCATCGCCCACCGTTCCCATGCTGCCCACGGCCAGCGCTGCCCACCAACCTGGCTGGTGACAGTTCAGCGAGCCGTGCGCGTGTGTTGCCGACGCTCTGCGCGCAGGTGCATCATTATGGAGTACGCTGCGGACGGCGACCTGTCCAAGGTCATCAAGAAGTGGCAGGTCATGCGGCGGCCCATGCCCGAGGACCTCATCTGGAAGATCTTCATCCAGGTGGCGCAGGGCCTCTACGCGCTGCACAGCACCAAGATCCTGCACCGCGACATCAAGGTGAGAACAGCCGTGCACACGAGCTCACAACCTGCCTCGCGCCGTGCGCGCTCTGGCTCTGACGCTCGCCAGGCAAGCGCTCCCTGCGCTGCGCGCAGCCGGCCAACATCATGGTGTTTAGCGGCGACGTGGCCAAGATTGGCGACCTGGGCATCGCCAAGCTGCTGACCTCGACGCTGGCGGCCAAGACTCAAATCGGCACGCCCAGCTACATGCCGCCCGAGATCTGGCGCAACAGGTGCGCTGCAGCCTTTGCTTTCATGCTTGCCGCGTGCCGCCTATGCAGCTTGCGCTGGCGGCGATTGGAGGGTCGAGCGGACGCGCCCATGCGCTGCGCGCGCGCTGCGCAGGCCGTACGCCTTCGCCTCCGACGTGTGGGCGCTGGGCTGCCTGCTGTACGAGATGGCCACGTTCAACGTGCCGTTCGAGGCCCGCTCCATGAACGAGCTGCGCATGAAGGTGCGCGTCATCACTGCCGCCTGGCCACCACCATCTCCGCCGCAGGCGCAGCAGCCCCCCTGGGGTGCGCCGTGGTGCCGCGAACGCGGCCCTCACGGCCTGCGCGTCTTTCGTGAAGCGTTGCACGAAGCCTTGGTCAACTCACTCTGGGCCTCGACGTGGCTTGGATCAAGGGGGCGAGCGGGTTTGAGGAGTCTGGCGCACCATGTTCGCGCAGGTGCTCAAGGGCACGTACCCCGCCATCCCCAGCAGCTTCAGCCGCGACCTGGTGGACCTGGTGCGCGAGTGCCTGGACCAGGCGCCAGAGCGCCGCCCCACCGTCTCCAAGATCCTCGCGTCGCCGGCCGTCACCTCGCGCATGCACCTCGTCAACGGCGGGGTGAGCGGCGCGGGCTTGCTGCGGGGGCGGTCCGCAGGGTGGCCATGTCTTCTGCCTGCGCGCTGCTGCTGACACGACCCGCCCCGCATGTGTGGGCCGCGTGGCAGCAGGGCCGCCCGGCGCCGCCGCCCACCGCCGGCAGCGTGCTCATCAACACGATCAAGGTGCCGCGCGGCAACTTTGCGGCCATCAAGGGCAAGCTGCCGCCGGCCAACTACGCCAGCGACGCCAGGGCCGCCTTTGGTAAGCAACCTTTTCTTAACCTACCGCAGGCTGGCTGGCAAAGGTTTAGAGGTGGCATACCTGTCTCCCTTGACATTTGCACGTCCCCGCAGGCGCCATCCCCGAGGAGGGCGGCCCGCCGGCGGCGCCCGAGCCCCGGCGGCCCGCCGTGCCGCCCGGCCACCACGCGCAAATCATCGGCGCCGGCGCGCCGGCGCACCACGCCCGCCTGCCGCCCGTGCCGTCGGCGGCGCCCACGCCCATGGCGCAGCGCAACCCGCAGCAGGCGGCGCTGGCGGCGGCGGCGGCGCACTACCAGCGCCAGCAGCAGCAGCAGCAGCAGCAGCAGCAAGCTCGGCTGCCGCAGGTGCCACCCCCGGCTGCCGCGCCCCCCCGGCCTGCGTACCAGCACGCCGCGCCCGCCCCGCTGGTGGCGCCGGCGTACAACCTCGGCGCTCAGCCCGCGCGCCCGGCGGCGGCAGGGTGGGGCGCCCAGCAGCAGCAGCAGCAGTACGTGCAGCCGACGCCCGGCGGCGCGTCGCACGCCAGCCGGTGGCCGGGCGGCAAGCCGCCGGGCGTGGGCGGGCACGCCGTGGCGCAGTCCGAGAGCCACTCGGCGTACGGCGCCTTTTACAACCAGCACGGGCGGCCGGGGGGCGCTGCCAGGCCGCCGCAGCAGCAGAACGCCATGGACAGGATCAGGGCGTTTGCCGCCGCCAAGGGCAAGCCCTGGCATGGCATGGTGGCGGGTGACGCGGCGGCAGCGGCGGCAGCGGCGCAGCAGCAGCAGCAGCAGCAGCAGCAGCAGCAGCGGCCCTTGCCGCCGGGCGTGGGCGGCATGCCCCGCCTGCCCGCCATCCCACAGCGCGCGCCGCTGCCCGCCCCGCAGCAGGCGCAGCGCGCGGCACCGCGCCCGGCGTGGAACTTTGGCGTGGGCATGGTGGCGCCGGTGCCGGCGCGCGGCCAGCAGCAGCAGCAGCAGCAGCTGCAGCAGCAGCGGCCAGTGGTGGTGAGCGAGGTGGCCAGGCACCCGCAGGCGGCGCAGCCCTGGCCCGCCGCCAGGCCCGTGGGGAGAGCCTACTGAGCCCACATGCCACCACTCCGACTTCCGACTCCGAGTTTCCGACTCGGAACTCGGAGTGGTGGAGTCAGTAGGCTCTCCCCACGTGCACTCGGAGTGGTGGCACGGTAGCGGTGCAGGGAGGCTGAGATGAACGACTGTGGCGACTCGACGATCGGACTGAGTTCACCGCTAGCATCTGCTTTCGTGAAGCCCTGCCGGACAGAACCCAAACACGCTTGCAGGAAGGTTTGTTGCTGCACTCTTGAGTTTGCGGCCAAACCACGGGCAGTGCAAGAGTAACAAGAAGCGCCCTGGGCTGAAGAGCACGTGAGAGCGGCACAGCTAGACTGAACGCGAACAGTGAGTGGCTCACAAGTGGCCCACCGCCGCGACGACGAAACGCATGCAAGCAAGACAAGCCACGCACGACGAGTCCGGCAGTACCTGCTGCTGCGTGCTGCACAGAGATGTCTGGAGCTAAACCTCAGTGTGAGCGTTCGCGGGCCTGCCACCGAGATACGCGCTTGAAGCCCCAGGAAGACCCAGCTGAAAGAGAGACGAGGCACCGCACACTGCCTCCTCACAGTTCTTGCGCACCACTCAGTCCCACGGCCACACCGTATCCCGACCTGACGTTTCCGGCTCCCCACACCATTTCCGCGCCCACGCACGGCCCCCCCTCTCTGACGCCCGCGCCACCGCAGCCACCGGCAAATCACGCGACCACCAGGGTGGGTGCCGGCACGGCGCCGGCCTCAGCGCGCGTCTCCGCACCCGGCGCCTCCGCCGCCTGCTCTGGCCCCGCCTCCGCCTCCGCCACCTCCTCCTCCTCCTCCTCCTCGTTTCCCGCAGACGAGGGCGGGTGCGGCGGCGCCGGCACCGCGCCCAGCGCCTGCCACTCGTCCAGGAGGCGCTTGCGCTCCGCGGCGGCCGGACGGTCGGGGCCCGCGCCGCCCAGGTCCGCCGGCAGGACCTGCGGGACGCACCGCACGCGTGCAGGACCAACAGGACCTGCGCGTATGAGACGCTGAGACGCTCCAAACCCAGCGCGGCCGGCGACGCTGAATCAGGCGCGTGCACGCGCTGCACGCCCCCCGCAAAGGTGGGCGCAGCAAAGCCACAGGGGTGTTGCAACTGTCGCCCATCCCCTCCGAAGCAGCACACTCACGCCCTCGTCGTAGTCGCGCGCGAAAATCGCGGCGGCGTCCTTGGCGTAGACGAACTGCGGGCGCGCAGGGGCGGACGGGCAGCCACAGCACGGACAGCACGCAAGCGGACGCTCGTGCGCAGCGAGTGGGCGAGGCAAGAGGGCCCGGAGCGGGGCGGGAGGAGCGCGCGAGCGGCGCTGGCGCACGCACCTGGACCTTGGCGCGCGTCACGGGGTCGAGCTGCACAGGGGGGCGACAGCGGCACAGTGCATGCACACGCCAAGGCTCAGGGTGGAAAGCGCTGGTGGCGCGCGCGAGAGCGGGCAACGTCGGCGAGGGGCGGGCAGCGCACTCACGAAGGGCGAGACGATGGCCCAGACGCCGCTGAAGATGGCGGGCGCGCAGTAGAGGTACATCTTGTGCAGGCGCTCCACGTAGTGGTTCTGCGGCCACGCGGCGTCAGCGCCCGGCGTCAGGGCCCCGCGCCCCGCGTCCAGGTGCGGTGCGCTCGCAGCACCTCGCTCGTGGGTGCAGGCGACGCCATGCCCCACTTCGCCACTGGAACTCCCGAAACGCATTCTTGCTGTGCGTCCGCAGCTCCTGATCGCAGGTCCTGCAAACCTGGCACGGCTGTTCTGGCGCCTGGCGTTCGTCGGCCGCCCGCCCACCTGCCTGCCTGTTCACCGTCCAAGCAGCCAGCCTGACCTGCAGCAGGTCGAAGATGGTGAGCAGGCCGCTCGAGTCGCAGTTGCTCAGCGTGATGTTGTTGAGGTCCAGGATGCCCACCACCTTGCCGTCCCACTCGCGACCCGACTGCTTCTCCGCCTGGGGCACACCACACATACGCAGGGCAGGGCAGAACGTGGGACACGCCTCCGCACGCAGCGCGCTGTGTGCTGCGCGTCTCTGGCGGCCGTGAGGGGAAAGCGAAGAGTCAGGCGCCGCGGGGCGGGCAGGCTCGGCCTCACGGTGCGCCAGTCGCACGCACCACGCGGCCGCAGAGGTCGCCAGTGTCCAGGACCCAGATCATGAACCTGCGCGCAGGGCGTGCGGCAAGCGGCTGTTTGGGTGCGCCGTGTGCTGGTGCACTGAGGTGGGCTGCTTGAGCAGGCCACAAGCCTCATCCTCCTCGCCTGTAGAAGTCCTTGTGGTCCTGCAGAGCCAGGGGAGGCGGCCAAAGCATGGATTCTTGCACGTTCGGTGTGACGTGCCGTGGCGCTGGGACGGGTCCCTGTCTGTGCGAGCGCTCACCTTGGCAATCTTGTGGTTCCGCACGCGTGCAATCATGGTGGGGTGGCCGGCCTTGTCGACGCCGGCCACGAACGCCTTGTCCTGGCCCAGCTCGCCCATCACGTCCTCCTGCAGCGTTGTGGGCGCAGCACGGGACACAGAGGAAAAGTGGCAAAAGGCGGAGGATCCTCGAGCGGATTGAGCGCGGCGCCCGGAAAAGCAAGCCGGGCTGGCAGCGCTCTTGAGATTGCTGCATGCCAGCTGCGGCGTGCGCCCTGTTGGCTGCGCTGCTGGCAGGATTGCCTGTGCAGGCGGCGGCGGCAGCTTCCCCCGCGCACGTCTTTGAGGGGCCCGTTGGGTGTGTGCTCCTCCCTCCAGGCGGCGTGGGCCTCAAGGTCCTTGACCGCGACGTCCAGCTTGTGCTTGCGGGCGACCAGCCACCTACGCGGGGCGGGGAGGTGCGTCGCGGCGCGGCGATTGCGGTTGTCAGGGCCACGGGCAGAGGGAAGGTCGGGCTGTCAATCCAGAGGGCCACGCGTGCTCCTCCGGTCCGCACCTCCTCAGCGTGCGGTCCGTGAGCCCCTCCTCCCCGGCCTTGGTCAGCGCGGCGTCCACCGTGGGGCTCAGCTTGGCCTTGAACTCGGCCAGCTCCTCAGGAGTGACATGCTTGCCGTGCGGAGCCATCGTGGACTGCAGCTGCTCGTCCGCTGGAGGCCTGCTGCTCTTCTCCAGTATGCCCCAGAACTGCGACTTTGCCACATCACGCGCCGCAGGCAGCAGGACGTGCAGCAGCGGTGGCCACGACTATGCAGAGGGCTCTCTAAGCTCGCCCGTAGTGTCCCTGAGGCGTCCACGGTCTCGAGGCGCGCCGCACAACGTGCGGTGCTCGGTCGCGGCGTGCAGAGCGGCAGGAGCGGGAGGAGCAGCAGCATAGCTAGCAGTGATAAGAGGTCTCTGCTCATCCGACAGCTTGTTCTGCCTTCCTTCCGCACCGAGGGCGGCCGAGGTGTGCGCCGAGGTGTGCATCCCAGTGCGCCATCGCACATCCGCGCGATGGCGCGCGCGCGCGCAGCGATGGTCTGCGTACGGGGGCGGTGCTCGCAGCTGCAAATCCGCGTCGCGGCCCGTGCGATGATGGCGCGCCGCCGCATCGATGTGCATCGGCGTGCCTGCAGGACAAGGGCGGCAGGGAGAGAGCGGACACCTGCACCTCTAGAGCTAGCGGGCGGCAGCCCTTCACGATGATGGGCTGGCTGTCGCGCGGCGAATGAGGCACGCTGGGGCAGCAGCGCACCTTGCGCCGTGCAGACCTAGTGGTGGCCAGCGCACCGGCGGCCCGGCGGCGGCGGCGGCAGGCAGCCTGTGAGCCCCCCTGGGGCGCTGACTGATGCCCCGGTACACCGATGCCGCCACCAGCAAGCAGGCCAGCAAGCTCTGGTCGCTCTTCAGCAGCGTGGAGGCCGAGGCGCTCGTCAACGCGCTGCGCCGCTGGCAGAGCTCCTTTGGCGTCGGCCGCAGCGGCGTCAACTGCAAGACCACGGTCAACGACCCCTACGTGCGCCTCATCCTCGACCGGTGCGCCCCTCTCTGTTGCCGGGCGGCAACGGATCCAGCAAGGAGCGCCGTGGGCGAACAGCGCGTGCACACAGGGCGTGCGCAGCTCGTGAGGAGGGCGCCGCAACCGAGGGCTGTGGTGGCGGCGCGGCGGTTCGGCGTGCAACGCGTGCAGGTGCCTGCCCAGCGAGGTGGAGGCGCAGCTGTGCAAGGAGCCGCTGGACCGCCTGATGCAGAACGTGATTGCCGTGCGCACCGGCGTCATCGACGAGCTGCTGGTCGAGTGGTGCGGCAAGGAGAGCATCGCGCAGGTGCGCCGCGCCTCCACTGGGCTTCTGGACACTGGATAGCGCGGCCTGCGGGCTGTCGAACGACCCCCAGAGTCTGAGGCGTGCTTGCCTGTGCTTGGCCTGGCGTCCACGCGCCTGCGTTTGCGAGCAGGTGGTGATCCTGGCCAGCGGGTTTGACACGCGCGCGTGGCGGCTCCGGTGGCCGCCCGGCGTTTCGCTGTACGAGGTGGACACGGCCATGATTATGAACACCAAGTTTGCGGCGCTCGGCGACATCCAGCCAAACTGCCACCGCCTGGCGCTCATCGGCGACGTGAGCGCTTCTGCGGGAGGGGGCCATTTTCATGGGGTTGCGGCTGGTGTTCAGGTCGCCAGGGGCGTCATGTAGCCCGAGCGCCGGAGCAGCAGCACGTAGGGGCTTGGGTGGAGTGAGCGTTTCGTCGTTGTTGTTGACGCGCAGGTGTTCAACCTGCCCCAGGTGTTCCGCAGCCTGCGCGGGCTGGGGTTTGACGCCAGCAAGCCCTCCATCTGGCTCATCGAGGACGTGGTCGAGTACATGGTGCGCAGCAGGCGCAGCGCACTCAGCACGCAGCGCGCTCAGCATGGACGCTTGCCGCTGTGCTTCACGGCGTGGCGCGCACTGTTGCCATCGTTCCCGCACCTTTGAACGCCGCACCGGAATTCCAACCGACCACGCGCTGACGACCTCGTGCTGTGCGTGCTGTGCGTGCTGTGCCCCCGCCCGACAGCTGCCCGAGCTGGCCGGCGAGATGTTTGCGGCCATCGCCGAGCACTGCTGCAGCGGCAGCCGGCTCATCTGCACGCTGTCCGACAGCCGCCTCCGCGACCTGCTCAAGCGCTACGGCCACGCCGTGCACCTGATCGAGGACATTGAGCCGGCGGGCGTGGTGCTCAACCGCATCAACTGCGCAGGCTGGAACTGCGACATGATGCTGTCGGGGGCGCTGGAGAGCCGTTTTGACGTGGACCTCCACAATTGCCTCTACATCGTCTACGGAAGGAGGCGCTGAACGCCTCGGAACGGCGTTTTGCGGCGGCGCAGGGTGGCGTGCGCCGCAGGGAGGGCAAACTGCTGGCGGGGGCACGTGCTGCGGGGCCAGTGCGAAGCAGCGGGAGGCGGGGGAGCGTTGCGCATGGCCTGCTGGTGCCGGGGGCCCTGGGGCGAGGGTGGGAGGGGGCGTGTCGCGCAGGCAGGCTTTCGCGCGTGTGCCCTGGCCCAGGCACACGACACCGTGCGTGGTATGGGCGCGTCCGCCGTGTTTTTTGTAGGCGGCTTGACGACGGCAGGCCTGACCGCGGGCGCGGCGACGGCAGAGGCAGGCGTGGGGCATGCGTGCGGTGTGGTGGCGGGGACCTGGACGCATCCCCCCGGCAGTCCGTATGGAAACCTTGCTATGAGCGGTGCGCAGGAGGGTCCTGGCAGGTGGGCAGGTGGCGGCTATCGCAAGCATCTCGCCAGAAACACAGCGGGCAGGGGGCTGTGCTTGCGTATGGGGTGTGGGCGGGTGGGGCGACGGGCACTCGAGTGCTTCTTGCGTGCGCACGCGGGGTTGGTGACGGCCCCTGGCAGGAGCACGGCGTGCTTGGCAAGCGCCCAACCCTCGCCGCACTGAGGATGACCGAAGACGTTTGAATCTGCTCCTCTGTCCCGCCTGTGCGCGTGGCGCGGGGTTGATGCCGCTCATGCCCATGTGTCGCCCTTTCCTCTGACGGCGCCTTCCGGGTCCCCTGTCAGCAGGCCTGGGGGTGCTGCGGTGGGACTCCACTGCCGAGACTGCGTCCACGGCTGGTGCCGGGGTGTGCGCGTTTGTATGGTGATGAATGTGGGGAGGGCACCGCCATGGCGGGCCCGACGCCGCACCACTTGGCAAAGAGAGAGAGGCTCTTGCGCATCCCTCTTCGCCTCAAGCGTGAAGCAAGCACGGCGAGCGAGGTGCTGCTGGTTGGTCTGCAGCCCAAGGGGGCAGGCCGTCAGGGCGAGAAGTGATTTACAGGTTTGCGTGTACAGGCAGCAGCACGTGCGCACCTGCCGCCAATCCGCGCAGCTCGAAAGACATGGGAAGGCTTGAGGCAGACGCGTACAGCATGAATTCAGAGAGGAGCTCGGGGAAGGAGGCATGAAGGCGGCGAAAGACGGACAAGGGGGGAGGTCCTGTGGACTGGCCGATGAAGCTGACAAACGTGGTCCCTGGCGCGTGGGGGGGTTGCTGAACGGTCCCCGCCAGCCGTGCGCTGTCCCAACCACCTCAACACCTAGGACGACGGGTAAGCAGCCCAGGGCGGGAAAATGACGGCAAGTGCAGCAGCGCACCCCATCAGGCGCGCGCCTTGCCCTGCCCTCCGCACGCCAAATCTGGCGGCGCCCTCCTCGCTGACTGAGTGGCAGCGGCCCCCTTCGTCTCAGAACAGGCGCCGCTCCTGCTTGAGCACGCGCTGCTTCCAGGCCGGCAGCGCCTGGTAGGCCGGGAAGGACATGCCAAACACGCGCTGGAACTCCTCCTCAGACATGTGCCGCTCCCGCGCGCTGGGGTCCACGCTGGTCGGCCACGACACGCCCGACACGAGCGCGGCGTAGGGGAAGCTCTCGGCGTGGCCTGCACGGCGGCGCAGGCCAGTGAGCCGCCACGCCCGCCAGGCACACAACGGCAGGCGATCAATGATCGCTGCGCGTGGGCGGGCGTCAGCGGTGGGTGGGCGTGCACGGGAGTGCCTGGGGTGAGCGGTTTGCCCGGGTGGGCGGAAGCGCACCTCCGACGGAGGGGACGCCCTGCAGCGGGCCGCACTCTGGCTGCGGCGCCTCCACCACGCGCCCGAGGAACACCTTGCGCTCGTGCGCCAGGCGCTCGGCCTCCACCACGGCCGCCTGCAGGCGAGGTGGCGTTTCGACGTGCGGCGCCGACATCCACTTGTCAGATATGCTTCCAGATTCAACACGCAATTGCCAGGCCGGTGATTGCGAGTGGCCCTGGCATCTGGCAGCGCGAATGCTCCACCACGCAACATGCTCAACAACCGCCACGCTGGCACCAGGCGGCGTGCGTCGCCTCATCGCTCACCTCGAGCGTCTCTAGCAGCTCGGGCTCCAGCACGGCCGCCAGCTCGTCCCGGCTCCGCCGCTCCCTCAGGATGAGGTACGCGCGCCGAATGTACCTGCGATGCGGCCCCACGAGAGGGAGCGGGGCCGGCCTCTCATACGATCGCACGCAGTCCTTGCCCGTTTGCGTCCACGCATCCCGGGCGTCAGTATGCGAACGGGCGCCGCCGTGCACCTCATGCAGTGCTCGTGCATGTCCATGGGCATGTTGAGCTGCCTCGCGAAACGGATGAGGTCCAGCACGCTGCGGTGCGCCGCAGGCGGAGGCAGCAGGCGGCATCACGTTGCGCCAGGGACTGGCAGGGCACAGAGGCATGTGCGCAGAGCGGAAGGCTGCCGCCTCACTTGCTGGTAGTGATGTGGTCGCGTACGACGCGCCAGGCGAGCTCTTGCAGGGAGAGCTGCGCGCTGCAGCGGTGCGGCTCCAGGCGCCCTGGGCTCCCGCACACGCCCTGCGGGCGCGCGTCGTGGGGACGGCGATGGCGCTTAGTGCTGTGCGGAGCGGTGCAGGCTGGGTAGGCAGGTGTGCGGCGTGCGCCTAGTGGGCAGCTTCTCGCCTGGTCTGGCCCCACGAGCACGGGGCTGCAGAATCCACGGGCCCGGACATTCGCACGGGGCGATGGTGAGCCCTCCAGGCGCATCTTACTGATGGCGAGCCCTGCAGAGTGGCACGGAGGCGGGCGCGGTGGGCTCGTCGGTTGCGCGCCCGTCTGAAAGGCCGCGCTTGCAGGTCCTCCCGCTCTCGAGGACGCACCTCAGTGTTCACAAGCACACTCAGCGTCCACGCTCCACGGGTCAGTCGCGACTGCACTGCATGCTCCGGCGCAGCGTGCCTTTTCCAGGACGGTGGGCACGCGCTGGAAACCACAGCAGGGACAATGGTGAGGGGCAATGCAGAGCTCTGCTGTGTGAACGCTACATCAGCTGCTCTCCTCTGAGACGCACTCCTTCTCTGATGTGGAGAAACATCAGGGCTTGCTCTCGCGACGCCGTCAAGCGTGCACGCTGTGCGCAGCGCAGCCTCCAGTGTGTGAGATGACGAGCGACAACGGCGGCGCCGCCGATGACTCGCTGGAGGAAGGCGAGCTGCCCGCGCCCGCACAGGCGCCCGCACCAGCGCGCTTCCCCACCGCCGTGGGCCCCTACGTGGACCTTGACGCCGTTGATCCGCCTCCGCAGCGGGGCAGCAGCAAGAAGGAGAACAAGCAGCGGCGACTGGCGCTGGAGACGCTGGCGCGGGCGCACGCCGCAGCCCAAGCGCAGCATGAGCAGCAGCAGCAGCAAGGCTCGGGCAGCAAGCGCGCCAACAAGAAGCAGAAGCAGAAGAAGAGCCAGCAGCAACATCAGCCACTGGTCGCAGCGGCATGGGCCGGCGGCGGTGCCGGCGGCGGCGCAGCGTGGCGTGCCGAGCCGGAGGAGCAGCAAGAGGAGCAACCGCCCAGCGCCGGCACCCGCGCCGTCTACCAGCACGTGAGCTGTCGTCCTCGGCAGCGCTTGCTCTCCTCCTGCCACCACAACAGCAGCACACCTGACGAAGACGCCGCGCGCACGCGCTGACGCCGCGCAGGCCACGCCGAGCGTCCAGTTCAGGCAGGGGCACCTGGAGGCGACCTTGGGCCACGTGCGGGACCTGGCGCTGTACGCGCTGCTGGGCGCCTCGGCCGTGCAGCCCCCGCCCTGGGCCTTTGTCAAGGTCCGCATGACCGCCCAGTGTTGGGCGCCTCCTCCTCTCTCCCTCACGCTATCTTGGCCTTGCGCGCCTCACCCCCTGCACATGCAAGCCGCATGCAATCCGTGCCTTGAAAGCGCAGAACCAGCCCATGATCGAGCACGTGGTGCTGCTGGTGGCGTGTGGCCTCACCGAGGCCCTGTTCGCCGCGCACCAGGTGGGCAGGCCGCGAAGCCTGGAGCCCCTGCTGCCACCTGCGGTGGCGGAGGTGCCGTCTGCGCAGCTATCGGCCCTGGCGTCACCTGACGACGCGTTTACGCGGGGCCCTGCAGGCGGAGCAGGGCGAGCTGCATTGCCGCGCAGCACCAGCAGCGTGGCTCCGCCGTGCGGCTGCACGCACGCCGCCCGTATCCGCCTGCATGTACGTGCGCGTGCGAGTGCAGGAGCGCATGCCGCACCTGAGCAGCCTGGGCGCCCCCGCCGTCATCAGGCCACCCAAGGACCTGGCCACGCCTGGTGAGGAGAGCCCCTGCACCACCTGGCTGGTGCGGCGCCAAAGCCTCCTTGATGCGCATTCCCGACTGGCCCGCTGTTTTGCACGCTGCTGCCTGCTGCTGCCACCGCGGGGCGCAGCGGACGTGGCCCAGCAGCTCTTCCACATGCACGGCAGCCACAAGGGCGGGCAGCAGGGCAAGCGCCGGCGCACCGACAACGATCCTGGCAGCACCGCGCAGGGCGGGGGCGACGCCGCCGCGGGGCCGGCGCCGCCACCTGGCAGCAAGCAGCGGCGCCAGCAGCAGCAGGGCGGGGAGGCGGCGGGCGGCGGCGCCGGCGCCGGCGCCGGCGGGCGCTTTGCCAGCCTGCAGCAGGACGAGGGCGGCGAGGAGAAGGAGGAGGTGGAAGGCAAGGCGGGCGCGTCGCCGTCGTCGCCCTCGCAGGCGCCCGCGCCGGCGCAGCAGCGGCGGCGCAACGGCGGCGCCAGCGGCGGGCGCGGCGGCGCGCCTGCTGCGCCCTCCTCCTCCTCCCCGCACGCCGTGGGCCCCTTCCCCCCCTCCCACTACGTGGCCACGGCACAGCAGCTGCAGGACAACGGGTACCCGCTGCCGCACGTGCACGAGGGCGCCATGCTGTGCCCTGAGGGCTGGGTGGCCACGCAGCCGAGGCAGCACGCGGCGCGCGCAGGGGCCGCCAGCACACCACACGGGCAGCGGCAGCAGCAGCAGCGGCGGCGGCGGCGGGCGACGCAGGGCAAGCGGAACGGGGCCGGCAGCGGGCGGGGCCCCAAGCGGAAAAAGCCTGAGAGCGAGGAGGAGAGCAGTGAGGAGAGCAGCGGCAGCAGCAGCGACGACAGCGGCAGCAGCGACGAGGACGGGAGCGGCAGGAGCAGCAGCAGCAGCGACAGCAGCAGCGAGGAGGAAGAGGAGGAGGAGGGTGAGCGGGAGGGCGGGGCGGGGAAGGCGTCGGCGGCTGGGGCGGGCGGCGGCGCGCCTCCGCCGCCGCTGGACGCCGTGTGGCAGGGCGAGCACGTCGTGGCGGTGGACTGCGAGATGTGCATGACGGCCGAGGGCTTTGAGCTGGCGCGCGTGACGCTGGTGGACGCGTGGGGGCGCGTGGTGGCGGACGAGCTGGTGCGGCCGCACAACCCCATCACCGACTACCTGGAGCGCTTCAGCGGCATCAACGCCGCCATGCTGGAGGGCGTCACCACGCGCCTGGCCGACGCGCAGGTGCGTGCATGCGTGTGTGTGTGCTTGTGCTTGTGGGGGGAGAGTGTGTCTGTTTGGGCGGCTCGACGGGGCCGGGGGCCCAAACCTGCGTGCGGGGCAGCGTGAGGGGTGTGCGCGTGTACAGGAGGGGGCGAGGGGTTGCTAGCGTTTGCCGGCCGCCCGCTCAGCGCTGGATGGCTCAGGGCCTGCAGCGGGGTCCTGTGCGAGCTTGCGTGCTGCCCTGCACGGCGTGGGCACTGCAGGTGCGGGGGCTGTGAGCGCCGTGTGCGTGTGTGTGTGCACGCAGGCCTTGGTGCTGCGGCACGTGGCGGCCGAGACGCTGCTTGTGGGGCACGGGCTGGAGAACGACCTGAGGGCGCTGCGCCTGCTGCACGGCAGGTGAGCCACGCACCGCCCGCCTGGGACCTCCGTCCCTGAACTGCCGCGCCCACCGCATCCCCACACGTTAACACAATGCGACGTGGAGACGAGGAGGAGGAACGGTCAGGGAGGGCGGTGGCACATCGTGCCTTGCGGCCCGTGCGCGCTCGCCGCAGGATCCTGGACACGGCACTGCTGTACCCGCACCCCCAGGGCCCGCCGGCCAAGAGCGCGCTGCGTGTGCTGTCCTCGCGCCACCTGGGCCGCGCCATCCAGCAGGGCGCGCACGACAGCGCCGTCGACGCGCGCGCCGCGCTGGACCTGGTGCGCCTCAAGGTGCTCAACGGTGAGCCCACGCCCCCATGCTGTGCCCTAAAGCGAGGTCCAGGGCACGGGGAAGGGGCCACCACCTCACAGCTTGTGGCGCGTTTAGGCGAGGCGAGGAGGGTGGGCTGCTGTGCTTCGGCGCCCCGTGCCGCCTGGCAGTGCTTGGAGGAGGTGTGCATCGCGTGCTGCGGAGGACGGTGGCGCGCGCGGATGCGGATGTGCGCGCAGGGCCTGGGTTTGGCGCGCACCACGGCGGCAAGGGCTCGCTGGGCCGGCGCGTGGCCGAGGTGCTCACGGAGCAGCGGCGGCGCGTGACGCTGGTGGGGCCCATCAACACCGTCTCTCCGCTCGCCAGCCGTGAGTGTGCTAGAACTGACATGCCCACGACGGATGCTGATGGCTGAGGCGGGCAAGGCTGAGATGGTGTTGTGTTGTTGTGGCACGGCGCGTGCCGGCAGGTGCGACGTCCGTGGTGACCACGGCCAGCGACCACGAGACGGCGCGCAACGTGGCGACGCAGAGCAAGAGCAACGCGCTGGTGGGCGGCCTCCTCACCTCCCTGGACCGCTGGCTGCAGCAACGGTGCGCCTCCCCCTCTCTCTCCCTCCTCCGCTCCCGCTGTGTGCGCGTCGCTGGCTGCACGCGCGCTGGTCGACGGCCCCGCCCTCGACCTCGCACGCCACTGCCGGCGCCGCCCCGCCCCGACGCAGGTCCAAGGCGCTAGCGGAGCTGGACACGGGATGGGTCATCGAGCAGCCGCCGGCGCCGGGCGGCAGCGACGGCGCCGCCGCCGGCACGGCCGCGCCGGCCGCCAGCAACGGCGCCAAGCGCGGCTCGTCGCGCCCCGCCGCTGCCGCCGCCTCGCCGGCTGAGCCCTCGTCGGGTGGCAAGCCCTCGCCTGACGCCGTGCTGCTGCAGCGCCGCTGCGCCGAGGGCTACGAGGAGCGGGCGCTGCAGCGCGCGCTGCGGGAGCTGGACGCGCACGTGGGCGCCGTGTGGGCGGCGCTGCCGCCGCGCACGCTGCTGGTGGTGGCGTCCGGCGCCGGCGACGTGTATGAGTGGAGGCGGCTGCAGGTGGGGGCGCGGGTGCACGTGTGCACGTTCGTCGAAGCGCGAGGGAGGTGGCCAGTCGAGCTGACAGGCTTAAAGGTTGCTGTGTGGCGCTGTCGTTGTGGCGTTGTGGGCGCGTTGCTGCAGGAGCAGATGTTCAAGCGGCAGCGCACCCTGCCGCCCGGCAGCGGCGTGCGCTACGCGCCGTGGTCGCACGAGGCGGCGGCGGCGTTCGAGCAGTTTGTCAAGCAGCAGCGGCGCGCCCTGGCCTGGGCGTGCGTCAAGCAGCAGCACTCCACGCAGCAGGAGCAGCACTCCACGCAGCAGGACGGCGACGGGTGAGGGCCCAGGGTCTGCTGCCCCGTGCGTGCGTGCGGTGCCGGCCAGAACCGTGCAACCTTGAACAACACGATGCTGGCACTCAAACCAGAGGTCTCAACAGCCTCTGAGGAGCCCGCGCAGCCTGCGAATGGCAGCGCGCACGACGAGGCCGAGCCACAAGGGGCGGTGGTGCCGATCCTGCCCGCGCTCATCGCGGGGACCAAGGCGTGCCTCCTGCGGCCGCTCGTCTTCTTCCCGAGCTGGAGCGGCGTGCTGACGCTCGCGTGGGCGGGATGGCCCGAGGTGCTGCGCACGCTCAAGCAGGACATCAACGCCAACCTGCCGGCCCTGCCCAAGGAGAACCCAGGCGAGAATGCTGCCAGCGTGCCGGAATGGCAGTGCGCTCATCATTGAATGGCGTGCACGCGAGCGGAGGCACTTGATCTGCTCCACGTCGAACGTGCGCCGCCGCCCGCGTCACGTTCGCAGGCTCCAGGTGGCCCAAGACCTCGCTGGGCTGCGTCAAGGACGGGCGCAGGCTCACGCCGCAGCAGCTGGCGACGCTGCAGGCCATCTGCACGCAGGAGAGCGGCGCCTTTCAGCAGCCGCAGTCTCGTCGCTCACAGGTGTGCAGATCGCCGCCGCAGGCAGGCGCAGCTGTTGTCCATGCTGACGCGCTTCGCAGCGCAAGCAGCGCTGCTCCCTTGCTGTGCCACCGCTGCAGGCAGTGCTGGTGGACCAGCTGGAGCTGGTGGTGTACGAGTGCAGGCGCGTGCTGGGGCACCCAGACCTTCGCTGGGGAGCCTCAAAGAGAGAGGAGCTATCGTGAGCAGAAGATGGATCGTGTGCTCCTCCTGAGCGGCGCGCGTAGGTGCCTCGAGCGCTTCATCAGCAAGCACACGCTGCCGCTCAAGCAGGAGGTGGACACCTCCGACCCCACGCCAGAGGAAAAGGTCTGTCAGTGAGGGCGACAATGCCGCGCCAGTGCGGCTCAAAGCCTGGCCCCGCACGCAGGCGCCGTGACGGTGGCGCTGCCTGGCGGCCTCGCAGGAGCGCGTGCAAGGCGTGGTGAACGAGGTGGAGGACCCCGACTACTGGTATCACGTGGCGAGGGACGGCAACAGGGAGACGCACTACCGGGGTGCGCGCCGCCACCAGGGCTGTCGCCGCCACGCCAAGCACGCCCTTAAGCACTGATGGCAAAAGCCCGCCTGGTCGCTGTGCGCGTGCGCATCGGTGGCAGGGACGGCGCTGGGCGTGACGCTGGTGCACGAGCTGGCGTGCTTCACGGGGCGGCCGCAGCCGCTGAGCAGCTCCACGCTCAAGCTGGCGGCGGGGGGGCTCTCCTCGGCGCACTCGAGCGAAGCGGTGCTGAGCGGCGGGGCGACGGCGACGACGGCGGCGGCGACGACCGGGAAAGGCGAGCACAGCGGGCGGTGATGCGGGTGGCAGGGGGAGGATGGCAGTGGGTGGAGGCTTGCGCCACGTGGTGGTGGTGGCTTCGTTGCGTGTGTGCGTGCAGTGGCGAGCGTGCCGGACGTGAGGGCGTACAGCGTGGCGCTGCCCGGCATCATCCGCGCGTTCCGGGAACGGGTCGACCGCGAGCTGCCGGGCCTGTACACGTGGTTCGATGACCAGACGCTGCACATTACCATTCGCGCCGTCATGGGCTGACGGCGCACGCCAGGGTTCGCGACCCTTGGCGCGGCGCCGCACACAACCTCCGGACACAGTAGATCGCTTCAATCTCGCAATGCAAATCCCCGGGTCCCTGAACATGTGAAAGCAAGAGCAAGTGAGCCTTCAGCCCGAGATGAGCAAGGTGAGCGCCGCGAAGGACGCGTCGCCAGAAGGAGCGCACGGCCCGTCCACGCCGCCCGCACCGCCAGCGATCGATGGCGCCGCTCTCGTGCATCTCTGTCTCGCGCGCAGGACAAAGGCGCTGCGTCTGCAGGGGGAGGATGTCTGGTGAGCGGCACTCGTCGGCGCAGTGGTGGCTTCACAGCAGCACAGGCAGCAGCAGCATCAACACCGCATCCTTATCCCACTTGCTGCTGCTGCCCACTTGCTGCAGCTGGTGTTCCCGCCCAGCCTCATGCCGCGGCAGCGCGCGGCGCTGCACGCGCTCGGGGAGCAGCACAACCTGAGCCACGACAGCCACGGAGAGGGTAGCAGCCGGCACATACGCTTCGGGCATGCCCAGGGCAAGCAGGTGGCGGTGGCGGACGTGCTGGGCGCGTCAGGGGCGCCGCTCTCCGACGCGCAGATCTGCCAGCTCCTGGCCGCACGCCTCAACCTCACTGACACAGCAGCCGCGTTCGCCGGCACCGGGCAGGGCGGCAGCGGCAGCGCGGCAGGCGGCGGCAGGGGCGCGGGCGGCGGCAAGGGCAAGGCCGAGGGCTCCTCGTCGTCGTCGGCGGCGGCGCGGCTGGCGCAGAGCGGCGACGTGGAGGGGTGGGTGTCGGAGACGTTGGCGCTGGTGGAGATGGAGCGGCAGGCCGAGGTGGAGCAAGCGCTGGAGGCCACGGCCATGTGCTCGCCAGAGACGGCGCAGGCGAGCGCACGCCTGCTTGGCGCAGCGGGGGAACGGCAGGCTTGCACTGTGTGTACCCACCCCTTGTGGACGGGCAGGCACAGCACCCCTCTCCTTCTGCAGGCAGTCGGTTGAGAGCGTGAGGTGGGCTGAACCAGGCGCAACATGCTCTCCCTGAGGTTGGCAATCGTGGTGCCGGTGCGGCGTGGCGCAGGCGCGCGGGCGCTCGCTGCTCAACCTGCGCCTGGCGGACATGGAGGGGGGCTTGCTAGGGCGCACGCTGCTGACGCTCGTGTCCAACAAGGGCTACGACGCGGGCGCCAAGGCGCACCCCGAGCTGCCCCCGCACAAGATGGGCGTGCATGACTTGGTGGCGGTGCGGCCCAACCGGGCGCCGGGGGAGGGCCCGCCGCTCTGCTCAGGTGCGGCGGCGTGGCAAGCGCGTCCCACGCTACGGGGGGCCGCTCAGCAGGGCGTCTCGCTCCTCCTGCTCATGCCGCACGAATGCCCACAGCGCCCGGCGGCAGTTTTCGCTGCGCGTCATGTGTTGGCGTGGCGTGTGTGTTGCGTCCAGGCGTGGTGTACAGGTGCAAGGACAACGCGCTGGTGGTGGCGGTGGACGAGGTGCCAGACGAGGGCATGGACCAGCCGCTGAGGCTCGAGAAGCTCGCCAACGAGGTGTGATCGCTTGCATGCCGCTTGCATGGCGGGGCGGAGTGGGGCGCCGGCGCGGCGGGGCTGCGAGGATCAGCAGCGGAGGAAGATGAGGCAGCCTGCCCAGGCCACAGCGTGCGTCGCCCGCTGCTAAGGCACGGCACGGTGCCTGGAGCCATGGCGCACGCATCCGCCGAGCGAGCGCTCCCTTGTTGATTGATTCTTGCTTGGCAACGCCACGATCAGCACTGTCCCTTGCGCGCGCACACCCCTCGCGCCCACCCGCCGTCAGGTGACGTACAAGCGCCTCAAGGCCACGCTGGGCACGCTGTCCCGCGTGGCGGCCAACGGCCCCGGCGCCGTCGTCGTGGGCGGCCGGGACGGCGGCGCCCCGCCCTCCCCCGGCGCCACGCTGGTGGACGTGGCGTTCGGCAAGCGGGAGCCGCGCTTCGCGCCGCAGCCGCCCGCCTGGACGCCCGTCAACGCGCGCCTGGACGCCAGCCAGGTGGCGGCAGTGTCCAAGGCCTTGGCCGCGCAGGACGTGGCGCTCATCCACGGCCCTCCAGGTGAGCCGCCTCGCCTCCTTCCTCCCGCATTGATACTCCCCTGCATTGTGCACCCTGCGCTGTGGCCTTTTGCTTTGCTCGGCCCGCACGCGGGCGGGCGTGTTCGCGTGCTGCTTGCGCCCCACCGCACGGCAGGTGCGTGTGTGCTTGCTGTGTGTGTGCAGGCACGGGCAAGACGACGGCCGTGGTGGAGCTGGTGCTTCAGGAGGTGGCGCGGGGCAACCGCGTGCTGGCCGCCTCGGCCTCCAACATTGCCGTGGACAACTTGGTGGAGCGGCTGGTGCAGGCGGCGCCAAAGGTCAAGACGCTGAGGGTGGGGCACCCCGCGCGCCTGCTGCCACAGGTGCGGCGCCCTGGAGAGGGGCGCGGCTTGCCGCTGGCCCTCTGGAGCGCTTTCACGTTGTGTGGGGCGGGTGGGGGAGGGGGAAAGACTGCTGGTGAGGCCAGTCGCAGCGGCGCCCACCAAGCAAGCACCAGCGCAGCGCAGCGCCGGAGGCAGGCGGCCGTGTGCTGCTGACGTTGGCCCCCGCAATCGTGGCACTGTGGTGCGCTTGGCGTAGGGGGGCGAGGGTGTGATTGCGTGCGTGAGGACGCGGGCCGCTGCCTGCAGGTGCTGGACGCTTCGCTCGAGGCGGCCGTGCTCAAGTCGGACAACAGCGCGCTGGCCAAGGACTGCCGCAAGGAGATCAAGCAGCTCAACGCACAGCTGCTCAAGCTGGGGCCCAGGCGAGTCGGCCGTGTGTGGCGGGGGAGGGGGGGGGGGTGGCGTGGCAAATTGGTGCTTGTCAGCCCCACATGACCACATGTCCAGAGAGCAAATGCAGCATGAAGCGGGCTGCGGCGATGCGCGCTGTCTAGACGTGCTGGGGCTGCAGGTGCGCAAGGAGCGTGGGTGGCATGCGTGTGCGTGGGTGTGGGTGCGTAGGGAGCGGGCGGAGCGGCGCGCCATCCGGCAGGACCTGCGGCGCCTGGCGGGAGAGGAGCGGTCGCGGCAGGAGGCGGCCATCGTCGAGGTGGTCAAGGGCGCGCAGGTGGTGGCCTCCACGCTCACGGGGCTGCTGCACCGACACCTCGAGGTGCGCAACCCTAGCCCTAGCCCTAACCCTGGGCGATGAGCATCGTGCGCACCACAGGCAACGCAACGCAGAGAGAACTCTTCCTCAGAGGCGCTGCGTGCTAGCCGGCGATCCGTTCTGGCGCAGAGGAGCCAGCGAGCGGTTTTGCCGTGTGTTCCTTGCGCATGTGGTGTGCGGCTGCGTGCGTGTGCGTGGCTGCAGGGCCAGGTGTTTGACGTGGTGGTGATTGACGAGGCTGCCCAGGCGCTCGAGGCCGCGTGCTGGGCCGCGCTGCTGCGCGCGCCACGCGCCGTGCTGGCCGGCGACCACCTCCAGCTGCCGCCCACCGTCATCAGCGAGCAGGCGGCGGCGCGCGGGCTGGGGCGCACGCTGTTTGAGCGCCTGCACGTGAGCGGCGACGCGGCGCCACGCGGCGCCGCTGCTTTGGACACGGCTGTTTTCGTCCTGGCGTGAACGCTTCACCGCACGGTGCACGGTGTGTGTTTCTGCTTGTGTGCGCCCCTGCGAGTGTGCAGGGGCTGTTTGGCGAGAGCGTGAGCCAGATGCTGACGGTGCAGTACCGCATGAACGCCTCCATCATGGCGTGGTCCTCGGACGAGCTGTACGAGGTGCGCTGCTTGCCGCTCAGCGTGGCTCGGCTGGCTGCCACGTCGTTGAGTCGATGCAGGCTCTCCACCGTTGCTGTCCAAAGCACCGCACCCCAGCACCTCTGCCTGGAGTGTGCGCAACGGGCCGCAGGGCAAGCTCACGGCGCACGAGTCCGTGGCCGAGCACACCTTGGCAGGCCTGCCCGCCGCCGGCGCCGCCACCCCCGCGGCGGGCGCGTCCACCAAGGCGGGCCGCGGCGGCGCCATGGCCAAGCAGAAAGCGGCGGCGGCGGCGGCGGCAGCAGCAGCAGCGGCGACAGCACCTTCCAACGGTGCGTGTGTGCGTGCCGTCCACCCCCTTGTGCTGTCGCAGCGATCTTCTCGCCGTGCTGCCGTGACCCTGACGCTGCTGTCGCGTTTTGCGTGGCTTTGCGGGGCAGGCGCGGCGCTGGCGGCGTTGCCGGTGCTGCTGCTGGTGGACACGGCTGGGTGCGGTTTCGAGGAGCAGCAGGAGGAGGAGGGCGACAGCAAGGCCAACGAGGGAGAGGCCAAGGTGAGCTCGCCCGTCGTCACGCACTCCTCAGTGCCCCTCCGTCCCCGCATGCCCGCGCTGCTGCTGGGCTCAAGCTGTTCGTCGCGGGCGTTGCACGTCTCACCTCGCAGGCCGTGATGGCGCACGTGTGGCGCCTGATGAAGGCCGGCGTCGCGCCGTCTGACATCGGCGTCATCACGCCGTACAACGCGCAGGTCCGCACTCCCGCACTCAGCAGCACCAGCGGCGCGCACAGGCCTGAGAGGAAGACAGAGAAGGAGGGATGGCCGCGTTGCGCACAAGCGAGGAGCCCAGCGGCGCGCGTTCTGAGCTCCGTCCTTGCGAGCGCCTGGTCGCCGCAGGTGGCGCTGCTGCGGGAGCTGCGGCCCGAGCGGCTACACGCCGTGGAGATTTCATCGGTTGACGGCTTCCAGGTGAGCCAGGCTGACGGAGGGCTGACGGGGTGTGCCCGGCCAAAACTGCAGGGAGGCGGGGACACCACCTTGTTGCGGTCGTTGGGTGCGTTGGGACCGCAGGGCCGTGAGAAGGAGGCCATCATCATCAGCATGGTGCGCAGCAACGCCAAGGGCGAGGTGGGCTTCCTGTCGGACCAGCGGCGCATGAACGTGGCCGTCACGCGCGCGCGGCGGCACGTGGTGCTGGTGGCGGACACCGAGACCGTGTCGCACGACCCCTTCCTGGCGCGCCTGATCAAGTACTTTGAGGCGCATGGCGAGTACTGCTCGGCACAGGAGCTGGTGGATGAGCTGCGGGGCGCTGAGCAGTCCTGAGCGCGGCCCTGCGCCTGATCGTGCTGTGCCGTGCGCCGACGTGCTTCTGCACCCTTGAGCGCGTCGGCCAGCACGACCCAGTTCTGCTCAAGGTGCAAACAGGCTCAGACGGTCACGGCGAAAGCAACAAAGGCGAAGAAAAGCGTCACGACCCGGGGCTGCAGAGGGCGCCTCGCGCCCGCCCGCCAGCTAGCGCGTGCAGTTGGCCAAGCTTGTCCTCAGCGGCTGCCCGCACACCCGCAGCACCGACGCAACGAGGGGGCGGGCGGGCAGCGGCGACAGCGCGTCCAGCAGCGCCTGCCCGCTCTTGACGCACCAGCACCTGCACACCCATGCACGCACCCACGCACGTGCACTCGCACCAGCAGCGCGTCAGCAGCACTCACTGCGTGAGCTCAACCAGGCCAGCGCAGGCAGTCAGAGCGTTGCGCCGCTCACGTGTTGGCGGACCACGCCGCCGCCGAGGCGCAGCAGTCGGACGACGCCCGCGCCTTCTCAAAGCGGTCCCTGGCCGCCGCGCCCAGGCGCTCGCCGCCAGCCGCCGCCCTGCGAACGCCGCCCGCGCCGCCTCCACTGGCGTCGTCCTGGGTCTCCCCGAGAGGCATGAGCGCCGAGGGGCATCCCACGGCCAGGCTGGTGAGCGCCACGCGGCATGGCGACGGGTCCACCGCCTGCGAGCAGGTTGGCGGGTGCGGGACGCGGCGTCAACGCGTACGCGGGCTAGCCATGGTTTGCGGCGCGAGGCGGGACGGCGTGGCGGCGCACCTCGCTCGTGGTGACGACCAGGGCCTGCTCTGGCTTGGCCAGCAGCGCGCTGGCGACGGCGCGCACCGAGTTGGGCGCGCCCACGGCGGCGCCGGTGGCCACCACGGTGCGGAAGCCGATGATGGCGCTCGCGTCCGGGCCCACCTGCACACAGTTGCGCCACGGACCACGGGTCCGCTATTCTAGAATGAACGGGAACGAAAGCCGCGCTCGAGGTAGCGTGTGCGGAGATGTGTGGGCTCTCACCCCGGTCACGGGGTTGACGTAGGCGCGCTCCAGCATGAGCATGCGGCGGCCGACCGGGAGGCTCCTGGCGCCGCTGGAGGGCAGCACCTTGCAGAACGGGATGCCTGCGGCGCGGCGCGCAAGGCCAGCGGTTGGTGCGACGTGACGCGGCAGAGTGCGCAACCCTGACGCCAGGAGCCTTGCCTGTGCAGTTGCGCGCGTAGGCGACGACGTAGAAAAAGGGGTCCAGCCCAGCGTACGGCCCGCCCTCCAGGAACGGCGCGGCGCTGCCTCGCATCTGCGCTCGTGTTGGGGCATCACGTGCGTTGAGCCGGAGGGGCAACAACGGCCCGCCCGCACCATGAGGGCGAAAGGCAGTCGCGCCCTCACTTCCTGGTCGTCCCAGGAAGCGAGGCCGAGGCGCTGCACCGGGTCGGACGGCGCGATGTTGCTGATGCTGGCCAAGCCAGTCGCCACGTGGTTGACGCCGACGACGTAGAGGGCCTGCACGCGCGCGGTCGCCACGAGCGGGGACTCGCCGCACTCGCCGCGTCAGGGCTGGTCACGCCGTGGGCTGTCTCCTCGCCCGCACGACGCACCTTGGTCTTCGCCGGGTCGATCGCAACGAGAGGCAGGGAGGTGAGGTACTGCGCGTCCCGGTTGTCGCCGTTGCAGAAGTCGAGCTTGCGCTTGAAGCAGTCGACGCCCCAGTCGACGCCCGCGCTCTGCAGGGCCGAGCCGCTGCCCAAGGACCACGAAAGCGCGGTGCCACCGGCGCCCAGCCTGCGTGCAGGCATGGCACGGCCAAGCGTGGACCACACTTGCTTGCGTTCCTGCGCCCCGCTGCCCACACACAGATGACTTCCCGCGCGCTCACGTGGCGTTGACGCTCGAGAGCAGCCACCGCCAGGCGGGCTCGAGCCACCGCTCGTTCTGGTTCGCCGCAGTCGCCGGCAGGCGCGGCACGACCGCGGCCGGCGGGAAGCCCGCGCCCGCGCTGCCGCCACTGCCACCACGCTGCGGCAGGACGCGGCTCAGCCACGCGCCGGCGCCAGTCGCCGGTGGGCTGACGCGCCACGCCTTGAAGGGGTCACCTGCGCAGCAAGGCGGTGCGCGCATGTTTGACGCGGCAAGTGCTGCCGCCAAGCACAAAGCGCGCACAGCCACAGACTACCGTCCTCACTTGCGAGGTAGGACTTGAACGCGTCCATCTGGCCGGCGCCCAGGATGTTGCGCGCCAGCAGCATGAAGTACGCGTGCGTGCCGCCGAGGCCCACCTGCCCGTCAAACGGAGGCGCGACCGGCAACACGTTGATGGCGCCCGACGCCCGCTGCAGGCCGCTGCTGGCCAGTGCCGCGGCCGCCGCCGCGCGGACGCGCTGCGCCGTCGCGGGGCTGGCCGTGAGGATCACCACGGTGAATGAGTCAAAGGCGTCCTCCTCCTGGTTCTGCTCCGAGCCGCCCGCCTCGCCCGCAAACGCCAGCTGCTGCGCAGACTGGCTGAGCACGGCGCCGGGCCAGAGCGGGCGCGCTGACGTGTTGTTGGCTGGCTGCCGCGGCAGCTGCTGGGGCGGGACGTCCTTGGGCTGGGGCGCGGGAGGCGGCGGCGGCAAGGCTGGGAGGGCGCCCCCACCCACGTGGCTGCGACCCGTCAGCCAGGCCAGCAGCCCGCTGGGAGGAGTGGCACCGGCTGCGCCCGCTCCCCTGCCGCTGCTGTTGGCCGCGCCCACCAGCTGCGCCAGCAGCCCGCCGCCACCCGCCGCGCCGCTGAACGCCGTCACCTTGGGCTGCTGCTGCTGCTGCTGCGGCTGCTGGGGCAGCGTGGAGTTGAGGCGGTTGCGCGTGCCGCGGTTGGGCAGGGTGCCGTTGCGCGGCGAGGGCTGCTGCACCACGCCGATCGAGTCGCCGGTGGACGCAAACACAGTGACCCACTTGCCGGCCTGCAGGTGGGCGTGTGCAGGCGGTGGTCGGTGAGGTGCAGGCACTGGCGTTTCACCATAGCGCGGGCGCGGGCGGAGATGGCGGTTGGCTCACCCCTTCGTCGTAGAGCGAGTGGAGGTTGTTGGTGAAGGCAAAGTAGCGAGAGGCGCGGGCGGGGGGCAGGCAGCCGGCCAGCACCACGGCCTCTGAGGGCCCTAGCTGCCACGCGGCGCTGGGCCCGCGCGACGCCGGCGGCACCGTGCTGCTCTTGCTGCGGTCCGCCATGTCCTGCGCGGCAGTGCAGGTGAGTGGGGCGGTGAGCCCCACACGCACTGCACCGCTGGAGGTGAGCCGCAACAGCGTGGGGCAGGCGTATTCTTTCCGCACGTTCCGTCCATGCAAGCGGCATGCAAGCAGGCGCACCTTGCGCACAAAGTCGGGCACGTCGCTGTCGGGCGCCAGCTTGGCCGCCACGGACTCGGTGGGCGCCAATGGCAGCACCAGGATGCCGTACGGCGACGAGGGGTTGGTGTACCTGCGGCCGGGTTGCGCACGTGGCACCACCTGGCCACGCGCGCCGCTTGCAGCATGCCACCGGGCGCCAGCAACAAACACACTCACGCGCAGTTCTGGCCTCCGCATGCGGCGGTCTCGTCCTCAGTGCCCAGAAAGCCAAAGCTCAGGTCGCCGTCCTGGAGCGCCGCGCGGGTGAACGCAGACTGCAGCTCGCCGCGCAGGGCGCCCAGGACGCCACTGGAGCGCACAAACGCGCCGCACTTGCTGGAGGGCACTGATGCTCCTGCGCGCATGCGGGGGGCAGGTGCTGCACCGCTGGCCATGTTTGCGCCCGCGAGCGAGCGCAGGGTGCGGCCGGGAGCCTGTGGGGCGACGCGAGCGCACCCTGCGCCTGCAGCCGCTGCAAGACGAATGGCCGGAACGCCGTGCGCGACGAGTCCCACTCGTCCTCGTTCGCCGTGAAGGACTGCGCCATCCCCTTCAAGTTCTCCAGGAAAGCGGGCGAGGAGGACGAAGAGCTTTGCGCGCGCGCGCCCCCGAGCCACAGCACCGCGAGGACAACGAGCTGCAGAGGCCACATAACAGCTGACATGCTGTGCTGTGGTAGTGCAAGCTGGACACGCCACCGTTGCTCGTTCTGTGCGCGCGCACGCAGACCCTGAGGGTTGTCTGGGAAGAAGAGAACAGAAAAAGAGGAGAGGACGAGACGCGTCAACCAGGCAGTGCTCATGAGCACGTCGTGCTGGAGGCCGCCCAGCGGCTGACCGGAGCTGTGCGCTTCGCTGCAGCGTGCACATTGGGCAGCGTGCACCATGGCCACGCGGGAGGAGGCGCTGCGCAAGCTGGACTTCGGGCAGTTCCAGCAGGCGCTGGACGCGTGCTTCCACGGCCCGGCGGATCCCGTGCCGGCGGGCAGCGCAGAGCACGCAGAGCTGCTGACGTTCGTGCAGAAGATCCACGCGATGAAGGCCGCCGCAGCAGCAAAGGCGCAGCAGCAAGGCGCAGGAGGAGCATCCGCAGGCGGGGCAGCAGCGCAGCACGGGGACGACGCGCAGCTGCGAGAGCAGCTGGGCATCCCCACCACCTGGGACGCGCGCTTCCGCATCAACGTGTCCATCGTGCGTGGCGCCCGTGACGTGGACGCGATTCGTCGACTTTCCAGCAGCCAGCAGCCTCATGATGGCCGGGATGCACGCGCGGCTCACGCAGGTGTGCGACAAGGGGCGCCTGCGCCAGGCCGCCAAAGCCATCGACGCCCAGCTGCAGCGCGCCGCGGGCGGGGGCCCCTCCTCCTCCTCCAGGGGCGGGCCGCCGCCGCGCCACGGCAGGGACGACGGGGGCCGCGACCGCTCGGGGCGGGACCGGGACCGGGACCGGGATCAGCGGGACCGGGCGCGGGACCCGCCGCGCGGCGGCGACAGCGAGCAGCCGCTGACGGGCACGGACGTGGTGGAGGCCTACCGGGCCTGCCTGCCCTGGTGGCACGACTTCCACCAGCGCCGGTGCGGGCGGCCACCTGGGTGCTGGTGTGGCCCGCTTTTGGGCGCACTTGATGCTGCGCCGTGCTCGACCAACCAACAGGCACATTGCACTGGTGTGGAGGCGCAGGCAACTGGCGCGGCTCAAGAAGCTCGTCAGCGACAAGGCGGCGCTGCCCATGGCGGCGTTTGAGGGCGCCATCGTGTCCGCCGTGCGCGCGCACCAGGCCGTGGTCATCGCCGGAGACACGGGTGCGCTTTGCCTGGGCGAGCTCACGGGCAGGGCTATGCCCAGGTGCCGTGTGCTCTTGCACGTCTTGCTGAGGCAACGCGTGCGTGACCGTGCTTCCTTGTGCGCAGGCTGTGGCAAGAGCACGCAGGTGCCGCAGTTCCTCATCAACGCCGGCTTCAAGTGAGGCGCGGGGTGCCGGTGCGGACGTGCCTCTCTGTGCCACCGTGAATCTCAGCCCACCCGCCTTCCCCTGCCACGCTGTGTGCACGCGCGCACCGCAGGCGCGTGGTGTGTACGCAGCCGCGCCGCATCTCCGCCATCTCCCTCTGCCGGTGCGCCTGTGACCGCTATGCAGCGCGCTAGAGTGCTGTGGCATCGGGAGGGTGTGCTGCCGCTCCTGCAGGCCGCTTCTTCCCGTCACCACTCCCTAGACCACACCACACGAAGTGCATGTGCGCACAAGCAGGCGCGTGGCGTACGAGACGCTCAACGTGTACGGCAACGACGTGGCGTACAAGATCCGCTTCGCCAGCACGGCCTCTGGCGGCAGCCGCATCATCTTCATGACTGAGGGCATCCTGCTGCGCATGATGGCGTCCGACCCCATGCTCTCCTCGTACGACGTGGTGGTCATTGACGAGGTGCGTGCAGAGGGTGTGTGTGCTGCGCCTGTGGTGTGCGCACGCTCAGGGCCCCTCCAGCGCAGGACGGAGGCAGTGGTCGTGATGCGGTTGCTGGAGCTGCGCCAGCCAGGGTCCGCACCACGTCAGGCTGTGTGTTTGGCGTGTCGGTGGCGTGCGTGCGGGCAGGTGCACGAGCGGCACCTCAACACGGACTTCCTGCTGGCCCTCCTCAGGTGCGCCGCCACTCCTCACGCCCTC